>Ga0265297_10000574_pt1 | contig 106336 bp, 96 predicted proteins | sample Munlanlwell13791_FD_192502 | JGI IMG/M metagenome (GOLD analysis project Ga0265297, IMG submission 192502) | Leachate microbial communities from a municipal landfill in Southern Ontario, Canada - Leachate well 137-91 | ecosystem: Engineered > Solid waste > Landfill > Unclassified | place...
ATCGACCAAAAGGATGGCGGCGCTGGCCATGTTAATGGTTCGTTCTACTTCTCCTCCAAAATCTGCATGTCCCGGAGTATCAATAATGTTTATTTTTGTATTTTTATAGAAAACAGAAGTGTTTTTAGCCAATATGGTAATTCCTTTTTCCCGTTCCAAATCATTGGAGTCCATAATCAAGGTTTCCGTCATTTCCTTCTGATTATCACGGAAAGTATGGGTTTTTTTGAGCATGGCATCCACCAGAGTGGTTTTGCCATGATCAACGTGGGCGATGATAGCGACATTTCTAATAGACATAATTTAAAGTCAAATTCTCCAATATGAAGTCTTTTTCATGACAATCTAATCTTGGAGTTAAAAAACAAGCTTAACTAATAATATTTTACCACAAAATTAAGTAATCTTTGTACTATAATAATTACTTGGCTTATGAAATCAATGATTAAAGTTGAGGGTTTAATAAAGAAATTCGGTGATTTTGTAGCCGTAAACAACATCTCATTTGAGGTTGAGGAAGGGGAGATATTCGCTTTTTTGGGGCCGAACGGAGCCGGTAAATCAACCACAATTAAAATTCTTACTACATTGCTTCAACCGACAAGCGGAAAAATAACAGTCAATGGTTATGATGAACAAAAAGATAAAGATCACGTAAGAAAATCTTTCGGTATTGTTTTTCAGGATCCAAGTCTTGATGATGAATTAACTGCGTATGAAAATATGGATTTTCATGGAACTTTATATAAAGTTCCTACGGAGCTTAAAAAAACAAGGATAAAAGAGCTTTTGGAAATGGTTGAAATTTGGGATAGAAAAGATTCGTTAGTTAAAACTTTTTCCGGAGGAATGAAGAGAAGACTGGAAATTGCCAGAGGATTATTGCACCACCCTCGGATTTTTTTTCTTGATGAACCGACTTTGGGATTAGATCCGCAAACAAGAAATCAAATTTGGGCATATATTAAAGAACTAAATAAAAAAGAAAACATTACGGTTTTTTTTACCACTCATTATATGGAAGAAGCAGAAAGAACAGCCCAAAGGATTGCCATTATTGACCATGGGAAAATAATATCACAAGGTACAGCTGAATCATTAAAAGTTAAAACGCACTCATCGTCTTTAGAACAAGCATTTTTGGCGTTGACTGGAAAAGCGATCAGAGAAGAAGATGCGGCGCCTATTGACAGATTAAGAATACGAAGAAGAATGCATCATCATTAATATGAATACCATTTATGTTCTTTGGCTTAGACAATTAAAACGTTATATAAGATCAAGAACGCGAATAATAGGAGCTCTTGGTCAACCACTGCTTTTTATGTTGGCACTGGGTTTTGGTTTTGGACCGATTTATTCAAAAGCAGGACAAGGAAATTATTTTCAATTTTTGGTTCCCGGCATAATTTCCCAAAGTATTCTTTTTACCGCTTTGTTTAATGGAATAGAAGTTATTTGGGATAGACAGTTTGGTTTTTTAAAAGAAACATTAGTAGCGCCGGTTTCCAGATTAAACATTGTCATCGGCCGGACTTTAGGAGGAGCGACTATTGCTACTTTTCAGGGACTAATTGTTTTTTTGCTTTCTCTTATTTTCGGATTTAAAACGCAAAGTTTTGGTTATTTCTTAATAGCACTTATTATTATGTTTTTGATTGCTCTTCTTTTTACAGCTATTGGAACGGCTATTGCATCGGTAATGGACGATATCCATGGTTTTCAATTAATAATGAACTTTTTAGTTATGCCTTTATTTTTTCTTTCTGGAGCCCTTTTTCCTCTACAAGGATTGCCCCCGGCTATTAAAATTGTTGTTTTTTTAAATCCTTTATCTTTTGGGGTTGATGGTTTACGCGCCGCTTTGATTAATGTATCGACTTATGGATTATTTGCCGATTTGATTATCCTAATTGTTCTTTCAACCATAGCTTTATCTATCGGAAGCTATCTTTTTTCCAAAATCCAACTTTAATTATTCTTCGTAGATATTAAAATAATTTTTATCAATATATAATGATTTAATGGAAGAAATTAATCTACAGAAGTTTTTCTATTTTTTTTCTAAACTAATACTTATTTTGCCGTTAATTATTATTATTTTAGGTTTATTAATGAAATTAAATCAGGTAAAAACAGGTGCAAGTAAAAACAAGACAGGTGGTCTATCAGTAACTGTCATTCCGTCTCCTTTAGTTAAAAAATTATCAGGATTTAATCTAAAAGAATCTATAATCTGTCAGTTTTCCAAAAAAAACTATGGAATTTCGTTATTGTTAAAAAACAAATTAATTTTTGCTGAAATAGTCAAAGACAAAGAAATAGAAAATCTCCTTTTAAAAGATGATTGTTATTATAAATGGATAAAAGGACAATTTTCCGGAGAAAAAAAATGTGGCTTAGGTACGTTAGTTTCAATTGCTGAAACCATGATGAGTATTAATCCCAATGCTTCAATTGAAGATTTTATTGGTATGATCCCGGATGCAATTTTGAACAAAACTGTGTTAAGTAAAGAAGAAATTAAAAATTTTGCAGATTCTTGTATCAAACAAGAAATAAGCAACAAAATATTCGATATTCCTCAAAATATTCTTTTTAAAAATAGTCAGTAATTTTACTAAATTAAGTTGAGTAATTTTTTTATGTAAGTTGAACCGTAATCTGATGTATAAGGAAATAATGTTGCTGAAAAACCATATTTGAGTGCGGCTTCGACATTGGTTTGTTTGTCATCTATAAAAAGATAATTCTCCTTTTTATATTTCAATTTTTGCTCCACCGCTTTAAACATTCCTTGATTTGGATTAGATTTTGATTCTCCAACACGATGGGATAATATTATGTTGTTTTGATTAAAAAAGCTCGTTAATCTATATTTAGAGTTTGCTCTTTGAAACCAAAATTCCGTATTATTAGAACAAATCAATAAATCATATTTAAGAATCTTCAACTCTTTAATTAAGGGGAGAATGTTCTTAACATCGTGAGTATGTTTATCGGCTAATTTTATCAATGCAGCTGTTTTTAAAGGTAGTTTGAGTCCTTTAATAATATCTTTCCAATATTTATTTTCAATTTCTGTCCAATTTTTTTCATTTCCAATGACACGATATGCGTATTGTTCCCATATGTTTTTTTCTATTTGTTTTCCAACTGTTTTATCAATTTTATATTTGTCAAACAAACCCTCATTTTTATCATAGAATAAATGTTCCTTAATATCATGTATTATCACTCCTCCGATATCAAAAATTACTCCTTTAAACATATTAATATTTTATTATAGAGAAAAAACATTTGCTCCAGGTCCAGATTTAGTAGAAATAAGATCAAGTTCTGCATGATAATGAGAAACATAAGCATTTCTTAAAAGCTGAAAGATCTCTTCTACGGCGTAATTATCTATTAAAAGAAGTGAGGTTGGGCTGAAGCCACCACCCATATTTCTTATTCCAACAACTCTACTTTGTTGACGTAAAAAAGCTAAAATAAAATCTAACTGAGGCACATCTTCATTTAACTGAAAAAGTTCTTGAGCTTCTTCTCCGGATTCAGTCATGGTTGCCCCGAATGCTATAGGGTTACCGTTCGCAATTGCAACCATAGCTTTTTGGACACGTATGTTCTCGTGAAGAACATATAGGGCTCGGCGTCGATCAACCACATCTGGTATTTTATCCATTATTGATACATATTCTTCATAGGTCATATTGCTTAAAAAAGATATTTGTCTATCTAAAAGACGTTGACTATTGATTTGTTGAACTACTCTTCCACACGATTCTTTTCTTGCGGCAAATTTTAACGCTCTGTTTTTTGGACTAAATGTTGGATCTGTAATTACATAAAGACTCATCTGATTTTGTTGTAAAAATTCACCTAGTTGATAAACCTGTCCTTCATCAACCGGAGAAAAAGGAAGTTGGCTAAAATCAAAACAAACATGATTTCCGATTAAAGAAGTAAGTTTATCTAATAATCCACTTTTTTTTCCTAATAAATATTCCGCTCTTTGAATGATTAGTGCCATTTCTAATCTGCTATATTCTAATCCATAAAGTTGGCATAGTCCCTTAACGAGAGCAACTTCATAAGCTGCAGAACTTGATAATCCTCCGGTAAAAGGAACGGTACTATCAACGAGGATATCAGTGCCACCAATCTCATCACTATTTAATAATGTGGCTACAATTGCCTGGGGAAGTATTGACCAAGCCTTAGTTTTTTCATCTTCAAAACGTTCTATTTTTCCTTTTCTTAAATCATCAAGAGAAAATTCTACAGGATCTTTAGTTTTAAAATTATTTGAATAAATTCTTATTGTATTTAATGCATTTTGTCCCATTAAAGCGAGACAATTTTCTTCAATGGCCATAGCCATAACACGGCCGGCATTGTAATCGGTGTGGTTACCAACAACCTCATCTCTTCCAGGAGCTCTGGAGGCACATGTAGGATTAGCACCATAAAGCTTTTTAAAATCACAAGAAGCCCTATCAATTCTTTCAAATAAGGTTGGTTCAACTGACAGGTAGAAAAATTTATCAGGAGACGCGTCAGGTCTGATATTAGCTAATGTTTCTGGACGGGGCGTCATAATGCTCAATTATATCACAAAAAAATTATTTATCAACCTATAATAAATTTATTTCACACCAAAAAAAAGCGCCCTGGCTACGACCTAGTTTCCCCCGAGCAAAAAACCCGAAGTATCATCGGCGCTGATTCGTTTCACTTCCTTGTTCGGAATGGGAAAGGGTGGGACCGAATCGCACAAGCAACCAAGGCAATCAAATTATAGCATTGCTGTATAATAATATCAATGGAGAAATTAACGAAACCCAATATAAGATTTGAGTCACAGCACGATGATGAAGAAACAATAATGGCTTTAAGATCTCATCCCATAACTCAAGTATTTTGGGTAATAAACGCATTTATCATATTGTTGATACTGTTTTTTGTAAATATGTTATTGCCAATGATTTTTAATGTTAATCAAATTATATTTATCAATTTATTTGGTTTAGTTTTTGTTTTTTTTTATAGCTGGTACAATTTTTTAAATTGGTATTTTAACGTTGGAATAATTACCAATCAAAGAGTGATTGATGTTGATTATTATTACATTCTCTATAAAGAAATAACAGTGGCTGATTTAGCTAAAATCCAGGACATTACTGTAAAAACTGGAGGTTTTCTTGGATCATTGTTAAATTATGGAAATATTTTCATTCAAACAGCCGGAACCGATCCCAATATTGAATTTATAAACATCTCAAAACCAAACAGAGTTAGAGAGATTATAGATGGTTTAACCAAATAGTATGATTAATTTTTTTTCAAATTTTAATGCTGTTAATTTTTTTTTGAAAGCATTCGCCATAGTTTCCTCTTTTATCTATTTTTTCTACTCTATTGTGGTTTTTCAACAAACAAAAACCATGAATAAAATACTGCAAAGCAGTGGCGCAGCTGTTCTTTTGTTTATTTCCTTTTGCCAGATTTTACTAGCATTGGTTCTAATGATCTTAGCCCTTTTTTTAATTTAATATGATTAATTACCGTTATTCGGTTTTAAAAAAAGAAAAAGATGTCAACTCCTGCTTTTCTTATGCCCAGAACAAATTTTTTTGTATTTTAAAAACTGAAAGTACAATTGAAGAAAACGAAATACAAAAACTGCTTAAGGGTTTAGAAGAAATTACTAATATAGAAGAAATAAGTAGCCTGACTGATTTTGATAAATTAATAGATGAAAGATTAAGACGGTGTAATCTTCCAGTTGAATTTTCTTTTGCAGCCGGATATATAAATGAAAAAAAACTATATTTAAAAACAGTTGGAAATGGAGAAATATTCTTAAAAAGAAAAAATAATTTTGCTAAATTGATCAGTATTAATAATATCGCTGTCGGATTTATTGAAAATAACGATTCATTTATTTTTACCACAGCTGATTTTGCATTTGATATAGGTGGAGAAAATCAATTAATAAAAATTATCAAAGATAATCCGGATGATTCAAATACGCAGGTTTTTAAAAGAGTAGAAGACGTAAATAAAAACATATTGGCAATGTTTTTAGTTTTTAATAAGGCAGATCAGTTCCAAGTGCCACAACAGCCAAAAATTTCTTTACTTGAAAAAATAAAAGAACAGCTTAAAAAATATGAGAGTTATAATCAAAAGAAAAAAGCAACCATTATTTTAGTTATAATTATAGCGGTAATTTTCATATGGAGTGTTGGATTGGGTTATAAAAGAAAAATTGATGCGACTTTGTCCAAGAGAATAGAGCAAACAAAAGAATTGATAATACAAAAAACCGACCAGGCAGAAGAAGTAGCTATTTTAAACTTACCAAGAGCTCAAATTTTGATTGCAGAAGCAAAGGAACAACTTAATAAATTAAAGAGTGAAATAAAAAACAGTAAAGAAAAAGAAATAAAAGAATTGGAAGATATAATATCTCAAAAAGAAGCAAAAATAATTAAAAAAGAAGAAAAAACTTACGAAGAATTTTATGATCTTACCATAGATAGTAAAGAAGCCAAGGGTGAAATAGTTTATTTAAATAATAATGAACTTTTGATATTGAATAAAGAAAAAGCAACGATCTATGGTTTATCTTTAGAGAAAAAATCTTTAACAAAAAAAACATTTTCGGAGATAGAAACAGCCAAATTAATAGCTGGTTATCAAGATCAAATATTTTTTTTAAATAGCGCAGGTATTTATAAAATTGGGCAAGACGGAAAACTAAAAAAAGAGATAGAAAAAGATAAAGATTGGGGAAATATAAAAGACATGAACGTTTTTAATGGAAATATATATCTTTTAGATACGGAAAAAGATCAAGTTTATAAATATTTGGTAACCGAAACAGGCTACTCTGAAAAAACTTCTTATTTTAAAGTGGGTCAAGCCATTAGTCTTAAGGGAGCGACGTCTTTTACTATTGATTCCTCTTTATATATTGGTTTTAAAGACTATATTGTTAAATTTACTTCGGGTTTAAGAGATGGATTTAAAACGTCTTATCCCGAAGAGAATATAAATTTGATTAAGATTTTTACTGATAAAAATTTTGAAAATGTTTTAGGTTGGGATAAGACAAAAGGAGTTATTTACATTTTAGATAAAGATGGTGAATATGGTAAACAAGTAAATTCAAAAATTATTTCTAGCGGAAACGATATTGTTGGTTTTAACAATGGGATTTATATACTTTTAGGTTCGAAAATCTATAAGATTGATCTTTAACAATATTTGACTTGAATTTTCTTTCTTGTTCGGATATCCTATGGCTGTTAAACTATGTTAAAAATAAAATTACAAGCTTTAACATTCGATGATGTTCTACTAGTCCCGCAAAAAACATCTTTATCTTCTAGGTCATTGGTAAAATTAACAACCAATCTTACGCCTAAAATAAAATTAAAAACTCCAATAGTCTCAGCCAATATGGATACAGTAACAGAATCAAAATTGGCTATCGCTATAGCCAAAGAAGGAGGGATTGGAATCATCCACCGTTTTTTAACAATAGAAGAAGAAATACTTGAAGTAAAAAAAGTTAAAAAGGAAGGTCTTATGGTTGGTGCCGCCATTGGCATTAAAGATGATCATATTGAAAGAACTGAGGCGTTGATTAAAGCCAAGGTTGATGTGATTGTTATTGATATTGCTCATGGTCATAGTCATTATTTAATCAATGTATTAAAGGACTTAAGAAAAAAGTTTCCTAAAATGGAATTTATTGCCGGTAATGTAGCTACTTATGAAGGTGCAAAAGAGCTAATTGACAACGGAGTGGCTGGAATTAAAGTAGGAATTGGCCCGGGTGCTTTATGTACGACCAGAATTGTGACCGGCGCTGGAGTCCCTCAATTGACAGCTATTGATGATTGTGCAACCTATGCAAAGGAAAAAGGGATTCCGATTATTGCTGATGGTGGGATAAGGAATTCAGGTGATATTGTTAAAGCATTAGCCGCTGGTGCATCATCAGTAATGATAGGAACTTTATTTGCCGGATGCGATGAAAGTCCTGCGATGACTTTTTTTAGAAATAACCAAAAATATAAATTAACAAGAGGAATGGCGTCATTAATGGCTACTCGTGATAGACAAAATCATCAGCTGATAAAAAAAGAAATTAAAAACTATACAGCTGAAGGAGTTGAGGGAATTGTACCTTACAGAGGGTCTATCTCCGATTTGATAAGACAAATGCTGGGAGGAGTAAAATCAGGTTTTTCTTATTGTGGAGCTAAAAACATTTCAGAACTTTGGAAAAATGCCGAATTTATACAAATAACACAAAATTCCTTAATTGAATCTAAACCACACGATATCTCTATTCTATGAAAGTAATAAGCATAAACGACGAAAAAAAATTAGTTGAAAAAATAATTAAAAGAGATGAAAAAAGTCTCCTATTTCTTTATAGAACTCACCATAAACAGATATTCAATTTTATTAAAAGACGAATAGGAGAAACCGAAGTGGCTGAAGAAATAACTCAGGATGTTTTTCTTGATTTTATTGAGGGGTTGCGAGATTTTCATTTTCAATGTTCCTTAAAAACCTTTTTATTTTCCATCGCTAAAAATAAAACGATAGACGTTATCAGAAAAAAGAAAATTAAAAAAATTCTTTTTTCTGCCTTACCTAAATATTTGATTGAAAGCGTGACGACTGTTGTATTTGATGAAGAGATGGAAAAAAACGAAATTAAAAGAAAGATTAATAAAACTTTGACGTCGTTACCGAATGATTATCGATTAATACTAAGACTAAAATATATAGAAGATCAGACGGTAAAAAAAATTTCTAAAAAATTGATGCTTGGTTTTAAAGCAACAGAAAGTTTGTTATTTCGGGCAAGGAAAGCATTTACCAAAGTTTTTAATAATTTATCCTAATAATGAAAACAGAGATTTTGTTTAAAAAAAAATTAGATGAAGTTTTCTTTCTCGAACCGAATCAAATAGGTCCAAACTTATTAAACACTTTGTTTAAAGATTTTTCAGCTAACTTTAAAAAAATGCCCTTTTTGATAATCATTCCATTTTCCTTATTATTATCATTAATCTCGTATTTTTTGTTTAATTCACTTATAATCAAATTGGTCTCACTTCTTCAGTATGGATTTTAAAGGATTATTAATAGATTTTTTAGCTGATTTTTTAATAGTTATTAAAAGATTTTTCCTGCTTATTTTTTTTCCTTATAGAACATTAAGAAAAATCAGTAAAGAAAAAGACATTTTTCAGTTGATAATCATTTTTTTACTAATTTTTCTTTATTTTTGGTTTACCGCAGACGTGCGTCTTTCGCCAATATCATTTGTATTTTCATTTTTTGTCTTTATATTCAATTTTCTTATAACAGTTTTATTTTTTTACTTATTCTCATCTATTTATCAAAGAAAACTGTCAGTAAAGGCTTTTATTTTTTCTTTTGTTTATAGTTTATTTCCTACATTAATTTGGTTTATTAGTAGCTCTTTTTTATATATTATTCTTCCACCACCAAGAACCACTTCTTTTTTAGGGATTTTATTTAGTATTTTTTTTATCACCTTTTCCTTGAGTTTGCTTTTATGGCGCATGATCCTTTTTTATCTAGCAATACGTTTTTCGTCAAAACTCAGTTTTAATAAAATCATCTATATGATTATTGTTTATTTATGTCTTTTCATTCCTTATTCTATGTTTTTATACTCTCTTAAAATTTTCCGTATACCTTTTATTTGATCCTATCTAAAAAAGAATGATTTTAAGTTCATTATCGACTAATTATTTATGGGTATCTCTTCTGTGAAAAAAATATATTTAGCCTCACCTCGAGGTTTTTGTGCCGGTGTAAAAAGAGCAGTTAAAATTTTAGACTCTGTTCTAGGAAAATATCCTTCGCCAATATATGTAAATCATCAGATTGTTCACAATCGTCATATCATCGATGCTTTCAAAAAAAAGGGGGCAGTTTTTGTTGATGATATAAATCAAATTCCAGATGGTTTAGTAGTTGTTTTTAGTGCTCATGGCAGTTCTCCCAAAACCTATCAAAAGGCAAGAAAGAGAAAATTAATAATTTATGACGCTACTTGTCCATTGGTTGCCAAAGTTCATCAAGAAGCCAAAAGATATGCCTCTGAAGGCTTTCTTATTTTGTATATTGGTCACAAAAATCATCCGGAAGTTGAAGGAGTGTTAAATGAAGTTCCGGTACAGTCAATAATTTTAATTCAATCGACGAGAGAAGCAAGAGAATTAAAGAAGTTTAAGCAAAAAAAGATAGTGTTGTTAACCCAAACGACTTTAAGTTTCAACGACACTGAAGAAATAATAAAAATATTAAAAAAAAAGTTTCCTGATCTTATTTTTCCGCCGAGATCGGATATTTGTTTTTCGACCCAAAATCGTCAAATGGCTGTCAAAGAATTGGCTAGGAAAACACCAGTTATTTTAGTAGTCGGATCAAAGGAAAGTTCCAATTCCAATCGTTTGAGAGAAGTAGCCGAAAAAAATGGGGCCAAAGCTTATCTTGTTAACGATAAAAATGAAATCAACACCAATTGGTTTAAAAACGTTAATGTGATTGGTATCACTGCCGGAGCATCAACACCTGAAAATATTATTAGAGACGTGATCGATTCAATAAAAACAAAAGAAACAAAAATAGAAGAGTTAAAAGTTGTTGAGGAAAAAATTACCTTTCCTTTACCTAATAATTTTAAATGAAAAAAATTCTGATTCTTGGATCAACAGGTTCGATTGGGACACAAACGTTAGATGTCATTAGAGAAAATAAAAGTTTATTTAATGTCGTTGGTTTGGTTTGCGGGAGTAGTGTTGAATTATTAAAAAAACAAATAGAAGAATTTCAGCCAAAAGTGGCCGGTATTTTTAATGAAAAAATAAAAATACAAACTCATACTAAAACAAAAATATATTATGGTGAGAACGAAATTATTAAATTAATAAAGGAAACTGACTGTGATTTGATTGTGGTGGCGATTACGGGAGCAGCTGGGTTGAAGCCGGCATTAGCCGCTGTTCAGTCGGGTAGGGATGTAGCTTTGGCTACCAAAGAGGTAATGGTTTTGGCCGGAGAACAATTTGTCAGGGAAATCAAAAAAAGAAAACTGGAACTTTTTCCAATAGATAGTGAGCACAGTGCTATTTGGCAATCTTTAAGATCAGGAAGTTATAAGGAAATAGAAAAAATATTTTTAACTTGTAGCGGCGGACCCTTTAAAAAGAAAAAAACCGAGGATTTAAAAAATATTACTCCAACCCAAGCTCTTGGTCATCCGACTTGGAAAATGGGTAAAAAAATCACCATTGATAGTTCGACTTTAATGAATAAAGGTTTTGAGGTGATTGAGGCAAAGTGGCTTTTTGACGTTGCTGTTAAAAATATCGAAGTAGTTATTCATCCTCAGAGCATTCTTCATTCGGCAATCATGTTTGTCGACGGTTCGGTTATGGGACAAATGAGCTTACCTGATATGAGAATGCCGATTCAATATGCGTTAACATATCCTAGCCGCATTAAAAATGAATTACCCAGATTATCTTTGACTGATTTAACCGACTTAACCTTTTATAAACCCGATCTAAAAACTTTTCCCTGTTTATCTTATGCATATGAGGCGATTGAAAAAGGAGGGACGATGCCAACGGTTTTAAATGCAGCTGATGAAATAGCCGTGAATCTTTTTCTTAATAATAAAATTAAATTTTTAAGCATTCCCAAACTTATAAAAAGGACGATGGAAAATCACAAAATCGTTAGGTCTCCGAACTTTGACGATATATTAAAAGTTGATTCTTGGGCCAGATTAGAAGCCCTAAAATTATATGAAAATTATAAATAAAATCATAAAATTCAAAACAAAAAAATACATGGAATTTATTGATCTAACGGATCAGGTACAAGATTTTGTGTTAAAATCAAAGATGAAAAATGGATCAGTTCTAATATATGCCAGGCATACGACTATGGCAATTAGAATTAATGAAAGCGAAAAAGGAATATTTGCCGATTTCAATGAATTTATCAATGGTTTAATTTCAAAAAAAGCCTATTTTCGTCATAATGATCTTACTATTAGAACAGAAAACATTGTTTGTAGTGCCGGAGCTTCGGATTGTATAAATGGGCATTCGCATTGTATTCATCTTTTAATGGGACCAACGGAAATAATACCATTAATTGATGGAAAATTAATGTTGGGCGTTTGGCAAAGAATTTTTGCTGTAGAGCTTGATTGCAGTCGACCAAGAGAAATAATTTTTCAAATTACAGGAGAATAAAATATGAATTATTTAATTATTGTTGCCGGTGGAAATGGCAAGCGAATGAAATCGCCCATTAATAAGATTTTTCTAAAGATAGACGGAAAACCAATTATTTATTGGACATTGAAAGCCTTTGAACAAAACAAGACAATTAATAAGATAATTATTTCAGCCAAAAAAGAAGACATAAAAAAAATCAGACTATTAATTAAGAAAAATAATTTTAAAAAAATTATTGGTATTGTTGAAGCTAATCATTCTCGTCAGGATTCGACTTTTTTAGTTTTAAAATGGCTTAAAACCCAATTAAAAGATGATGATCTAATTGGAGTTCACAATGCCGTTAATCCTTTCGTTAGTGAACTTGAAATTATTAACGTATTTGAAGCTGCAAAAAAGCATGGAGCCGCATTATTGGCTCATCCGGCACGAGATACTGTCAAAATTACCAGTGGCGAAGGAATTGTTGAGAAAACTCCGCTGCGGGAATCATGCTGGTATGCTCAAACTCCTCAAGTTTCCTCATTCTCAAATTTATGGTCCGCATTTAATAAGGCTCAAGATGAAAATTTTTCAGGAACGGACGATACGCAACTTTTGGAAAAAATCGGAATAAAAGCAAAAATAATTCCCTGTTCTAATTTTAATTTTAAAATTACTTTTCAGGAAGATTTGTTTGTTGCCAAAAGAATATTAAAAATGTTGAATAAGACAAATGTATAAAATAGGTTTGGGTCAGGACTCTCATCCTTTTGATACGAAGAAAAAGCCATTAATATTGGGAGGTATTGTTATTTCAGACGAAAATAGATTAAAGGCTAATTCGGATGGGGATGTAATTATACATAGTCTCTGTAATGCAATAAGTTCGGCCATTGGAGAAGATTCATTAGGGACATGGGCTGATAAAATGTGCTTAGAACAAGGTATTAAAGACAGTACTCAATATTTAAAACGAGTGTTGATGAGAATAAAAGAAAAAAAATTTATGGTTGAAAACATATCCATAAGTGTTGAAGCTGAACGACCTCGATTATCGCTAGAAATAATTAATAAAATAAAGGCCAATCTTTCTTCATTATTAAAAATAAATATAGATCAAGTAGGAATAACTTTTACTTCAGGTGAGGGATTGACTTCATTTGGGAGGGGTGAGGGTATTCAAGTTTTGACAATAGTTTTACTTAAGAAATGATTCAAGAAAAAGCATTGGCCAAACTGGATTTAAATATCCATATTCTACCCAAAAAAGTAGATGGTCTTTTTACGGTTAAATATCTTGATTGTCAAATAAACTTACATGATATTTTGTCATTGGAAAAACAAGAAAAAAACGAGGTTATTTGTAAAAATAATACTGATTTAAACAATGAAAAGAATTTTGTATTTAAAGTATTAACTTTTTTAAACAAGCCTACAAGAGTAGTAATTCAAAAAAATATTCCCATTAAAGCCGGTTTCGGGGGTGGAAGTAGTGATGCGGCCGCGGGAGTCAGAGGTTTACAAAAATTATGGCAGTTTAACTTAAAAAAAGAAGAGATTATTGCTCTTTCAAAAAAATTAGGGAAAGATTTCTTTTACAGTTATTTCGGAGGATTAAGCGAAGTAATAGGAGAAGGCAAAAAATATGGTTTAAAAAAAATATCATCAAAATTACCGACGTTTTGGTTAATTGTAATTGTTCCAAAGACAGAAAAACCATCAACTAGCTGGATGTACCAAAGCTTAAAAGTGCAGACGATCGGAAAAAATTTGGATAAATTAGAAAAACTAAAAGAAGCAATAAAAAATAAAAACAGGAAAGAAATATTAAATAATTTGTTTAATGATTTTGAAAATTTAGCCATTAAAACTTTTCCGATAGTGGCTGATATTAAAAAAAATCTTTTGAAAGAAGGTGCAGCTGCGACATTGATGGCCGGAGCTGGTTTGTCAGTGATTGGTTTTTTTAATTCTAGAGAGATGGCCGAAAATGCTTTGAATAAATTAAGATTGAAACATAAAAATATTATTTTAACAAAAACAATTTAATCTATGTTTAAACGGACACAAACAAAAGCTGTAAAAATTGGCAATTTAACTATTGGAGCAGATAATCCGATACGGGTACAATCGATGGTGCAAACAAAAACAAAAGACATTATCTCTACTGTTGCAGAGGTTAATAAACTGGAAAAAGCAGGTTGCGAAATAATCAGGCTGGCTGTGCCCGATATGGAATCAGCTAAAGCACTAGGTGAAATAAAAAAACAAATAAATATTCCTCTTGTTGCCGACATTCACTTTCAATATCTTTTTGCTCTTGAGGCAATTAAACAAGGGGTGGATAAAATAAGAATTAATCCGGGAAATATTGGTGGTGAAGATAAGGTAAAAGCAGTGGTTACGGCTTGTCAGAAAAAAAATATTCCTATACGGATTGGAGTAAATATGGGATCTTTGGAAAAAGACCTTTTTGAACAATATGGCAAGTATGGAATAGCTAGAGTAATGATGGAATCAGCCAGTCGCCATATCAAAATACTGGAAAAAATGAATTTTTTTAACATGATTATTTCTCTAAAAGGTTCAAATATCAAAATTACTGAGGAAGCAAATATTCTTTTTGCAAAAAAATATGATTATCCCTTACATTTGGGAATAACCGAATCAGGTCCGAGTTTGGCAGGAATAGTCAAAAGCAGTGTGGGAATTTCTTCGATTCTCCAACTGGGGATAGGGGATACGATTAGAGTTTCAACCTCAAGTACACCTGAAGAACAAATAAAAATTGCTTGGGAAATCTTAAAATCATTAAAACTTAGGAATACGGGAGTAGAAATTATTTCTTGCCCAACTTGTGGAAGAACAGAAATAGACTTAATAGGCTTAGCTAATAAAGTACAAAAATTTTTAGCAAAAGTAGAGGCGCCAATAAAAGTCGCCGTAATGGGTTGTGTTGTTAATGGTCCAGGAGAAGCATCTTACGCCGACATTGGGATTTGTGGCGGAAAAAAACAAGCAATAATTATAAAAAAAGGAAAAATTATTAAAATAGTTGATGAAAACAATGTTTTAGAAGTATTTATTGATGAAGTAAAAAAAGTTCTGCTGGAAAAAGGCTATAAAAAAGATTTGGAAAGAATTATTTTCCCAAATTAAGGATATTCAGTTTTAAAACATCATTCATTAAGAGATTAAAAACTGCAAAAACAATGAATACAATAATAAAACCAATGACGGCATTGGTAATTTTATTTTGAGCTTTGGCAATTTTTTCCTTTTCCCCACCTGAAGCAATCCAATCAAGCGCTCCCCAAAGCATATAAATAAGCACAGTAATAGCACAAACTGTAATAAAAATTTGAATACCCTTACCAATAAAATTATTTAAAGAAGTTTTGGGATCTCCTCCTGCACCAATTCCTCCCGGAGGAGCAATTGTTCCGATAATGCTACCAATATCATCTGCGGCTAATAATTTCATATAGGTAAAAAACTTGTATTTAAATTTAATAAAGAATTAATTATTCTGACTGCCAGAAAACTTAAAAGAACGATGACTAAACCCAATAAAGCAAAAGTAAAAATACCCTTTGCCTTTTTAAGATTTTCCGGTGTACCGCCTGAAGTTATCCAGGTAAAAGCACCAAGTAAAAGCATTACCAGAAAAATTACAGCTACCCCAATAAGTAAAAAAGGGATAACAATATTAATTAGACTGGCAATGTCTCCGAATTTTGCTGGAGTAAAAGAGGCCCTATTTATGATGGAAGTTGGAGTTGGTGACATATTACAATATTATAAGTATAGCAAATGATTTTTAGAATCAAGGAGACTATAATAGAATGACAAATATGAATACAATTAGACATATTGCTGTTATTCCTGATGGAAATAGAAGGTGGGCAAAAGCTAAGGGTTTGCCGGTTATTGAGGGCCATCGAATTGCCTCGGAAAAAATTTTACCGGATTTAATCCAGAAATCTTCTGACCTAGGTATTTCTTATTTTACTTTTTGGGCTTTGTCAACGGAAAATTTAAAAGAAAGAACCAAGGTAGAAATAGATAATTTATTTAGTTTAATGAGAATTTTTTTAAACAGAAGACTAGTTGAATTCAAAAAAAAAGGAGTCAAATTAAAAGTCATAGGAAACATTAAAGAATTGCCTAATGATCTTCAAAAGAGTATTGAAAAAGCAATTAACGAAACAAAAAATAACAAAAAAATTACTCTTATTTTGGCTATTAATTACGGAGGAAAAGACGAGATAATAAGAGCCATCAAAAAAATTCGTAATTCGAAATTTGAAATTCAAAATTTAAAAAAAGACGATTTTAAACAATTTCTGGATACGGCGGGAATTCCTGATCCGGATTTAATTATCAGAACTGGGGGAGAGAAAAGATTGTCGGGGTTTATGCTTTGGCAAAGTGAGTATAGCGAATTATATTTCTTCGATAAATATTTTCCTGATTTTAGTACCCAGGAATTAGAAAAAGCAATTCAAAATTATTTATTAAGACAAAGGAGGTTTGGTAAATGAAATTATTATTGGATTTTAAAAAAGAATTTAATGAAAAGATAAATCAATATTTATGTAAGAAGATTGAATGGAGTAAAACAATAGATAAAAAAGGAGACATTTTATTTAAAATAATTCAAGATTTTATCAATCTTGGGGGAAAGAGATTTAGACCGGCTTTATTTTATTACGCTTACAAAAGTTATTCTAATAAAAATCTAAAAAATATCTTTGAAATATCTTTTGCTTTTGAAATTTTCCATACTTTTGCTCTCATACACGATGATATTATTGATAATTCAACTCTAAGAAGAGGAAGTCCAACAGTTCATAAAAAATATGATATGGCAACTGCAATATTGGCAGGAGATTTGGCTCTTATGATATCGGATGAAATTTTTAATGGAGTAGCTATTCATTTAAAAACAGTTTACAACGATTTTAAACAAGAGTTAATAATCGGACAGTATTTGGATACGAAAAAAATAGTCGATATTAATAAAATTATGGAATTAAAAACTGCCAGATATTCATTTATAAAACCAGCGACAATGGGCATGATGTTAGCAGGAGCGGACAAAAATGAGACGAAAAAAATGGAAAGCGTTCTTAAAGAAACAGGTTTGCTTTTTCAACTTAAGGATGATTATATCGGTATTTTTGGCAATGAAAAAACAATAGGAAAAACCATTATATCCGATTTTATTGAAAAAAAGAATACGGTTATAGTTGATTTGTTTAAAAAATGTACCGATAAAGAAAGTCTTGAAAAATTTAATAAAGTATTTGGTAATAAAAATTATTTTGATTGGTATTTAGATTTATTAAAAAAAGAGAAAATAGATTCTAAAGTTCAGCATATTATAAATAATAGAGGAGAAACGATTCTTAAAAAGTTAGAAATAAATTTCAAAGATAAATTATTAGCAAAATTATTGAAAGAAATAATATTTAATATTCTTGATTTCTCCTGAACTTGTTATAATAATTGTCATGTTTGCTCCGTCATATAATATCACTAACAAAATCTTAATTAATATCGGTAAAATCGAGGCCTCTGAAGAAGTGATTCGTCATTCGCCTTTGCTACCGCTTTGGGAAAAACAATTTAAAGAGGATGCTATCGTCAGATCAGTCTATCACGGCACTCACATAGAAGGTAACCGTCTGCATAAAGATGAGGCTAAAGATCTGCTTTTTGGAAAAGAAGTGGTGGGTAGGCCTAGGGATATTGAAGAAATCATAAATTACCGAAAAATAATTGATTTCATTGATGAAGAGGCTAAAAAGAAAATTGATAAAATAACCGAGCAATTGGTAAAAAAATTTCACCGCTTATTAACAGAAAAGATTTTACCGGATGACAAGTTGGGTGAATATAGGAATAAACAGGTTATTATCCGCAATTCCCAGACGGGCGAAGTGACATTTAGGCCACCGCCTCCATTGGAAGTACCTTTTTTAATGAGAGAATTTATTTATTGGTTAAATGGTGTTGACAATAATCAAATCCATCCTGTCATTAAAGCAGGAATAGCCCATCATGAATTAGTTAGAATTCATCCTTTTATTGATGGTAATGGCAGAATCGCCAGAATCTTGGCAACTTTAATTTTATTTTTGGGTGGTTATGATATCCGTAGATTTTTTTCACTCGAGGAATATTATGATCGTGATGCTGCCTCTTATTATGCCAATTTACAAAAAGCCTCAAGTGGAGATTTAACAGCTTGGCTTGAATATTTTACTCAAGGAGCTTCAATTGAATTTGAAAAAATAAAAGATAAGATCTTAAAGTTATCCAGGGACGTAAAGTTAAAAGAAAAATTTGGGGGACAACAGATTTACCTAACCGAAAGACAGGTTAAGGTAATTGAATATATCCAAGAAGTCGGTTTTCTTCAAAATCAAGCTTTTTCCTCACTTTTTAATAATATTTCTGATGATTCAATTCTTCGTGACATCCAAGATCTGACGAAAAAAGGATTAATAAAAAAAATCGGCAGCACTAAATCGGCAAGATATGTATTAGTTTAATCCCTATGAAATTTTCCGAACTGGCAAAGTATATTGAAAAAATAGACGCCACCAATTCAAGATTAACAATTACTGAACTTTTAGGTGAAATCTTCTCCAAACTTAGTGATAAAGAAATAGATAAAACAGTTTATCTTTTAATGGGAAAAATTGGTCCTCTTTATGAATCAACAGATTTTGGTATGGCTGAGAAAATGGTGGTTAAGAGTATAGTCAAGGCATTAAATCTGGAAAAGAAATTATTTGAAAATAAATACAAAGAAATTGGTGATTTGGGAAAAGCAGCTGAATATTTTAAAAAGCTGATTAAATCATTTGAGGAAAAAGACTTGGAAATTATTGAGGTTTTTAATGATCTTAGTCGATTGGCTACTTCATCAGGAGAAGGATCCCAGGAAACAAAGATAAATATCTTAGCCTTGCTTATCCGGCAACTTGATTCTTTGTCATCCAGATATTTAGTGAGAATTCCATTAGGAATAATGAGATTGGGTTTTTCCGATATGACCGTACTTGATGCTTTGTCATGGATGTTAGCCAAAAATAAAACATTAAGACCCAGAATAGAAAAAGCTTATCATGTTAGACCAGATTTGGGATTTATTGCTGCAGTAATAAAAAAAGAGGGAATAGAAGGTCTGTCGTTAATTAAGCCAAAGTTGTTCACCCCAATTATAATGATGCGGGCAGAAAGATTGTCTTCGGGTCAGGAAATAATCGAAAAAATCGGCAGATGTGCGATTGAACCTAAATATGATGGTTTTAGAATTCAAGTTCATTATAAAAAGAAAAATAATCAGATTAAGCTTTATTCAAGAAATCTAGATAACGTTTCTTTTATGTATCCGGATATAATTGATGGGGTTAAAAACGAAATTACAGCTGAAGAAGTCATTTTCGAGGGAGAAGCCATTGGTTTTAAGCCTCAGACTGGTACATTTTTACCTTTTCAAGAAACAGTCCAAAGAAAAAGAAAGTATGGAATAACCGAAAAAGCCAAAGAAATACCTCTAAAACTTTTTGTTTTTGATATTTTATATTTCAATGATAAAAATCTTCTCACGACTCCTTATATTGAAAGAAGGAAAAATTTGGAAAAAATAATTAAACTCACCGGTGATCTTTCCAAAGATACGATTATGCTAGCTCGAGAAAATATTGTTGATGCGCCCCCAAAAATAGAATTACTTTTTGAAGAAGCATTGACGGAAAACCTTGAGGGAATTATTGCTAAAAAACTTGATGGTATATATCAACCAGGTGCTCGCGGTTGGAACTGGATAAAATTTAAACGCAGCTATTCAGCCAAAATCGAAGATACAATCGATTGTTTAGTCATGGGTTATGATTTGGGAAAGGGCAAACGAACGAGTTTTGGTATTGGCGCTTTTCTAGTTGGAATTTATGATAAAAACAAAGATAAATTTAAAACAATGGCTAAAATCGGTACTGGCTTGACTGATGAAGAATGGAAAGAAATAAAAAAAAGGGCTGATAGATTTAAATCGGAAAAAAAGCCGGCTCTTTATGAAGTAAACAAAATGATGGAAGTTGATGTTTGGCTAAAACCGGAAATTGTAGTCGAAATTAAAGCCGACGAAATTACCAAATCTCCTGTTCATACGGCCGGTTTGGCTCTTCGTTTCCCAAGATTGGAAAAATTTCGCGATGATAAAAGACCCGAAGAAGTAACAACTTTATTTGAAGTAGAAAAGTTTTTTAAAAACCAAGGTAACCAAAAAACCTCAAGAGAAAAAAAATAATCCCTGCGTTAACCAAAAAACCAGCCAAAAGTTGGGCTACCGTATGTTTTTTTAACTTCAATCTTGACCAAAAAATAAGAGGGATTAATAAATACAAAAAAGGCAGTTTCCAATCAAAAATAAAATTCAAAAGAATAGCGGCCGCAGTATTTGCCGCCATGTGGAAACTGATTTTCCAAAATAAAGTAATAAGCGTATTAACCAAGATTAAAATGAAAACAATGAAGTAAAAAGTAATGATAAGTTTATTACCGGAAAGATAAATAATAACCAATGAAATAAGAGCTGATATAGTAGAGACAATCAGAGGTTTTATTCTTTCTTCCCTTTTTGTCATATCTAAATCGGTTATCTCCTTTTTAAAATATAAAAATAAAATGTAACCCAGAGGTATTATTAGTTGAAAAATTATGATTGCAGGTATTATTTTTTTAAACTGACCAGAAGTTAATTGCGCTTTTTTTAATAAAGAAAATGAAATAATGGGAAGCCACGTAGCAATATTAAATAGATTTGAAATTAATTGAGCCATTTTTATCGTTGGGAAATAATATTCCTAATAAGTTTAACAGGATATTGTATAAAAAAAGAGTAAGGGTTATTCCTAATTCTTCTGCCGGAAACATAATTAATTAGCTCCGGATCATAAAAAATTTTTCCGCCAATTTTATTAATGTGGATTGCTAGGTCGATATCTTCATGGACTAAGTCATCATTTTTACTTGTATTATTCCTAACTTTCATCCAAATATCTTTTTTAAAGGCGGTATTGGGGCCAATTAGTAAATTATGGCCAAGTATTAATTTAATAAGAGCATAAAATATCTTTGAATAAAGAGGCGTTTTTAATGGAAGATCATAAAATACCAATGGTCCAAAAACAGCATCAATACTTTTGTTTGAATAAAAATTGTGTGCGATCTTTTTTAACCAATCATTTTTAGGGATAGCATCAGCATCCAGCCGTACGATAAGATCATATTTGGATGAGTTATAACCTTTATTTCTGGCAGCAATAAGACCCTTTTTTCCCTCTTTGATTATCTGGACAGGAAATTTTTTTGCTATGGCTATTGTATTGTCCTGGCAATTATTATCAATCACAATTATTTCATCAGGTTTAACTAGTTGATTCATCACAGCCTCAAGGCAGTTTTTTATGTACTTTTCTTCATTGAAGACGGGGATAACAAGTGAAATTTTCATTTAAAAATAGACTTAATGATATAATCTAACGTGATGACACCATACTTTTCTGTAATTATACCAACACTAAATGAGGAAGAGTATATATCGAGGATACTTAATGATTTGATAAAACAAAAAAACAAGAATTTTGAGATCATCGTTGTTGATGGAGAATCAAAAGATAAAACCAAAGAAAAAGTGCAGAAATTTAATCAAATGCTGCCAATAAATTTTCATACTGTAAACAAAAAAAACGTTTCTTTTCAAAAAAATTTTGGAGCAGAAAAAGCCAAAGGTGAATTTTTAATTTTCCTCGATGCTGATTCAAGCATAACTTCTTCATTTGTCGGTAATCTTAAAAACGAAATTATTAAAAAAAAAGGTTTATTTTTTATTCCTCATATTACTCCTGAGGAGAAATACCCTCAAGTAAGATTGGTTTTCGGTTTAGTTAACTTTTTGATTGAGTTTTCTCAAAATATAAACAAACCATTTTCTTCAGGAGGAGTTATGTTTATTGAGACTAATTTCTTTCGAATGATTGGAGGCTTCGAAGAAAAGCTTTTCTTAGGAGAAGATCATAATTTAGTACAAAAGGCGTTGAAATGGGGCGTTAGAACTAAATTTTTAAATAATGTAAGGGTAAAATTTTCTTTAAGGAGAATGAAGAGAGAGGGTCAGTTGGTCATTTTTTATAAATATGTACTTGCAACCGTATATATTTTATTTAAAGGTGATATTAAGAAAAAAATTTGTGATTACTCTATGGGTGGTGAATTTGATAAAGGTAATAAAAATAAGTTAGCCAATAAGAGTCTTAAACACTATTTAAAACAAATAGAAAATTTTTTTAAAATGAACTTTTGAATTAGATTTGAAAACTGGATAAGATGGGGAAATGGTCAGAGAAGTTTACTTCAATCCTTTTCGTTTTTACAAGTTTTAGATTTTTATAATAAATATAATCGAGTTTATAACGGTGATTATAAAATTTCTTAACCAAAAAAGAAAGAAGGATCTGGAATAGATTATAATCAGCCTTTTTATCAGTGACGAAAGTATAATCGATATTTTTTGTAGCTTCTTTTAGATTATAACTATTCATAAGTTTTTCAAGTTTTTTTCTCCCATATGGGTAATTAAAATCTCCAGTAAAAATCAGAGGATTTATAGTCTTAAAATTGTAATTATCCAATGCTTGTCGAAGTTGTTTAATTCTTAAGCCATTAGTTCCAAAGACACTTAAGTGGGCATTAAATATGCTGATTTTTGTCCCATTAACTTCAAAGTTAGTTTTAAGAATAGTTCTGGATTGGTGTTTTCCTTTAATTATTTTGATTATATTAGTAATAAACTCATATGTACTTTTATAAAGAGAAATAGATTTGGTATCAATCAACTTTAATGCGTTTTTTTTATAATAAGTAGCCACACCGTAAATATGGCCAATTTCTATAAAAGAATTAGAATAATCAGCTAAAGAATATCCTAACTTTTCTAGTTTGCTTAAATTCTTTTCTGTTGTATCGACTTCCTGTAGGTTTAAAATATCAGGTTGTAAAGCTATAAGAAGTTTATCTAATTGTTCATATCCTTTATTGTAAAGAACATTGTAAGTAAGGATGCTAAGTGTCATAAGCATTTCATTATACTCAAAATAGGTAATTCATGTCAATTCGCAAACAATCCACAATTTTTAATGGCAAAAATAAGGATTGGTAGAGTGGGCTGATATGGACTTTATATTTTATAGGCTATCTTATAGAATAGAGTGATATTTCTATAGGTCTTGACAAAGAAAAAAGATTATTTTATATTACTATTATGTTTAAAGTTCTTTTTCGAAGCGGACTAAAGCAAGAAAAAGGCAGTGAACGAAGAAAACTGTCAGAATTTGTTGCAGGTCAATTTAAGCAACTTTCAAGAAAGAATTTACGAGTATCAATCAAACTATACCATCTATAAAAAATTGAGCATCACTATCGCTCGTATTAGGGGTGACGACGTATAGTAATGCTCAGTTTAAAACGTAGCAGATTTTTTTATGGTTGTCAATAAGTAGTTTATTTTACTTGATATATAGACCCAATTTTATTACTGCTAGTAAAGATTCTCCTACTAATTTTCATAAATTTTTGTTCATTGATATTCTTATATTTGTCCTTTTCCATTTTTGAGACGATGACATATTTTATTTTGTATTTATTAATAAGGTTTTTTGTCAATGCTAAATCATCAGATTCATATAAGTTGACTACATCAGGGATTTTAGATCCAACGACATTAGAAGATCCTCTCCATAACCATTCATGAACCCACCATCCGGCGACCGTAGGCAAACCCGTATAAGCTGATATTCTTTCATAGTCAGTATAAGAATCACCCTGAGCCTCAAGGATTACTGGTTGATCGCTAACATTTTTATTTAAATAGTCGATAATTTCTTTATCTTCCGGATAAAAATTCTTTAGCCATAAAGAGCCATCAAGCTCAACGGGCTTATCCATATTGCCATAATAAGAAGGAAAAGAAAAGAAGGGATAAAAAGAAATTAAAATAAATAAGCTGATAAAAATTAAGCTTAAAGCTGTTTTTATAAATTTATTTTTTAGTATTTTAATTTGGAAAAAAACATAGGTTGAAGCGGCTCCCATGATAATAAAAGATTGATAACCAAGTTTAAACATAGTATTAGCTCGGAAATGAGCAGGATAAATATCTTTAATATAAAAAAACTCAGGAATCAAAACTAAAAAAATACCAAATAAAAATAAGATAAAAACGAAATAATCCACAGCGGAAATTATTTTCTGGCGTCTTTTTATAATAAAGAGTATTAAAAGAGAAATCCAAAAAAAGCCCCAGAGGATAAACAGCATCCAAAAAGGAGAGACTTGACAATTATTTTTTTCGAAGAGAAAAGGTCCGATTTTTCCGATATTAACTAAAAAATCAGGACTGCAATTTACGCCGATACCGGAAACAAAAGGGTTAAAATTTACGGAAAATGGCAAAGAAAAAATGAAAAAGGAAAAAATTAAAAGAAGAGTAGGTAAAACTAATTTGATAGAAAAACCAAAAATAACCAATAAAAAAAGCAGTGACAAAAGAATGTAGATGGGGCCATCAAAAGCATTGGTCATATAATGAATAGCTGCCATAAAGCCCAACAAGATAGAATTCAGAATTAAGAATTTAGAATTATGAGGTTTTGTTTTATTTTCATTATTAAACATTTTTACGACAAAAGAAAAGAGCAAAGCAAGAGTCAATAAAACAAAGGGAATGTCAAAAACATGGCCATGAAGATCGGCCACAACATAAGAATAAGAAGGAAATTCATGAATAGTAAATGGTATAAACCGAGTGGCATTAGGATACCAATATTTAGTTGGATTATATCTGGACAAGATTTGCCAAAAAGGAATAGGATTATCATTAGGATAACCAGTTGTAAATAAATAAATAGTGTGAAGATTGCCGCCAAAATTAATTAGGAACGTTCCCAGCATTCCATAAACAAGCAGAAATAAAGAAGAGATTTTTTTATTAAAGAAATAAATAAGATTGGCACAAAAGGAGAAAGCCAAAGTTATTCCTTGCGCAAAAATAGTAGCTAGTATAAGATTATAACCGATAGCAGGTTTAATATTGGACAATTTAATTAAAACAGCTCCGGTTAAATGACCAAAATAATAATAATTAATTGGATAGCCTTTGGGTTTTATCAGATCGGAAGAGAGCCACATATCAAGAGGAGGAAAGTACTTAGAACGGAGAATAGAATTGATGAAGCCAAAATCCATGAACTTTTCCAATCCTCTAATTGACGGTTCTTGTCCTCTAATAAAAGTTAGAAAAATCAAAGAAATTAAAAAAACCACTTCTTCAAAAATAATAAAATTTATTTTTTGCCATAATTCCTTTTTTTCAATTTTGACTTTTTTTATTAAAAAAATATTAAGAATTAAAAAAATCAGCAAAATTAAAAAAAGAGAAAGACGGGTAAAGGGAGTAATTTTAACTAAATTCAGGATAAATAAAATATAACTTATTAAAAGAATACCGATAGTTTTTGCGAAAGGATAGCCCCAATCAAAAAACGACCCCAAAAGTTTTTTAGCCAAAGGAAAAAAAATTATTCCTAAAACCAATAAATAAAAATACCATTTTAAAGTTAAAGACAGCCAAATCATAAAGAGTATTATAAAACTTTTAATTTTCAATTTCTTCTTAATTGAAATCGGAGCGTTTTTTTGATATAAATTCAAGCAGAATGGAAACAAAGTTTATAGCCAAAGATATTGAAAAAAAAATATTGGATATGTGGCAAAAGAAAGGCTTAAATAAAACAGTTATTGATAAAACAAAAAAGCCTTTTTGTCTCATACTTCCGCCTCCAAATGCCAACGGCAGTCTTCATCTTGGTCATGCGATGTATGTTTATGAAGATGTAATGATCCGTTATCACAAAATGACAGGGGATTGTGTTCATTGGCAATCAGGAATGGATCATGCCGGTATTGAAACGCAGTTTGTTTTTGAAAAAGAGCTTAAAAAACAAGGTAAAAGCAGATTTGATTATTCACGGGAAGAATTATTCAAGATGATTTTTGAATTCACTCAAAAAAATAAAGAAAACATTAAAGAACAGTTTAGCCGTTTGGGTTTTCTTCTTGATTGGTCTAATGAAAAATTTCCTCTAGATAAAAAAATTGTTTTAATTGTTTATGAGACTTTTAAAAAACTTTTTGATGCAGGTTTAGTCTATAGAAAGAAAAGATTGGTAAATTACTGTATTAACTGCGGAACTTCATTCTCGGATCTGGAAGTAGAATATCAGGAGAAGGTAGGAAACCTTTATTTTATTAAATATCCATTAAAAAAAAATTCTCAACAATTTATCACGGTTGCGACGACCAGACCGGAAACAATGTTGGGTGATACGGCTGTGGTTGTCAATCCCGGTGACAAAAGATATAAAGATTTAATTGGAGAAAAAGTGATTTTACCTCTCATAGATAGGGAAATTCCAATAATAGCTGATCAGACGGTAGATCTGGATTTTGGAACCGGAGCCGTTAAAGTTACTCCGGCTCATGATGAAACAGATTGGCAAATAGGCGAAAGACACGGATTACCTTTAATACAAGTTATCGGCAACGATGGAAAAATGACCGAAGAGGCTGGAAAATATAAAGGATTGACAATTTCCAAAGCCCGAGAACAAGTTTTAAATGAACTTAAAACAAAAGGTTTATTAAAAGAAATAAAAGAATACCAAAACAGAGTAGGAAGATGCTATAAATGTAATCGGGTAATTGAACCCTTACCTAAAGAACAGTGGTTTATAAAAATAAAACCTTTGAGTGAAAAAGCCAAGGTTTTGGTTGAAAAAGACGAAATAAAAATTTATCCCAAAAGATTTAAAAAAGTATTAATTGAGATATTGGATAATTTTATTGATTGGAATATTTCACGGCAAATTGTTTGGGGAATAAGAATTCCGGCCTATCATTGTAAAAATCCAAAAAATGGGTGGTTTGTAAGTTTAGAGAAACCAAATAAATGTCAGATTTGCGGAAATTGTGATTTTGAACAGGATGAAGATACGTTTGATACCTGGTTTTCTTCTTCCCAATGGCCGTTTGCTACTCTAATGGCTGAAGGAGACAATTATTTTCAATCATTTTATCCGACTTCAGTTATGGAAACAGGTTATGATATTTTGCGGGCTTGGGTAGCGCGAATGGTCATGGTTGATTACTTTGTGAAGGGAAAAATTCCTTTTAAGAATATTTTCTTGCATGGTTTGGTTCGCGATAAACACGGACAAAAAATGAGCAAAAGTAAAGGCAATGTAATGGATCCGATTACACTAATTGATAAATTTGGGGCTGATGCTTTACGGGCGGCTTTGGTTTTTGGTACAGAAGAAGGTCATGATGTGGTCTTGGGTGAGGACAAAATTATTGGTATGAGAAATTTCACTAATAAAATTTGGAATATTGGAAGATTCCTGCATTTAAATTCCAATAACCAAATTACAAGTTCCAAACAAATTTCAAATTCCAATAATCAAACAGAAATAGTAAGAGAATTAGAAAAGGAGTTTGGGGGGGAGAAGAAAGAATATTTAAAATTAATGGATAGCTTTAAGTTCTCGCAGGCGTTAGGATTGGTTTATGAATTTATTTGGCATAGATTTGCTGATTATTATGTTGAGAAGTTGAAAGATGAACTGCAAAATGGTAATATTAAAGCTCTTGAGGTCATGATGAAGGTATATCAGGAGAATTTAAAAATGCTTCATCCTTTTATTCCGTTTGTTACAGAAGCTATTTGGCAAGAATTTAACAATAATTCGATATTGGAAAATAAAATTAATAATTAATAAATTTTTATATGAAAAGGACCTGGCAGCCAAAAAAAGGCAAAAGAATTAAAAAGCACGGATTCTTAAGAAGAATGGCCACTAAAGACGGAGCAAAAGTCTTAAAAAGAAGAAGAAACAAGGGAAGAAAAAAATTGACTATATAATGCGAATTAATAATTAAAAATTTTATGTTAAAAATCTTAGGAACTTTTTTTGATTACGTTTTTGCAATCCCAATTAAAAATTTATTAGTCGGTCTATATCATTTATTTGCTGTTTTAAAAATTCCAGGAGCATTTGGTTTTGCCATTATTGGGCTTACGGTAATTATTCGTTTGCTGCTTCATCCGTTTTTCAAACAACAAATAGAAACGGCTAAAAAAATGCAGGATCTAAAACCTCATTTAGATAGGTTGTCAAAAAAACATAAGGCAGAACCCAAGAGACTACAAGAGGAACAAATGAAACTTTATCAGCAAATGGGAATTAATCCGGCCTCCGGTTGTTTGTTTATGATAATTCAAATTCCGGTTTTTATTGCTCTTTACAACACCTTAAATCTTTTTTTGATTAACGGTCATGCTAAAAATGTTCTGATGCAAATCAATAAAATTCTATATCATCCAATATTAAAAATTACCTCCATTGATCCCTGGTTTTTTGGTTTTAATTTAGCTCTTTCTCCGGCTAAAGCCAATCTTTGGTATTACTATTTGATTCCAGTGATTACGGCAGTTTTACAATATTTCCAGGCAACAGTTACTATGCCGGCTCCGGTCGAACCTCAAAAAAAAGAATTAAGTGATAAAAAAGAAGGTGCAACTGATGATTTTCAAAAAGCTTTTGGTACTCAGATGAAATATATATTTCCCCTTATGATTGGTTGGTTCTCATATAGTTTGCCGGTTGGTTTGGCTTTATATTGGAATATTTTTTCCGTGTTTAGTATAATCCAATATCGAAAGATTAATAAAAAAACACACGTTGTAAATTTAAATAAATAAAATATGGAAAAAACTGAATTGATTAAAACAGAGACAGAAGGACTTTTAGAGAAAATAATTGATAAATTTGAAGTCGAAGTCAAGGAAGAGGGAGAAGCTTTTCACGTAATCATCAAAACCGACGAAGAGGCGCCAACGGTTATTGGACGTCACGGGGAAACAATAAGAGCCATTCAAAAAATTCTTGAAGTTATTTTATTCAAAAAAAACGGTGAAGCTTTAACGATTTTGGTTAATGTCAATGATTATCGGGAAAAACAAAAAGAGAGATTGGAAGGTTTGGCCAAACAATATGCTCAACAGGCAGAAGAAACAAAAGCAGCTGTCAACATTAGAAACCTTTCCTCTTATGAAAGAAAAGTTATTCATGAATATGTGACTGCCAATTATCCTGGATTGACCACTTATTCAGAAGGAGAGGGTAGGGATAGACGACTTATTATAGATCTAAAATCTAAGACCTAAGATTGCAGATTATAGATCAATCAAACTCCTTCAAGCAGATCTTTAACTCTTATTTTAAGTGTTTTGGCTATTTTTGACAGAATTTTTACGCTTGGATTGGCTTTGCCTTTTTCAATCTTCGATAAATAAGTTCTGTTGACATCGGATAATAATGCCAGTTGTTCCTGAGATAAACTTTTTTTCTTTCTTTGATCGATAATTATTTCTCCAAGTCGATTATAAAAGAAGTTACCTTTCATAGTTGGTTTTTAAGATAAACAAAGAGGGTTTAAAAAACCACCGCTTATAAGCGACAAAGATCTTGAATTAGGGCATAATAAAAAGGTTTCTTTTGTTTAATCTATGAGTAATATAATCACGGCTTGTTTCAATTGGCTAAATTTGATAAAGTTTTTATAGAGTTAAAACTAATATGAGTGACGTTACAACACCAGAAAGAGAAACAAGAAGCAGGGTAAGTCAAATAGAAGAGGCAAAAAGAGAGATAAGAAGACAAATAAATGAAGCTATTAGTAAAGCCGCCGAGGACGATCCGGAATTACTAAAAAGAATAAAAGATAAATTATTGGCTGATTTTGCTGAGGCAATTGAAGAAGCTAGTCAGGCAAGAAGAGAAAAACCATCAGAAGATAAAAAAAGACAAGTTGATGAAAAAGAAGCAATAAGTACAGTAAGAGTATTAGAGGGAATAAAGGCGGGTATTATTAAAACTTCTTCAAACTCAGGAGCTGTGTTTAGCAGGCTTGCTGATCAAAGATTTGACGTTGATTCTTCAGCAGCATTGGCAGAATTAATAAATAAATACTCTGCTCAAGAAATAACAATTTCTCCGTCAAACCAACCAAAATCAGAATTTGAACAAGATTTGAGCCAATTAGAACAAGATCATCCGGAAGCAGCCAATCAACTTAAAAGCGCTCTAATTGAGGCTGCTCATGAACAGGGAGGAATAACCGGACAAAGTGAACAGGAAATCAGAGATAAATTTACTGTGCGAAGGGAAATGAGAAACGTTCCCACTGAACCAAAGCAACCTCAGGAATTTAGTGAATCTGATGCTAGAAGATTAAATCAATTTGAAAAAAGGATTGGTGAAAGTGATTTACCCTTTATTCAAAGAGAACAACTAATATCATCTTTAACTAAGGGTATGGTGGGAGAAGTAGAAACAAATACGCTTCAAGAAATAGGTTTTGGGCCTGATGAGGTCAAAGAATTAATATATTTAGCTGCTCGATCTAGAGAACAACAATCAAGAAAAGGAAATTATGACCAATTTTTTCCACCGGAAGAAAGAGAAAAGTTTACTGTGCGCTATCTGTTGGAAAATAATTATTTAGTACCAGGAGAAGGACTAACTGAAAAAGGCAGAAGAATGTTAAAAAGAACAGCTTTGAAAACAGTTAATGCTCTTTTTAAAAGAGTTGATGCACAACCGGACAGTGAGTTTCAAAAAGGCTTCAGTGAATTTCACGAAGGATATATTTTCAGATATATACAAGATGTTATTTTGGCCTTAAGAGATGATCCTGCTTTAGCCCAAGCGGCTGGATCAAAAGCAAGTGCTGCAGTTGCTGAATTTATACAAAAAGGAGTCTTTGAGGAAATATCAAGAGAAAGAGAATTGAGAGAACTGTTTCATGATGTGGGTATATGGATTAAGACAGCCACTCCTGAGGATCTGACAAAATATATGGCTCGCTATAATCTTTCAGTAACGACTTCGCCTGTGATGTCTGATATTTCAGGCAATTTAGTCGGCTTGGCCATGAGTGAATATGAAAGGTATTTAAAATTTGATATCGCAGCTAATAGTGGAAAAATTAGACCAGGTCTTTTTGCAGGTAAGGTTAATCCAAACCTGATGTATTACGAAGTTGAAGATAGGGAAAAATTAAAAGCAAGAGTGCAAGCAGCATTAGTTGGTTTAAAAAAATACGCGGCTAGTTTTACTCCAGAAGATAGGGCTGTTTTTCAAGGACAACAATTGAAAAGATGGGATTTGGAAAATCTTGAAGAATATGATGAGACTTGGGAGATAGACAGGGCAATAAAATATGCTCGCGGTATTGAATTAACTCAGACAATAAGAGGTTTTGAAATAATAGCCTCATCCCGTCCGCCTTTAAGTTATGACGGTTCAGCAGACAATTTCTACGATATGGCTGCTTTTATTAACCCGAATTTTAAATGGCGAACAGGAAGAGGTGGAAGTGGTATCAGGGAAACTCACATTCCGGAAATTCTCGGGTCAGAAGGAATAGTCAGACGGCCGGAAACAAATTTTTTTAAAAGAATTTGGAAAGATAAATGGAATCCGAAAAAAATTCATGAGCATATACAAGCATGGTCAGACGTTGAGATGTCTGAAAGATGGGCTGATATAAAAGACTCATGGCTTTATCGGGATATGCAGTTTAGACAGTTGTTGAATAAATTCGGACTGGGAGGATTGGCGTCAAGATCTGGGTGGAGAATGGTTGGTTTTAAAGGAGGGACTTTTCAAGAAGATATTGCAAAGATACAGGGAAGAATTCAGGATTCTGTCCAGGAAGTACTTCCTGCCGGTTTTAAATTTGGAGAAAACTGGGAAGAAACATATGAAAAATTAACTCAAGTGGTGGGAGTCGGGACAAGATTCTGGTTTGATGGAGTAAGAGCAACTGATTTGGTTAAAGATTTATTGTGGGAACACCTAGGGATTAGAGAAAAAATTGACGCCGGAGAAATCGGAGCGAGAGAACTTGACAAATTATGGTTTGAATATACAGAAGGTAAGCAAGGTGGTAAGGAGGTTTTTCCCTTGTCAGACGGCGAAAAATATACGGTCACCGACATGCTTGAAGCCAGAACACTGGTTTTGCGGGGCTTAAATTTTTTCGGTCTTTTAAAAAGATCACCGATGGATTTTTTAAACAATATTGTTAATTTGACTCCGGAATTATTAACTGAAGGTTTTGGGGGAAAAAGCGACCTGTGGTTTGAGGTTGGGACTGAACAAGAAATAGAAGCAAGAGTAAGAGAGGCAAGAAACAGTAAGGGAGAGCCTCAATATGAAAAAGCAGAAATAAAAAAAACAACTGGAGATATTATTGCTTTTCAAAATGGTTTAAGAAGAACTTGGGGAATTGAAAATTTTGATCATTTAAGAAGAATTAGGGGATTTTATAGACAACTTGAAGAATGGGGTAAAAAACAAAGTGAAGATGGGAAAACTTTTGATAAAGGTAAAACGCTGGAGAACTTTTATGGAATAATGGATTTAGCGGTTGAAAGAGTGAGACTTAGGAATGGAATGGTAATGACGAAAGAAGATATTGGTGATCCTGTTTTACAGGAAATGTTTTTTGGTGATCAAGGAGAAAAAGGATTAATTACCTATTTTACAGGTTTGAATGAAGATTTTGGTAAAGCAGAGGGAGGAAGAGATAAAACTTTGGGAGAAAATGGTTTTTTCTATCACATGGCCCGCGGTTGGTATAACGATCTTGGGCACAGTCTCCATCCTGATTCTTCCGATGTTGACTGGCGTTATGTTTTTCATAGACTGGGTCAGGACGGTGGTGAAAATATGGTTAAAAGGCTTTGGGGTGATTTAACTTCGTGGAATGAAGTAACAAAAAGTCTTATGGATTTAGATCACATGCTTTTTGCTGCCGGACACGCACATAGTTTGGAAAAGATAATGGAGCTTCATGGAAAAATTCATACTTTGGAAGCCTATGCCGGTAAAACAGCCGTTTATGAAATGCAATATTATCTGGCTCAAATAGTGGCCCGTTATTTTCAGGAGCATCATGCTGCCCGCCGACCATTTCTATTAGGTTCGATTAGTCGGACACTCAGGGGTAAGGAAGTTTCTTTGTCAAAAATATACGGAGGATTAGGGGCAATGACACTTACAACCGATGGTATTAATGCTTATTTTCAAGATTTAGCCCATAATGGTATTATCCCTGATGAAGGTGTTTGGGGATTTGAAAAATTGTCTCAAGCTTTGGGTGCTGACTGGCAGAAGTTGGTGGTTACCGAAATGCTGCCCAATATTGCAACCGCCTTATTTTTATTTTTAATGTGGAAATATATTAATGATGCTTTAAAATCATCTGGAGGAGGGGGGAAGAGAAAGTAGTATTTTTTTAAATTTTACTGTAATTTAATACTATGACTGGAAAAAAAATTGTATTTTCATTTATTTTTTCTTTATTCATTTTTATTTTTCTAACCAGTAAGATATTTGGCGCTGATACCCCTATCCCAGGAGCTAACTGTGGTAACATAGATCTTCCTTATAATAAATGTTGTCGTTTTGAACCAGTAAAAGTAGGATCCAATAACGCAGGAGTTCCTGTTTTTGACCCGGTTATTGGTTTAATGGGAGGTGTAGTTGATTCTGTATTCGGTCCAGTGACTGATCCATTAAATAAAATTGCCCAAGAAAATATAAAACCGTGTTTGGAAGGAGAACCAAGTCCCAATGCTTCGGATCCAAATTGTATTTGTGTAAAATCGCAAGCCAAGCCGTTGGAGTCTTTAATTGCTATGTGTAAAAATGTTCACAAAGAAGAATACCAAGCTTGTGAGGATTGTGTCACCGGAAAAAATGGAAAACCTGTAGGAGTATGGACGGGAATAGGCTGTGTTTATGCTAATGTCAAAGATTTTATCCAAAACACCCTTTTTGATTTTGGAATAAAATTAGCCGGATTAATAAGTCTGGCTTGTATTATTTTTGCCGCCTTTCAACTACAAACCTCAAGAGGAAGTCCTGAGAAAATTAAAAAAGCCCAAGAGCTTCTTACTTCATGTATCATGGGTTTAATGCTGATAATCTTTTCAATTTTTATCTTAAGATTAATTGGAGTGTCGATCTTAAAAATACCTGGTTTTACTTAAAAACCCTTATCTACTTTAGCATCTTTTGGGGAAACATTAGCTCCTTTTTGACCACCAGCGGGTGGCGGTTTATAATCTTGACTTAAAAGAGGAGCTAAAAATCCAGCCTTATCAGATATTATTCGTCTAAGTCCAGGCAAGGCTAAAGTGGCACTGCTGAATGTACCAAGAAGTCCCATAGCTCCTCCACCTGCTGCGCTTGCACCTTGGAAATAAGTACCAAGACCGAAATTAATCGGCAGTTCTTTTACACCAAGAAGTTCTTTAGACAATTTAACCAAATCAGGAATTGAGAAAATAATTCCCATGCCTAAAAATACAGAATAAGCGGTCGGGTCAATTCCATAAAGAAATGGAGGAGTCCAAAGATTACCCTGTGGTGTTGGTGTGGCATAGGTATTAACTATAATATAACCAACAACAAAAAGAAGAATAACTATTGGAAAAGTCAAAATTTCGGCCAATAAGCTTTTAAACCACCAGGAAAAAGCTTTTTTCCCTGGAATTGCCTCAAATAAAAGAAGAATAGGTGAAAAAATAATCAAAAGAAATATTTTTAAATATACGGATATTAATAAAAAAAATATTTTAAACAAAAGTAATAAAACTGTGAACCAAATGAAAAGACCAATTACAATCTGAGGAATTAAAAAAAAGCCGAGTATAAAACCAATGACTAAAAGTAAACCATCTAAAACGACACCTAATATTCCTGATGGAAGATGGCCGGGACTAACTGTTAAAAACTCCCAACCGGCAAACGTTTCTGGTATTTTATTTGTGATAGCTTGTATTCCTTTAACAAATAAAAAAACAAATACGCCGCCGACAATTGTTCTTAATGTTTGGGTAACGGCTGTGGGAAATATATTTAATAAAGAGCTGCCCATCTTAATCATAAAATCGCCTCCACTTATTAAAAATGTACTGCCCTTAGCCGGAATGAGAGAATCCCAGATAGTTGCAAAATTAGCATTTAGATATTTATTTTGAAAATCAGCTGCATTAAAAAATTGATTATTACCGCTTAAAATAAAAATAATAATAATTATTAGAATATACATCAGATCTATTAAAAAACCAGCAATAGCAAAGGAAAAAGTTATTAATATCATAGTAATAACGATTTTAGGTAAGGCGTTTTCCACCGATATGACAGTCTGTTGATTTAATTTCATTCTAAACATGATCATAAATCCGATGGCAATTAAGACGATGACCAGAAGCATATAAGCTACATCTCTAAAAATTTTCCATAAATTCATAAAAGGTTTAATAGAAGCAAAACCTATTCCTTCGGCCGCCATTGATTTGGGGACAAAACCCGCACTTTGAAGACCATTATATGCCCACATGGTAAAAGATGCCGGCGGATGCACAAAAGGAAAAGAAATAGCTTTTGCAGCAGTACCTAAAATACTATTATTAAAATTTATATCACCATCCCCAGGTTTATTAGTACAAGCTTCTCCAAGCATGCTGCACATCATAGCCCGATAAACCAGTATGCTTCTTTTTCCAATCTCGGTTGATTTTATTTTTGGATCATTAAGGGTTTTATATATTTCCTTACGGTTTTCCAATATTGGATCGATTGAAGCTTTTGGTTTATCTTTATTAATAAAATATATAAAAAGAGTAATGACGGTCGCAAAAACACAGACAACAATAAAAGCCTTTTTAATAACAGAAAAAATTTCCTTCAAAAAATGAAGCATAATTTCATTCAAGCAAATAATTGAAATAAAGTCAATGAAGACCGCTATTAATTATTTACACACCGCATCTAAATATTCAAAATGCATGGCATCAATTTTAGCTCCAAATCTTTCTTTATATCTGCCTCCCCATCTAAAACCATTTTTTTCAAAAGCAGATACGGCTTCAGGCGGCATGTCAAATTTATCACAACCATTACAATTGGTAGCAGGATTAATATCAACGGAAATACCAAAAGCATGAGTAGATAACACACATTGGCTACTGCATAGATCGCGGGACGAGCTGGCATTTACATTGCAGCGGAAATTATAAGTGCCGATACTGCTAAATCTGTATTCACCTTGAGCAAATTTATAAAGGTCTCCGGAAACTTTGAACTGAGCAAGTTCATCGTTAACTTTTTTAAAATAACCAGAGACGTCTTTATGGACGGAAACACTATGTCCTAAAAGTTCTACTCTTGTAAGTTTGCTTTCAACGATTGCTTTTATATTGGAATAACAAGTATTTGGAATTGCATTGTCTGCATATATTTGAATATATTTTGAAGGACTATCACAGCGACCATTATCTGCCTGATTATTATAGTAGTTTTTATTATTTGGCGACCCGTAATTATTTTGATTTACATTAATATCAACAGAACCGGAAGAAATTTTTATATTGGACAGACTTAAAAACCCTTGTAGCAAATCGATAAAACTTTTTTTGGATTGATCTGATGACGTTTTAAAATCAGTTATTTCCTGTTTTCCGTTAAATATAACAAATTGAGTTGATAGGTCATAGTTGCTGAAACCGTTTCCAATCGCCCATATCCTAAATTTTTCTTGGCTGTTGACTCCATTTTTTAAATTTACCTCAAATTTTTTAGTTAAAGGATTAAAAGTAATCGCAAAATCATCTGTTTCCAGGGGAGCGGTTTTACTAAGAGTAAGATATGAAAAATTTTCATTTGTTTGTTTATCCAATACAAGATCGTCTTCTCCGGTATCAGTAGATGGAATAATTTCAGTCGGAATAATTTTATTAGGAGTAATTTGACTATTTAGAGTGATATTTATATTATTTCCATTATTTTTTTGATTATTTTTTAAGCCCATATTTACATTACCAATATTGTCAGTAATAGAGGTCGGCATTATGCTGCTGGTGGTGAGAGGCGTAGAATTAAAAACTTTTTTTCTCAATAAAGAAATAATAATTAATAGAATTATGAGAACAATAACCAAAATAATAATAATTTTTTTTGGCATTTCTAGATAATTTGAAAATCTATAGGATATGGTGAATAATCAGGGTTAATATTCTTTAATTCATTAATTATTGTTTCTTTAATAAGGTTAGCATTTTCTTTAGAAAATATCTTAGCAACAAAAGTTTTTTTATTTATATCAAAATAAACAAAATATTCATCGGTTTGTATGGGAAATTGATCAAGCCAAGGATAAGTATTGCTGGTTTCCTGCATTTTTTTGCCCCAGTTGTCGTCACTTTTTTTTATGTCTTCAGTAGAAAATGGTATGTTTTGATAGCCAACAGTCGGCAGAATGGCAGTTACAGTAGGTGCTGGAGAAAAAGATTTTGGTTTAGTGATCTGATTATAAAAAATACCCAATACGATGGTTATAAAAATTATAACGATGATAATTATTATTGACTTCTTATTATTAACACCCAAAACTAACATAAGAATAAAAATTATTTGTAACCTGCCAATTATCTATTATATATCTGCTAGTTTTTTTAGGACCATTTGAATCATAAGTCATAATATAACCATTTCCATTATTGATACTGACGTCTTTAACAACAGCTGCATGTTCATAACCTGTATATACTCCATGTTTGCTTTCTTGAAACATGGCACAACCGGGTTGAAGTTGGCTTAGGATTTGTTGATGATTGCCGCTTCCTGAATAATCAAGGTATTTATAACCCGCGGTAATCTGCCAAAATTTAACCATATTAACAACAGCAGCATGAGAATTATTTAAACCCTTTTTTCCGGCCAAATTATAAGAATCTATTGGTAATTGAGTACACCAATATCTACCGGTTGTTGTAAGACTATCGTCGTATCCTTGTCTGACAGCCGCACTAAAAGAACCATTGCTGATACTATTATTAATTTGACGGCAATTCCAGCCATCGCAAACTTGACCTGCTTGCAAATTATTAGAAATTTGTCCGGCCCAACTAACAATATCGCCTCCACCAGTAAATCCGGAGGAGGGGAGTGATCCGGTATCAATCATATAAAGAGCCGCTATCATATTGGAAATTAATTGAACTTCACGGTTTCCGATATAACCATAAAGCTTATGGGAATCATTAGCGTTTTTTAATTGATTTAAAAAAGAGGAGTTTACCGCAAAAGAGTTTAAGGCAACAGCCATTTTTGGATCTTTGCCTAAAATAAGAGTAAAAAATTGTCCCTCCTCAGAAAAAAAACTACGGCTAGGGGAGATGTCGTTTAATGTTATTGATGCAGGAATTGATTTTGAACTTAAATACCTTGAAATAAGTCCTTTATTTTGACCGGAATCTTTATAATTCCATTTTGTTTTGGAAGCGTGATGGCTATTGTCAACAACAGCCTGTAAAACAGTTTTTAATTCAGCATTGCTATAAAATATATTAAAAATCCCAATATAATTAGATTTTCTTTCAGCGGCTTGATAACCAGCTATTTGAAAATTGCTGGAATTGCAGTAAAAACTAACTTCACTGCTATAATTTGGTCGATCATCATTACAATTTACCTCATATGGGTCTGGCCAAGAAGAAGCTCCGTTTTCAAACCAGATCCATGCAGTTGTCAGATAAGGGATGATAGATCCTCCTTTATCGCGATAGGTTTTTTCTGCAGCAAGTAATTGTTGAACTGCCCATAAAGAGTTTGGATTTGATTCAATTTTCGACTTTAAGGTCAAATAGCCATTTATTCCATCAGAAACGGGCACGGGTAAACCCAAACCATCATAAGAACCCCCAGTATTTAATGGAGGGGCCGCAGTTGGGTTGATTGGTTGATTGGATGGAGAAGGCATAGTTATTACTACAGTTGGAAAGCGTATCGTATTAAAAGACATTAAAGCCTTTAATAAATCTATAAGTAAAGATAGATTTTTGCCGGAATCTTCAGGCGTTGCTGAAATTGTGGTTGACGGTATTAAACTGGTCGTTGGTAGATTTTTTGAGGCCGGAGAAATAACTGTTAAATCATTGATTATCAATAAATTTGAATTGAGCAAATTTTCTGAGTTATTTTTCTTTAACCATTCGTCTATTGCCATCGAAGCATTAGTGGTTTTTTTTGTAAGAATGTATCTGTTTAAAGTAGACGAAAATTCTAATTTGAAATCTGCAGTTTCAATTGGTAATTTTGTGTTTAACAAAGCAGATACGTCTCGACTATTTGTTTCACTAGATTTGTTTTGGTTATTTGTTTCATATTGGGTCGGAGATATTGAATTTTTTCTATAAAATTCCTCTTTTTCTGTCTGATTAAAGAAAAAATTGCTGTTAATTGTTTTATTCTTTCTTAAACCAAGCAAAACAAAAATAAGGATAAGAAAAAATAACAAAAAAGATAGAAAAATAATTACTTTTTTCGACATTGACAATTATTGATAATTCATTAATAATGAAATAATGGCTGGCTTCTTTGATTTTATAAAAAAACCAACAACAAATGCAACACCCCCTTTGGGAGTAGCTCCTAATAGTCCTCCAGTTGTTGTTCCAAGTTCGCAAACACCACAGGTTCCTCAAGATAATGTTAAAGTCCAAAGCTCAAACCCGCCGGCCGAACGGGCAGGTGTGAAACCAAATTCCCCACTTCCCCCGAGTAACTCGGGGTCAGCGGGGCAAGTTCCACTTCGTCAAGACTCCACGGGGCAAGCAAAACCAATAAACGATAAAAAAGAAGAACTCGATTTGATGACGCATTTAACCCAAAGATCAAATAAGGTTTTTTTGAATGCCCAAGTCAAAGCCAAGGAATTAAAAAATGATGTAGACAGTGAACACCTTTTGCATGGACTTTTAAGTGACAGCGAGATTTATAATTTTTTAGTTGAGGTTAAAATTCAACCACAGACAATTGAAGACGAGTTAATTAAAATTTATCCTACTTCATCCAAAAGTGTCGGGACCCCGTTAGGGACAAGTCCTACTTTATCAACTCCACAGCTTTCTCCGAGAGTTAAAAGGATAGTCAATAATGCTCTTGTGGTTGCCCGTAAACTTGGATTTGAATTTATTTCCCCGGAACATATCCTACTTGCTCTTTATGAAGAAGGAGAAGGAGCCGGAGCCAGAATTTTAGCCAAACTTGGATTGAAAAAAGAAGATTTAAATAAAAAAATTATCGGTAAAAAAGAAGGTCTGGAAGGAGAAAATAAAGAAGCGCAAAAAAAGAAAAGCGCATTGGAGGAATTTACCGTTGATTTGACTGCAAAAGCTGCTCAGGGATTACTTGATCCGATTGTTGAAAGGTCAGAAGTGATTGAGAGGGTAATCCATATTTTATCCCGCCGGACAAAAAATAATCCTGCCATGGTTGGTGAAGCTGGTGTCGGTAAAACCGCTATTATTGAAGGTTTAGCCGAAAGAATCGTCTCTAAACAAGTTCCCGAACCCTTACTTAACAAAAGAATATTACAACTTGATCTGATGGGTATTTTAGCCGGTGCTTCCCACAGAGGTGAATTTGAAGAAAGAATGAAAAATCTAATTGAAGAAGTAAAAGCCAGTCAGGGTCAAATAATTTTATTTATTGATGAAATTCACAATATCGTAGGAGCCGGATCATCTGGAGATGGTTCTCTTGATGCCTCTAATTTTCTTAAACCTTCGCTTGCTCGAGGAGAATTGCAACTTATTGGTGCGACCACTTTGACAGAATATCGGACTTATATAGAAAAAGATCCGGCCTTGGAGCGAAGATTTCAACCGGTTTTAGTGCCTGAACCTACAGAAGAACAAGCCATAAAAATGCTTAAAGCAATTAAAGATAAATACGAAGCTTTCCACCGTGTAAAAATACCTGATGAGGCGATTGAATCGGCAGTCAAACTTTCTAAACGATATATTGGTGATCGATTTTTACCCGATAAAGCCGTCGATCTGATTGATGAAGCTGCTTCAGCTGTTCGCCTGCCGATGATTTCATTACCGGAGGAAATTAGATCACTTGAAACTAGGGTAGCTGAATTAACTCAGGAAAAAAAAGAAGCAGAAAAAAAAGGCGATAAAGTTCGGGAAAGAATCCTTAATTCTAAACTTGATGAAATTCAATCAGGTTTAAATGAAAAAAAAGAAGAATTTAATCAGAAAAAAAGTCAAACAACTACAGAAGTTACCACCGCAATTATTAAAGATATTGTTGCCCGTTGGACCGGGATTCCGGTTTCCAAAATTTCAGGATCGGAAACTGAAAAATTAGCCAATCTTGAAAAAATCATGCATCAAAGATTGATTGATCAGGAAGCGGCGGTTGCCGCCGTATCAGCTGCGGTCAGACGAGGTCGTGCCGGTCTCAAATCCGTGCAAAAACCCATCGGTAGTTTTGTTTTCTTGGGGCCAACCGGTGTCGGTAAAACAGAACTCGCCAAAACTTTAGCCGATATTCTTTTTGGACAGGAAGAAGCGATGATTCGTTTTGACATGACCGAATATATGGAAAAACACGAAGTAGCCAAGCTTTTGGGAGCGCCTCCAGGATATGTCGGCTATGAGGAAGGCGGAAAATTGACTGAATCAGTCAGAAGAAAACCATATTCGGTTGTACTTTTTGACGAGGTGGAAAAGGCCCATCCTGATATTTTTAATATTTTATTGCAAATATTGGATGATGGTAGATTAACTGATAACAAAGGTCATGTTATTTCTTTTAAAAATACGGTGGTGATTTGTACTTCCAACATTGGCACAAAAATCATCCAGGATGAGATATTAAAAAGCGGGAAAACAGAGATTGAAGAACCACCGGTTCTTTCCACTTACACTTTTTCGCCACGAGGTCGGGAGTTATTGACGATTGGTATCAAATATTTTTCCAAAGAAGGAGAAAGTTGGAAAGGAGAAGCTTTGTTGGATTATTTTGCCGGTCAAGAAATTGAGTCAGTCAGTGGAGAAAAAATTACTTTTCCAATCCAAGGTTTTGATACTCATACGATTTCTTCAAAAGGGGTTGAGGTTATAACCAAAGGGAATAATGTTTTTTACCGGACGGCAACTACCGCCAAAACATGGAAAGAAACGACTTTGATAGATATTTTTAAAGACAGTGTTGTAATTAATGCCTTACCCGATGCTCCTGAAGAACAGTTGCCAACAGTTAAATTAAAAACAAACGCTTTTACTCAAGATGAAAAACAGATTATTTCTTATAAAGACAGATACTGGACAAGAAAAGAAGATGGCAAAGAATGGCAGACTGGTTATCTCAAAGATTACTTTGTTGATCAACAAATAAATGAAGGAATTTTTCCTGTTAATTACTGGGATGTCCACAGTTTTTCCCCCACTGGAATAGAAATCATTATCGTAGCTGACATGGTTTGGTTTAGAAAAACAGCTGAAAAAGTTTGGCAGAAAAAAAGTTTAAGCGAATATTTTGGCAAGGACTTTCCACTGGAAAACGAAATAGAAGAGAAAAAGAAAGTTGAAACAGAAGTTGATAATAAAAAATACGGACTTATAAAAGATAAAGTCATGCAGGACTTAAGAAAATTCTTCAGGCCAGAATTAATTAACAGATTTGACGAAGTAATCATATTTGAGCCTCTCAAATTTTCCCACATGATTGAAATTGTAAAGTTGCAATTAAAATCAGTCGGGAAATCTCTGGAAGAACAGGAAATGGGATTTGCCTATAGCGATGCAGCAGTAAAAGAAATTGTTAGATCGGGATTTGATCCTATTTATGGGGCCAGACCCTTAAGAAGAGCGATTCAAAAATTAGTAGAAAACCCAATATCAACTTTGATTATTGAAAAAAAATTAGTCATTGGTAATCAAATTGCAGTTGATTTTGACGGAGAAAAATTTCTTTTTAATATTGAAAAGAATGAGTTAAATAAAGAGAATGGTAAAGAGGTAAAAGTGTCAAAAAAATTTAAATGTCAGGCTTGCGGATATGTTTTTGAAACAGAAATTATTAAAAACTCCACTTCAATTTGTGCTAAATGCGGATCGGGAAAATTAACTGAACAAACCTCTGTCTAATTGTTTAAAATAAGTTTTATGATAAAAGCCAAGAATTATACTCCTCTTAAAGTTGGGAAAGATAATCAGAAAGATGATTTTGCCAATACAATTTTATTATTAATAGGAACCATAACGGCTGCGGTTTTGGCTTTGCTTCTGTTTTTATTAATAAAAAAAAATATTTAGAATATGGTTTTTTATTTGGATATTGTTCTTTTTTTTGCTTTGTTGATTTTAATTTTCTTCCTTTCAAAATATGTCATCAACGAACTTTACTATTTATTAAGATTAGTTTTTAAAAACGAAGAAATTATTTTCAGCATCATGTCTGTCATTTTTTTGCCAGGTACCATAATTCACGAACTATCTCATTATCTTGTGGCAACAATATTATTTTTAAATGTAAAAGAAGTAACAATTTTTCCCAAATTTGAAAAAAATCAAATTAAACTTGGTGGAGTAACTTATATAAAAAAAGATTTTATCAGAGGTCTTTTAGTAGGGATTGCCCCTTTTTTTGTAGCGCTATCTGTCTTTTGGTTAATAGCCGGTTTTAAAATTTTTCCTCAAGCTAATCTCGGGTTTAATATTCTATTGATTTATTTAATTTATGCGATTTCATCAACCATGTTTTCTTCAAGTCAGGATTTAGTTGATTTGGTTTTTATTATTCCGTTAATTATAATCATAATAATGATTATTTATATTTTTAACATAAGAATAGAAATGATAATTAAAAATAAATTTATCTGGGAAAATTTATCCTTGTTTGCTAAAACAGTGAATTTTTATTTGGTTTTATCGCTGGCGATAAACTTTTCTTTACTTTTAGTCATTAAAAGTTTAAAGTTAATTACTAAAAGATGAAATACTTAAGTCAAAAGGTTTGTATTTACGGTACTCAATGTATTGAAGGACCTTTGTCTACAGGAACAGGGGGTATTAATAATATTGGTGATTTAATTAACAGATTGTTAACCTTTCTTATTCCTTTGGTTGTGATAATCTTGTTTTTTGTTTTAGTCTGGGGAGGGTTTGATTTTTTGACTTCTCAAGGTAGCCCGGAAAAAATAAAATCAGGCCGAGGGAAAATTACTGCAGGCATAATTGGTTTTGTTCTTTTTCTATTGTCATTCCTTATTGTCCGCTTATTATCCGGCATCTTTGGAGTAGGACAGGAGATATTGGGTTCTTGACCCGCCTTAAAAAATATCCCCCTTGACAGGTAAACAATCGTTCACTAGAATGATTTAATGGAAGAAAAATTAATCCGCATCAAAAAGTTTTATAAAAAACACAATCGTCTTCCTTCTTATACTGAAATGCTTAAAATTTTTAACTTTTCTTCTAAAAATTCCATCTTTAAAATAGTTCGAAAATTTATTGAAGAAGGCATATTCAAAAAGGAAGCTAACAAATTAGTGCCGACGTCAAAATTTTTTAGCCTGCCTTTATTGGGTGTGATCAAGGCTGGTTTTCCTATTTTGGCTGAGGAAAATAAGAGTTATTTATCTCTTGATGAATACCTAATCGAAGATCCTCACTCTTCCTTTTTACTTAAAGTAAGCGGAGATTCTTTGGAGGGAATAGGTATTTTTGAAGGCGACTTGGTAATTATTGAAAAGCGTAAAGAAGGTCATTCAGGCGATGTAGTTTTAGCTCAGATTGATCGTGAGTGGACTCTTAAAATTCTCCGTCGCAATCAAGGTAAACATTATTTAGTGGCAGCTAATCCTAAATATCCTCCTTTTTTCCCGGAACAGGAACTTCAGATTTTTGGAATCGTAAAGGCAGTCGTCAGGAAAATGAACAACTAAAATTATGCTGCAAATCCGCGATTGGTCTAATGTTATTCTTCATCTTGATGGTGATGCTTTCTTTGCCTCAATTATTCAAGCGGTCAATCCTTGTCTTAAGGGTAAGCCAGTGGTGGTCGGGGGTGAGCGGGGTATAGCCACAGCTGTTTCTTATGAAGCGAAAAAATTAGGTGTGAAAAGAGGTATGCGGATTTTTGAAATCAAGAAAATAGTCCCCAATTGTTTTATTGCCGACTCTGATTTTGAACTTTACGGTCTTTTTTCCAAAAAAATGTTTGATATTGTCCGTTCTTTTTCGCCCGCAGTTGAGGAATATTCGATTGATGAATGTTTTGCTGATTTTAAAGGAATGCGCCGGCCCTTAAATATGAGTTATAAAGAAATAGGTCTAGCTATCAAAACAAAAGTGGAAAAATCATTGGGGATCACTGTTTCGGTCGGGATCTCTCTCACTAAATCATTAGCCAAGTTGGCTTCATCCTATCAAAAACCATCAGGATTTACCGTTGTAGAAGGACCAATGATTGAAAAATTCCTGGAAAAAATAAAAATAAGAGAAATTTGGGGTATTGGAGAAAATACCGAAAGTTATCTAAATAAAATGAAGATTTTTACGGCCATTGATTTTGTGAAAAAAGATGAGAATTTTATCAGAAAATATTTGACTAAACCTTTTTTGGAAATCTGGAAAGAACTGCGAGGGGAAATGGTTTATGAGTTAAATCCTTATGGAAAAGAATCAACGAAATCAGTTACTAGGAGTCAGACTTTTGCGCCACCTACCAAAAATAAAGACTTGCTTTACAGCCGGTTAATGGCTCATGTCGAAGATGCTTTTACTAGGGCAAGAAAATTAAATTATCAAGTGGGGAAGTTGACGATTTTTTTAAAGACACAGCAATTTAGATATTTAACTCAAGAGTTAAAAATTATTCCCCAAATAAGTTTTCCCATGCTGATTCGGGATAAAATAGTCGAGGCTTTTGAGCAGATTTATAATAATCAACTTGTCTATAGGACAACCGGGTGTACGATTTTTGATTTATCGGAAATAAGTACAGTTCAGCCGGATTTATTTTCTGATAAAACAAGGGAGGAAAAAATAAAAAAAATTTATCCCTTGTTTGAACAGAAAAAAGTTGATTTTGGTTTATCTCTTTTTGATAAAGACAGAGTAAAGCCGGTGGAAAAAGAAAAACGCCTCACAATTCCATTGATTCAGATTTAAATTAGTTTCTTTTCCTTTAAACTAAAATATTTATCTTTGGTTACGATTATGTGATCTATGATTTCAATGCCTAAGATTTGGCCGGTTTTAATTAATCTTTTAGTGACGGATAAATCCTGGTCAGAAGGGTTTGGATCATCTGATGGGTGATTATGACTGATTATGATTTGGGCGGCTAAATGGCGGATGGCCGGTTCAAAAACTTCCCGCGGGTGAACAAGGCTAGTATTGAGGGTACCGATGGATATTATTTCCCTTTTGATGATTTGGTTTTTTACATCTAGATAAAAAACAACAAAATATTCTTTTTTATGACTTCTTATGTCGTGCATATTTTCCCAGACATCTTTTGGCCGCAAAATAAGTTTTGTTTTTTTATTCTGGAATAATCTTTTTCCTAATTCTACCGAAGCCAAAATTTGGCAAGATTTGGTTTTTCCGATACCGGCAATGTTTTCTATTTCTCCAGGTAAAAAATTAGTTTTTTTCTGAATTAATTTAAAAATCTTTTTCCCCAGTTCAAGCGCGTTTTCTCCTTTTATGCCCGATCCTAAAATAACGGCAATTAGTTCAGATGAAGATAAATTTTCCACTCCATATTTTATGAGTTTTTCTCTTGGTCTTTCGATCCGAGGAATATCTTTTATCCTCATAACTTTATTATCTGAAAGACAAAGATAAAGTCAATGGACTATAAGCGACAATATTAAACGTAAGTCGATAATGCTCGGAGTTCTTCTCTTACCTTGCGTCCTTCATAGACGCTTCTTTTTAATAGGGGGATTTCTATTGCTTTAATGCCTCTGCGTTGACAGGTATTATTAACCCATGGATTATTTCCAATAACAGTATCAATGCCTTTTGTCTTTAATAATATTTCATCAAGCCATATATCATCATCTTCATGGTCATTTGATATTGTTATATCGGCTACGTAGTGAAGCATTCCCTCTCTTTTTAAAGCTTTCCATAACATAATAAATCTTTCTTCTGCCGAATAAGGATTATCTTGATTTCTAATGTTAGCGCTTCCAATGACAATCGTTATTTGGCTGGCAATATTTGATGCTTGTTTAAATAAATATAAATGTCCATAATGAAGCGGTTGAAACCGACCAACTACAAGACCGTGATGTAATTTTTGGGGGAATTCTTGGCGAGTTAACTGCAATAAACATTCTTCCTCTTCTAAGATATCTAGTGATGGAATAGTATATCTTTCAAGACCGCTAAGATCTCTTATAAAAGTTTCACTGATTATTGGCAATCTCATTTTTCTTTCCGCCATAGCTTTAATTTTACAAAACAATTTCCAGTTCTATTTCATCTCTGATTGGTATTCCTTCATTACCAATCATGGGGATTTCTGGTTTTAATTTACGAGATAATTCAATCGCATTTGGGTAAATTGCTTTAAGACAAAATCCTTTTCTTTGATAAAAACCAAGTACCTTTATATTGTCATTAGTCGTAATTAACCAAAGTCTTTTACATTTTTTGATGACAGCAATTTTTTTTATTTCTTCCAATAAATTTGTAGCTATTCCCTGATTAGTTTTTATACTATTTAAAGTAACGATTTCACATTCATTATTTTCCATATGATAAGTTAAGTGACCCACAATTTCTCCGTTTTGTTCGGCTGCTAATCCTGGTAAATTTTTAATATTATAAATCTTTCCTTTTGAAACAACCATTTCCGATCCCCATTCTTTGATAATTAAATCTCGTATCCATTTCCAATCCTTTAAGTTTGTTGGTCTTATTTTAAGCTTCATTTTTAAATTATTAGAAATTTTTTATTAAAAACTTTGTACGATATATCGATATATCGTACAAATAAACTAATTAATTATTTATAATCTCTTTTTCTCTAAGAATGGGGGCGAAGATTATTTTGTATTTTCCGGTGGTTAAATTTAAACCGTAAGTCCAAATTGTTACGGTATCGCCATTGTCCACACCTCTCCAATTTTGCTGAACTGGTGGTTTAGTCAACAATGATAGTATTTTATCTAAATCCAAATAGTCTTTATTTTTTAACAAATTATATTCCAAGTAATGATAGCGACCAAAAGTTGCATGGAAGGGAATATCAGCAAAAATAGATAAGTTTTCAAGAATTAGTTTTGGATGATTATAATGGTTGGTCGTAAAAATCATTTCATTGGATTTTCTAATAAAACATCCTTTCTCCAGTGATTTTTCAACCACGGCCAAATCCCCACTTTTATCAGCAATGGTAAATATTTTTGTTTGATTAATCGGCAACTGACTAATTAATTTAATCGCTTCTTTTGTGGTGGTACATTGTTCTACCACACACTGAATAACATGGGTTACACACATGCCAATGTTTGCATTTTTTCCAGGAGCCCCGTTTAATGAAATATATAAGCCTTTATTATTCCAAGCATCATCGGTCATAATCACAAAATCATGTTGAGGAACAGGTTTTCCGATTTTCCACGTAGCCATATCTGTAATAGCAGTAAAATTATTGGCTGAATTATCCGTAAACTCATAATTTAACAACGATGAAATTTTTTCTGACGACTCTACCCAGTCATAATTTCTTCCAACAAAAACTCCACCGCCATTTTTAAAAGCAAGTGCAGAACACTGGCTGAAAGGTTTAGTATGGGATGAAGAAAGAAAACCAGTTAAATAAGAAGTTAATACTTTATCTTTTGAAATATTCATGGCTTTGACAACTCCCTCAAGATATTCGATAAATTGAGGAAACCATTTTTGATATATTTTAAGTTGTTCAGGATAATAGCTATTGGCGTAAGGGGCGATATAAACTTCCTTTTTACCCCATTTTTTATATTGTTCGCCAATTTGTTCACCTATTTCTTTATGATTACCTTTGAAGCTTAATGTTTTGTTGCCCACTTTTAAATTATAACAAGTCTTATAATTGGATAATGGGAGTAGTGCCAAGATATGTTGTTGGAAAATCATTATCAGAAAGGATTGAAGATTATGAAAAACGGTTAAGGGAAATTGAATATGAGGAAAAAAATCCAAAGGTAAGACCAAAATCAAAGCAAGAAATTTCAAGTAGTCTAATTCAGGCCTCGGCGAGAGACAAAAACAATGTCCTTCTTCAATATAATTCTTCCCTTGGTGGTTTATCTTATAGACAAATAAAAAAACGATTATTTCAGAATGGTCCAAACGAGATCGAGTCGGAGAAAAGACAATATTGGATTATTAGATTATTTAAAACCTTTACTAACCCGCTTATTTTATTGCTTTTATTTATTATCACAATTTCAATTTTGACGAAAGATTTCCGCACAACCACAGTTATAAGTATCATGGTTTTGATTAGTGTTTTTTTGAAATTTTTCCAAGAAAACCAAGCATATAATTCAGCTGAGAGTTTGAGATCGATGGTAAAAACTACTTGTACGGTCATCCGTAATTTCAAAAAAAAGGAAATTGATCTGAAACATGTTGTGCCGGGAGACATTATTGAATTGTCAGCTGGTGATATTATTCCGGCTGATTTACGGATACTGGAAAGCAAAGAACTTTTCGTCAATCAATCGCTTTTGACCGGTGAAGCTTTGCCGGTTGAAAAGCATGCAATTTACCTAGTAAAAAATAAAGAGATTAATGTTTTGGAACTTCAGAATATTTGTTTCATGGGTACCAATGTTGAAAGCGGACACGCAATCGCCATTGTTCTTGCGACTGGTATCAATACCTATTTTGGCGGTTTAGCCGGAAGTATTGCCGGTGAACGAGTTGAATCAAATTTTGACCGTGGTATTAATAAATTTACCTGGCTAATGATAGGTTTTATGATGGTGATGGTGCCGTTAGTGTTTCTTATCAACGGATTAACTAAAGGAAATTGGTTGCAAGCATTTTTATTCGGCATATCGGTGGCCGTCGGTTTAACTCCGGAAATGCTGCCGGCAATAGTGACTATCAATTTATCCAAAGGCGCAGTTATCATGTCCAAAAAAAAAGTAATTGTTAAAAGACTAAGTGCGATTCAAAACTTCGGTGCTATGAATATTATTTGTACTGATAAAACAGGAACTTTGACATTAAACAAAATTGTTTTAATTGATAATTTTAATATTTTAGGTAAGTCAGATAAACAGGTTTTAAATTTTGCCTATATTAATAGTCATTATCAAACAGGATTTAAAAATTTGCTTGATGGGGCAGTTATCAAACATGCTAAAGATAACAACGTCAATAATATTGATTTAAATTATCAAAAAAAAGATGAATTGCCGTTTGATTTTAAGCGCAAACGGATATCTGTGGTGGTTGAAGACAAGGAAAAAGAAAAAATGCTTATTTGTAAAGGTGCGGTTGAGGAGGTTTTGGACATTTGCAATTATTACGAACTTGATAATAAAGAATATCCTCTTGATGAAATAGCAATCGCCAAAATCAAAGAAATGAATATTAATTTCAGTCAAAAAGGATTTAGGATAATTGCCGTAGCACATCAACATGTAAATAACGCTTACAGTCAAAACGCCGGGGAATATGAAAAAAATTTGGTGTTTTCGGGTATTATGACTTTTCTTGATCCTCCCAAAGAAAGTGCCATTGAAGCTATTAGAAAATTGGAACAATTAGGGATTGAGGTTAAGGTGTTGACCGGTGATAACGAATTGGTGACCAATAAAATCGCCGCTGACGTTGGTATAAATATAAAAGGAACACTTTTAGGTGGAGAGATTGAAAAAATGAGCGATTTAAATCTTCAAAAAGCTGTAAAAAATACCACTATTTTTGCCAAGCTTTCGCCAGATCATAAAAGACGGATTGTTGAAGCCATTAAAAAATCCAATAATGTGGTTGGATTTTTGGGGGACGGAATCAATGATGCTCCGGCTCTGCGGGTAGCAGATGTCGGGATATCGGTCGATGGGGCAGTTGATATTGCCAAAGAATCGGCTGATTTTATTCTTATGGAATCAAGTCTTAATGTTTTAGTTGATGGAGTGATTGAGGGTCGAAAAGTTTTTGGCAACATTACCAAATATATTAAAATGGGGGCAAGCTCAAATTTTGGCAACATGTTTAGTGTTTTAGGAGCAAGTATTTTTCTTCCCTTTTTACCGATGACTGCTTCTCAGATTTTGGTTAATAATCTTCTTTATAGTGTCTCCCAAACAGCCATTCCTCTAGATAATGTCGATGCCGAGTATATTGAAAAACCGCGGCGTTGGCAAATCAAAGATATCGGCAGATTTATGCTTTTTATTGGGCCTATTAGTTCGATTTTTGATTATGCTACTTACTTTATTATGCTTTTTGTTTTTAATGCTTGGAAAAATCCAGCTCTTTTCCAAACCGGTTGGTTTGTCGAATCTTTGGTGACGCAGACGATGATTGTCCATGTTATTCGCAGTAAAAAAATGCCATTTTTTCAAACCTGGGCCAGTTTTCCATTAATAATTACTACTTTTACCATAGTTGCCATCGGAATATTTTTGACTTTTTCACCTTTTGCCGGTTTTTTCAGTTTTGTCAGACTTCCCGGGATTTATTGGCCGTTGTTGGGGCTCATGCTTTTTTGCTACATTATTTTAACCCAGCTAATAAAAACCTGGTACATCAAAAAATTCGGATACAATTAAAAAATCTAATGGTGTTTATTTTTTTTGGAGTAAAAATAAAACTCCTGTGATTATGGGGACGATGGCGATAAGGAGAGAACTTGGATTGAATCTTGATACAAGCAATAATCCAACTCCAAAAAGAATATAAATTCCCCCGCCGAGCTTTGGCTTTTTCCAGGCAATTATGGTAATTGCCAAAACGACTAATGCCAGTAATAAATGGGCGACTCCCGACTGCCAGCCAAATTCAGGACTAAAGCCCTCCAAAATAAACGCGGCGAAAAATAAAACGATCAAAATCGAAAGAATTCTCGGGAGATAAAAAATAATTTTTTTCATAAGTAAAGTCTTTAGATATTAAATTTCAAATTTTACTAAAATTGGTAAGTGATCAGAGTAATTTGTTTTAACGATTTCCGAAGAAATAATTTTAACGTCTTTAGTTGCAAAAATATAATCCAACCGCCATCGTAATTTATCTTCATTAAACCCTTGATATTCAAATGGTTTAGTGGTCCATGTGGGTTTTTCAAATGAAGGACCACAATGTACAAGATATTTATTTAATTCTGATATCGCATATGAATCAGGAGGACAATTAAAATCTCCAGTGACAATATATTTTTCTTTTTTATTTTTTGCATAGTTTACCAATTTATCAATCTCGGCCCTTTTTTGATTATTGATTTGAAATTCATGAACGTATGATAAATGAGTTGTAGCGATGGTAAATAATAGATGATCAATGTCTAATTCAACTTCAACATATACTCGTCCTTCATCTTGATAACTTTTTTGTATAGGTTTTGGTTCTTGTGTAAAAAAATGACTTTTTTTGTTTATTTTAAATCTTGTAAAAATTCCATTACCGATTGCTTTCATTTCAGTCATATCACTTTTAGTATGTGCCCGCTCAAAATAATAGTTATAACCAAGTTGGGACGCTACATATGAAGGGGTATCCGAAATAGTTGGATTAAACTTGCAGTCTATTCCTAATTCTTGAAGACAAATAATATCTGCATTAATTTCTTTCAGCAATTTAACAATATTTTCTATTTTTTCCTTATAAAGAATATTCCACTGAAGCAATTTTACTTGCATAAAAACATTGTATCAAAAACAAAAAAGTAAAAGCAGAGCACACGGCTTGTTATTTTAGAATGTTTCATTAAAATTATTAAAAAATTCTCGCCTGCCTTCTCCTACTACTTTCCATTTACCATCTTCAACTAAAATTGCTTGAGAATTATAAAGAGCAACAACTGGATATTTTGTAGTCTTAACAGCTTTTTCAATTAGCCCTCGATTTTTTTCTTTAAAATGAGCGGAGATTAAAAAAGGAACAAGATTAAGAGCCGATAAATTAGTAAGTTCAAAATGATTTCTATCTTGATGTTTCCAGGTGGCTTGTTCGATAGTGGGACAAGCAATATAACTGCCGGCGCTGACTCCGATATAAATTTTTCCTTGATTAAGTAATTCTTTAATAACTTTATCAAACCCACCTAATTTTACGTATTTTAATAAATAAAAAGTATTCCCGCCTTCAACATAAATAATATCTTTATATTTTAATATTCTCATTAGTTCATCCTCATTTTTTCCTTCGATATCAACATCTTCAACATCAAATCCTAGGCTTATTAATTTTTCCCTATCTCTTAACGCGTAGTCTTTATTTAATTCAGGTTTAGAGGCAGTGATGATATTGGCGAGTCTTAATTCATTAGCCGGTTTGGGAAGAATCTTAATAATTTCATTTCTTACATTTGTCCCGGCGGAAGTTAATAAAAGTTTCATACATTTTCGATGTACAATCGTTTAATCGATTGGTCTTTTCAAAGCTATTTTTCTAAGACAAATTTTAATTTTTTCAATATTTCGATAGTGAAAGGATCTTTAAGATCTTCTTTATCGACCCATTCATAGTATTCAAATTTAGTTAAATTATCATTTAATGATTTAAATGTATATCGACAATGATAATTATTATCTTTTGATATCCATTCAACACAAATGTTTTCTTTTATATCAGTAACAATTACTTCAGAAATATTATTTTTTTCATCCGTAAGTTTATAGATGGTGTTTATTTTAACAGGCCATTCGTTAGTTTCTTCTTTAATGACTGATGGTATCCATTTGGTGGAATTGGGTGGAGTAATTGTAAAAAGAAAAACTTCATAAAGTGGTTTATTGATCTCAATTATTATTTTATTATCTTTCATATCAAAATTATAACAATTTAGGTTTTTGATATATCGAACAAAAGTAACGATTAAGTTCCACCTACGAAATGTATGAAAAGCAACTCAAATTGCTATAATAATCAGTATGGATTATTGTTTTTTACCCTACGATCCAATATTCTCAAAATTATTTGAAAAAGAAAAATTATATTTACAAAGAATACTTGGTAGCAATATTACAATTGAACATTTCGGAAGTACGGCCGTTCCTGGATTAGATGGTAAAGGAGTGATTGATATTTATATTTTGACTTCAAAAGATAAAATTGAATCGATTTCTGATATCCTTCAGAAAAACGGATATGTTTTTGGTGATTTTTTTAAAGATGATGATCATTTGTTATACCAAATCGATAAATTAGAAAGTAATAAAAAATATCACTATCACATTCATTTATCATCTATTGGTAGTGCTAATTTTAAGGACTGTATTATTTTTCGTGATTATTTACGAACCCATCCCGAGGCGATAAAAAAATATACTCAATTTAAAAAAATTGCATTAAACAAAATTAAAGACATAACTGATAAAAAAGAGGTTGTAAAAATATATTTAGATACAAAAAAACCTATTATTGAAGAAATAATTCAAGCGGTTAAAGAAAAATAAGTATTTCTCCTAAATGTCAAAGAACGTTATAATAACCTAAATCTTCATCTAAAATTGCTAATTGTTTAGTAATTTAGTCTTTTCAGCTGTTTGTCAGGTTTGATGTAGTATTCTTAAACTGTTAGGGAAAGGAGGTGAAAAATAATCATGCACGACGATCATTGTAGACATCAACATCATCATCATTGTGGCGATGGTGACAAAGACAAAAAACATGAGAATGATTGGGAAGAATATTTGAAAGAAATGACTAAAGAAGAATTGGAAATGAAAAAAGAAAAATTGACTAAAAAATTGGCGATGATAGAAAAATTATTAGAAGAAAAGTAAAAATTATATTTGTTTTATACCAACAGGATCCATTATGAGGACTTTTCGGCATCGTTGTCTAATGGAATAATATGAGGTGCACGTCTTCTACGAACTGGTTTTACAAAACCAGTATAAGGTAAACTGTCTACTGACCTTGATTGTAAATACCTATTCATTTCTATTGGTTCTTTTCTGTCAGCCATTTCTCTCTTAAGAGCTTGCAATAAAGGAATATTTTCTTGCTCGGCACGTTTATAAGCTCCATAACATAATCTTCCGTCGTCTTCAGTTCCCCGATTCAGTATCGCCTCTAGCATAAAATCTAATTCTGATAAATGAGTGACAAAAGTTACAGTATCCATTTCGGCAACAGAATGGTTAAGCCATTCCATTTTTTCCATAAATCCTTCCCAATTAATCATTTGATGCGTTTCAAGATTGGTATGAGGACTTGGCATGAGTGGCATTACATTGAATTCAATTGTTGGCATATTTTTTCCTTGTTTTGCAGCCTCATTAAGAGTAAATTCTGCCAACTCTTTAAAATAAAGAAGATCTTCTTCGGTTTCTCCGCGAAATCCGACTCCACCCAAAACTCCAATAATACTGTAAAAAGTAAACTTAGTTACTCCCTGTGCGACTGCCTTTTCAATTGCTCCACGCAAAACTTCTTCTTTAATAGTTTTTTGTAATGTCGTTGCGCGTAATCCTGGACTTGCTTCTGGAGCTAATACTACTGAGCCACGATTACCAAAACCTATTTGTTCAGGTCTATCGGCTAAAAATATGGGTGTCATACCTAGTTCTTCAATTGCCCTAATAATATCGTTTAAAGTTTTTCCTTCTGATTTCCATGCTGAGGCTGATGCTGAGACAATAGATACTTCATGGGCACCGGCATCGTGTAGACACAGTAAGTGTTTGTTTATTTGATCCCAACTTTTCACTTGATATCTGTCAGTGCTAGAGAGTCTGCAAAAAGCACATCCGTTTGGACAGCTTCTAGAGATAACAACAGAAGCTTTATTATTTATTACCATAACGCTTCCTGGTGGGTATTTTTCGTCATCATAAACAATCTCTCCAAAATCGATATTTTCTCCTTTAGCAATAGGAACGTAAACGCCTGGAATTTTACTGATTTCTTGAAGAGTCTGTATTCTGGGTACTCCCATACGCTTTCCTTGAGCAATAAGATCCGCACATTGTCTAATTGCGTCTTCACCTTGTCCTATCACGATAATATCAGCAAATGGACTGTATGGAATTGGATTAATTGTTGAGGCTCCACCAATTATTATTAACGGATCTTGATCGGTTCGCTCATCAGTAAATATTGGAACATTTGCTGCATGTAGCGCTTTAAAAAGATCGAATGTTTGATTAGGGTTCACTAATGAAAGACCAATTGCATCGAATTGATTAGGCCTCTTAAAATCTTCTTGACCAACATCATGAGTCTCAGGATCAACAAATCGTTCCGGTGTAATAGTCAATTCTCCACTTATATTGGTAAATCTTGCGATATCACAATATGCACCATTGCCATAAGCATTTATTGAATGAAATAATGCCTGTAGTGCCGTTGGCTGAATGGGTATTTCTGCAGACTTTGCCGTGATTTGTCCCAAATCACACAAGAGTACAGAAGTATTTCTTCCTCTCATATCATACTCAAATAAAAGTCTGACAGATTCTTTTTCTCTAACTGTTTTTTCTCGACATCCTCCTTGTTCAATGTTAGGCATATATTTATGATAATATTATATATTATAGGTCTTTATTGTGCAAGTCTTTTTACGTAGGGAGAAGTAATTAAAAGTAATAGTTTACGATCCTATTTATGCCATAATTACGCTGTAGAAGTGTTCTTAATTATAAAAGTAAAAATTATATTTGTTTTATACCAAGGCCTTGGGAAAATCTTAGTAGGTATCCATCAGGATCCATGACGAGAATTTCCCGACAGCCGTGTAATGTATTTTTCACTTTGTACCAACTGTCTTTTACTCCTCTTTTGAGTGGATAATTATTTTTTTTAAGAGAATCAATAATTTTTTGTATATTATCAGTTTCTATTTGAAAATTTAATCCACGGCCATAAGGATATTCCGGTTTTCCATTGTGCCATTCTTCGTCATTATCTTCTTGTTGAATCATCAGTTGACTTCCCTGATATGAAAGATAAGCAAATAAAGGTAGGGGACGTTGGTATTCAATTTTAAAATCCAATATATTTGTATAAAAAATTAAACTTTTTTTAAAATCAGAAACATATAATTCGGGTATTAAATTATTAAATCTCATGGAATTGATTTTATCAAAATTATAATTTAGGAGTTAAATCTTATGGTGCTTCAGGTAAATAAAGGCCATAGAATGTCATTCTATCGTCTGATTGTATATATCTAGAATCAGAACTTGGCAATCGAACAGAATGTTTATTGGCTCTGACTTCGTGAATAATTGGAAAAGGATCATTTCCTGTTAAACCTCGATTACTATATTCTTGTATTTTTTTCCTGAGAAAAGTCCAGAGCGCATCTCCTTGTCCTTTTACCTCCTCACTATCAATATTTGTTCGAGCAATCCCAAATCTTTTATCTGGTCGTTTTGAAATAATTAAATGTAGAAAAGTATGTCTTTGGTCTTTTGTCTCCCAATGATAAGTAGCAGATATTCCATTTCCTCCTAATAACGGTTGGACAAAAGGTTCTTTGAGAGTTCCTAAAATTTGAGGATTTGGTAGTGTCGAAACTCGACTTTCCATAAAAATATTGAATAAATCAAAATACGTAATTAATTTTTATTTAATGGATCTATTAAGCACGTGTCCACGATTTTTAAAATTTGATCTGATACTATTCTATTAGTTACGATTCCTAATCCATATTTTCCAAAAACAGTGATTTCTTTCCTATTCTCATCTAGATATAATCCATTGGCATTTTTAATAATCAATTTTGCGGCTGCTCTATCCCACGGATAAGCTGCCGGTAAAATGGTTGCAGTTATTTTACCTGAAGCAACTAACATACTGGAATAAACACAAGATTCCACCAACGACAGAATTAAATTTTTTTCATGTAATAACTTATAAAAGAGGTTGATATTAAATTCTTTTGGTTTTAAAAAATTGTTAAACCAATAAGGAACAGCCAAAATACATTCTCCCCTTGATAAATCATTTTTATTAACTTCAATTTTTTGATCATTAAGAAACGAGTTATTATTTTCTGAACTATAATATAATCTTTTCATGAATGGGTCGTAGCAGACAGCAACCACTGGTTTTTGATTTTGACAAAGCGCCAAAGAAAACATTGAGGTCGGAACTCCGTTGGCAAAAGGAATCGTTCCATCCAAAGGATCACAAACCCAAACATATTCAGCATTTTGGATATCACTTTTTATTTCTTCATCAATAATTGCGTGTTTTGGAAAATTCTTACTAATTTCTGCAATAATTATTTTGGAAATAGCAATATCGGCTTCAGTAACAGGGGAGTTATTTTCTTTCACTTTTTTTACAGAAGAAGGCAAATATTTAAGCATGACATCACCTGCACGGTAAGCCAAATTTTTAGCAAAAGATAATTCCTTAGTGTAATCTTTCATATTCATTTTTTATAAATATATTTATTCCAAAGTTTCTTTAAAAAAGGTAAGGTTAATGTTGAAAGTAAAAAACCGAGTGTAGGAATAATAGCATTTAACCAAGGGTCACTATTAAGAATAAATTTAAAGTAAAGTGCGATTGATAAATAAGTAAAAACAACCAGAAAAAATCTTCTGGTATATGAAGTTTCCCAAGCTTTATCAAGCTCTACTTTTTTATTTCTTTTTTCAATATTCTCAACTCTTTTTTCCAGTTCCTGAATTTTATTCATCCCCTATATTCTATCAAAACCAAAATGTTTCTTCATAAATACCACCAAACTTCCACGGGATTATTTTTATTAAAAGTCTGATATATCGATATATCGGACAACTTCAATAGAAAGAAGATTAAGATTGATTTAATTTGATAAAATTAGAGGCAAAGGAGAGGTGCGAGAGTGGTTGAATCGGCTAGTCTCGAAAACTAGTATGGCCGCAAGGTCATCGAGGGTTCGAATCCCTCCCTCTCCGCATGAATCTAAGTGGTAAAATTAGGACGAGGTAATCACATCAAAATATGATTAGCGCCTTCAGAAAAGTGCAGGTAAAAATAGAAAATACATTTGCTACAGCAGATAAAAATAGCGATGAACTTAGTATTACCGTATACGAAAGAATATTTCAAAAATTCTTCAATAAAAAAAAGGGCGATATTGGAAAAATATTTCCTATCTATATTAATATTGAAAATATTTACCGAATTTTAGGTGTTTTTATATTAAATAAATCAGGATCAACTTCATTTTTTCCTGAATTACCACCCGGAACTTTTTTTGACCATATTACTTTAGGAAAAGATATAACTACGAATAATATTCATCTTACGCACATTATTGATTCTAAACATAAAAAAGTAACACGATTAAAAATTATTCCCTTATCAAACAATACATATCATTTAATTACCTTTATTATCCAAGATTTAAATTTATTGAAATTAGCACCAAAAGAAGTCATATTCCCACCAGTTGATATTGAATATATAGAGTTAGTAAAAGATGCATTTTTTACCCGCGGTGAGCAAAATGGATCTGGTGTTTTAGAGGTTATCGGCGCAGCAGGACCAGTTGTGATTCAGGTATTTTTAATACCAAGGGGCGTAGATTGGACTGTTATGCAGTTCGCTAAATCTCCTCTTGGTAAATTTTCTGAACACTTTAAAATAGAAGTATTAAATAACGTTAAAAAACACATCGCACATCTAGGACATGAATTTCAAACTGAATATCAGTTTGGACTACTTGCATTTAGATATCCAACAAAACTAAATATTCCGGCTTATCTAGGATTTGGAATTGACACATCTGGAGCATATTTTAATTCTTCAGATAAACAACTTAATTCAACCGTAATTAAGAAACTCTCAAAAAAGTAGGTATCTAAAAATATATTATATGAAAGGTTATGCGGTTACTATAAGGACTAAGTTGTTCGAGATCCGAGTGCTTCGTATTAGAAATGAAAATAAATACTTAGGCCGAGGAGGGCGTGGAAGAGGGCGACCACGATTGTAATTTTGGCCATGGGTGGATGATATTTAAAAGGAAAATATTTAATTCCTTTCTTCATCATGATCGCAATTGAGGCGGTGAATAAAAGTAAAAGCAAAGTTAGGATTCCTCCGTACATTATCAGAGGCTTTCCTAAAAATTGTGTTAGGGCAATTTGAGCTATCATATAAAATCATTATATATTTTTTAAATAAGTTTGCAAAAATATTTTTTGTTTCAGCTTCACCCTAAAGGGATCCAAGCTATTCACAAAAAACATTTTTCGCAAACTAAATATATATACATTATTAATATATATAAGGGATTAGAGCTTGATTAGGGTTTGGTGGGCGTGGGGGAGATGGATCATCTCGGTTTCGGTCATGGTCAGAATTGTCTGATATTTTTTAATCAGATCAAAAACTAGTTTTTTGTTTTTTTCATCAAGTTCGGAAAAAATATCATCAAGGAGTAAAATCGGTTTACTCTTAAAATTCTGCTCATAGAAATTAATTTCATTTATTTTTAACCAAAAAATAGCCAGTCTTTGTTCACTCCTTGATCCGTAGGAATGTAAATTCTTATCCTTAAGATAAATTTTAAAATCATCTTTTTGGGGACCAATCAAAGTCCGACGCAAAATCAGTTCTTTTTCAAAAACTTCATCAAATCTTTGTTTGGAAATTTCATTTTTCAAATACTCGATTCGAAAATGTTTATTTTCCAGATCAGGGTAAGAATTTAAAAAATCAATATAAGCTGATCGTTTGGCGGTGATGTAATCTGCCTGTTCTTCCAAATAATCATCCCAAAACAAGAGTTCCTCCTTTAGTTTATTAATATCCCCTAATATTTCCAACAATTTATTTCGTTTTCGAAGCGCACTTTCGTAATTAGCCAGTCTTTTTTTATATTCAAAATCAAAAAAAGAAATCAAGCGGTCCAAGTATTTTCGTCTGATGTCGGGCGAGTCAGTCAGAATCTCGATTTGCTGAGGAGCAAACAAAACTGCAAAAGCCGAATCTTTTCGATAATCAAAATTCCGCTTGCGGGCTTTATTGATAAAAAAAACTTTTTCCATCAGCAATTCTTTTTTTCTCAAACTGATTTTAAAATTTAAAGTAATATTATCGATTTTAAACTTTGCCTCAACCGTAGCAGAATTTTTATTGAGATTAACTAGTTCATTTTCTTTAGTTTCCCTAAATCCTGTGCCGTTGCAGATAAAATGAATCGCCTCCAGAAGATTGGTTTTTCCTTCCGCATTTTCTCCAACAATCAAAGTCAAAGAAGGACTGAATGAAAAATCTTTCTCTTCGAGATTGCGAAAATTTTTAAGAATAATTTGCAAAAGGATCATATTCTTACTTGTTTATCTTTTTTAAAAGAAATACACTTTCGAAAAACGAAGGAAGGCGAAAAATGGAAGTTCGCATAATTCTCACATTTTCAAAAGAAGAAAAAAGTCGTTGCCAATATTTTTTAGTGAAAACTGACACATGGGAAAAATCTTGCTTGTGGAAAACAGTTATCCAAACATTTTCCCTGGTATAAATTTTGTGATAAACAAATTTCCTGGCAACTCTGGTTGTTTCCTCAACTGCCTTTTTCATTTTAGATCTTTCCAAATGTTCCATCACGTCAAAAGTGAGAACCAAATCAAAACTATTATCAGGATAAGGAATATTGGTGATATCTCCCTCTTTTAAATAAGGTTTTATTTTTTTATCAGCAATTTCAAGAGCTGCTTTTGAAATTTCTACTCCATGAGCATCAATTCCCATTTTGCGTAAAGCCGAAACAAACTCTCCGGTACCACAGCCGACATCAAGACAGTTTTTTGGATTAAGAAATATTTTAATAATCAAAGCCCGCAAAAAATTTAGACAAGCATGATAAGCTTTTCCAAAAGAAGATTCGGCATAACTGAATCTATGCTCTCCTTTTTTACCGGTATAATATTCGCGGTCATAAAATCCCGAATCAATCTTAAACGGCATAACTACTGTACCCTTAAAAGCTTCACCCTCAAAAATCTTTTCCAGATTTTTAAAATCATGGCCATTAGTGACGATAATTGTTAGGCCAAGTTTTTTAGCAAGTTTAGTGGCAATCGGGTCAAATGGGGTATTCAAACCGGGAGTCCATTTGTTGCCAACCAATTTTTCCAATTCATCCCAGGTAATTTTTTCAATTGGTTTAGCGTCTTTATATTTTCGTGGATCTTTATCATAAACCCAATCAATATTAGAAAGATTAATAATGACTCTTGCTCCATAGTCTCGAGCTAGAATGACAGCGTCATAATCGGTTGACCAACCAGGTTTCCATCCGGCTCCGACTACAACTGGTTCTTTCCAATTTCTTAATTTTTTATCATAGTTTTCAACAATTCTTGAATGGGCAATGTCTTGAAAAATAGTACGTAGAAGATGAGCGTTAGTGCGAGTAACATGAATGGCTAGCCAATCAAGATCTTCATTGGTCATATCTCCAATAACTGTTTTTCCAGCGTCTCTATAAAATCTAGCCGCTGTTCCTCCTCCAGCAACAAGAAAAAATCTTTGACCTTTATTGACTTTTTCTCTGATAAAAACATTGAGTTGTTTAAGGAAGTTGGTGTCGATTCCACCATCGGGAAAGATCAGACTTCCGCCGACGGAAATAATAATGGGAGGTTCTTTTTGTCCGAACATAAGTCAATTAGTGATTATAGCTGTGATTCAAAATAAAATCAACTTGACTTTTAAATAAGAGTAATGTATATTTAGGAAAGATTTTTTTAAATCCCTTATTATTAAGGGATTTTATTGTTATTTAAAAACTATTTCCTACTTTCGAAATGACAAAGAAAATTAATCCAGATATTCATCTTTCACCCAAAAAAAGAATACTCCTAGGAAAAGAAGACAAAATTTTAGATAGATTTGACTTAATTGAAGTTCAAAAACAATCTTGGAATAATTTTTTAAATGTAGAACTTAGTGAAATTGTCAGCGAATTCTTTCCTATCGATGATTATACCGGTAAAAAATTCACACTTCTTTTTGAGGGTATTTCATACGGTGAACAAAGATATCCGCTTGAATTATGTCAGGAAAAAAAACTTACCTACGATAAACCGGTTTATATAAAAGTAAGACTTCTTAATAAAAAAACCGGCACAGAAAGAAAACAGGATATTTATTTTTTCAATTTACCCATAATGACCAAAAAGGGAACTTTTATCATTAATGGAATTGAAAGAGCAATTATTAGTCAGATTGCTAGGGCTCCCGGTGTTTATTTTACGGCTGAGATTGATAAAATTACAGGTTTAACTCTTTACAATGCTGAAATCAGACCTTATATTGGAGCTTGGCTTGATATTACCGTCAATAAAAACAATCTGCTGGAAATGAAGGTCAATAAAAAGAGAAAATTTTTAGCATCAGCTTTTTTGCGGGCTTTTGAAGGTGAAAACAATGACAAAATTGTTTCCTATTTTAACGATCTTGAAAAGGATCTGGTTGATAAATATATTCTTCCGACTTTAAAAAAAGACCACACTAAAGATAAAAACGAAGCCATTCTAGAAATTTACAGAAAAGTAAAACCAGGTGAACCTTTAATTTTGGAAAATGCTCATGAAACCTTAAATAATTTATTTTTTAATCACCGACGTTATTCTTTAGCGCCTGTTGGTCGATACAAAATAAATAAAAAATTAAATCTTGATTTAAAAATCGAAAGAGAAAATTATCTTTTAACTAAAAAAGATGTTGTCGAAACATTAAAATATTTAATTAATTTAACCTCAGGCAAAGGTAATTTTGATGATATTGATCATTTGGGAAACAGAAGATTACGAACTGTAGGTGAATTAGTCGGTATGTATGGAATAAGAGTTGGAATGGTTAGGGTTGAAAGAGAAATAAAAGAAAGAATGAGTTTGGTTTCCGGAGACACAAGCATTGCTCCTTCTCAAATCATCAATTCTAAACCTTTGATGGTGGCTATAAATTCTTTCTATAGAACCAGTCAACTTTCAACTATCGTTGATCAAACAAATCCATTATCGGAAATTGACAATTTGAGAAGAATTACGGTCGGCGGACCAGGCGGAATCGAAAAAGAAAGAGCATCATTCTCAATCCGTGATATTTCATCTTCCCAATATGGAAGAATCTGTCCGATCAGATCACCAGAAGGTCCAAATATCGGAGTGGTTACCTACATGGCTATTTATGCCAAAGTAAACAAATACGGCTTTTTGGAAACAGGTTACCGAAAATTAATCAAAGAAAAAAGAGGTAATACTACCAAAGTAAAAATGTCTGATGAAATTGTTTATTTACAAGCAGATGATGAAGAAAAATATTATATTACTAACAATCTTGATACAGATGAAAATGGATATGTAACTAATTCAATCGTGGTTGCCCGCCACTTGGGAGATATGGTGGAGACAACCATCGATAAAATTGATTTGACCGATATTTCTCCTCGTCAGGTAGTGGGAGTGGCCGCGGCCATGATTCCATTTTTGCAGAACGATGATGCCAGCCGTGCTCTTATGGGTACGCACATGCAATGTCAAGCTGTTCCACTGGTTAATCCGCAAGCACCGATTGTTGAAACTGGAATGGAGAAAAAAATCGCCTGTTCTCTTAGTCGAACTATTTTTGCCGAAGAAGATGGAGTAGTTGAGTATATAGATGGAGCAAGAGTAACTATTAAAGGTAAAAGCGGAAAAACTTACAAGTATGAACTTGAACGGTTTAAAAGAACCAATAAAGATGTCGTTTTTGATCAAAGACCAAGAGTAGAGTTAAAGCAAAAGGTTAAGAAAAATGACATCATTATTGATGGTCCTTCAACTGAAAATGGACGTTTAGCTTTGGGTAAAAATTTAGTGGTTGCCTATACATCCCTTAACGGTTTAGGTTACGAAGATAGTTTTGTTGTTTCTGAACGGTTGATTAAAGATGATGTTTTGACTTCTTTAACATCAGAAGAATTTTTAGCGGACATTGTTGATACTAAATTAGGTCCTGAGGAATTGACACGGGATATTCCCAACGTCAGAGAAGAAGTTTTGCAAAACTTGGACAAAGAAGGTTTGGTTTTGATTGGTACCGACGTCAAAGGCGGGGATATTTTAGTCGGCAAGGTTGCTCCTAAGGGCGAAAAAGAATTAACAGCCGAAGAAAGACTCTTAAGAGCCATTTTTGGTGAAAAGGCAAAAGATGTTAAAGATACTTCACTTAGACTTCCTTATGGAAAAAGAGGAACTGTAACCGATATTAAAACAATTGACAGTAAAAAAGATCCTAATGAACTTGAACCAAGTGTATTAAAAAGAATTGTTGTTAATACAGCCCAACTTAGAAAAGTTTCCGTAGGAGATAAATTAGCAGGACGTCATGGAAATAAAGGTGTTATTTCAAAGATTTTGCCGGAATGGGACATGCCTTATCTTGAAGATGGAACTCCAGTTGACGTTATTATTTCTCCTCTTTCAGTTTTATCAAGAATGAACTTGGGACAGCTCTATGAGACTTTACTTGGAATTATTGCCCAAGCCGAAAATGAAGTTATTTCAGTTCCGGTTTTTGAAAAAATCCAAGAAGAATTTATTACTAGAGAATTGAAAAAGTTGGGTTGGCCGGTTGACGGCAAGGTTGCTCTGTATGACGCTCAAACGGGAACTCCATATGAAAGAAAAATATTAGTCGGTAACAGTTATATTTTAAAACTTATTCACATGGTTGAGGATAAATTCCACGCCAGATCAGTTGGACCTTATTCATTAGTTACACAACAACCACTAGGCGGCAAATCTCAAATGGGAGGACAAAGATTTGGAGAAATGGAAGTCTGGGCTCTTGAATCTCATCGAGTGCCTCACGTTTTGCAGGAACTTTTAACTATTAAAAGTGATGATGTCAAAGGCCGCACAAAAGCTTTTGAATCAATTATTAAAGGAATTGATATTCCACAGTCGAGTGTTCCGGAATCATTTAACGTTTTAGTTAAAGAACTTAATGCTTTAGGACTCGCAATTGATTATATTAAATAAAAAATATGGAAGATAACAGTACAATAGATTTTTCCGGCTTAAGGATTAGTTTAGCTTCTCCTGAGGCGATTATGAGTTGGTCCCATGGAGAAATCACTAAACCGGAAACAATCAACTATCGTACTTTTAGAGCTGAAAAAGATGGTCTTTTTGATGAAAAAATCTTTGGACCCACCAAAGATTATGAATGTTATTGCGGCAAGTACAAAAGAATGCGTTATAAAGGCATTGTTTGTGATCGCTGTGGAGTGGAAATTACCACATCGGCCGTAAGAAGAGAGAGAATGGGTCATATTAAACTTGCATCTCCGATCGCTCATATTTGGTATTTTAAAGGACCGTCATCGGTTTCAAGCATTCTACTTGATATTCCTGCTCAATCTTTGGAAAGAATAATTTACTATGCTTTGTATTTAGTTAAAAGTATAGATAAAGAAAAACAGAAAATAACCACTAAAGCTTTAAATGGAATAAGAGAAGAAGAAGTCAAAAAAATTGAAAAATTACAAAACGTAGAAAAAGAAAAAATGGAAGAATCGCTTAAAAAAGAAAAAGAAGAAGTGACTAAAAAAATCTCAAATCCTGAACAAAGAGAAATTGCCAAACAAGAAATTGAACTTAAAATGAGAGAGCAAATTAAATTACTTTCCGACAAGTTTGTTGAACAAAAATCACAGACAGTTTCTTTCTTTGATCATTTGCTAAAGATCGTCAAAAATATTAAGTCAATGGAGACGATGGAAGAAGACAATTATCTTTATCTTAAAGATAAAGGTATTGATGATTTTATCGATGTTGGTATGGGATCAGAAGTCATTTTTGAAGTCTTATCCACTTTTGACATGGAAAGCGAATATACAAGATGTCTTAATGAATTAAATGAAGCCAAAGGAGACAGACGCAATAAATTATTGAAAAAAGTAAGGGTTTTGGAATCTTTTATTAAAGCCAAAATTTCTCCCAAATGGACAATCTTGACTGTATTACCTGTTATTCCTCCAGATTTGAGACCGGTTGTCCAATTGCCAGGAGGTAAGTTTGCCACTTCAGATTTAAATGATTTTTACAGAAGAGTAATTAATAGAAACAATCGTTTAAAACAATTAATTGATCTTGGAGCTCCTGAAATTATTTTAAGAAACGAAAAAAGAATGCTTCAAGAAGCAGTTGATTCTCTAATCGATCTGCAAAAATCAAGGGGTCGAGCCAGGTCACAAGGGGCCGCTTCAAAAATTCAAAAATCACTTTCTGATATTTTAAGAGGAAAACAAGGAAGATTTAGACAAAATCTTTTGGGGAAACGAGTTGATTATTCAGGTCGATCAACCATTATTGTTGGTCCCGAATTAAAAATCAACCAATGTGGAATTCCTAAGGAAATGGCTCTTGAACTTTTTAAGCCATTTTTGCTTCATGAAATTATTATTAGAGGTCTAGCTCCAAATATTAAAAGCGCTAAAAATTTCCTTGAAAAAAAAGAACCGGTTGTTTTTGATATCTTGGAAGAAATAACTAAGGATCATCCTATTCTTTTAAACCGAGCACCAACATTACATAAGCTTTCAATCTTGGGTTTTTACCCGGTCTTGACAGATTCTTATGCTATCAAACTTCACCCGGCAGTTTGCGCCGGTTACAACGCCGATTTCGACGGAGATGCCATGGGTGTTTTCTTACCTCTCTCAAAACCAGCCATTGATGAAGTAAAGGCTAGAATGATTCCTTACAATAATTTGCTTAAGCCTTCCGATGGATCACCAATCGTCGTTCCTAATAAAGAAATGGCCCTTGGTTGTTATTACATAACCAGTATTGATCCAACTACCAATAAAAAAGATGAGGAATTAAAGAGTTTTGCTTCCGAAGAAGATGCTATTATTGGTCAATATTTGAAAAAAATTAAACTTAGAGAATTGATTTGGGTAAAGGTGAATGATCAAATTATTAAAACAACCTGCGGAAGAATTATTATTAATCAAGTTTTGCCAAATGATTTAAGATTTATCAATCATGAAATTAAAGCAGCCGATCTTAAAGAAATTGTGGTTAAGGCCACAAAAATTCTAACCAGTGAGGCAGTTGGACAATTAATTGATAAATTAAAAGAAGTTGGATTTTGGGGAGCAACTATCTCTGGAGGTTTATCTCTGTCCATATTTGATTGTCAGATGGTTGATGATAAAGATAAAATTATTAAAGAAACAGAAAATAAAATTACTGAAATCGAAAAAAATTATCAGCAGGGATTGGTGACCTTAGAGGAAAAAAGGAGATATAGTAATAATCTTTGGATTGAAACAACTGAGAAATTAGCCGATATGACCTGGGATAATTTAGATGAAGAAAACCCAATCAAGCTTGCTATTAAATCAGGGGGTCCAAGAGCATCTAAAGAACAACTTAAACAATTGGCTGCTATTAAAGGTTTAGTTGTTGATCCGATGGGAAAAATCATTGAAATTCCCACCAAATCAAACTACCGTCAAGGTCTTTCTATTTTTGAATATGTCATTTCTGCCCGTGGAGCTCGAAAAGGTTTGACCGACTCGGCTTTAAAAACGGCTGATGCCGGTTACTTGACTCGACGTTTAGTTGATGTTTCTCACGATATGATTGTCAGAGAAGAGGATTGTGGAACTAAAGAAGGTTTAATCGTCAGCGTCAATGATTCAAGAAGTGATAAATTCAAAGAAAGAATAAAAAACAGAATTTTAGCTGAAGATATTCATACGGAAAGTAAAGAAGTTTTATTAAAAGCGGGCGACCTGATTAATGAAGACAATCTTAAACTGATTGAAAAGCATAAAATCAAAAGAGTCAAAGTAAGATCAGCTCTTTATTGTCATTCAAAATACGGAGTTTGTCAAAAATGTTATGCTACAGATCTTTCCACATCAAAAATGGTGGAAATCGGAGTTCCGGTCGGAGTCATGGCTGCCCAGTCAATCGGAGAACCTGGTACTCAGTTGACGATGAGAGTTAGACATTTTGGAGGTATTGTCATTTCCGATGTTACTCAAGGTTTACCGAGAGTTGAGGAACTTTTTGAAACCAGAACTCCAAAAATTGTTTCACCTATCAGCGAAATTGATGGAAAAGTATCGATTCAGGAAGATACGCAAAAGGAAACTTATAATGTAAAAATTACATCAGTTAACAAAGATCCGGTCCAAGAACAGGAATTCATTATTCCACTATCTCAAAAACTCAAAGTTAAAGACGGAGAATTGGTGACAGTCGGCGCAGCTTTATCAGAAGGATATCTTAATATTAATGATATTTTGACTGTCAAAGGTTTGCGGGCTGCTCAATTATATCTGTTGGATGAAATACAGCGAGTTTATGAATCGCAAGGAATTCCAATTCATGACAAGCACTTTGAGGTTATTATTAGAAAAATGAGTGATAAGGTAATTATTGAAGATGAAGGAAACACATCATTAATTAGAGATGAAGTTGTTTCCAAGATTCGTTTTGAAGAAGAAAATAAAAAAGCTTTGGCTCAAGGTTGTAAGTCAGCCACAGGAAAGATTTCCATTTTAGGAATTACCAGGGCCGCTATCTATACTGATTCATGGTTGTCGGCCGCTTCGTTTGAACAAACAACCGGAGTTTTGAGCAACGCAGCCATAAAAGGTCAAGCAGATTACTTGTTAGGTCTAAAGGAAAATGTTATAATAGGCAGATTAATTCCAGTCACAAAAGAGTTGATTGATAAATATTATGGTAAGTTTGTAAGTAATTATGCCGACAATAAATCAGCTGATAAAAAATAAGAGAAAAAAAAGGATTAAAAAAAGCAGAGCCAGTGCTCTAAAATCAAGTTTCAACGCGGTTCAACGAAGGTATACAAGTGCCAATAATTCAATGAAGCGCGGAGTTTGTACTGTGGTTAGGACAATGACACCTAAAAAACCAAATTCAGCTTTAAGAAAAGTAGCCAGAGTCAGACTTTCCAACAAATTGGAAGTGACTGCCTATATCCAAGGAATTGGCCATAATCTGGCGGAACATTCAATTGTTTTAATAAGAGGTGGCCGTGTCAAGGATTTACCAGGTGTAAAATATCACATAGTGCGAGGTAAATTTGATACAGGCGGAGTTACCGGTCGCAAAACATCACGATCAAAATATGGAGCCAAGTTTGAAAAAGCAGCCGCAGCTTAATTTTATTCATTATTATGCCCAGACGCAGTTATAAAAGGAGAAAAGTTAGGAATAATGTCGTTTACGACAGTCTTGAAGTGGCCAAACTGATTAATTATCTGATGGTTGAAGGAAAAAAATCAGTGGCCGAAGGAATTGTTTATTCCGTGTTTGAAAAAATTAAAAAAGAAGGTAGTGATCCTTTAAAGGTTCTTTCCCAAGCTCTTAATAATGTGGCGCCTCTGCATGAAGTAAAACCAAGAAGACTAGGGGGGGCTTCATATTTAGTGCCAATAGAAGTAAGAAGAGAAAGGAAAATTTTTTTGGCTCTTAACTGGATAATTGAAGGGGCAAGGGCAAAATCAAATAAGGAATTTAAGACTTTTGCAGAAAAGCTTTATACTGAAATTGTTGAAGCTTCAAAAAATCTAGGGTCAGCAGTTACAAAAAAACTGCAAGTTGAAAAATTGGCCGAAGCCAACAAAGCTTTTTCTCACCTTAAATGGTAATTTCGTTAAAAACTTATGGCGCAACAATCAATTCTCACAAAAAATAGAAATGTTCCTTTAGACAAAATCAGAAATATTGGTGTTATTGCCCATATTGATTCGGGTAAAACCACAACGACAGAAAGATTTCTTTATTACACCGGTCGGTCTTATAAAATTGGAGATATTGATGAAGGAACCACTCAAATGGATTGGATGCCTCAAGAAAGAGAGCGAGGTATCACTATTGTTTCTGCCGCTACCACTACATTTTGGAAAGACGTCAGAATTAATATTATTGATACTCCGGGGCACGTTGATTTTACGGCTGAAGTTGAGAGATCTTTGCGTGTTCTTGACGGTGGAGTAGTTGTTTTCGATGCTGAAGAAGGAGTTCAAAGTCAATCGGAAACAGTTTGGAGGCAGGCTGATAAATATAAAGTACCCCGTCTTTGTTTTATCAATAAAATGGATAAATTGGGGGCAAATTTTGAAGCCACAGTTGAGGAAATCAGAGAGAGACTTGGGGCAAATCCGGTGGTAATGACTTTTCCGATTGGAAAAGAACATGATTTTATCGGTGTTGTCGATGTCTTGACTCAAAAGTCTTTGATCTGGGATAAGGGTGATAAGATGGGCGTAGATTACAGTATTAAAGATGAGGTGCCGGCAGATCTTAAGGAAAAAATTGCCAAATTAAGAGCTAATCTTATTGAAAAAGCAGCCGAAACAGACGATATTTTGTTAGCCAAATATTTAAATGGAGAAGAAATTTCCATTGATCAAATAAAACAAGCCTTAAGAAAAGCCACCATGGCTTATAAAATCATTCCTATTTATTGTGGATCGTCTTTACGAAATAAGGGAGTTCAACCGGTTTTGAATGGAGTGATTGACTATTTACCTTCACCGGTAGATTTAAAAGATATAGTTGGAGTTGACCCGCGAACCAATAAAGAAGAAAGAAGATTATTGACCCCAGAGGAAAAATTTTCTGCTTTATCATTTAAGATTCAGCTTGATCCTCACGTTGGAAAATTGACTTATACCAGAATTTATTCAGGTGTTCTTGAATCAGGTTCTTATGTTTATAATGTTAACCGAGGCAAACAGGAAAGAGTAAGTAGAATCCTTTTGATGCATGCCAATCAAAGAGAAGAGGTTGATAAAGCTTTGGCCGGAGAAATTGTGGCTTTAGTTGGTCCCAAAGAAACCAGAACCGGAGATACTTTAGCCGATCAAAATCACCCAATTCTTTTGGAAAAAATCGTATTTCCAGAACCAGTTATTTCTTTGGCAGTTGAACCGCAAACTAAAGCAGATCAAGAGAAACTTTCCTATGCATTACAACGGTTAGCCGAAGAAGATCCGACTTTCTTGGTTAAAGTCAATCATGAAACCGGTCAGACGATTATGTCAGGAATGGGAGAGCTTCATCTTGAGGTTTTAGTTGACAGAATGAGAAGAGAAATGAATTTAAGTGTTAATGTTGGAAAACCTCAAGTTGCTTATAAAGAAACCATTAATCATTCAGCTGATGCCGAAGGAAAATATATTAAGCAAACAGGAGGCCACGGACAATATGGACACTGTTTGATTAAAGTTGATCCATTGGGACGGGGAGAAGGTTTTAAATTTGTCAATAAAATCAAAGGTGGAACAATTCCTTCGGAGTTTATTCCATCAGTTGAAAAGGGTGTAATTGAAGCTATGGATAAAGGAGTTCTTTTAGGATTCCCGCTCACAGATTTTCAAGTTACCTTATATGATGGAAGTTATCATGATGTTGATTCTTCAGACATTGCTTTTAAAATCGCCGGATCTATGGCATTGACGGCCGCTGTTAAGAAAGCCGGATTAACTTTAGTTGAGCCAATTATGAAACTTGAAGTAACTGTCCCTGAAAATTTCATGGGCGTGGTTATTGGTGACATTTCATCTAAAAGGGGAAAAATTCTAGGTACGGAGAAAAGAAGTAGGGCTGTTGTTATTAAAGGTCAAGTGCCACTAGCCGAAATGTCAGGTTATGCCACTATTATAAGGTCTCTTACTGAAGGTCGAGGCTTTTTTTACATGGAACCTTCTCACTACGAAGAAGTCCCCCAAAATATCATTAGAGTCATGGTCGAAAAACGGGGATAATTGTCATTATCCTTTAAACTCCTTTATTTTCCTCTAAATTCCTTTAATGATATAATTTAATTTATGAAACTCAAAGATAAGGTGGTTGTGATTACTGGGGCAGGGTCGGGACTGGGGAAAGAAATTGCTATAAAAGCTTCGCAAGAAGGTGCTAGAGTCGTTTTAGTTTCTTTATCAGAAGAAGAATTAAGACAAGTAAAACAACAAATATTAAAGGAAGGTAGGTCAGTAGAATATTTTGTTTGTGACATTACAGATTTAAAAGCAATAAAAAAAACAGTAAAGAATATTCTGGCTAAATTTAAAGTAATTGATATTTTAGTTAATAATGCCGGAATCTGGACGGATGAGGAATTGGAAAAAAATAATCCTGATTTAAGAAAAAAAGCTCTGGAAATTAATACTTTAGGTAATATTAATTTTACTTACGAAGTTCTTCCTCATTTTAAAGAAAAAAACAAAGGATATATTTTTAATGTTATTTCAACATCTGGAATAGGAGATATTCCAGCAGGAAATAATGTTTTATGGAAAACTTACGGAGCTTCTAAATGGGCGTTAACTGGTTTTACTAAAGCATTGCGGGAAGAACTTATAAACACGAAAATTAAAGTAACCGGATTTCATCCCGGGGGATTTGACAGTAACCTATATGAAAAAGCGAAAAGACAAAATCCTCATAGCCAACCATGGATGATGAAAACAACAGATGTGGCTGACGTTGTTATATTTGCTCTAACAAGACCAGATGATGTTTTATTGGAAAGAATTATTGTGACAAAGATTATTTAGTAGCTTCTTTATGTTACAATATTTTCAATGCAAAAATGGAAATTTGTCGTTTTTTTAGTCTTTATTTTTTTATGCGTGTTTTTAGCCTCATATTTTGTATTTAATAAATCAATTATTTTCCATACAGATATTGCTCGTGATTTCTTACTTATCGAAGATATTGTTAAAAATAAGCCTTTGACCTTAATAGGTCCTCGATCGGGTGGAATAGGTGGAGTATTTCACGGTCCCGCTTGGCTGTATTTAAACGTACCTGCTTTTATTTTGGGGCAGGGAAATCCTGTTATAGTTGGATATTTTTGGGTCTTTTTGTATGTGATTTCCTTAGTTGTTTGTTTTTTAACCAGCGAAAAATTATTTAAAAACAGAGAAGTTTCCATATTTTCAACGGCACTTCTCGCTTCCTCAACAATTATTTCAGTAAGTCAGCTTTTTAATCCCTATGGTGCATTTATATTAACACCTGTTTTTTTCCTCCTTTATTATAAATATTTATTGAAAAATAAATTTTTAGATTTATTACTTTCACTTCTTGTTTTGGGATTTATGGTTCAGTTTCAGATGGCTTTTGCTGTTCCTATTCTTATTCTTACTTTTATATTGTCCTTTTATTTAATCGTTAAGAATAAAAAATATATTTATATACTTGCTTTCTTAATCTTATTGATACCGCTATCTACATTTATACTTTTTGATTTAAAACACCAGTTTTTACAAACAAATTCTGTTCTTAATTATTTATCGGAAAAGAAAATGAGTGGAGCATTTGCTGATTTGTCACGCAGTTCAAAATTACACCTACCACTTTTTATTTTGTTAATTTTTAATCGTATTAAAAAGATTTTTTTTGACAACACTTCTTTAATAACTAATAATAGTTGGATCCTTTTATTAGGTTTTCTTTTTTTATTATTCAAAACTTTACCTCTTATATTTAAAGAAAAAGATAAAAAAAAGAAAATAATATATTATTTGTTTTTTTATTTTTATTTGGGCTATTGGTTTTTAACTCTTTTTTATAAAAATGAGATTTGGGGTTATTATTTTTGGCCGTTTTTTCCATTAATTGCCATAATTTTTTCTTCGTTTATTACATATTCAAAAAACAAAATTTTCTTTTACATATTCTTTTTTATTGTTTTAACGGTTAATATTGTTTATGCTTCCCGCTCTGTTTTAAAAACAAGTGAATCTTTCAAAAAAGAGAGCGGATCCTGGAGATTTTACTATGGATTAACGCAGCAAGTCTATAAAGATGCTAATGGTGATTTTGGATATTATATTTTTAGTCCTGATCTTTTTGGTTATTCTTCCCGCTATGCTATGAATTACACTCAAAACGAATTTAATAAAATTAGAGCCTATCCTTTTGAGAAAAAAAAGATTACCTATTTGATTATGGCGCCAAGTGATAATCCTTACGCTCAGCCCATTCCCTGGAAGCGTGATCATATAAAATTAGTTAAAAAACCGATTAAAATATTTAAATACGAGAATGGATTCCAAGTAGAAAAGTATTTACTCAGCGACGATGAGATAAAAATTCAATCAAACCAGTATCTGATTCATGATTTAATATTTCGATAATCTATGTTTAAAAAATATTTACCGTTAATATTGATAATTGTTTTTTTTAGTTTTTTATTCTTTTTTAGATTGGGTTGGCCGACTTTGGTGAGCTGGGATGAAGCTTGGTATGCCTCAATTTCTAGAGAGATTGCTAAAACAGGTGATTTTATGAACCTTAAGTGGAATGGTAGTCGCTTTTGGGACCATCCTCCGGCCGGGTTTTGGCTGATTTCATTATCTTATAAAATTTTTGGAGTTAATGAATTTGCGACAAGATTACCCTCGGCTATTTTGGGACTTTTAACAATAATTCTTATTTACTTAAGCGGGGAATGGCTGTTCAAAAAAAAATCGATCGCCTTTGTCGCCAGTATGATTATGGGGACATGTGTTTGGTATGTCTTAAGGGCTAGATCGGGAAATTTAGATTCAACCCTAATTTTTTTCTATATTATGACGATCTATTTTTCCTTAAGATCTTCTCATGACTTCAAGTTTTTTCCTTTGGCCATGTCGAGTTTCGCATTGTTGATATTATCAAAAACGCTAATTGGAGTACCGGCGATAGTGTTAGTTTTGTTTCTTAATTTTAATCAAATAATTAAATTTAAAGAAAATAAACTATTTTTTCTTTGTGGTTTAGCGTGCTTTATCCTAATAGTGTTTCCTTGGTATTATGTTCAAATAAAATCATCAGAGGATTTTTTAAACTATCATTTTTTTACTGTTGGTACAAGAGGCAAGAATTTATTTTCTTATTTCCGCCTAAATTTCAAGCAACCTCTTTTTTACATCCATATGGGAATAAGAAAATGGTATTATTTTTGGCTTTTATCATTGGTCATTATTGTTGTTAGTTTTAGATTTTTAAAGAAGAACGTTTTATTCCTTTTAATATGGACCTTTATTACCCTATATCCTTTTCTAACATCAGAAAAAACCGAATTATGGCATTTGATTCCAGTATATTTACCAATAGCCTTTACTATGGCTTATGCCATATTTGAATTATTTAAATTTATCTTTAGAAATGAAAAAGTCACAACTTTTGTCTATTTATCGTGTTTCTTGATTATTTCTTTCATTCAAATAAAAACATTTTTACCGGAAGTTATTCCTACCTCAAAATATATTGATGATGAAGTTGGAATATCTAAAAAATTAACGAAATATAATGGAAATTATATTTTAGTTGATCAAATATTACCCAGACTTGTTTTTTATTCTGGTAAGAAAAACATACGTAATATAAATGATAATAACGTCCTAAAAGATAGTTTTAGTTCGCAGGAAAGGCAGATTTATGTAATGTCCAACTGGATTCTAGACGGCCTTAAAAAAGATAATGTTCCATTTACGTTTTTAGAAAAAAATAATACTTTTTCAATAATTGAAAATCACCAATGATTCTTTTACTTGTTTTAACACTGATGTCTTTGCTTATCTACTCCTATGCCTTAGTTGATCCTAATCTTACTCTTTTTAACCATTCCTTATGGAGTATTTTTCGGGAAAAAATGGTTTATTTAGGATACTATCAACGGAATATTTCGTGGTTTATTTATTTGATTATTGTAGTCTTTTTGTTCATTTTAAATTATTTTTTTATTAAAAATTATAAAAAATATAATTCTTTTAAAATTGCTTTGCTGATTGGGTCATTATTGCTTTTGTCTTATCCTTTTTTATCGCATGATTTTTTTAATTATATGTTTGATGCCAAAATCCTAACTTTTTATCACCAAAATCCCTACTTAAAAAAAGCTCTAGATTTTCCCAATGATCCATGGGTAAGGTTTATGCATTGGACTCATCGAACTTATCCTTACGGCCCGGTTTTTCTTCTGATTTCACTGATTTCATCATTTTTTTCATTCGGAAAATTTATTTTGGCCTTTATTTTTTTTAAAGCTACATTCGTCAGTTTTTATTTGATAGCGGTTTATCTTCTGAATAAGATGAACAAAAAATGGGCTATAATCTTTGCCACTCATCCATTGGTTATTATTGAAGGATTAGTTTCTCCTCATAATGATCTGATGGCCGTATCGCTAGCTATTATTGGAATCTATTTTCTTTTGAACAAAAAAAATATTTGGTCAAGGTTTTTATTATTGGTTTCCGGAGGAATCAAATATACAAGTTTACCCCTGATCTTATTGTCTAAATCAAATAAAAAAATAAATTATTTTATTTTTGGATTATCAATAATTCCTATTATTTATTTAGGTCTAACTGTTGACATTCAACAGTGGTATTTTTTAATCATTTTAGCTTTCTTACCCTTTTTTCCTGATTTTATTTGCAAACTTTGGATTTTTTTTCTAGGAATTTTACTTTCATATTATCCTTATATCAAATTAGGAGGATGGGATTCGACCGAAAAAGTAGTAATGAAGAGGCAGATAATTTTAATCTTTCTTGGAGTTAACGTTCTCTATTTAATTATCAAAAAAGCCTTAAGTATTAGAGTAAATCCAAAATCCAAAGTTCCAAATATCAAAAAATAATTTGTCATTGCGAGGACCCGCCGAATCGGCGGGGACGTGGCAATCCCATTAACGGGATTGCTTCGCTAGCGCTCGCAATGACATTTCAATTTACAGAAAATATGAAAAGATATCTTCCCTTTATTTTTTTCTTTCTTCTAGTTTCTTTTATTCTCTGTTTCTATAAAAGTATTTATAAAACAAAATATGACCCGGTTTATAGCCGTGATCTTTATGATCATTCTCAGTGGATGATGCCGCTGGCTGTAAGATCTATTGGTGATAATCTTCTTCACAAGGTTGCAGGTTTTGATCTGATTAAGACTGGTAAATACTTTGAAATTAATCCGGAAGTACCTCCCCTGGGTAAATTGTTATATGGATTTTCAACTATCTTATTTAAAAATGGGGAATTAATTTCTGCTTTATTATTTATTATCTCAATAATTCTTTTTTATAATATTTTAAAGACGATCTTCAAAAATAGGAAAACTATTTATATAGGTACATTTTTATTTATTATTGAGCCTATTGTTTTTTCCCAAGCTTCCTATACTATGTTGGATTTACCTCAGCTGATAGCTTTATTGCTACACATTTTATCGATGCTTAAGATATTTGATTCAAAGAAAAAAAATTGCACTTTTATTTTTATTGCAGGATTGTCATTGGGTGCTTTTATTTCAATAAAAATTGGTTTTTTTGCGGCAGTTATATTGCTGGCGGATTTTATACTTCTATGGAAAAATAGGAAAATTAAACTTTTACCAATAATTTTAATATTGTCTATTATTATTTACTGTTTGACCTACTTTCCATATTTTTTAAATCATTCACTTTTAGATTTTGCAAAAGCTCAAAAATGGATGCTTACGTTTTATTTATCTTCAACAGCAAAACCTGTTTGGGGAATGGTAATGATTTCAACCTTGACTGGCTTTTATCGTGGATGGAGTAAAAATGCGGGGTGGGACAGGTTTCCCGAATGGGGCATTTTTTGGATTATTTATTTTTTCTCTTTTATTCTATTTATTTTTAAAAAAAAGGAAAAAGACGAGAAATTAAAATATATTTTTTATTTGGCTTTTGGCATGTTTTTCTTAAATTTGTTTATTACTTTCTGGGTTAGGTATTTATTATTGATAATTCCCTTATTAATTATTTTATTTTTGAAAATTCTTCTGCCGAAGTTCAATAAAAAAACTTTTATATTGCTGTTTGTATTTTTTATATTACAAGCTTTATTCTTTTTAAGACAAACTCCAAAATATACTATTGCTGGTGTTAAAGAAACGTGGGAAAAGGGGATTTATCAGGAACTTTATGGATATTTAGATCAAAAATCTCAAAAGTCTATGAGTCGTTATGATTTTTGGCGTTCAATGCAGGAAGTTGATCGTAAGCTAGGATATCCAAAAAGACTGATAACGATAAAAACTGGTTTTATCCCCCCTTTTTCTAGTGAAGTAATGGCGGATTTTTCAATAATTTATCGTACAGAGATAGGTAATATCAAAAATACCAAGAAGATAATTTTTAAAAGAGATGGTATTAATTGGAAAATAAGCTGGGATAAAGAGTTGATTCTAACCGGTCTATCAACTGACAAAATCAGTTCAACTTTTAACAACAAAATATATGGAAAAATAAAATTAAAAGACGGAACAGTTTTATCTGAAGGGGGAATCTATCCGGAAATATTTGTTCAAGTAAATAAAATAAAAGACGAAAATAAATTACAAAAACAAATTTTTGACTTAACAAAACTAAAGAAGTTTGAACAGGAAGTTTTATACAGAGCTAATAGTCAGGTTGATTGGCTAAATAGAATGGCTTTCTGGCCGGATGAGGTGGATATCAGTAAATATAATTTAAATCAACTTGATCCTGGAATAATCATTAAAGACGGCTATAAGCGAGTTTACAATCGCAATTATATCAATAAAGGTAAGTTGCAAACAATAAAAGATATTGAAAATAAATATTATTATCTTTTAAATCCAAAAGTCGGTGGCGAAATTAAAATTATTAACAATAGTGGATCAGTCATTAATTTAATTTCCAAAAAACCAATAAAAGGAACAGACATCATTCTAGACGAGAGAGAAGAAAAATATTTTAACTCATCGCTTTAGCAAATAGTTTTTTAGTAAATGAAGTTTGGTTATTGCGGGGGCGTATTTCAAACCAAAACGTAAGCGGTTTTTTTCCTGATATTTTTGATGAAGTTTTGACCCTGCTCCACCTGTAGATTGAGCGTTTTTATGCCAAATGATTATGGAAGGATCATAGATTAAATTAATGCCTTTTTTAGAAGCTTTGATACAATAATCGGCGTCTTCGTAATAAAGAAAATACTTTTCATCCCAAAAACCAACAGTTTGTAAAACGTGCTTATCGAATAGTATTAGACAGCCGGTTATAAAATTAGTCTTTTCTATTTTATCAAACTGGCCGTGGTCTATCTCGTCTACACCGCGATGTAAGGTAAAAACATTATTCCAGTCGATTATCCCTCCGGCATACCAAATAATTTTTCCTAGGTCGCTTGATTGATATTTTTGATGGTATTCAAATCCTTTTTCATAATATATTTTTCCTCCAATTAAAGAATGAGGAAAATTTTCAAAGCTTATTTGACATTTTCGAACAAAATCATTGTTTACGCGGGTATCGTTATTAATAATGACAAAATAATCAAATTCTTGAGATTGAGCTGTTTTTAATCCAAGATTGACGCCATAAGCGTAGCCTTTATTTTCTCCATCAATTACTTGTACTTTTTTATTTGCTTTAATTTTACTTTTGTCAACTGAAAGATCAGAAATAAAGATTCCAAAATTAGAATTGGTTTGCTTATTAAAATAAGAAATAAAGTCTTCGGTAACTAGATAGTTATTGAAATTTACAGTAATAATTGCCAGCTTTTTATCCATTGGGGTTTTTTTTAACTATTTGCAATATTTCCTCGAGCATCGTTGGCCCGTTTTGTTTCCAAATAACAAAAATGTAGATCAGAACTGCACCTAAAACTGAAACGATAGAATGGATAAAGATATTATGAAAAATATTTAAAGAAACGATGCGTACGATCAAAAGATAAATTATTATGGCAAAAAGGGCCTTAAGAGAAGGAAAAACAGCTTTTCTGAATGAAAATTCAACTAATCTTTTAGCGGTAAAGAAGACAAAAATAAAAGTCAAAGACATGATAAAAAACGCATAAGAGATTCCATTATAGTCAAAAAACTTAATAAAAATTGGTACTAAAATCCAGGTTAAAGCAGTCCATATAATCATAAACATGACGCTTAGTTTTACATGACCGACCGAATTAAAAAGATTAACAAATGGTGTGGTTAAGCTTACAAAAAATGCCGATAAAGAAAAGAAGTAAAAAGAGGTCAGCGAACTTCCCCATTTTAAATAATAACCGGGGATTATTTTAAGCAGACTGTCAAAGACGAAAAAGAGCCCAATAATCATCGGAAAAATTAAAACGGTTTCGTAGGTTAAGATTTTTTCTAAACTTTTTCTTAATAGTTTAAGATCTTTTTGAAATCGGGAAAGAATCGGAAAAGAAACGCGATTAATATTATCGGTAATGATTCTGATGGAGAATTCGGCATATTTTTTAGCAAAAGTGACGTAGCCTAAGTTTTTTAATCCGATAGCTTTCCCCAAATAAATAATCAAAAGATCGTCTTTTATCATGGCGATAAACGAATTTCCCTGAAAAGGAATACCAAAGGCTAATAGTTTTTTGGCTCTTTCCCAGGAAAAAGTTATTTTAGGAAACCAAGGATTAAGAATATAAATAGCAATCGTGCCAAGAATTGATCTGATTAATACGGCAACTGTTAAGCTTTTTATTTCAAAACCAAGAATCGATAAGATAATAATAGTTACATAAAAAACAGTATTTTCCATTGCCTGCACAAAAACGACTTGATAAATCTTGATTTTTCTTTCCAGTAAAACCGAAGGGATGGTTTTTAAAGAAAGCAGGAAAAAAGAAATTAATAATGACCAATAAAGACTGACAGCCGACCTGGGTAAATCTTTGTAGAAATTAAAAAGATTATTGGTTAGGAAAAAACCGGCAATAACGACGATTATAGTTAGTAATAATTGAATAAAAAAAGCCGTGCTTAAATCCTTATCTTCTATTTCCTTTTTTTGGACTAAGGCAGCAGCTAGGCCAAGATTGGTAAAATAATTGAAAAATGACATCATGGCCAGAACGGCGTTATAAATACCGATTAAATAGACGCCTGATTTTAAAGTAAGAATAAAAAAAGCGACAAAGCCAAGGACAGCGGAGTAGGAACTATTAAAAACGAGGCTGGCAAAACTCCAAAAACTCCTTGATTTGATTTTACCTACATCATCCATGGGAAAAATATTAAAATAGAAGCATGCAACTAATAAAAAAATATAAAGATCTTGTCACGTTTCTTCTATTGCTAATTATAACAATTCCCAGTTTTATAAGCATTCTTAATGGCCAGTATTTTTCCATGCATGATGATCAACACGTAGTTCGACTTTATCTTTTAGATAAGGCTATTAGTCAGGGACAGTTGTTCCCAAGATGGGTCGGGGGATTGGGTTATGGATATGGTTATCCTTTATTCAATTTTTATCCCCCTTTGATTTATTACGCGGCTGAGTTTTTCCATTTAATTGGTTTTTCTTTATTCTTATCGATTAAGTTAACATTTATTTTAGGTTTTATACTGGCGGCATTTGGCGCTTATCTATTAGCAAAAAATCTTGTTGGTCGTTTACCGGCATTGTTGGCCGCTGTTTTATACACTTATTTTTCCTATCATGCCGTTAATGCTTATGTCAGAGGCGCACTGGCCGAATTTTTTGGGATGGCCATTATTCCCTTTGTTTTTTTAAGTTTAGAAAGTTTGTTTAAAAATAAAAATAAACTTAGTATTGTTTTTTTCGCCATAACTTTTTGTCTTTTGATGTTGACTCATCCGTTAGTCAGTTTTCCGACTCTTTTTTATATTGTTTTTTTCGGCATATTTCACTTTTTAGTTTCAAAAGATAACGAGCAGAAATTATTATTTTTCGTTAATTCATTAAAAGCGGGATTACTGGGATTGGGTCTTTCTGCCTTTTTTTGGCTACCTTCTTTTGTTGAAAGGAGATTTACATTAGTTGATGACATTTTAACCAAAGAATTAGCTAACTATAAACTGTACTATATTTTCCCGAGCCAATTCTGGTATTCTCCTTGGGGATTTGGAGGATCATTAGCCGGCAGATTTGACGGTATGAGTTTTCAACTGGGCAAGATATATATTTTTCTTTTTATTTTATCAGTGACAGTTTGTTTATTATTTACGATACTGCGTCGTCAGGAAAAGCTAAAATATTTTTTCTTTTTTGTTTTTCTTTCAATTTTCAGTTTATTTATGACGACTGGTTATTCTTCATTCATATGGGATAAAGTTAAATACCTTTGGTATTTACAATTTCCATGGCGTTTTTTGGCATTTGCCGGATTATTCATTTCACTTTGTGGAAGCTATTCAGTCTTTTTTATTGTCAAATTATTTAAGGGTAATCTATCAAAGATAGTAAGTATTATGTTGGTCGTTTTTATTTCTTTATCAACTGTATTTTTATACAAAAAATACTTTAAACCGCAAAAACAGTTTACAACTAATGATAGGATCCTTACTTCGTTTGATGAAGTTTCCTGGAGAGTAAGTAAATCTTCTTTTGAATTTGTACCTAAAGGTGTAGAAACTAAAAAAACCGAATTGAATACCAGTACTTTAGCTATAGAGAAAAAAGATTTGCCCAAGGTTTCATTTGAATTATTGTCGGGTCAAGGGAATATAAAAATAGTGAGAGATGATTTTGTAAAAAAAGAATATTCGATAGATATTCAGTCTAACACTATGATGAAGTTGAATACTTATTATTTTCCCGGCTGGAAAGCGTATCTAAACGGAAGAGAATTAACAATAAAAGACAATAATAAACTCAAATTAATCACGGTTAACCTACCAAGCAATAGTAAGGGGGAACTAAAATTTATATTTCAAAACACGCCCATCCGTACCATCGCCAATCTTATTTCCTTTCTTTCACTATTAATCCTAGGGTATTATCTCCTACCATATAAAGTAAAAAAAATAAAAGCTTAAAAGTGATAATTAAACTATCACTGAAACAACTAGTCTGATATATCGATATATCAGACTTATATTGGTTCTTGTCTTTTCCACTTGTGCTGTAGTTTGTCCCATCTTTGTTGTCTCCAATTTGTTCCTTTTCCGGGGATGGTTTTAAATTCCACAAAAATATCTTCAAAAAAATTCTTTATTTCTTCCTTAGCAAGAACGGTAGACAAAATTTCTTTTGTTTCTTTAGCTTGCTCATATTTTTCTTTAAAATAAAATACGGTTGATCGAGACATTTTTATTGCTTCGGCAATTTCTATTAATGGTATTTCTTTTAATAATAAATAAATACAAGTAATTCTTTTAGCTAACATTATCTTTTCAGGAGGCGTTAATATTTCTGACAATATTTTTTCAGCACATTTTTTGTTTCTAATATTGACAATAACTTCAAAAAATAAATCATAGATTCTTATTAATTTTGTTTCCCGAATATATTTTTTTGAAACTCTTGCCATGAAAACAAAATAAACAAAGAACTTTAAGCATTCAATGGATTATAAACCACAAAACAACAAGGTTAGATTGTTTGGAAGAGTTAATGTTCGATATATCGATATATCGAACAGTGTTTTAAATTCCTTGTTTTTGGTCAATTAGACCGCCGAGGTAGTTGGCTTTATAGATTAATTTTCCGTTCTTTTTAATTTTTTCTTCACCGGAAAAATCTTCAATGTTTCCTTTCCAATAATTATTGTAGATATGTTCGTTATTTTTATATTCTTTTGGTCCGCGAAAAGGATAATCTTTAGGCATTTGTTTTAAGGCATTCCTTAAAATTTCATATACAGAATTAATTTCAACTCCTTTTTCCACCCATCCATAATAAACCATTATCCAAAACGGTTTATTATCGTAAAAAATAACAGTACGCCCGCCATAAGGTTCACCGCCAAAAAAGTTATCATGTGATTTCCATTTACCTTTTTTAAAAGGGATTGTAGTTGAGCGATCATTTTCTTTAATCCATTGCTTTTCTTTACCGCCAGCGTAGCCGGCTTTGTTTGAGTCAATCAGGAATTGTCTTAGGTCATTAATATTTGCAACCATTATTTTAACTCTAAAAAGTAGATGACGGATTGGTTATTGGGTTTATCGTATTTTTTGATTAGCCTCATTGGCCAACCGGTTGGAATATCCATATGATGGGATAAAACAATAAAGACATATTTATCTTTTAATTCTTTTTGATTTTCAATTAAATGCTCAACATTAAGAGGCCAATAACCTCTAATTTCAATTTTGTCGTCCGGTCTTACAAAAGTATCCAGCACATCTCCGGCCAATCCAAAGTTGCCCTCAGCCATCACAATTACCGGCTTTTCTTTTGATTTTTCTCTGGAATAATCGATAATTTCTTTTATTCCCCAGCCAGCTGTCCAACCTTCGATATATTGTCCCCGGTCTATAGGGTGGAAAGGAATATTTTTATTATCAAAAAGAATAGTGTAATCAAAATAAGCAATTGAAACTATATATATGGTAATTAAAAATATTACTATTTTTTTGTTTTTCAAAGAAGCTATAAAATAAGAAGCCATTATCAAAAAAAGAGAGCCTAAAAAGATTATATATCTTGGAAAAAGAACTCTGGCAAAGGAGGCAACGGTAAAATATGAAATTAAAATCCACAAACTTAAATAGATAAAAATTTTCATTTTTTCCTTAAAAAGTTTTACCCATCCGGCTAATCCTATAAATCCAAGGATAAATCCCATTTCCCAGAAAAAATATTCAGGAATTTTTTTTAAGTTCGGAATCAAAAGTTCAAAGGGTTTTTTGAAAAATTCATCAAAAGGAACGATAAAAGTTTTGTTTTTTTCAGTAACAAAATGAAGATAAGGAGAAAGTCTTTGAATATTATAGATGACTAAACCGAAAAAAATAACCACCAGATATAAAGCTAAAAAATTAATAACTTTTTTAAAGAAAACACCTTTTTTAGTGGTAAAAAAAAGAATAGGTGCAAAGATAGATAAGCCTAAAAAAAGTTTGACTGAAGATTTTGCCAGAAGAGCCATACCAGACAAAAGCCCAAAAAGTATAGCCAAGTCAAGTCTTAGATTATTGGCTAAAAGAATAGAAAAAAATAATATCCAAATAAACGAAGCATTGACCATGGAATCAACCAGGGCCATTCGGTCATAAAAGAGAAAGTAAGGGGTTAAAATATAGAAAAAAGCGCCCAAAAGAGCTGTCTTTTTACCAAACAGGTAGTAAAGCAAGCAAAAAACTCCGATTAAGGCAATAAAGCCGGCAGTAACCGCAAATAATCTGCCCCCAAACAAAGCATTATTGGGAAAAAGTTTTAAAAAGGGGATTGTGCCCCAGGTCTGTAAAGGTTGTCGGCCGTCGGTTAGGGAGATGAATCTCCAGGAAGCATCATGCCAAGCGACTTTTGCCCATCTGATATAAATTCCCTCATCACAAAAAATAGGGAATTTGTCTAATCTTATCAATCTGGTTAAAAAAAAGACTGATATTAAAACACCAATTATCAGCCAGTCTTTTTTTTCAAACAGTTTTTTTAGATTTTTAACAATCGCAAATATATCGAACATCTTTTATATGATAACACAAACTAGAAATACCTTATTTGTTATAAATCATCCGGGATCATTAATCCCATTTGGTTGATGACGATATCTTTTTCTTTTGGAGGTATTCTGATTTGTATTAAAGGATCATTCCAATCTCCCGTTTGTTTAACTCCATAAACATCAAAAAGATAATCGTAACCATTATTCCAGCCCAACGGAACATCAAAAGAAACATTAAATTTTTTTCCTTTACCAATAATTTTTATTCTTTCGATAGCCTTTTTTTTATAAAACAATCCAAAATTATTGTCTTTTAGAAGTCCTTTTACTGGTTCAACATTGATTGCTATTAGAAAACAAACTAAAACAGAAAATAAATAAGGAGTAATTTTTTTAAAACTAAAAATAAAGTTAATTAAAACACAATATATAAGGGGATAAAAGAAGACGTAATAATATTCAGACGGTCTTTTTCCATAATAGATAAAAAAGATAGGTACTAAAATCCAAAGAATTAAGATTGATAAATAAAGTTTTTTTAAAAATTTACCTTTTTCTTTATAAGTCAAGAAAACAGTAGCAATGCCTGTCAATATTAAAAAGAGAATTGTCACTGTATCATTATTTATTCCTACAAGAGGTTTAATAAAATTGCCAAAAACCAAAATCCATGAAAAATAATCTTTCCCCAATTGATTACCAGACCCGGTAAAAAAGTTTAAGAAAAGCTTGGAGTTTAAAAATTGGTGGCGTAAATCAAATAAAAATAATGGTGAGAATAAAATTATAAAGCCAAATAAGAGGAGAAAAATTTTTTTCCAATCAATTTTTAAACCCTGCAAAATTGAAATTATTAAAAAGATTGTTGCAAATAAAATTACGAAAACAAATTGAAAATGCAGATTAACAAAAAAGCCTAATAATAATCCCAAAAAAAGCCAACTCATGCTATCATTTTTTTTGGTGATTTTAAATAATGTATTTATTACCAGTATTGTGCCCAAGGGAATAAATATTGGCCACCAAGGGATGGTGTCGTAGTTTACGAGTAGGCTGTTGATAGACCAAAGAATTAAAAATAGGATGACAAAATGATAATTAAAAATTTTATTTAATACTTTAAAGGTAATAGTAAAAAAACTTAAATTAAAAAGAATAATAAATAAAATCAAAGCTGATGGATCAAGTTTGGTCAGCCAATAAAGAGGCAATAAAAGATAAGTAAAATATGGTCCCAAAAAAAAGCCCAAGTCGTTATTTGCTCGAGGTCCAATAAGAGTAAGTTTTCCTTTTTCGATGATATTTTTAATCTGATATGAGAAATTTTGCTGGTCCCAGTCGAAGATAATGCGTTTGTCAATATTATAAAGTCTTAAAAACAAAAACAAAAAGAAAACTGAAAAAAATATCAATATTTTCCACTTTTTCATTATCTAATTTTACCATTTGTTATAATCTTTATGTATGAAATTTTCAATCATAGTTCCAGTTTACAATGAAGAGGCGAATATCACTGTGCTTTACAATAGAATTAAAAAAGTATCGTTTTCTTTAAAATACCAGCTTGAAGTAATTTTTATCAACGATGGGTCATCTGATAATACTTTGATTAAGTTAGTTGAATTAAGCGAAAAAGATAAATCGGTCAAAATAATTAATTTTTCCCGTAATTTTGGTCATCAAATGGCAGTTTCCGCCGGTTTAAAATATGCCAGTGGTGACATTGTGGCTGTAATTGATGCAGATCTTCAAGATCCTCCGGAATTACTGCCAAAATTCATAAATAAGATAAATTCGGGCTACGATGTAATTTATGCCATCCGCAAGAAAAGAAAAGAAAGTTTGGTTATGAAAATAGCTTATGCGACTTATTATCGTTTATTAAAAGGAATGGTGGATATTAATATTCCTTTGGATAGCGGCGATTTTTGTGTTATGAAAAAGCGAGTTGTTCAAGCGATCAACCGACTGCCAGAACGAAATAGATTTATTAGGGGTTTGCGAAGTTGGGTAGGATTTAAACAAACAGGAATTGAGTATGAAAGAGATGCCCGTTTTGCAGGTAAAAGCAAATACAATTTTAAAAAGCTAATGAAACTGGCATTTGATGGGATATTTTCTTTTTCATACACTCCTTTTAAATTCATGTTTTATTTAGGTTTGTTTTCATTAATTTTTTCTGTATTAGCCGGAATATGGATTTTTTATATGAAATTTTTCACTGCCAATTATAACCGCGTTCCGGGATTTGCCACGACCATCATGCTTCTTGTTTTTATCGGAGGTTTACAGCTTTTTGCCATGGGTATTAACGGGGAATATATTAAGCGAATTTATGATGAAATCAAGCAAAGGCCAGCCTTTATTGTTGAGTCGATGATTGGTTTCGAGAATAAAGAAGATATCGATCAAATTGTTTAATAAGTTTTAAATCTTCAAATTGTTTTGGTATATCCTCTTTTTCAACGACATAACAGTTTTCTTTTTTAGAGCTGACAATAGAATCGGTTAAAGATTGTAAATCATAAAGATAATTAACTTTTTTGCCAAAATAATAAACCATTGATGGGTGATTGCCCCACCATTTGGTGGTGGTTATCAGTAGTCTCATTTTATCCAATGTGTTGAAAGCCTTTCTATTTTCCACGTTTAGCAAAACCGAAAGATCAGAACATCTATTTTTTGCATAAAGAGAGAGGTAGTAGTAATCTTCGTATTTGGAGTAAACAGTATTGTAAACATTGTTTTTAACAACGTTCCATAAAACAAAAAACAACATAATAAAAGTTAAAAGATAATAAATGATCTTATGTTTTCTTATAACAGATATGGGATAAACGCTCAAAAAAGCGATCTGTGGAGCACAAGCAAAAAAATACCAGAAAATTTTAGTTTTTGTTAAGTTCAAAAAAATAAACCAAGGCAAAAGATAAAGAGCATAAAATAATTTTTCAGTTTCAATTTTCTTTTTAAGGAACTGGATAGTAATAAGCAATAGGCCAAAAACTGCGGTTATGGATAAAAATCCAGTTTGCTGTAATGCTAAATCCAAGTAATAAGTTCTTTGTCCAAAATGAAATTCGATCGAAGAAGTGACGCGACGAAAATGGCTTTCGATTATATGTTGTTTAAAAAATTGTTGTTTATATATGAATAGCATTAAGATAAACCACAGAGAGCAGATAAAAGTCTGGATGGAAATTTTTTTTATTAGCTGAAAGAATCTTTTTCTATCTATTTTTTTAATAATTAACAGATAAAAGTTATAAGCAAAAATCATAGCAATCGGATAAAAACCGATTAGAGATTTGCTCATGACAGCAATAAAAAGAAATAGTGTACTTAAAGCGAAATTTTCAAAATAAATTATTGTTCCAAGCCAGCCTAAAAGCAGATAAAGGTCAAGGTTGACGACCTGAACTCGCTGAAAAAAAATTGGGGTAAAGGCAGTAGCGGCTACTGCAATAGTAGTTAACCACGTTTCTTTTAAGACTCTAAAATAGACTTTATAGATTAAAAATAAGACAACTAAGGCTACAAGTAGAGTAAATAATCTGGTACTTATTTCAGCTGGCGCAAAGAAAAATATTTTCATTACTAGTCCGTAAATCAAAGGAACCATGGGTGGTTTATCAAGCCATGGGGCGCCTTGCCACATGGGCGCCAAAAAGTATTTATGAGTCAGCATTTCTTTACCCGTTTGTACATAAAGTGATTCATCCCAATCAAAAAAAGGCGTTGGTTTAAATATGATTTTGTAAGCTAAGGCAATAAAATAAACGATAGAAAAAATAATGAAGGGATAATTTTTTTTAATGAATTTCATTGGTTATATTTGCCTTTTAAATCAAACATTTTAATCTTAAAAATATCTCCTATGGTTTCCAATGAATCTTTAATGAAGTTTACGTTTTTTGTTTCCACATGTCGCCAGGTTACCGGCACTTCTTTTATTTTATATCCTAGTTTTTGAGCTATAAATAAAAATTCAAGATCAAATCCAGCTCCCACCGATGATCCTTTGGCAGCTCTATTATTATGAAAAACTTTTAATCTTTCAATTATTTGTTTTGCTACTTTTCTTTCAAATAATTTGAACCCACATTGGGTATCTCTTATTCCTTTTAATCCGATTATCAAATTTCTAATATAAATAAAACCGCGCGCCATAATTTTTCGGACCAGAGGTGCTCCTTGTCTAGTTGATTTTCTCGATCCGATTACGATTGAATAATCCGGAAAAAATTCAATAAGTTTATTGCTCTCTTCAATGGGGGTAGCCAAATCAATATCTGAAAACAAAACAATTTTTGCCCGAGCTGAATTAATTCCGGTAATCAAAGCAAACGCTTTTCCTTGATGTTCATTTTCAATGATCCTGAATTTGGGAAATTCCTTTAGATATCTTTCTTTAATTATTTTCTTTGATTTGTCACTTGATCCGTCATCAACTATGACGACTTCAATAAATCTATTATCGTCTTTAGTAAAATTTCCAATTTTATCAAGCACGCCTTTTTGGATATTAGATTCTTCGTTATAGCAGGGAATAATTAAAGATATTGAGTTATTTTCCATGAACAATTTTGTAAATTTTTATTCCTTCAATATTCCATATTTTATCAATTTTAGGATTGTTAAAAGCAGATAGTTGCCATTGAGGATTACCTGAAATTACACAATCTTTAAGATGACACATTAGAAAAAGTTCATCCGGCTGTCCGGCAAAATCATCAGGTAAAGCAGTGTGTCCGTCAACTTCAAGGAAATATTTAACAGGATCGGCAGATTCTGTAAATGGTTCAGGTACGACTAAAAAAGACCGACTATCTATTTTGCCTTTAAAAGTCATGGCTATTCTTTTGGCTCTTTCAATTTGGCGTGAGCCTTCTTCTATAAAATAGCCATAGTTTTTCATATTAAAGAAAGCATAAAAAATTATTAAAATAGTTATCATGACGTATTTAATTTTGATACGTATTGAAGATAATATTACGGCCAATATTAGGAAAAAACTAAAATAAACTTGTCCATAATAATGAGGAAAACGGGAACTATTTAAAAAACTAAAAAGAACTATAAAACTTAAAAAATTAACGGTATTGATTACTACAAAGGAATTTTTCTTGGAACGGAATATTAAAAAGCTTAATAAAAGAGTTATTATAATAGCGATTAAATTACTGAATTCTAACTTAAAAACGTGATTATAAAATTCTTTATTAGTATTTAAGATCCGTATTAATATTGATCCTTGGGAGACAACAACTTCTTTTTTAAAAATGAGATTAAGAAAATTTTTACTATTCAAAAACTGATGTTTTAAGTCAAAAATAATCAAAGGTGAAGAACAAAGCAGACAAGAAATTAATCCAGCACAAATATTTTTTATGTTAAATGAATTTTTTTTAAGAATGACTTTATATACTAATGTAAAAAGAAGCGGAAAAAACAAAAAGATACCTAAATAATGAAGTTGAACTGAAAAAGAGATCAAAGCTCCCAAAATTACAAAGTCAGTTAATTTATCTCTTTTAAGGATAAGATACATAAAGTAAAGGGCTAAAAACGAAAAAATTGGCAGTAGATTTGGATTCCATGAAAAACGAGAATACTCAATGAGAGTATGAGAAAAAACAGCCAAAGAAAGAAAAACAAGAGCAGTTGGCTTAGACAAATATTTACTAATAATAAAATATCCAAAAATTAATCCCACAATCGAAAGAAAAGCTACGCCATATGTCAATCCCACTGGGTTAAAATTAAACAACAAAAGAAAAGGGGCGATGAAATAATAATAGAAAGGTCCTAGAAAAATTTGGCCAATTGATGTTGGGGCTCCTATAGCCGGAAAATGTTGGAAGGTGACAATTCTTTTAATAATGATGGCATCTCTTCCCTGATCTCCTAAAAAAGTAGTGAATTCGCTTAGTTTGTAGAATCTCAAAAAAATAGCGATAAGGATTAATAAGAAGGTGGTCATATTTTTTGATAAAATATGGACAATGGCATTAAGAGACTTTTTTAAAAAATCCATATCTTCTTATTTTACCGTAACTTTGATGGTTTTTTTAAGTACCTTTATCCTTTGGCTACCTTTTATATTAAAAACGAATAATTGGTTGGGCTTGAAAATTGAGAACTCCAACTTTCAATATATTTATAAACATTACGATGGACCCTTATATATTATTCCTGCCAAAACATTATATGAGGAAGCGAAAATAGATATTCCCGGCTCAGGTTTTATTTTGTCGTTGCCCCTTACGCCTAAATATTTTGCTGCTCATCTGCCGCTTTACCCAATTTTCATCCGCTTTTTTGCCCCAATTTTTGGTTATTTAAAGTCAATGATTTTTGTAAATATTTTAGCGACAGTTATTCTGGCTAATCTTTTTTATTTTATCTTAAAAAAATTCAAAATAAGCCAAAATCCCTTATTATTAACAACCGTTTTTCTATTTCTTCCCAGATTTATTGTAGTCAGATCAGTAGGATCATCCGAATCATTATTTATATTATTGATTTTAAGTTCTTTATTATTTTTTGAGAAGAATAAATTTTTACTAGCTGGTCTTTTTGGAGGATTGGCGACCATGACTAAAATTCCCGGAATTCTGCTTTTTCCGGCTTATATTCTTGTTCTTGCGGAAAAGCTGATAAGAGAGAAAAAGTTTGACTTTAAAACAATTTATTTATTATTAATCCCGCTTGGATTATTGGCGGTTTTTTTACTTTACCAGAAACAATTTAATGACTTTTTTGCCTATTTTCATACCGGTGGAGTTGTTCCTATGCCATATCCGTTTTCGGTTTTTAATTCCAGTGCCAAATGGGTAGGAACCGCTTGGCTTGAGGAAATAGTTATTTATTTTTTTCTTTATATTTTTTCGGTTATTTCTTTGGTAAATATCAAACAAAGAAGCTTTTTTTACTTTTCTTTAGTTTTCCTGGTGGCTACGACTTTTGTTCAACACAGGGATATATCTCGTTATGCCTTGCCCTTATGGCCTTTTGCTTGTATAGCTTTGGAAAAACTGTTTACGTCTAAAAAATTTCTTATAGCTTTATTAATTATTCTGCCTGCGTTGTATTTATATGCTTGGAATTTCTGTCTTCAAAATATAGTGCCCATCAGCGACTGGTCACCGTTTCTGTGATATAATAAATAAATTATCTCCAAGCTTGTACAAATATGTTTAAACAGTTAAAAAAACGTTGGTATTTGGTTATATTGGTTTTAGCCATAGTTGGTTTTTTTATCTATAGATCAACAACTACCAAAACAACTAGCAAAGCCAAAGAAGAAAGTCACACTGTCAAAAAAAGAGATCTGACAGAAACACTTTCCCTTTCCGGTGAAATTGATGCCGAGGAAACAGCGACTTTAAGATTTCAAACTTCGGGTAGATTATCATGGGTAGGGGTCAAAGTCGGAGACTATGTCAAAAAATACCAGATGATTGCGGCTCTTGACCAGCGGGAAACAGAAAAAACTTTAAAAAAATATTTAAATACATTTTTGGATACTCGTTGGGATTTTGATCAGACAAAAGATGATTATAAAGATAAAGCTATCAGTGTTGCTATGCAAAGAATTATCGATCAAGCGCAATTCGCTCTTGATAATTCCGTCTTAGATGTTGAGTTAAAAAATTTAGCTGTAGAATTCTCTAATCTCTTTACTCCGATCGAGGGAATTGTAACTAAAGTTGCCGCACCTTTTGCAGGAGTTAATATTACTCCAGCGACTGCAGAATTTGAAATAGTCAATCCAAAAACTGTTTTTTTCTCAGTGGCAGCAGATCAGACAGAAGTGACAAAACTACATGAAGGATTACCAGGTGAATTGGTATTAGATTCTTATCCTGACAAAATTATAAAAACAAAAATTAATTTTATTTCTTTTACTCCAAAATCAGGAGAAACAGGAACAGTTTATGAAATTAAGACATCAATCAACGAAGATAATGATAATTACCAATATAAAATAGGCATGACAGGTGATGTAAATTTTGTCTTAAGCGAAAGAAAGAATATTTTAGCGATCCCGACAAACTTTATCAACTCTGAAGACAGTAAGAAATATGTTTATAAAATGATAAACGGTAAAAAAACCAAAACTTATATTAAAATTGGCGATGAAATCGATAGTTATACTATTATAAAAAAAGGTTTAGAAGAGGGAGATTTGTTAGGGATATGATCAAACTTCAGGATGTTACCAAAGAATATAAAATTGATGGTGATGAAACTGTTTTTACTGCATTAAAAAATATTAATCTTTTAATTAAGGACGGAGAATTTGCCGCAATCATGGGTCCGTCAGGCAGCGGTAAATCGACATTGATGCATATTATTGGACTTTTGGACAATTCGACAAGCGGTCAAATTTTAATTGACGGCAAGGATATTTCCACCTTGAATGATGATCAACTTTCAAAACTGCGCAATGAATTTGTTGGTTTTGTTTTCCAGCAATTTAATCTCATAAACAAACTTACTATTATGGAAAATATTATTTTACCGACTGTCTACGCGATTAAAAAAATGGATTTTGATCCGGAGGAAAGAGCGATGGAGCTTATTAATAGATTTGGACTGGCGGGTAAGGAAAATTCTTATCCTAATAAAATATCAGGTGGCCAACAACAGCGAGTCGCCATTGCCAGAGCATTAATAATGAAACCTAAACTAATATTGGCTGATGAGCCGACAGGAAATCTGGATACTAAAACAGGTGATACAATCATGAAATTATTTAAAGAACTTAATGTAGAAGATAAAATAACCGTGATCATCGTGACTCATGAAGCAGATATAGCTTCAAAAACTGGAAGAATAATTAAAATAATTGACGGTAAATTAGTATGAGAAATTATTTGTTCTTTATTGTTAAATCATCGCTTTTTGATTTAGCCCGAAATAAGGGTAGAACTTTCCTGACTTCGCTTGGAATTTTAATCGGCGTAATGTCAGTAGTTTTGTTGATGGCAACTGGGTTGGGATTGAAAAGGTACATTCAAGACCAACTTGAGAGTCTGGGAGCTAATCTAATTTTTGCTATCCCAGGATCAAAAAAATCAATCATGAGAGGCGGCGGGATGATGGGTGGTATAAAATTTGATGATAAAGATGTGACGAAAATAAAAAGAATCTCAACAGTTGCGGTAGTGGCCCCTGTTTATGTTAACCCGGGAACAATCATTGAAGCTAATGGTAAAGATGATATTGTAGAACTAGTAGCGTCGACTGAACAAGTTGTTCCTGTTTTTAATTTAGAAATAGAAATAGGTAGATTACTAGAAAAGAAAGATAATGATAAAAGAAGCAAGGTAGTAAACATTAGCGCGACTACAGCCAAAACTTTTTTTGGTACGGTTGATGAGGCTTTAAACAAGACTCTTAAAATCAGTAAACAGAATTTTAAAATAATTGGGATTATTAAATCAAAAGGAGGAGGGGGTTTGGGTGGATCAGGTATAGATAGTCATATTTATATTCCTTTTAAATCCGCCTATTCTTTTAATCCGGATAAAAAATATTATGCCATTTATGTAAAAGCTGAATCGAAAGATAAAGTAGCCGAAACAAAATCAGAATTTGAAAAAGTACTTTTGAAAAGATATGACAAAGATGATTTTTCAGTGATGGAACAGTCGGAAATCATGGATACGATTTCTGCCATTTTCGGAGTAATTAATATTGTTTTAATTTCAATAGCTGCGATTTCTTTAGTTGTTGGTGGAATTGGCATTATGAATATTATGTATGTATCGGTTACCGAAAGAATCAAAGAGATTGGTATAAGGAGGGCGATTGGTGCTTATAGAAAAGATATTCTTTGGCAATTTCTTACCATGTCAACGATTTTGTCTTTATTCGGAGGCTTGGTTGGTTTGGCGTTAGCCTTTATTATTGTTTATCTTATTCATCCGATTTTCCCAGCATACATTGACCTAACATCAGTTACTTTGGCTCTAGGAGTTTCATCTTTAATTGGAATTGTTTTTGGAGTTTTTCCAGCTAAAAAAGCAGCTGACCTTTCGCCGATTGACGCAATAAGATACGAATAAATTAATGCTGACAATTCATACATATGAAGCTGCTTCTTCCTGCTTGTTTTACTCTTTCTATTTTGCCTTTACAATTATTGGGACATTTTTCCCCTTCACGCTGATAAACCAAAAAATGTTTTTGATACCCTCCTCTTTCTCCGTCAGGGAGAATGTAGGCTTCGTCCCGGCCGGATGATCCTTGATATTTAAGTCCCTTATTAATTGTTTTTTTAATTGAGTTGTAAAGATTTTTGATTTCTGTTTGATTTAAACTTTTTGATTTTCTTCTTGGATCAATACCACTTAAAAATAATGCTTCATTGGCATAAATATTGCCAATACCGGCGATTTTATCCTGATCCATTAGAAGAACTTTAATTGGTTTACCCGACGATTTTACTTTTGTTTCAAAATAATCAAATTTAAAATTTTTATCTAAAACGTCGATTGCTTTTGGCCCTTCGATTTTATCCGATAGTTTCATCCAACCAAACTTACGCATGTCATTAAAGAAAAGAGCAGAATCGTCTTTAAAATGAATAATTACTCGAGTAGTTTTGCCGGGCATTTTATTGGTTTGAGTAAAAGGAATTTGAGTTTTGAATTCCGATTTTGGAAATTTCTTAGAAAAAAGAAGTTGTCCTGTTAGTTTAAGATGAATACTGATAAATAAATTATTATCAAGTTTTATGGCCATTACTTTTCCTTTTCTTTGGACATCAACGATTCTTTTGCCATTCAATAATTCGGGGTTACCGATAAATTGTTTTCTTTCCAAAACTTCAACTTTGTCGATTACTTTGTTGACGATATTCTTGCTTACTGCCCGTCTAATTGTTTCAACTTCTGGTAGTTCTGGCATTTTTGATAAAATCTAGTATATTTTTTTTGAAGTTTTCAAAAGAAAATTTTTCAGCAGTAATCCTGGCATTTTTCTTCATTTTTAAATAATTTTCACCGGATAAATTCTCCAGCTTTTTTATTTTTTCAATCAGCGAGTTCTCGTTTAATTCATTAAAAAGGTAACCGTTTTTGTCTTCTTCAACAGTTTCTTTTAATCCACCCGAGGCATAGGCGATTACAGGCAGAGAATAACCCATGGCTTCAACCGGAGCAATACCAAATTCTTCATCAACTGAGGCAAATAAATAAGCTTTAGCATGGTTATATGTTTTGGCCAATTCTTCATCTGTTAGGTTTCCAAGAAATTCTACTGTCGAACCGCTCACTGATTTTAAATATTCCATATCGCGCCCAACACCAACGATTTTTAAATTAAATTTCATTTTATTGGCAGCTTTAATTAAAATGTCAACATGTTTGGCGCGGGCAAGGCGGGAAACGGTTAAATAATAACCCGCCGATTCGGCGGGCAGGTTACTGATTACTTTTGGAATTGTGACTGGGGGGTAAATAACGACAGATTTTCTTCTGTAAAATTTTTCAATCCTTTTTTGCGTTTCAATAGAGTTGGCGATGAAATAATCGACTTTTTGAGAAGAATTATAATCAAATAATCTTAATCCGTGGTTAATTAAATGGGCATAACTTTTAATAATCCAATATTTTTGCCATTCGATGGCTGTTTGATAATAATAAAGATAGCGGGGCGGATGATGCAAATAACAAATGTGTATTATTTTGGGTTTTGTGAAAATACCTTTGGACATATAGGAGCCAGAAGATGAAATCACCAGATCATATTTTGAAAAATCAAAGCTTTCCCAAATCAGGGGAGTAATAAATCTTAAAGGAGAATAGAGTTTTTTTAAAAATGGAATTTTGTCAGCCCAAGAAGTAATAATTCGCCAGTTGGCGAATTCATTTCTATGAGAACCTAATGTTTTTGGATTATAAAAGGAAGTGAAAACGTCAGCTTGGGGAAAAATCTGTTTTAAAGCAATTAAGACTCGCTCTGCTCCACCAAATTCCTGTAGTTGGTCATGTACAATCGCGATTTTCATTTAGTATATTATACTATTCTAATATGACCATTTTTTACTCAATAATTTTAGGATTAGTCGAGGGATTGACTGAATTTCTTCCTATTTCTTCTACTTTTCATTTACTTTTTGCTTCTAAATTATTGAACATTCTTCAAACGGATTTTGTCAAAGTTTTTGAAGTTTTTATCCAGGCCGGAGCAATTTTAGCTGTTTTAATTTTGTATTTTAAAGAGATTGTTAATAATAAATCTTTAATAACTAAAATAATGGTTTCTTTTATTCCAACAGGTGTTATTGGTTTTATTCTTTATAAAGTAATAAAAAATATTTTTTTTGAAGATTATGTTTTGATGATGGCTGTTTTTTTAATTATGGGAATTATTTTTTTAGTTATCGAAAAATTAGTATTTGATAAAAAAATAAAACTGGAAAAATCAATTAAAAATATAAATTATCCTCAAACAATATTAATTGGAGCAATTCAATCGCTAGCTGTTATTCCAGGAGTCTCAAGAGCAGGATCAGTAATGGTTGGAATGATGGCAATGGGAATAAAACGTGAAGAATCAGCTAAATATTCATTTGTTCTGGCGGTACCTACAATTTTAGCCGCATCGGCCTATGATTTATTTAAAATGAGAGAGATTGTTTTTTCGCAAGCCAGTAATTTAGGTATTTTAATGATTGGTTTTATAGTCGCATTTATTTCGGCACTACTTGCAGTTAATTGGTTTATCGGATTTTTAAAAAAAAACTCATTGATTGTCTTCGGGATTTACAGGATAGCACTTGCTATAATATTATTACTAATTTTTTAAGTCTCCGTAGTTCAACGGATAGAGCGTGGGTTTCCGGAACCTAAGATGGGAGTTCAATTCTCCCCGGGGACACACAATAAGGGCCTATAGGTAAGTGGTATACCGAGTCGTTCGCAACGACTAGTCGCCAGTTCGATTCTGGCTAGGTCCACCCTATGACAAATAACAAGTTGACTACAATTTATATCGTTCGGCATGGAGAAACTGAGTTTAATGTAGAAAGAATAATGCAAGGACATGTAGATTCACCTCTAACAAAAAAAGGATTAGAACAAGCAAAGTATATTGCTAATAAATTTAAAGATATAAAATTTAAAGCAGTTTTTTCCTCGGATTTACCAAGAGCTAAAAGAACTGCAGAAATAATTACACTTTACAAAAAAATAGCTGTTATAACTAGTCGAATATTGCGAGAAAGGTGTTGGGGGAGGTTTGATGGTAAACCAATCGAAGATTACAGAAAAGAACTTAGGCATATTTTTGATAAATTTGACGGATTAAACGATAAACAAAAATTTACGTTTAAACTTGATAAGACCATTGAATCTGACGAGCAAGTTATTATTCGTTTTCTTACTTTTTTAAGAGAAATAGCAATGGCATATTTAGGAAAAACCATATTAATTGTTACTCATGGATCATTATTACGAACTTTTCTTATTCATCTTGGTTATGGAACATATAAAGAATTGGATTTTCGTCAGGCTAAGATAGAAAACACTGCCTATACTATTATTCAAAGTGACGGAGTGGACTTTTTTATTAAAGAAGTAAATGGAGTAACCAAGGCCAAAACTTAAAGTGGATTTAGTATAATATTTTAAGTAAAATAGCGTCTGTAGCTCAGCGGTAGAGCGCCACTCTTATAAAGTGGATGCCCTTGGTCCGAATCCAAGCAGACGCACTTTTTTGCCGAGATAGCCAAGGTGGTCACGGCGGGGGTCTGAAAAACCTCAGATGTCAGTTCGACTCTGACTCTCGGCACCCGCATTTTATCTAATTACGTTTTTTTGATTGATTTCATCCCAGCATTCAGGGATCAAAGTTGTAGGGTAATCGGGATAAGGTTTTAAGCTTTCACAGGAAATAGTTCCATTGCCGTCAGCCACGATTTTCCATTGGCCGTTTTCTTTTATAGCAAAAAAATATCCGCCACCTCCTTTGGCGGTTGCTCCACCTGATGCATATTTGCCATCGTTGGTTGAAACGGTAACCGTAATTCCGTCTGTTTCTTTCCAGCCGTTTTTATCAAATAAAGCATTTTTGATAAGTTCGTTATCCTCTTTTGATGGACAACCTTCTTCAAAAAGTCGTAAGCATTTATTTTTTGATTCACACCAACTATAACCGGCTGAGCCAATACATCCGTGTTTATCTTTATCGTTACCAACAAATTGTCCGGTCGGAGAAGCTTCAGAAGTAGGTGAAATAATTTCTTGAGTCGGAGGAATAATTTTTTTTGATTCTAAAAGATTTTTTTGTCCAGCTTGATAAGCAAAAAAACCAACTCCACCGATTATCAGTACCGTTAAGACTCCAAATATAAAGTTTTTCATAATCTGTAAAAAACTTTTAAAGAGCGGCGGAGGGGACTTGAACCCCCGACCTTCTCCTTGGCAAGGAGACATTCTACCGCTGAACTACCGCCGCTTTTCATTTAAATTATATCAAAACAAGCTTTAATTTATTTCATTAACTTTAATATTTCTTCAAACGCTTGTTGGTCGGTTTTAAAAGTAAGGGTTTTTCTGATTTCATCTTCGGTTACAAATTTTGCTTCAGATACTTCCCAGTCATGGTTTTTAGGATCGCCGGACACATATTCCATTAAAAAATAATAAACGGTTTTTTTGACTAAAAATTCTTTAAATCGGTAATCATAATTTACTTTAATTGGTTTAGGATTAACTATTTTTGTCTTAACTCCTCCTTCTTCCTCAACCTCTCTTAAAGCCGCCTTTTCCATTGGTTCATTTTTTATTTCGTCTCCAATTAATCCTTTAGGAAATCCCCATCCTTTGTGTTGAGAATGTTGGGTTATAAGCCACAAAATCTTATCTCCATCTTTTTTGTAAACAATTCCGCCGGAGGAAATTTCAGTCTTTAATTTCATATCTCTATTTTATCACAATACTATAGCTTGTTTGCTCGGCCCACATCCAACCGAAGCGGTCGGATTGGCAATTTATTTGTTAAAATGATTAAAGATCATGAAAAATGTAATAATCACGAGCGTCGATTTAAAATATGGAGATTTCTTAATTAATCACTGGCTAAAATCTCTTAAGACCAATGTAAATCTAAAAAATATTGATATAGCTGTTGTTGACTATGGTTTAAATTCTTCACAAAAAGAAATATTGATGAAAGAGGAAGTTATCCTTATAAAAGGTACTTCAAAAGGAAACGTCGGAACAGCTCGTTTTATTGATATGGTAAATTTCTTGAAAAATAATCTTTATGATCAAATTCTTTCAATCGATGGTGGAGATATCATTTTTCAAGAAGATATTTCCTCTCTTTTTAACACAGATAAAAACTATTACCGTGCAGTTGGTCATGATCTACAAAATCTATTTCTTGAAAGTTTTATTAAAAATAATTTTGACGACAAAGTTGAAAAAGAAATTTGGAACAAACTCAAAAATATACCTATCGAGAAAACTATTAATGCAGGAGTTATTTTAGCCCCGTATGATAAATTTATAGCATTGTGTGAGCAAATTGATAAGCTAGCGATAAATAGGAACAGTTATGGACCAGACCAAATCGTTATAAACTATGTAGCCCATAGAGATGGGATAAAATTTTTAGAAAAAAAATACAATTTTATGGTTGGGAATAAGGAAAAATTTATAGTTAAGAATGGGGTTTTTTATGACGAGGATTTAAAGAAAGTTGCTGTCGTTCATAATCCTGGACATTTGGATACGAGGGTTATTAAAGATTTTGGTTATGGAGAGAACTACAATAAGAAAATAAATTTTTTTATGTTTTATTCAAGAAAATTTCTTTATACTTACGTAACTCCGATTATAAAAAAGATTATTCTTTTTATTAATTAGTAGGTGTTTTTTTACACTTCTTATGTTATAATATTAACTTAAGATAGTAAGGTACTGCTTTTGTTTAAATTTAATAAAGCTCCTCTTAATCTAACGATGTTTAGAAGAGCTTTCCAGAGCTCTTACTCTCTTTAATCCGCCTGAGGCGGATAAAATTAATTGTTTTTTTATTTTTATTATGTACCATAATACTCGTTCTTTTCGTCCTAGTAACAATAGATCTGCCCACCGTGGTTTCCGTGGCGGAGGATTTAATCGTTATAACCGCTTTAATAACAAAGTTAATCCCAATGCGATTCATTTATATATAAAAAGAGCATCAGTTCAAAGTGCGCTTAAGGTTGATGATTCGACCCCAACTACAAAATTCACTGATTTGAAGATCAGTGATAAACTCAAAGCCAATATAAACTTTATGAATTATTCTGTCTTAACGCCTATTCAGGAAAGAGTCATTCCAGCCGTTATGGAAGGCAAGGACGTAATTGGTATTGCTAACACAGGTACCGGAAAAACTGCAGCTTTCTTGATTCCTTTAATTGAAAAAATACTGGCTGATTCAACCTATCGGGCACTTGTTATCACTCCTACCCGTGAGTTAGCTCTGCAGATCAGGGATGAAATGAGAAAGTTTGCCAATAGAATTCCGGTTTACAGCACTTTTTGCATCGGTCAATCATCTATTCGCAATCAAATTTTCGATCTTAAACGCAATCCTCATGTAGTTATTGGTACTCCAGGAAGACTTAAGGATTTAATCGAAAGAAGAGTCTTAAGGCTTGAAACATTTAAAATGATTGTTTTGGACGAAGTGGACCAGATGCTTGATATGGGTTTTATCCATGATGTCAAACATATTATTTCTTTTCTTCCTAAGCAGCGCCAATCTTTATTTTTTTCAGCCACTGTTTCAGCCGAAATAAATAAAATTATCAATTCTTTTGTAGTCAATCCGGTCACAATTTCAGTAAAAACACAAGAGACAGTCAGTCACATTAAGCAAGATGTGGTCAGAGTTGAAAAAGGTCAATCAAAAGCAACTGCATTAAAAAAGCTTTTAACCAAAGAAGAATTAAAAAAAGTTCTGATTTTCGGACGAACCAAAATGGGAGTTGAGCGATTAAGTCATGAGTTATTCCAGGAAGGTTTTAAAGTAACTTCAATTCATGGAGACAAACCTCAATTCAAACGCCAGCAGGCAATAAGGATGTTTAAAGAAGATTTAGTTAGAATACTAGTTGCCACTGATGTGGCCGCTCGAGGCTTGGATATTTCTAATATTAGTCATGTCATCAACTTTGATGTTCCTGCAACTTACGAAGATTATATTCATCGCATCGGTCGCACCGGTAGAGCTAATAAAGCCGGAACTGCGCTGACAATAGTAGAGGGATAAAATCTTAGGCTAAGCCAAAGGAAATTATATATAATTTCTAAATGGTTAAGACCGCCAGAAATGAAATTTTGTTACTTTTGTTTTTCGTTGTCATTTTCATCGCTCTTCGTTCAATTAATTTTATCTACTATTTGAATTTTACTGGATGGGACCAGGGCCAACATGCTCTATTGGCGCTGGATGTTTTTAAGAATAAAAAGCTTGTACTAATTGGTCCGCCAGTAACTTCGATCAGTTTTCAAGGCAAGCAAATATTTATAGGACCAATTATGACTTACCTGATGATTTTTTTTCTGGCTTTGGGAAAATGGGGTCCAGCTATAGCAAGCTATATTTTTATGGTTTTTTCGGCTCTGATGATTATTCCTCTTTATTATGGTGTAAAGTGGTTACTCGGACAAAGAGCGGCATGGATTATGGTAATAATCTATTCTCTTTTACCTTATTATCTTAACTATACTCGATTTTTATGGGATCCTAATTTTCAATTTGTTCTTTTATCTATTATGTTTTTATTTATGGGCCTTTATTACAAAAATAAAAATAGTTGGTTTTTGTTTATTACTTCATTTTGGGCTGGACTTTTATTACAGTTTCACTACCAATTTATAATTTCTATAATCTTGATTACTATTTACTATTTTATAATCAAAAAAGAAACCTTCAAAAAATTCTTAATTTATTCTGCTGGCTTGATGGTTGGTTTTTCACCAATTCTTATATTTGAACTCCGCCATCAATTCTATCTCAGTAAAACACTTCTCTTTTTTTATCAACACGCAAATGAACTTAGTATTAACGGAAGTAAAAATCATTATTATCTTAGTTTGTTGCCAGTTGTTTTGCTTGGATTTATGGGTTTGATAAATAACCAAATGAAAAGACTTAATGAAAAAGTTTTCAATATTCTTTTATCACTTTTATTCATTGTCCTTATTATATTTGCTGCGCAAATCACCCTTATTCGTCCGACGGCTGCGTTTTGGTCACCTGTTCCAAATTGGAATTATCTGGCAGAATACAAAGCTTACGATATCATCAGAAAAGAGAACTTGGTTGATTTCAACGTCACCAATCAAACTTATGATCCTCTTGCTTTGGTTCAGAAATATTTGTTACAGCGCGACAATATCAAGACAAATTACGATGATTATTGGCACGAAAAATATCTATTTGTTATTGATAAGGCTGGGAAGAAAAACTTTATGGATAATCCGGGCTATGAAGTAAAAACTTTCAGACCATATAAATTATTAAAAACATGGAAAATAAACGATTATTATAATATGCATCTAGTAGAAAGACTAGCAAACTAAAGTAGAAGGATATCCTTTTTAAGGATATAATTAATTTGTGAAGGAAAAATTTATCGTAGTCATATTACCACTGATTTTATTCATCATTGGTTTATTGATAATTTTTTTCTTTACTTTAAAAGGAACTGTTATTTTTGATATTGATATTGCTCGCGATTTGCTACTTATTAGTGAGATAGTTAACAAAAAAAATCCTACGTTGATTGGTGCCAGAACTGCTATTGATGGAGTTTTTCATGGACCATTGTGGCTCTATTTAAATTTACCCGCTTTTTTGATTGGAAAAGGAAATCCGGAAGTTATTGCCTGGTTTTGGTTAGTTATTTTCATTGGGATGTTAATATCTGTTTATTTTATTGCTAAAAAACTATTTGATAAAAAAATAGCTATTTTATCCTTAACCCTTATTACTTCCTCAATTATTTGTTTTACAAAGTCACCGACCAATCCTTTTGTTGCCGTTCTTATATTCCCGATTTTCTTTTACTTTATTTTTATTTACTTTAAGAAAAGTAAAATTATTGCTCTTGTAAGCGCTCTCTTTTTAGCTGGTTTGTTAATTCAGGGAGAAATGGTTTTTGGTATCCCTATTTTAATTTTTGCACTTATTCTTGTGTTTTATAAAATTTTTAAAACAAGAAAATTCAGTCATTTTTTTGCTATTCCTTTAGTTCTTATTCCTCTTTCTTCTTTTATTCTTTTTGAATTAACCCATAAATTTATGCAGATAAACTCTCTGCTTAAATATTTAAGCTCTTCAAGATCTCAAATCAATTTGGGAAGAATAGTCGACAGGTTTTTAGGAACAATAGGAGGGATAAGACTGTTTGTTTCTTCG
>Ga0265297_10000576_pt1 | contig 106085 bp, 83 predicted proteins | sample Munlanlwell13791_FD_192502 | JGI IMG/M metagenome (GOLD analysis project Ga0265297, IMG submission 192502) | Leachate microbial communities from a municipal landfill in Southern Ontario, Canada - Leachate well 137-91 | ecosystem: Engineered > Solid waste > Landfill > Unclassified | place...
ATTCTCATCATCAAAAAGCTGAGGGTCTGCAAACAGGCGGACATCATGGCCTCCTGCCTTTAAAACGGCCGAGATGTATTCCACACCCAGGCGCTCCACTGAATCATTGATAAAGGCGATTTTCATAGAAAATATATAAAATTAATCTTTATCTTTTAATGCGTTAATCTCATTTTGAATGCAGTGGCTTCCGTCCCGACCGCAATTCTCTAAAATTTGGCTCGTACAGCTCGAACTTATAATTTCATCCTGGCAATTACGAATAACGCTATAATCAAACTTATATGGATCGCATCCTGTACAAAAACTAATAAAAAGGAATTTCCTGCTTTTTAGGTAAGCGGTCGTGTGGAGGAGATAAGAAAATACGGTAAGCAACAAGTCTTTACTTATTTTAAATAACGAAAACCGGAATAAAAATAAGGGGAGCATGGCCAATAACACAAACTTCGCTAATATTTCGTTTTTTTGGTATAGATTAGAGTACAAATCCAGTAAAAACTCGGTCTTTTCAAGGTTAATATATTTATCAATGGGCTCAAAACCTTCTTTATCCCTGGCAACTAAGTAAAGCTGGTTATACAGACAGTATCTTTGGTTGAGGAATGACTTGATAGCCAAATGCAGCTTCTGAAACAAAAAGATATTCTTTTTGGTTAACTTGCCAGCGCTGGCTTCTATTAACCTGTCAGCTACCTCATCCGGCATAATGTAGTTTGCTACAGGCCATTTCCTTACCTGGCCAAGGTAGCAAAGGGTAAAGAAATTTAAGCTATTGATAAAATTATTCCTGACCCCGAAATTAAAAATATCTTTTATATCTTCATCATTTATGCTTTTGGCTATGGTGATATTTAAATCCGTAGGCATATCTGTCTTTTTTAAGTTATTTAAAGCCTCTAGCTTAATTTCCAGTAAATCCTCGCCTCTAAAAATATTGTATGTTTTCCTAGAAAACCCGTCAAACTGAAGATTGATACGGTCCAGGCCGCTTTTTTTTAATTCCATCAGGTAATTTAAATTGCCTATTTTCTTTCCGTTTGTGTGTATGGTTAGGCCCCTTGCCTTATTCTTGAATATTCTGATAACCTCGATTAAATCATCGCGGCAGGTTGGCTCCCCTCCTGAGAATACAAAAAATGGCGCCTTGTTTTTTCTTAAGAGTTCTGAAAAATCGGCTAACGACGGCTCGATAAGTTTATTTTCGCGCCTGTTTTTCCCCAAATGGCAGATAGGGCAGTCCATATTACATCTCATAGTTACCCAGATCTCATACTCAAAAATATCTTTTTCTTTATCCATGATATTAAAGTAATACTCATCCAGCCTCCTGTAAAATTCGGAGGTGCTGGATAAAAGTATCTGAAAATTGCCATGGCTTTTACATGTTTTTGATAAATATACCTTCCCGCCGGTTTCCTCAACCTTGGCATCTAAATCAGCCAGGCAAACCGGGCATAAACTTTTTGTTTTGCGAATCAACTCTCTTTCCATTTTAATCTACGGCTCTTCTCCTGGTAATTAAACAGCGCAACACCTGCGGATAAAACCGTGCAATGCCCGTACGCAGGCCATAATCATTAACAAGGGCAACTTTCATTTTCTTCCCTTTGTTGGGATATTTTTTCCATTAAGAAAGCTCCGTAACTGGCGTAGAGTTTCCCATCGCAAAAAATCCCCTGTCCGCAGTTCTCGGCTATAAATGCATCATACTTATAGGGGTCGCATATGGAGGCAAAGGTAACCGCCAAAAGCTTATGCGGCCTTCTGGGATGCCAGCCTTGAAATAACAAAGGCACACAATCGAGTAAATAAACTGACTTTTTAAAATTCAGCGATAACAAAAGGGTGGTTAAAAAAGTTAGGATTGTGATTTTCTTCTTTTTCTCTATTATGGAGTTGAGCATGCGCTCAAACTTACCCAAATCTATGACCTCGCTTATGGGAACAAATCCCTTATTTTTCCGAATCACCAAAAAATGCAAATAATTAAAACATTTTCTCTTTTTAAAAGCGCAGATATAGGCATAATATAATTTTTGAAACAAAACAATACTATTTATTGAAATCCCCCCACTGGTATGACGTTCGATAAAAGGCAGGAGATCTTCCGGCATAAGATACCTTCCCGCATTATCCTGCGCGTTTTCATAATGGGAATAAGTAATAAAGCTGATATCTTTAATAAAAGGTTCCTTAACCGCATAATCGAATATTTTGCCGATTTGATCTTCGTTAATTCCGCGGGCAATAGTTGCGTTCAGCGTCACGGGTATCGATAGTTTCTTTAAATTATCCAAGGCCAGCAACTTATATTTTAATAACCCATCCTTACGAAGTGCGGCGTACACCCCTTCTGCAAAACCATCAAACTGTAGGCTTATATGGTCTATCCCGGCGTCTTTTAACGATAACGCATAGTTAAAATCGGATATTTTAATACCGTTTGTGTGAATATTAGTTAGCTTATTTTGTTGCTTAAGAATTCTTATTATTTTGCATAAATCCGGATGTATTGTAGCTTCACCATGAGAAAAAGTGAATCTTCTGACGCCCTTCGTTTTGACAGCCAGCATAGAAACATCGTCAGGGGTTGCGTCTTGCGTACTGTCTTTGCAATATTTAAGGAAACAAATCTGACAGTTGATATTACATCTCTTAGTCAAACAGATGTAATATTCCCTTTGCCGGTTATCCTGTTGCGTTAAATAGCAATAAGCCCTGCTTAATTCCTTATAGCGCTCGGGGAATTTTGAAACAGGCACTTTAAAGATTCCATGCCTGGCGCATTCTTTATGCAGATAAACCGCGCCGTTATCTTCTATGAGCTGGGCGGCAACAGGATCAAGGCAGACAGGACAAACACTCCGGGTTTCCCTTATAACCATTTAGCCCCTTTTATAAAATAGCTGTTCACTTGCTTTGAAAAAGTTCCCATGTTTTTTTAAACGCCGATGCCACATATTCAATATCGCTCCGGCCCAAATTAATACCATTTGGGATGATCAACAAATTTTGCGAAATCCTATTAAAAACCGGATAATCTTTACTCTCAACCCCAAAGATCCCGAGTTCTTTGGAAGAGGTTAATTCGTTGAGCTGAGAATCTACGCCCAGCGTCAAAAGCTTTCTCCTTATGGCATTCAGGTTAATATCCCGTTTAATCAACAGGGCATAATATAAATAAATATGCTTAACCCTGGGTCCGGCCAAAGGTAATCCAATGCCCTCGATATCAGAGAGCAATTCATTTAAAAAGCCGGAATTTTCCAGCCTTTTCTCATTTCGCAGATCGAGGTTTTTAAGTTGTTCTATCCCTGCAGCTGCCTGTATATTAGAATATTTTATTCTCCATTCATCAGGTATATCATCCAAAAAGATTGAGGTGTCTTTTCTATGCTCAATTGGGTTATATGGATCGCGTAAATTAAAAAGCCTCATAATGGGATACAGAGAGATAAAAAATACCGGTGGCTTAGTGAGAATGCTGGCGATAACTGTGTTAATTATATTAACTAATAAAGAACCCCGCTTTTCATCTTTAAAATCCAACATTATGTTTCTAATGCCTTCGCAAATTTCGCTATTGCTGGTACAAAACATTCCGCCTCCGAATGTAGATATAGATTTTGCTTTGCCAAAACTAAAAATACTGGCATCGCCGAAACTGCCAACCTTTTTATTATCATAAGTTGCGCCACAGGCCATGGCGCAATCCTCGATGATTTTAATGCCAAATTCTTTCTTCATACCGATAAAACCATCCATTTCACAGGGTTGACCCCAAATATGGGTAATAATTAATAACTTGGTTTTTTTAGTGATATTATCTTTGACCATGGCAGGAGTGATATTATAAGTAGATTCGTCTATATCTACGAATACCGGTTTAAGTCCGCAGGATTTAATTACCGAGAAAATACTCCAATGGGTAAACGGGGTCATAATTACCTCTGAAGCCTCCGGAAAGCTAAAATATTTTAAAAGGGCATACAACCCCAGGCGGGCAGAAGGCATAGAGATAGCGAAACGAACGTTGACATATTCGGCAAATAAAGATTCAAATCTGGAGACATAATTACCTTCCAGCATTCGAGAAGAGAATAATAAAGATAAAATCTTTTCATATTCTTTCTTTGAGATATCAACCGAGTGTCTGGGGTAGGCTTTGAGCATAATAAAATCTTACAAATAATCCATCGATTTACTGATCTCGATAATCTTCTTGAAGATTGATTTTGACGAGGAGTTTTTATTTTGCATCCTCATTAAACTGATTTTTCTTTCTTCAATAATTTCCTGAGGTATTTTATTGCTCATTCTATGTGCTAATGTATTCGGCCTGTCTTCGTAGCCGAATATGTCTGCATAGCGGAATTTATTTCTTTTTAAAAAATCTAAAGACTCGCGGAAATCACTTTCTGTTTCACCGGGGAATCCCGCTATCATATCAGTAGTTATATTTAAAGAGGGAATTGCCTGTTTTATATCCCCTAAGCACCTCTCTAAATCTGCGATACAATAACGCCTGTTCATCAATTCAATAATCCTGCTGCTTCCGGATTGGACCGGTATTTGTATATAAAGGACCTTATTTTCATTGTTTATAAGAACTGTTTTGATCTCTTCATAGTATTTAATGAACCAGTGCGCGTTAAAATTAGAAATGGCTATCTTGAACTCCTTATCCTTTCCGCTCTGGAATAAAGCTTTTAATAATTCAACCACCCTTACTCCGATATCTTTACCATAACAGCCGATATCCTCCGATAAAAGAAAAAACATGTTATATCCAAACTCCAACCCTTTTTTGAAGGCGCCCACTACCTCTTCTAAAGGTTTGCTTATCAAAACACCAGTAGCAAATTTCTTTGCGCAATAGCTGCAATTACCTAAACACCCCCTTGATACTCTTATATAAAAAAACTTATCTCTATTACATACTAAGAAGGGATGAATGCGGGACTTTAATGAAGCTGAATACTTTATAAGATTTTTCCCGATCTTCATATATTTCTCTGGGGAGATTTCTTTTAGATTCGTGCGCAAGAAGAATTTATTAAGCGATGATTTAGCCAGCAATAGACATTTTAACAACGGCTTATATAAGACTTCGGAATAAGAAATCCTATTAGGCTCCGCAACGCAATCAAATTTTGATTCTGCCTTTATAATCTCATCCAGTTTATTTAACCCTGTGGGAGATATAGTTAAGACCTCGCCCAAATGATTAAGAGTCTCGGGATTAATACTGGGCGTACAACCGGCAATAATTACTTTTCCAGAATTTGATTTATTCTTCAGGTAATACCTTATAAGCTCTACTGAACCATGATCCTCAAATTTACCAAAAGAACAGGTACTTATTATAATTAAATCGGCCTGGGTAAAATTACTGATTGGACGCCAATTATTCACGATTAAATAATCAAAAATCTTCTGGCAATCCAATCTTCTTTCTAAACAGGGTGATGTTGAACAAATAAAAAAAGATTTAGACATTATTATTTCTCATAAATAAATGTTTCTTTTCAAGCTCGATGGAATAAAGACAGACCCGCCCTTCGTATCCTAACTTCCCCGATTTATTATTTACAGCAATAGTTTCATTTTGGCAATTTCTCACAATACTATAATCAATTTTATAGGGGTCACAACCGGTAGAAAAACTTACGTAAAAGAATTTCTTGCTCTTAAGATAATGCCGGGTTTTAAAAAAATAAGACAAGCTTATGGGAATAATTTCTTTGATAATTTTATATGATTTAGATGCCGCTAAAGAACTCGCAATCGCCATAAATAAAAATATTCCGGATAAAAATCTGTTTTTGGAGCAGGCGCGGCTGTATTTAGCCAACCAGCGCTCTGCGCTATTTAAGTTTAAGAATTTCTCTATTGGTTCATACGACTTGCCGTTTCTTATAAAAAGATAAACGCTATTATAAAGGCAGGTTTTTTGGGAAAGAAAAGATTTAACGGCAAGGTGTAATTTCTGAAACAAGAAAACGTTCCTTCTGGTTATTTCGTGATTAGTCTGCTTTTCTAAAAGGTCAATAACCTGGTCCGGCATAATATAATTATTAAGCGACCAGTCTCTTGCCCCTCCGATATAGCAGAGGGTAAAGAAGGTAACGGCATTAATAAAATCATGCTTACTGGCGTAATCGATCAATTCTAAAACCGCCCCCTCATTGACATTTCTTGCGATGGTCGCGTTTAAAACCGTAGGCATATCTAAGATTTTTAGGTTCTCCAGGGCCTTCAATTTCAAATCAAATACATCTGCGCCGCGTAATACCTGGTAGACTTTTCTTTCAAATCCGTCAAATTGCAGATTTACTCTTTTTAATCCGGCATCCCTCAATCTAATCAGATATCCCATATCCGCCAGCTTAAGCCCGTTTGTATTCATGGTCACGGTCTTGCGGTGGCGGGCCAGAATCTTGATAATTTGATCCAAATCCTCCCTGCAGGTAGCTTCGCCTCCGGAAATAGTATAAAAATTGACGTCGCTATCTTTTATGAAATTCTCGATTTCTTCACAACCCGGCTCAAGTTTTTCTAAAAATCTTTTTGAACCCCTAAAACAACATATTTGACAATCCATGTTACATCTTAAAGTTGGCCAAAATTCATACTCCCTTAACTTCTTTTTCGTATCCATTATAGAAAAATAAAATGCTTCAAGTTTTTTATAATACTCCGGATATTCGGATAATAAAATCTCAAATGGTCCATGCAGAGCGCATTTCTTGGTTAAAAAAATCTTGCCGTTTCTTTCCACAACAAAAGCCTCTATTGGTTCCAGGCAAACAGGACAAATGCTTTTGGTTCCTCTTATAATATTCATTGTCTACCTTAAAATTACCTGTTTTTATTGTAATATCTTTTCAAGGGCGTAAAAATAGTCATAATCCCACCTGCGCGCGGGCCAATCAACACACTCCTTGCAATAAGGTATTTCCTGGAATCTCCCTGATAAATGACAATCGCGTAGCCGCTCATATTCCAAAGAACCCCAGGATGCCTTAATGCTTTGATGCTTAATGTGGGATATTGTTGTTTTATCAAGCCAATCTTCCACGCAAAATTTTATAAATCCATCAACACTTATAAAGATTCGGCTCCAAATTAAAGGACAGGGCCATCTTTCTTGTTTTACATCAATTTTCAGCTTATCTTTATCCACTAAACCCCCAATACTCGTATAGGCCCTTTTTATAACCCTATCCACTCTCGACGACCAATACTCAACAAACTCCTCTATTTCTCCGCTGCTCTCCGGCTGCTCTATTATGCTAACCATTATTTTAGCTTTGGAGTTTAGCCTGTTTCTTAATTTAACCAATCTAAGGACATTAAACTTTGTTTTTTCAAAATCAGCCCCCCTTCTTATATGCTCATATGTATTCTTATGTATGGCATCCATGCTGATTTCTATTAAATCCACGTATTTTAATATTTCCAAAGTCTTTTCCTCATCCAGCAGTGTCCCGTTTGTGTTTAAGCAAAGAGGACTTATGCCTTTTTGCGCCGCATAACTTATTATTTCCAGGAAATTGGGATGCGTCATTGGCTCACCGTCACAGACTAATCTCAGGATAGCTCCTTTATATAAAGCAACTTCGTTAACAATCTTTTTATAAATATCCAGCTGCATATGCCGGGGTTTATAAAACTTTTGCTTGGATATGTAAGAATACGGGCAATGTATGCAATTTAAATTGCAGACGTTTGTTATCTCAGCAAAAACCATGGGAGGAAAAACTGCATCCTGCGGCCGCTTAAAACCGTAACTATATCCTAAGCTATTTTTGCTTTCCATTGTTTTTTATTTGATTGATAATTTCTAACGGTATCGATTATTAATTGTATTTCTTTATTTGCAAGCGAAGGGTAAATAGGTATTGATACCGCTGATTTCATAATATATTCGGTGTTAGGAAAGTTTTTACCCGAAAGCTCCACATATCTATGCAGGGGATAAGGTTTTATCGGTTGTTTTACTTTTATTCCTTTTTTGTAACAACATTGCATAAGCTGGTTAATATCGCCTTTAATCTTAACCACATACCTATGAAATATATGCAAACCTTCAGTAGGTTCTTTTGGCAATGCGATATTTACATTCAAAAAGGCCCGGGTATATGCTCTGGCTATTTTCCTTCTCTTCTCAATAAACGATTTTAACTTTGAAAGTTGCGCTATGCCCATGGCTGCCTGCAGGTTACTCATGCGATACGTGTATTTAATTTTATAATCAAATGATTCCGGCTCTTTTAATTTCTTAAGTTTTTCTAATAGCTGTCTTGAATTAACCAAAACCATTCCGCCTTCTCCGGTAGTGATATATTTTGTCCCCTCAAATGAAAATACGGACAAGTCCCCCCAGCTACCAGCCTTCCTGCCCTTGTATTCTGCGCCGATAGAATGCGCGCAGTCCTCGATAATAGGTACACCGAGATTTTTAAATTTATCTATTTCTGCCGGGCAACCAAACATATGGGGAATAATTATCGCCTTGGTTCTTCGGGTAAGTTTTATTCTTGCATGCGTAAAAGAAATATTATAATCTGCGATATTCACATCGCATACTACAGGCCTGGCTCCGGTATATAAAACAGCGTTTAATAACGAACGGCATGCATAACTGGGGAGAATAATCTCATCTTTGGGTTTAATACCTAAGCATAATAATGCCAGGTGTAAAGCCAGGGTGCCGGTGCTGGTAGCTACTGCCCCTTTAGCTCCTATATAATCACTTAAAATATCCTCAAATCTTCTTACTGCCCAGCCCTCTGCGGGGTAATTAGTGGCGATAACTTCTTTAAGCGCATCAAGCTCATCTTTTCCTACTGCTGGTTTTGAATGTTCAATCATTTTTAAGTAAAAGCCCGGCACCCCTATTCTATAGGAATACCTATTGCATGTTCTTTTTTAAATAATATAAAATCCGCTCCTGATTCTGCCTGAGCCTCTTAAGTATATCAACTATCAATCCAATGAAGAAGGTTAGCAAGGCCATAAGATTGAAGAAAAATCCTGCTATGGCAAAACCCTTGTAGGGGGCAAAGGTCATATATTTGAAAAAATGAATCAAAACGCTGGCTACCAGAATAAGGCCTAGGCTGAAGAAAACCAGGCTTATAAAACAAAAAAATTTCAAAGGCTTATAATCGCAGTAGCTGCGAAAAATAATAATGATTATGCTTACCGCGTACTTCCACAACTTTTGGGTAATCTTTGATTTTCTGCCCGCGAAATAGCTAACCGTGACCGGGACCTCTTTTATGCGCGCATTCTGGAAACATAAACTTAAAAAGGACTCATGCGTATAAGTAAATGTTGCGGATAAGTTTAATTTTAATATAGTGTCATAAGCATAAGCCCTGAAACCACATGAAACATCTGTAAAATTGTTTCTGGTTAAGAAATTTATTAGTTTTGTTACAATCTTGTTGCCGAAAAATCTTATTTTGGGCATCCCGGGGATCTTTTTCGTATTTAAAAACCTTGAGCCTGTAACAAAATCAGCCTGACTGTCAATAATTGGCTTAACCAGCCTGGGGATATCCGCCGGGTCAAATTGTCCATCGGCATCTATATTAACTATGACTGCTGGTTGAAGTTTGATCGCATATGATATGCCTGTTCCAAAAGAAATCCCCAACCCCATATTTTTGTTATGTGAACAAACTATCGCTCCTGCTGCTTTGGCTTCTTTTGCTGTTTCATCTGTCGAGCCATCATCAACAACTAAAATATTAGTTATATAACCACTGACTTCCGGGGGGATTCTCTTGATAACATTCGCTATCGCGTTTTCTTCATTATAGGCGGGAATAATAATCAGGATTTCTTTTTTACTTCCCATAGCTTGGGTATTTATTATCCTCAACTTCGGGTAAAATGCTTATTAAGGCGCGTAATTTTCTTAAATTACGGGTCGTTTTAACATTTGCCAATTATCAATTCTTCCTGGCCTCTTCAAGTAATCTAAGCGCGCAAGATTCCCCATAAAGCGGGTCTCTTCTTGAAAAATCATTAATCACGGCAACCGCTTCTGCATATTTACCCAATTGATTATATGCGTATGCCATATCAAGATAAATATCAGCGGGAGCATAATCCATAACTATAGAAAAATCATACGATTTAATAGCTGCTTCAAAATTACCATTTATTAACGCTAATTTACCTTCATAAACAGACTGAGCTACAGAATTACCAGATGGAGCCAGGTTATTTATTTGCTCGATTACCCCGTCATACTGGCCCTTGGCATAGGCCAAAACAGCGTCTTTGGAATTAATTTCTACCTCTTTTTTGTCAACAAATTTAATTAAATACTCCATGCTTTTATTCAGGATATTTTTGTCGATAGGGGGATTACCACAACCCCTCAACAACATGTCAATAACCCCATAAACCTCTGCGCCATTTATCTTTTGCGCTAGCTCCTTAAGCTGCACAAATGCTTCTTTTGCTTTTTCATTATCCCCAAGCCTTGCTTTAGAAATCCCCAACAAGACATAAGTAGTAAATTTTTCTATATCGTCAACAAACCCTTCCTTGAGCTTCTCCTCTAGAATACTACCGACCTGATCAAAATTATTCTCCTGAAGATAACAATACCCTAAGGTGTTAAGTGCGACATGCTCCAGGGGATATTTAGAACACCAGCTATCAATTTTACTTTCGATAGCGGTTCTCACATCCCTTAGTTGATAAGATTGCTGTGCTAATACTAAAGGGGAAAAACTGAAAATTACCAAGAAAATAATTATTCGTTTCATAATTCATCCCTCTTGTTTTTTAGGCTGCTCGAGTATATTTTTGTTGTTCTTTAAGAAAATTTTAGCCTTATAAAACTTAATTATAGCACAATAATTAAGTTTGTTATAACCTAATAAATTTTATATACGCCATTAACTAAAACCTGGCTTGAAAAACTATGGAATACTAAAAGGTGAGTTACCGCCTGGACACTGGAGGATCTATGAATTAAACTTCTTAAAATAAGGTAAACTTTATTTTATTGAATAAACCGCTACCTCAACCCCGTCATAGCTGAAGTATTTTGCATGTTTTAAAAAAAAGTGTTTTCTCAATAAACCCGTAATTAAGTTATAAAAATCAGCCTTAACCCAATAAGGCGAGATGATTAACCAAATGTCATGCTTTATGTTTTTTAAATTATCAATCTTTCCGGCAATCATATCCTGATCATTACCTACCGAAAATCCTAATACCAGATGTCCGTTTTCGATAAACTCAGTGCGCCATTCGCCTTCTACCTGCCTTCCGCATTTATCAATGCCGGATAGATTTTCTGCTTTCCCATACTCAAAATAATACCAAAAAGGCACAATCTGCATGATAGGCACCAAGATGATGGAATCGCCTTGGTTAATATTGGCTTTTACATAATGGGCTACCTTTCGCCAATCCTCACTGGATCCGGGGTTGTATAATAAACCTAAAGAATAAACTGTTAAAACAGTTGCAAGTGCCATAGCTGATATTCTGTATCTCATTCTTGGCAAAAGCATTATCCCCCTGGCCACAATGATATAAAACGCCGCCGATGCCGCTAAAAGATACCTGTTTAAATAAATGGGGGTAACCAATCTGGAATATAGATATGTCGCTCCAATGGGGATAAATAACCAAAGGAATAAAAATAATCTTTTATCAAGATGGCTTAAAGAATCCAGTTTCGGGCGATCATTCTTTTTATTCCCCAAAAGGCCAAAAATCAATAAGCAGCACAAAAATACTGTCAATATCCTTGGGATCAATAACCGGCTGTCGCTAACCCGAAAGCCAACTCCGCCATGGCCCTGTATATACCCCCCGTAACTAAAAACCTCTGCTGTTTCTAATAATGATCTGAAATTAGGCACCGTAATATAATCCAACTCATTATTTACTACATGGCCGAATCTGCCGCTTAACCAGAATAAAAAAAGCAGCGAAAATAAGATTAAAATTATTTGCGCCATAATCCAACGGCTATCCAATTTAACTTTTTTAAAAAGAACTAAAAGGTATGTTGTTTGGGCAAGAATAATATACACCCCAAAAGGATGGGTATAAACTAATAGAATATTAATCATTACATATAAAGAATATAAAATAGCCCTCCCCCGATCCAGGATTTTGATAAAAACAAACATAGACAACAATGCTAATAATAGAAATAAGCTATAATTTCTTAGTTCGCGCGAGTAATATATCTGGAAAGGCGATATTGAAAAAAAGAAAGCACTTAACATTCCTACATTTTGATTGAACAGTAGTTTTGCGATTTTATAAATAATAATGATTGAAACTATGCCAAAGATTGCAGAAGGCAGGCGCGCCACAAATTCACCGGATCCGAATAATCCAACCCACAGCTTCAGAATAATAAAGTATACGGGCCTAGTCATATAGCGATGGGTTAAAATATCCTGCCAGCCATAACCTGTGAAACTTAAGCTGCAGGCTTCATCATACCAGAGGGCTTTACCGCTTATATTATAGAGTCTTAAAAAGGCCCCTATACCCAAGATTAGGAAAATAATGAAGTTTCTGCTGGTTAATACCTTGAGCAGCTTATTTCCAAACGCAAAATTCTCAGTTACGGCAAGTCTCATAGATATTATCTTCCGTGGTTTTCTTCGGGTAAAAGCATCAAATAATCAATCAGTATCGGATTTGAACTGGTGTGTTTTAGCGCTATTTCATATTCGCCCTGGTTTAAATATATCAAATCTGAAGAGATAAAAGACCACCTATCTTGCCCTTTAACCAAAAACTGCGTTATGCACTCTTGCTTATCATCCCGTATGGTCATCTGCAGGCTATTATCCAAAGATGAAAATACCGATCCCCACAAACGAAAATAACCAGCGCAGGGTGAATTTATTGCGATGGTCAGTCTCTGGGCATTCTTGCTGCTTTCGGCTAAATTTGTAGCATACCCCCTATGATAATCAGACATATCCCACTCACCCTTGCCGGCTTCCGGATAGATTAACCAGGGCAGGCTTAAATTATTTCCTGATTCTTGCAGCGGGATAAGAAATAATTTATCAATGGATATTTTATCCTCCATTACGACCTTTTCCCTGCCCCATATAGATCTTGCCGCATCTACCCAAAAACTGATAGCGAGATCCCCCTCGGGCAATTCCCAATATGAGCCCTTAGTTAAAGAAACCATAAACCACCTGCCAGGAGAATCTTTGTCTAAATACCAGATATTTTCTATGCAGTGAGAACCGTTGTATAAAATACCTTTATCGTTTGAAAGTTCGGCATAAATACAGGGAATAGCCTTTCTGTAATTATGATGCACATATAAAAATAACTGGTACTTCCCGGGATTTTCAATATGCACCTGGACCTTAGATTTAATTAATGGTTTATGAGTGAAGGCCACATCTCTTGCGGTAATTGCCCCTTTATTCCATTGTCCTGCTGAATTGCTTGCATCGACCACTACTGCAGAATCGGGATAGGCCGGGGTTAATAATAAAATAAATAAAAAAACCGTGAAGTAAAATATGCTAAGAGTTATTTTCTTATCCATATCAGGGTAATTCGGGGTAAACATCGTCATCAGAACATTCCCAATTCATTTTTACGCTGTCCAGCCGCTCTCCTAAAATCAATATTTTGGAGCTATCTAAATTCCCCAGCCCTTGTTCACTGGCCATTCTGATATGGTTAACATACCAGGGAGTGCCTAAATTTTTGTCCTTAGGCAAAGGGCTCCAGCCTTTTGTAATTATCCGGGTTGCGGTGGCATCGGTAGCTACCGGATCCCTGCCCGCGATGACCAAGCCCCCTCCTATTCTTTTGCTTACGTCTACGGCCTTGCCACCCAAAAACAAAGAAGCGCCTTTGCCCTCCATACCGAACCCCGCGCTGATTACCACCAGATCAGGCCTTATGGCCTTATTAATATCCACAAGCACCTGATGCAGCCCTGCCTGATGAAGCTTATATCTTGGTTCACCGTATAAAACAGAAGGCATGATCCCCATAAAATTCTTCATACCCAGGCTTACCGGAGACGGCTTATGATGTGTTTTTAATGAAGGAATAGAGATAACTACATCCGCATCAGCCACCAGGTTAGGAATGGCCAGGAATTTTAATTTTGATTTTGATGGAAAATACCTGAAATGCGTTGTATGCTCCATAAGATTAATCAAGAATATCTTATTCCCATATTTCTTATTTAAAAGGTCTACCAGGTGTTTGACCTGGGCGCCTTCCTTGCCCGGCCTGCCGCCAAAATTAATCTTTACCGGCCTCTCAACCCATTCGCCGATGATAACTTCTCTTGCTCCTGCCTTTACACATTCTTCGGCCACCGAAGCTACTACCTCAGGATGGGCTATTTCTCCGGCAGCAACTGGATCATGCCCGTCCAGGCCCCCGGATACATAATTAGGTTTTATAAAAACCCTGTCTCCTTTCTTAACGATGCCCTGCATCCCTCCGAGCAGCTGGATAGCCTTTTTTGTAATAGCATATAAATCATTACCCTTGACTATTGACACCTGGGAATTAACAATCTTATTTTCTACAGGAATAATCGGGCTGGTTTTCTTATCCAATGATAATAAAACTGAGCCGTATTTATTATCTTCGGCCGGCAGAATGCCGGCCTCAATCTTATTTCTGGAAGGCTTAAATATCAACAAGGCCGCAATCAGTATATTTATTGCTTTAACGAATAATCTCATTCATCCTGCCTTCTAAGATACTGCTTAAGCTCTTCCAGCGTGTTTTATTCATTTTCATTATTAACCGCGCTTAAAAATAAAAACATCTTTTACCGCCCTTAAGGCGTAAGGATTGGTCATCAATATATAAAACAAACGCACAAGATCATAAAATATAAAGCAGAAAATAAGCCTAAACGAAAAATCATTTTTTAACAAGGTAAAATAACGATTGCGCAGGCTCAGATATTGCCGGATTCTTGCGGGAGTCCGAGAACTATCGCCATGGTGAGAACATACGGCATCCGGGCAAAATATAGCTTGCATGCCTTTTTTGCGCGCTCTCCAGGATAAATCAACATCCTCAAAGAGAAAGAAAAAACGTTCGTCGAAATATCCATGCGCATCTCTAACGGATTCAAGCATGCCCTTATTATATACAGCCGCCGCTGAACATACCCCGAAAATATTTTTTTGTTTGCTGAATTTTACTGAATCTATTTTATTCTTGCCGAGATCATGAAATCTCCGCAAGCAAGACACATATATCCCCGCTGAGAAAATTGTGGCTTTTGCCGCATTCATTATTTTCGGCTGAATCATACCTGCTGTTTTAGGAGCATGCTCAATAATTTTTACAATCTCCCACAAGAAATTATTTTCAAGTATTATATCACAATCCAAAGTGGCAATCCATTCTCCGAGGGCAACTTCAATACCCTGATTTCTGCCTTTACAGGCCCCGAGGTTATCTTGATTCTCAATTAAGCTTACCCGGGGGTAGGCTTCTTTGATCAGGCTTATTGTTTCATCTTTTGAGCCGTTATCCACCACGATTACCTCAAAATCCCGGAAACTCTGCCTATAGACAGAATCCAGACATGACTTTATATAACCTGCGCTATTGTAAGTCAGGATCACTACTGAAATTTTAATCATTTAATATCCCCGAGTATCGCCTTAAGCCTGCCCCCTAAGACTTTAAGCGAATACTCCTTTTCTACTTCTTTTCTTGCCTTATGACCAAAATCATTTCTTAATCCTATGTCATCTATTAAAAGCTTCATATGGTATATGAATTCTTCTTTATTTGATGCCAGGAATCCGGTTTCCCCATGCTTAATGACCGATTTTGCCTCTCCTATCCTGCTGGCAATTATCGGCTTAGCCAGGGCCATATATTCAAAAAGCTTAGTGGGGCTTTTTGCCCGGTTAAATCTGCTGTCCTGGATCAACGGCAAAAGTCCTATGTCCATATGGCTCAAGTAATCGGGAATCTTATCCGGATGGATCCAGTCGCTTATAACTATGCGCTCTGCGCAAAACATGCCTTTTGCCTGCCTGGAGATTTCTTTAAAATATGAGCCTGTGCCGGCCAAATACAAAGATATATTCCCATATTGTTTCGCCAAAACAGAAAAACAATCCAAAATAAACCGTACATTTTCATACATTTCTTTATGGTATATTGTCCCTACCCAGGAAAGCCGGACTACCGAATCATTACGGATATCTAACCCGGGCTTAAAGCAATCCGTATCAACTCCCGTAGGCAAATAATAAATTTTACGTGAAAATCGGCCGAAATATTCCTTAAGAAAGACGCTCGCCGCTATACAGGCATTGGCATAACCGCAAATCCTACGCGTAAAAAATTCCATTTTTGAACTGGGGTATAAACCAAAATGGTAAACGGGGTTCTCCCGGATATTCCAGTCATCACAATCAAATATAACCTTATTCCTCCTAAACAGGGAAACAAATAAAGGGGCCAGTGAGTGATAATTAAGCCGTTGTATGAAGAATAGGGCGCCTTTTTCTTGGGCCAGCTTCTTTACCGCCGCGATGTTAAGGTTGATCTTTTTCCTGAAGGGCATTTCATTTTCTTCTTCCCCGTATTTTGCCGCAAGCTGGTCGGCAAATGAGAATACCTGCGCATCCAGGCCGAGCTTTTTTAATTCGCGGGCAAAATTATAGCATCTTACTCTTGCCCCCGAAAGATGATACCCCTCTCGCGTTATGAATATAATCTTCATATCTTTAGGATCGGCTATTTATCTTTAGTTCTAAAATACCGGATTTTGCGCTGCTTTAGAAAATAGAAAATGACAACCTGGACGGTTATTTAAAAGAAATTGTCCCTGAAAAAATGTTTCGCTTATCCAAAGAGCCATCCTTTGTCTTGATATAAAATCCAACGCCCCTTAGATCATTTCTCCACCTGATAAAAGGCACAGCATCCGAAAGATTGTCAACGGAAAATATTACTCTTGGGAGAGTCTTTTCTTTCGGGCTGCTCAGAGTAACAGATCTTACCGTCAAATCAGGCAGTTCAATTTCTTCAAAGGCATGTATGTTCTTTGAAGCAAACATCCTCTTTCCTGAAGGGCTCAGCCATTGCGTATACCCGGCTGTTAAAAAGAGGGTTAAATATAAATCATCAACCTTCTTCCAAAGTTCCCCATCGATGCTTGCCTTCCAGATTATCTCCTGGTTATTTTTAATGAAAACCTCCCACTTCATTAAGAAAGGCAGGCCTTCGGTTTTGGCATAGATTGTTAAATTTTCCGGGCTTACTAATTCACTATCCCATTGAAGATAAGGGTTGGTATAATTTCCCCCCTCCAACGAAAATGAGGCCCCTAAGCCGACAGCCCTGGTTATTTCTCTGCCATGATAAATTATTCTTGCGACACCGTCGCGAAAACAAAACTCTAAGCCATCTTTGGCAATTCTGGTATAGTTTTTTATCCTCTTATATAGCAGAAACGAATCGCCATTATTAAAATTTAATTCTTTGATCAGTGCAAATTTGGCAATATTTCTTTCAAAAAATAAGCTTAATTCCCTTAACCGCCTTTTGACAAAAAAAGGCGCGGATGGCTTAAGGCGTTGTTTTGTAACGACTACGTAATCTGCCCTTAATATATTATATACTTCCAGAACTTGATCTTTATACTTCTCCTCTTCGCTAAGGGATAAATGACTAATATCAATGGGCAACTTTCTGATAAAAACCTCATACATAATCGGCTGGTAAATTCTCACGTTATTGCCCATAAAGAATACTTTAACTTTATCCTGTGGACCCTGACCCTGTGAATTCATTAAGATCTCATTAAGTATTTCTTCGTTATTGTTTCCTGTCTCCGCGGGATAAGAAGCTGTATCCAGACTGCCCCTAAACTCCAGATTTAAATCTCTCTTAAACATCATGATCGGAAAAAACTTATTGTCAATCAGGGGTATTTTTATTTGTATCTGTTTAGGGAAAAAGTCTATTTTATAAGATACGGCAAAATACTGCAGGCAGCCCAAGATAACAACCAGGGCTACCAATATCCGCCTTAATTTCGCGCTTTTCAGCCCCATAATGCCGGCGCCAGAAATCAGGGCCAGGGCCGGTAAAACCGGCATGAAATACCTGCTCTGGTCAGGATAATGGAATAAAAATGCCAATAATAATATAGGCAAAGCCAGCCAGGCGAATAAAATCCCCCTTTGCCTTTTATTCACAACGGCCCCAAAAATAAACAAAATAAACAAAACGGGTGAGACAGAATTATTAAAGCAATCTCTCAGGAAGAAAAACAGGTAATCCTTGCCCAACACTAAACAACGCTGCAATATAGAAATAGATGAATCCCCGGGATAAAAGCCAGCCGCGTAAAACCAGGAACAACTATAGATACGATTAGCGATCTCCCAAAATTTCAGGCCATAGAATCTAAAAGAAATCAGGGCTGCAATGAAAATTACCATCGCTATGTTTCGCCATGCCTTTTTAAATCCGGAGTTGCCCAAGATTTTACAGAGGATTACAGCCAGAGGACCTAAAATAAAAAGGGCAAAATTAAACTTTATCAACAAGCCAAGGCCCGAGGCAATAGCGAAAAAACAAGAATACTTTTTATTAGTAAAACTTTCGCTTTTTAGAAGCAGGAAAACGCTAAGCACGACCATAGAGGTCAAAGGAAGATCCAGCATATATGTTCTCATATGGTTAAACACCAAAGGATACATTGATACCAGAAATGCGGATAAGAGGCCTGTTTTTTTATCAAAAAGAACCCTTCCTACGCCATAAAGCGAAAGTATAAGAATAGTAAAGAAAATGGAACTGCTCGCCATAACTGCCGAATCTTGGGTTAAACCCAAAATAAAATAGAAAGGCGCGGTTAAATACCCTACTAAAATACCATGCCACCTGAAAGCAAAATAATTATTAGAGATATCGGATAGATACGGAAAGGTATGCTCGCTTAATAAATCGAATATCCTGAAACTGAATAAAAAATGCCAATGGGCATCATCCAAAAGATACGTCTGGTCTAAACGCAACCAGATGTAATTATTAATGAGATGAAAAAGAATAATTGACACCAGAAAGTATGCGGCCCAATTAATCTTCCCTCCGCTATTCTTTTCTAATCTTTCACGCATTATGGCTTAACATGCTTATGGATATTGTCAATTTTAGGTGCGGCTGTATTTTTCATAAGCCCTTAAAAGATTGCCGGCAGTTACTTCCCAGTTATATTTCTCTTTCGCCCGCAAGCGGGCGGATTTTTGAATTTTATCTTTAAGCCCGGGTTCAGATAATACCCTGATAATCCCTGATGCCAAAGAGTCGGCATCGCCGGGCCTTGTTAAAACGCCCGAATCCTGGAGCATTTCCGGAACCTCCCCTACACTGCTGGCAACGATAGCTTTTCCCGAAGCCAGATATTCAACAATCTTAAGCGGGCTCTTGCAAGAGGTAACTTCATTTTCCTCAAAACAAGCTACGCATATATCCGCGGCGGCAATATATTGTGGGACAAGCTCGTGAGAAACAGCGCCGCTAAAAATTACGCATCTCTCTAAGCCCAATTGGTTTACGGTTTTTTTCAAATCATCAGCCATATACCCATCACCCACTATCATAAAAGATAAATCTTGGCGATAATCGCTTATTAACTTTTTAGCCGTCCGGATAAAAAGTTTAACATACTGCCCGCCATGAAGCTGGCCAAGATACAAAATAAGAGGTTTTGTAATAGCAAACCTCTCCTTAACCTCCAGGCCGGAAACCAAAGGACTAAAGCGATCAAGATCCGCCCCGACAGGAGCATCAAAAATCACATCATCGCGCCTGATTATTTCTTTACATTCTATTTTTAACCGCTGGCTTGCCACAGAAACAGTATCAACTACCCTGGGAATAGTATTCTCCAGGACAGCTAAAAAGTTACGGATAATGTTTCTCAAGAAACCTGGGCGGGTGGAAACTTCATATATTTTAACCTCCCAGTCATCCCAATCGTAATGTAAATGTTTACCCCTCAGTAAAGCTGCTATCATCGCCGGGATTGCGGCATGGTAAAAACATTTTTGGAAATGGACGACATCCGCCCGGGCGCTCAAGCGCCATAGCGTCAAGATATTAGAAATTAAAATATGCGGGCCGTGCTTTCTCGGCAGGGGGATAACGCGTATGTTTTCAGATAGGCGCGAAACCTTCTGGTGGTTCCATTCTAAAGGAAAGTATGCCAATTCCACCGCATGCCCCTTCCTCTCGAGCTCCTGGGCAAGGTAAACTATGCGCACTGACCAGGGTTCGGCAAGCGAATAGATGTCATGCGGATGAACCATGAGTATCTTCATATTAACCGCCGGGGAAAATAATAATCTTCTTTAGTTTTTTAAGAAGATAAAGGCACGAATCCATTATGAATGACAGGAGAAAAAGGTAACCGACAAAGAAAAACTTTATCAAAGGCCGCATAGGTAACAAATTAGTAGTACTTATATAAATCGTATTTTTTTAACTCGTTCATCGATTTGATAATTGTCTGATGGTTATCACAGTGATCGCAATGTTCATCATATAGTAGCTGCCCATTGGCAAACCGGGCGGATTTATTATTTTTAAGGTATTTGGCCTGCCTCCTCCATCTCCAGTATTCGGTTGAATTCCAAACATCTTTAAATGGTTTCCTGTCCAGGTACCCGACGGTGCGCAAGTGGCAGCAAAAACTCATATCGTATTTGGCGGGGATAAGGTTAAAATACCAGCCGATCGTGCAGCCATGATTTAAGAAAAAGTCTTTCGACCAGGCACCGGTTTTTGCGTCGTAATTATCAAGCTGGAACTCGAAATTATCTACAAACTCAATGTTATTTTTCGCAAGTATGCGGGAGATTTCCGGGATTTGCTTTTTGATCGCTTCTATTTCCTGAGGCTTCAGTTGCAGGAACCTGTTCATGACATCAAGCCGAATCAGGTAAAAACGCACCGCATCCGGAGCGATATCGGCGTCCATCTTGGCCATTTCCGTTAATTCATGATAATTAAGCGTATGAATGACATGGCTGACAATCAGGCGCGGCTGGTTATTGCCTGATTGTCTTCGGAGCACCATAAATCTCTTTAAATTATCGCGCACCTTATAAAACGTTTCCCCGGGCTGAATCGTGGAGATTTTGGCATAAGTTTCAGCGCTGCCGGCAGGTAAGCTGCAGTAAATTTCGTTGACCCCCAATTCAATTACTTCCTTCGCTTTTTCTTCATCAAGTAAGATCCCGTTCGTAAAAAATAATACCCCCAATTTCTTGCTGCGCGCGTATCTGAGCATAGGCATGAACTTATCATACATCAATGGTTCACCATCACCCTGCAGGATGATCCCGTCGGTCATCATGGCGGAGGCATCGTCAATGATCTTTTTAAAAAGCTCGAAGTCAAATTTACGCTCAAGGAATTCTTCCGGTTGTTTTACCCCGGGAGTATGCACCCAACAATGCTGGCATTTGGTATTACAGCGGTGGAACGGGTCAAAGACAATTGTTTGCGGTCCGATAAAAACCTGCTCGCTGATTATGCCTAAAAGCCTTAAAAGATCCCTTTCTCTGCCGGAGTTAACCTGCGCATGCAGGCTAATCGCGTTAAGCATTTCAATTAGTTTGTCATCGTAAAAAAATACTTTTATTGCGGCGCTATCTAGTTGCTTCCTTACCTCTTCAAGGTAAACAAGGAAATTTGAGGGGATATCTTTAACCGGAAAAAGTTTTAATTCTAAGAAGGAAAGGTTAATTGGTTTATTAATTAGACACATACAAAATTCAGCAATTGCGCTTAAGCGGCCGAAATTGTACCGGGAAAGGCCAATTTCAATCGTTAGGGGCTCACCGTTTACCGCAAGTTTTTTAATGCGGGAGATTTGTTTGGCAAAATCATCCTCTCCGCTTATCCTTTTATGAAGTTCAGCAAAGTCTCCAAAGATAAGAAAATGGTTCATATCCCGTTTTCCCTCATTCGCCTTCTTTAATGCCGCCGGAGTATTTACCATCCCACGGCTAAAGAAAACTTTAAGATAATGTAAAATGGATGTGGGTTCCGAGAGAAGTCTTTTGTATTGCCCTAAAGAGGCATTACATATCTCTGCAGAAAACAGGCGAAGTTTATTAAATAATCCCATAGAAAAATATTTGGCCATTACTTATGGAATCGCTCCATTTCATTATTTAACAATTGCTATTCCTCAAAATAACAATTAACCATTTGCGGACAATTAGTTTTACAGGTCTTTATATCCTCTCTGATCTTTTGCGCCTTTGCGGAAAACCAGATATCCTGGATATTTCCAGAAGTTATATTCCCGATTGGGCCTTTCTGTCCGCACAACGCCACATCTCCCATCGGCCCTACCTTTAGCATGCCATCATCCATATGGCACTTTCTTTCTTTCTTTACAAACTCCTTTGGATCATTAAAATACATTTTAAAAGCTTTTAGTTGGGCCAGAGAATTACCGATATCAACACCATGCTCTTTGGCACAAATAATACAATCTATAACTTCATTGCGTTTCTTTAAATCGTGCGGCCAAAGGAATGAAAAATCTCCCTGCATGGGCCAATCCGGGCCTAAAGATACGCACAACGGCTCGGCTATGGCCATAAAATAGATTGAGACATTCCGCCCTGAAGCCCATTTAATAAGCTCCGGGATACCTCCCAGTGTAGGCCCCATGATAATCGTCTGAATTCCTATTTTGCGGATACTTCCTTTTTCTTTTAACAAAGACCCTATTGCCGCCAGCACCTTATCGCAGGAGCCATTTACCCCGCGGAGATAATCGTGGGTCTCTGGATTAATGCTATCAAGAGAAAAAGAAAGCATGGTCAGGCCGGAGGAGGCGATTTCTTTGATCAGACGGGTATCGGTGAGAAAACCATTACTGGTCATTGATATGTCACTAAAACCTTCCTGCGCGGCGCAGCGGACAATTTCTAAAACGTTTTCTTTCAAAAATGGCTCTCCTCCGGTGATATTAATAGAGGTTTTTAATTGGGTAAAACGCTTCAGGTCAAAAATAAACCTTTTCCATTGGTCAATAGATAATTCATCTACTGACCTTGGATTCTCCCACATATGGCACATCTTGCATCTTAATATACAGCTATATAATACTTCTATGGAGCAAAATGCTGGTGCCCTGGCATCCATTCTCGGCCTTTCAATTACCTTAAGGGTTTTTTCCTTTCCGCGCAACAACCCCTGACAATCCACTTACCGCATCATGATAATCACTCATACATTCTTTTTTAAATTTAATATTCAGCTCAAACGCTTTATCATATTCCTGTACCGCAATGCTATAGTCCCCTGATTTTAAAGAGTTATACGCGATTCCAATAAGCAAACTGGGATTATCGGGATTCTTTTCTAAGGCCTTCTTAAAATGCTCCACGGCCTGTTTATAATTACCCTGCTTCTGGCAATTAAAACCTTTTCGGCTTTGATAATCAATGAAGTCTCTCTTATTCTCGGGAGGGCATGATCCACTACAGCTATCTTCCTGAAAAACACAAATAAAATTTATTAAAGCTGACCGGGAACTCTCTGAACCGAATCTTGCCACTGTTTCCCGTATTTTATCCGCTTCTTTTGAATGCCATTTCTCCTTCAATGTCTCAGAATCATTAATATTGCCAAACCTGTATCCGCTTAGATAAAGCTCCCCGGAAGGCTCCATCTCTATAACAAAATCCCTTATACTGTAAGGCGTCGAATAAATAAATTCTATAGGGTTCTTATAATATTCCTTGAAGGCCTCAAGCTGCGAAATCGGATTGACAATATTGCTGCCATTCATCTTTAGGTGGATCAGCTCATCCACCACTGCATGAACTTTTTTAATATCATCGGGCCAGACATCTACGTACTCGGCTCTTTTAAACCAATTTTCTGTCCCGGCAGGAAGGATTGAATTCAATAAAGCGGAAAAGGCTACATTGCTTACAAAACTGCTTTTATCCACCCATTTAACAAGCTCAATTATGCCATCAAGATTTTCTTTCATAAAAAGAGTAAGGATATCCACAACAGGGCCCCTGGTTGGAGATTTATATTTCTCCAATAAACGCAGGGCTTCGAAAACATGTTCGGTAACATCTGGTTTGCCTCTATAAAAATTGTGGATTCTGCTGTCAATACTATCCAGGGAAACTCCCAATACCCGTAAAGAAGAACGCATAATCCGCTTTGCCTTGTTATCATCAATCAGATAGGCGTTTGTGGAAATGATAGAAGTAAATCCCTTCTCTTCAATTACTTCAATCAAATCAAATATCCAATCCTCCATCAACGGCTCTCCGCCCATGATATTAATCTCCATGGGGTACTCTACAAAATCAGCCAGACTTTCAATATACTTCTTAAAATATTTAAACTTATTACCCGGGCTCTCCGCTTGATTCTTCCAATTCAAACACATCTTGCACGGCAATATACAGCTTCTGTTTATTAAAGCGCAGCTGTAGCGGGGCCAGCTGGGATCAAATGGCTTGGCTTCTTTCAGAGCCCTCGGATTTCTCATTTTTATCCCTTCTGCAGGCATGAATTTAACCGGCTGCCCTTTCTTCATCTTCAAAAAAACAATTGATCATAAGTTTACAGTTTTTCTGACAACTCGCTATTTGTTCCCTTACCTTACGGGCTTTCTCTGAGAACCAGATAGCATCTATCTTATCGGCCAGGATATTGCCTATCGGCGGCATAGAAAAACAAAGAAACACGTCTCCATCCGGCAAAACGCTAAAGGCACTATGCCCAAGATTACATTTTATTTTCTTTATGAACTGCCGGGGATTATTAAAATAATTCTTGAAGGCGCCGAATTGCCCCGGAGGATTGGCTATCTTATACCCCTGCTTCTGCAAAGAGCTCAATCTATCAAGCACCTCATGCACGGCAGGCGTATCGGGCCAGAGAAACCTTGCCTCCCCTTGCTCCTGCCAAGCATCATCCTCAGGCATAGCGAACGGCTGCATTATCGATTGAAAATATACAAAGCTTAAGCGCGGATTTTTATTTACCCACTCGGCCATGGCGATAATGTCTTGCAGGTTTGCCCCGCTTATTATAGTACTGATAAAAATCTTTTCCGGCACAGACGACCCCTGAAAATAATTGATTGCATTCATGACTTTTTTAAATGTACCGGGCATGCCCCTTAAGAAATCGTGGGTTTCTTCATTGAGGCTTTCAAGAGAAAAACCTATGGTATCAAGGCCTGAGGCGGTTAAACCTTCGCTCATCTTACGGTCAATTAAACATCCGTTAGTAGTCATGGTAGTAGAGAATCCCTGGCCGCTAGCGCAGCTAATTAAATCAAGTATGCCATTTTTAAGCAGCGGTTCTCCTCCGACAAATTGGATTTGCATATTCTTACCCGTAAATTCTTTAAGCGCGCTAAAAAACTTGCTGTATGTTTCAAAAGGAATTATCTCATCGTCACTTTTGTATTTCCAGATATGGCACATTTTACAGCGCAAGAAACAGTTTTGAGTAACGATTAAATCACACTGAGATGGCTTGGTCATCATGCCTTACTCCCAAAAACAATTAACAACGGTAGCACAACTCTGCCTGCATTCTTTAATCTTTTGCCGGATGAGGCTGGTTCTTTCCGAATACCAAAGCGAGCTTACACTTTCTTTTTTCGCGTTTCCAATTATACCGGCGCGCGGACAGAGAAAAAAATCACCCTCTTCGTTTATATTGACAACATCCTGCTGAAATATGCACTTTTTGGCCTGCGGTAAGACGGCTGGATCGGAGAAATATTCAAGAAAGGCGCGTAACTGTGCCACAGGATTATTTAATTTGCAGGCGCCGTGTTCTTTTAGCTTAATAAGGGTTTCAATAACAGAGAATACCTTTTTTTTGTCCTGAGGCCAAATCGCATTATAGCGATCATCGGCGTACCACTGCGGATCCTGCGGGGTGCCCAAGGGCTGCATTAATGCCTGCAGGCGGATAGAATGTATTTTGGGATTATCCTGTACCCAGGAGACTAAATCCGCAAGGCCATCCAGGTTGGCTGCGGAAATAACCGCTGCCACTCCTATATTTAACTGGGAAGAAGCGGAGGATAATTCATCAACTGCTTTCATCACCTTGCGGTGACTCCCAGAAAGCCCTCTCATAAAATCATGCACTGATTCTCTGCGGCTCTCTAATGATATGGTTATGCTCCACAGGCGCGACCTTAAGATCTCAGCGATTTTATCCCTATCAATTAAATACCCATTAGTGTTGAGCCCGGTGCGGAGACCCAGCGCTGAGGCATGATTGATTAACTCAAATATCCCTTCATACGACAAAGGCTCCCCTCCGGTAAAACAAATCTCCCCTTCCGGGTCCATAATATCTTTGAGACCGGTAATAATACCCTGCCACTGCATGACGTCCAATTTCGCTTTATTGTTCGGCTGTTGCCACATCGTACACATCAGGCAACGCATAAAACAATCGCTGCAGACAATTAAACTGCAATATTTCGGCCTTAGTTTATTCTGGTTAAATAGATTCATCCTTTAAAAAAACAGTTTACGAGGGTATTGCATACCTTGCAGCATGCACGCATATCCTGCCGCATCTTTTCCGCTTCCGGCTTATTCAGTAAAAGAGCAATATCGCTTGCGCGGATATTCCCTATAGAATCCATAAAACAACAGATCCTTACTTCACCCGATGGGTCAATGCTTACAACATAATCCCCCAGCTGGCATCGTGCCACTGGCAGGCGTTTGTGCGGTTGATGAAAATAACTCCTGAATAATTCAAATTGGGCTACAGGATTTGCGATTGGATAGCCCTTGGCTTTTAGGGCAATAACCTGATCGATAATTTCATCTACCCGCTTTGAGTCGCGCGGCCACAAAAAAGAAAACTCATCATGCTCCTGCCAATCATTACCGATAGGCGCAAAAAAAGGGGTGGTCACCGCCATAAATGATATGGCATTAAACCTGCCGTCATACTTAACGAATTCTATAGTATCAATAAGCTCTTCTAGGTTCTTTCCTGAGATAACCGTCTGAGCACAAACAGAAACATTTCCCTTACAAACCTTCAGGTGTCCGGCTGCCTGTAATACTTTTTCATATGCTCCGGATACCCCTCTTAAGAAATCGTGGGTTTCTTTATTCACGCTATCTAATGAAAGCTGGATATTTTTTAAACCGGCATCAGCCAACTCCCCTGCTTTAGTTTGATCAATCAGGACGCCATTAGAAGCCATCCCCACCTTAAAACCTTTAAGACTGAATTGGCGGATAATTTCAATAATATCCGGATGCAACAACGGTTCGCCGCCGCTTAAAACAACTTCTTTTTCTCCATCCATAACAGAAAAGAGCCCGTCAGCTAGATGCGCCAGCGTATCTTTATCAAGCCCTGGATCCTCCCCCCTAACCTTCCACATACTACACATACGGCAGCGCAGGCAGCACCTTCTGAATAATTCAATCGAACAAATCCGCGGCCTATACATCTTCCTCCTCAAAATAACAATTGATCAAAAGATTACAGTTCTGGGTACAACGGCCTATTTTATCTCTTACCAGGCGCGCTTTTTCTGAGACCCAGATATCCGGCAGTGAATGCTGAAAAACATTACCTATGCTTTCGTATGAATGACATAAGAAAACATCACCCATCTGATTAACCTCCATAACCTCCTTACCGAGGTTACAGGCATTCTTTCGGGCGAAGTGAAGTGGATCCAGGAAATAATCAATGAATGCCCGCAATTGCGCAAAACTGTTATTTATTTTATAACCGGCTTTCTTACGGGCAATTAATTCATTGATTACGTATCTAACTTTATCTTTATCCTCCGGCCAGAGGCCGCGAAAATCTTCTTTTAAAAACCACTCTTTATCAATCGGAGTATTAAAAGGCTGCATAATTGCCATAAAATAGATATGGTTTAGCCTCTTCTCATTTTGAATAGCATCCGCAAGGATCAGCAGATCATCGAGGTTAAAGTTTGAGATAACCGTATTAATGCCTATCTCGGGACCTGTCCCTTTTCTAGCGATATAGCCAATCGCATCCATAATCCGGTCCCTGGCGCCTGGTAAACCCCGTATCGCATCATGTATAGCGGGGGTATATGAATCCAAAGAAATATTCAAATTGGAGAGACCGGATTCCGCGATTTTCAAGGCATATGCCTCATTGATCATCGATCCATTAGTCGTGGCGCAACTATGATATTTCTTCTTATTAACATACCCCGCCAAGTCTAATATCCAGGGCACCAAAAGCGGCTCACCCCCGCTAAGACGCACCCCCTTAACTTCAAATTGCTCCAGTTCATCAATAATACCCAGGCATTTTTTAAGGGTTAGCTTATTTTCTTCTTCCCCGGAATTCCATATACGGCACATCCGGCAGCGGAGATTACAGGTATTATTGAGGCTTAAACTTAACTCCATCCTATCTTTACACATTGGCTATATCAAGGCTCCTGTTTTACGCAAACTATCCCTGTATTTACCCTTTTCCTGCGCTACCCTGCGGAATACCGCTTGGATCTTCTCTAAATCATACCCATACTTCTTGTATAAGAAAAAAAGGAAATGCTCCTCTTCAAGGGTAGGGAATCCTTCATACCCTCCCATAGCGCCAACAACTTTATCATAGGAGTCCAGGGTCTGTTTTTTCTTTTCCTCCCAGCGCAGGCCGCCGATCTCATCAAAACCAAATTGCGTAAAATTCTTGCTGTATTTGCGCTCGGCAAAAGTTACCACTTCATTAACATCAAATATATTCTCAATCCCGTATTTACGCGGCTCATGAAATAGCAGGCTTCCGCCGCGCAGGTCAAATGTATTATAATAAAACCGGTTGATATAATTTTTATTGTGTTTTAGGAAATCAATCGTTTCCTGGATATCCTGCTCTGTCTCATGCGGCAGGCCGCAGATTATCTCTATCCCGGTCCAAATTCCTAATTCATTTGCCCAACGGATAGCGGATTCCAGTTGTTCTAACGAGACGCCTTTTTTAACATACTCAAGTATTTTCCTGCTTCCCGTTTCAATGCCAAAAATAAGCCTGATGCACCCTGATTCTTTCATCTTGCATAAAATATCCCTAGTGGCAAAATCCGCTCGGGCGCAATCGCTCCATTGGATTTTAAGCCCTTTATTTATAATCGAATTGCACAGATTAAACGCATATCTCTGGTTAACGTTAATTTCATTATCCAGGAAGAAATATCCGGAGGGATTATATGCCTTTTGTAATTCCCCTAAAGCAAGCGCAGCCTCTTCATGATCCATGATAAAATCAAGTTTACCGTTTGACTCTGAACAAAAAATGCACTTGTGCGGACAGCCCTTGATAAGGCTAAAGGGCATAACCAGTGTTTGTGAATGATGGAATTCATCGATAACATCTTTTACATCTGGTGCGTATTCAGAGTGTACCCCGCGATAACGGTAATATTCAATGGGTAATCCGGTAAAAACCGGTTTTTCTATTTTACGGTAATCAGCGCTTAAGACCCGGTTATTGCGTTCATAATACACACCGTCAAGCGATGAAAGTAAGCGCCCTTCTTTTTTGGCCTTCAGGACAACCTCCAGCAATTTTTCCCCTGCCCCAATTACATAAAAATCTATGCAGGGAAAATCATACTCTAAATACATCAACCTGACTGCAACACCAAAACCCCCGAGTATAATAAATGGCTGGTATTTGGTTTTAAGGTATTGCGCGTAAGCAGAGGCAAAAAGCACGTTAGATCTGTTACGCAGGCTTTCCTGTATCGATAAAAGGATAACTTCATAACCTTTTACCGGGCATTTTTCCTCAAGCCGCTGAAAAATAGCATCAAGCCCGGGGTCACTTTTGCTGCCTTTACAATAATCCAATATCCGCACCTGGTCAAAAAACGGTTCCTGATCAAACAAAAAACCATTGTAGCGGCGCTCATAGAATATCTTGATATTCAGGTCATCCTGCTCGATCTCAAATTCGCGCCTGGATAAATAACCGGCGATCAGGGCCGGACCCAAAGGAGGCAGCAGGCTTGAATTGAGCTCTGATGAATTAATATCCCAGCTCTGGAAAAAAGTCGGTAAACGGATGAGTTTTATTTTCATTATTCTGATTTTACAGGATCTGTAATGTTTTCTATTTTATAAAAACAATTGACTACTATATCGCAGTCTTTTTTGCATTTTTTTATTTCCTGGCGTGCACTTTTCATCTCTTCCGAGAACCAGACTTCGGAGAATTTCTTCTTACGTATATTACCTACCGGCTCCATGCAAAAACACATATTGATATCACCATAGGCATTTACTTCAGGCGCCAGGTCTCCGCGAGGGCATTTTACCTTTTGATCATGAATAAATCGATAGGGATTAGTAAAATATTCCTTGATCAATCGCAATTGTTCCGGAGGGTTACAGATCTTATAGCCTCTCTCTTTCAGTATTGCCAACTTTTCAAGGATATCTTTAATCTTGCCGGGATCCTGCGGCCAAACCTCACTGTGCCTGCTTTCCTTAAACCATTCCCTTTTCTGGTCATCGCAATCAAATGGCTGGAGACAGGCATTTAAAAATACATCGTTGATCTTTTCATTAGCATTAGCCCATTCTACAAGATCTAGAACCTCATCCAAATTTTTCTCCATCATGGTCATGGTAAGGCCGATACTGAGACGATTTTTCTTATCGTTACCACGGTGTTTATCCAGGAATTCAATCGCATTCATGACATGCTGGTAGCTTCCTTTTACTCCGCGCAAATAATCATGAGTTTCTTCTTTAAATCCGTCCAAGGAAAGAAAAATTCCGGTAATGCGGGAATTAATCAGCTTTTTGGCCATCTCTTCATCAATATAATAACCATTGGTGGTAATTGAACTGTTAAATCCCTGGTCCCGAATATAAGTAATGATCTCGGGAAGGTCCGGACGCAACAGCGCCTCTCCGCCAATGAGGTGTATAAAAATTGGCTCAGTAGTCACGTTTTTAAGGTCTGAGACAAAATCTTTTATTTCTTCTATAGAGAGCTCTTTTCTATCTATCTGGCGATTCTTGTTTTTCCACATGTTGCACATTTTGCAATGAAAGTTACAATTCTTTGATACCACCAAAAGGCAAAAAGCCGGTAAATTATTATTTTTTAGACTATCATTCACCTCAACCTCCTGCTATATTACAAAACCCGGATGTATAAAAATAACCGGTCATGAAATTATACGTTATTCCTATTCTAATTATACCTCTCTATGTTAGCCAGAAGATTACAATTACGCAACGTCTGATAAATATTTTCCGCTATTATACTATAGCCCTTATCATTGCAATGCTTATCAGGCACGAAAAAATCATTTAACTTAACGTGTTTTCCTAATTCTTGAAACACAGAAAAATTATCTACTAATGGTATATTAAATTTGCCGCTTACCTTCTGGAAAATATCATATAGCGATGATCCGTCATGTGGATATGTTTGCAAAATTAGGATAACCCCTTTGCTTTTGGCAAGCCTGGCTATCTCTCCCAAATCATATTCTAATATCTTTTGGTAGATCTGTTTATTTTCTGAAAAATCAAGCTTTGCATCTATTAATTTTACAAGGCTTTCTCTTTTTTCGGCATTTTGAGCATATTTGGTTTTAATATATCGCTTAATTTCGTTCAGTTCTTTTTTGACAACCAGAGAATCTTTGTGTTCAGGAATACGGCAGATCACATCATAAACCAAGTTATCATCCCATTCACCTACAAGCTGGATCGCTTTCCATAATTCTTGCCTGCCTTCTTCAAATTCTGAACGGGCATTATATATATGCGCCAACCACAGATGGGCATAATAATTGTTTTTATCTGATAATAGTGCCCTCCTGAGGGTTTCCTCGGCAGAATCAAATCTGCCTTCTAAAAATAGTTTAGTTCCAACTGTTGACAGCCTTAAAGATTCATCGTTGATATTAGCCTGCATTATCTCTGGCTTATTGTTCTTGCTGTTTCTAAAATTAAGATCCCTGATTTTTATCAGTTTATATATTTTTAGGTGGCTCAACATCCTATCTATTCTCTTGAGATACCCGACTCTCTCTTTATATAGTTTAAAATAGCTGCTATCCTCAAAATTCCAGGAATTATTACAACCTATCATTACTATTGCTATATGCGGCCTGTATAAAGTAATGTCTTTCTCAAGATTCTTTAAGAGCAAGGATGAGGTATTCCCCAGGCGCCCGGCATTAATCACATTGATAGCTGCACCCATATTTTTCCGCAATAAACGCTCTAGTTGCCTGGGGTAACTATTCTCAAAAGAAGCCCCTAAGCCAAACGTAAATGAATCACCTAAACACAGGATATTAAATGTATTTTCTACACTACCCGCATGATTAACATTTGCCCTGGGATAATGAAGTTTCAAATACAAAACTCCGCCTAATCTTAAACCCAATTCTAAAAAAAGCAGGAGTATCAGAAGACTGGGCAGGCTTATAAGAAGTATTTTACGCAACATCACCCTGGTCTTCATAAAAACAATTAATCATAATATGGCAATTCCTCTTACAATTGTATACCTCGGACCTGATCTTTTGCGTGGCGCTTGTGCCCCAGATATCAGGAATGCTACCAGCATTAATGTTCCCAAAAGGTTCAGTAAGGCAACAAAAGAAAGACTTACCATAAGGGTCTACATGAAACTCATAATCACCCAAATTACATTTTATCTTTTTTAAGAATTGGTGCGGATTTTCGAAATACCCCTTAAAATGCAGGAAGTGATTGGGATGGTTGCCTATTTTATAGCCTTTGAGTTTCAAATCGCGTAACTTTTCCATAAGCGAGACGGCTAAAGCGGTATCCTGGGGCCAAAGAAGATTGTTTTTCTTTTCAAAAAACCAATCGCTATTCATCGTCTCGCAAAACGGCTGGGTAATCGCCTGAAAACTAATCATTTCAAGCCGCTTATCGTTATTAACCCATTCAACCAGATCCAGCAACTCTTTAAGATTGCGCTCCATAATAATAGTAAGTATGGATATCGCGGGTTTGCGGTTTTTACGGTATTTGTCTATAAGGCTGACGGCCTGCATTATTCTTTCATAGCTGCCATCAATACCGCGCATGAAATCATGCGTAGAGGCGCTGCTGCCATCGAGTGAAAAAGTAATCGTTCCCAGCCCGCTGGCGCAGATTGCCTTGGCCATATCATCATTAACGAGAAAACCATTGGTAACCAGGTTGGTTTTATAACCCTCAGAGGAGATAAAATCAATCAGCTCAATTATGCCCTCGGTCAACAAAGGCTCTCCCCCCGATAAATGGAATTCAAAATCCTCCCCCACAAACCCCCGCAAAGATTTCACAAACTGTTTTTTTTGCCCTAAGGGTGTCTCTTTACTCTTATCATCGTTGATATTCCAGATATAACAGGTTTTACAGCGGAACATGCAACGATAATTAAGCACCCAGCAACAGTAACGCGGTTTTTCCAGAAATTGATCTTTATGCATAATGGGTAACTATGAAGAGTAAAGTGACGGCTCATCCTCTATGTAGCAACAGTTAAGAAGCAAATGGCAGTTGGTCTTGCACTGGTCTACCTGCCTTCTGATCGCCTGCGCATCTTGAGAGCGCCAGATGTCCCGGATATCCTGCTTGCGGATGTTACCGATAAAATCTTTAAAAAGGCACAGCTGCACAAATCCATAAGAGTTTACACTGATCGCCCTGCCGCCAACGATGCAACGCGCTTTATTGACCAGCTTTTGCGGATTATTAAAATAGGCCTTGTAAGCCCGCAGATGCTCTACCCGGTTGCTTACTTTTGAGCCGCCTTGCCTTAGCCGGATCAATTCATCAAGCAAGGCTATGGTTTTTGCCTTATCCTTAGGCCAAAGATATTTATACTCATCCCGCCAATCATCGGTTAATGGGCCACTGTAATTTGGCTGGACCACAACCATAAAATATATCCAGTCGATCTTGGGATTATTGTCAGCAAAATGCACCAGGGGCAGTATATCGTCAATATTCTCATCCATGATAATGCAGCAGAGCCCTTTACGGGTATGCGGCGCATATTTTGTGATATTATCTATAGCATCCATGACCCGCTGATAAACGCCTTCTACGCCGCGCATCTTATCGTGTAATTGCGGCCGGTGGCTATCCAAAGAAAGGCTCACCGCATCAAGGCCTGAATCCGCTATTTTAATAGCCATCTCCTTATTGATCAAATAACCGTTTGAGGCCATAGTGGTCTTAAAACCCAAACCCTTTGCGTGCCTGACCATCTCCAGGATCCCGGGCATTGAAAGCGCCTCGCCTCCCCCAAAATCCATTTCAAATTGTTCATCAACCAGCTCACGAAAACCGGTTATAAAATGTTTCCACTCCTCCAGGGACGGCAACTCTTCCGGTTTCGGAAGCGGTTCATGCCACTTATTGCACATTTTGCACCTGAGCATGCAATAATCAGTGGCGGCAACGCAACAAAATTTTGGCTTCATATCATTTTTTGCGTTACTTACTGCCTGGAATGATCTTAACTCACTTAAATCAGCCATTATAAACTCCTTTTATTTGTGTATTTAAGCTACTACTGAAAAAGGATAATCTCCTTCAAAAAAACAGTTTAAAAGAAAATGGCAGTTATCTTTGCAGCCGCGGATATCTTTGCGGGCCTGCTCAGCTTCCGGAGAACGCCATAATTTCCTTATATCATCCGAATTCTTTATATTCCCCAGGAGCGCGTAACGATAACATAGATATATATCTCCGACAGAGCTGACATGCACCGCCCGGTCAAGATTACAGGGGCTCTTCTTAACAAACTTTGAGGGATCCTTAAAATAAGCCTTAAAGGCTTCAAGCTGCACCACTGAATCCCCTATCCAATCACCCCTTTGCCTCCTAGTAATCAACTCATCAAGAATTCGGGTTACTTTCTTTATATCCTTTGGCCAGAAATAATCATGTTCTTTTTCATACCAGTCATTTTTAACCTCGGTATTATTCGGCTGCATTGCCGCCATAAAAAGGATAGAATTCATCTTATGCCTGTTACTATTGACCCACTGAGCAAGGTCAATTAATCCATCCAGAGTCTGCTCCATTATTATTGTACAGATGCCTATATGTATTTTGTCCGAATATTTACGTAAAAACTCAACGGCGTTTAAAACTCTGGATGCGACCCCCGGAACGCCACGCATGCTGTCGTGCACCTCCGGCTTAAGGCTGTCTAAAGATAACACCAGGCTATCAAGCCCTGAATCAACTATCCTCTTGGCCATCTTCTCATCAACGAGATAACCATTAGAGGCAATCGTAGTCTTAAAACCCAGCCCTTTTGCGTAACTAACCAACCCCAAAGTATCTTTATGCATCAAGGCCTCGCCTCCTCCAAAATCGATCTCAAAGCCCTCATCCACCAAATCGCGCAGTTGCCGGATAAAAACCTTCCACTGTTCTACGGTTGGCTGGGAAATACCTTTTGTACCGGGATCCTCTTTCCATTTCTGGCACATCTTACACTTTAACATGCAGGTATCAACAATGCCGATACAACAAAAACCCGGCTTTAAATTCCCGGCGCCATTCTTTAAATCAACTTTTTTCTCCAAACTGCTCTGCATAACGCTTCCTTTCTTATTCTGGCAGCAAATCAACCGCGGTTATATTTTAAAAGGGTATCCTTCTTTAAAAAAACAGTTGAGAAGAAAATGACAGTTATCCTTACAGGTTGCTATATTCTGCCGCGCTTCTTTGGCCCTGCGGGAATTCCAGACAGAGGCAAGATCATCGGTTTTGATGTTACCTAAAACTTGCCACCGGTAACAGAGGAAGATATCCCCTGATGAACTAAAATGCAGCGCCGTATCCATGTTACATTGGGAGCTTTTAACAAACCGGCCAGGCTGCTGATAATAATGCTTAAACGCCTCAAGCTGGCACACCTGATTAGTAATCTTTGACCTGCCTCTTTTTATTTTTATGAGTTCATCAATGATCGCCTTTACCCGCATAGAATCTTTTGGCCATAGGTCCTGAGCTCCTTCTTTTTCATACCAGCACGCATCGGGAGTCGTATTATTAGGCTGCATGGCTGCCATAAAATAGACCGAGTTAATCCGGCGGTCTTTCTCTACCCAGGCCTCTAATTCTAAAATATCTTCCATGTTTTTCTGGTAAATAACACAACATATGCCTTTATAAAGCCCCTCACAGGATTTATCAAGCAACTCCAGGGCACGCATCACCTGCCGGTAGGTTCCATTTTTACCCCGTAAGTAGTCATGGGTGCCTTCGCAAAGGCTATCAAGAGAAATAATAATACTATCCAGACCGGAATCAGCTATTTGCTTGGCCATCTCCTCGTTTATGAGATAACCGTTAGTAGCGATATTGGTCTTTAGCCCGTTTTCTTTGCAAAAACGGACTAGCTCAAAAATCTCCTTTTTTAAAAGCGGCTCTCCGCCGCCGAAATTGATTTGCAGTGCATCGCCGGATATCCTGCGTAGAGAAGAAACAGCGCGTTTCCAGTCCTCAAGCGAAGGCTGCGCTGTTTTATCTTTTATAAAAATATCCTCTTTCCATTTCTGGCACATCTTGCATCGCAGCATACAGGAATCTGTAATACCGATACAAACAAAATCAGGCGCCACACAGGCAGGCTTGCAGGGCAAAGGGAATAACGCCTTTATTTCCCCCTTTACGGTTCTTCCGATCTCTTTTATATATTGTAATGAGCGCATGGTTAAAAATCAGCCGTACTCTTTACCTGCTGAATTGCCTCCAATCTATCTTCTTGCGCGCACACTGATTACGCCAGGCGAAATATTTAAAACCTCTATAAAGTGCATAGCATAATCCGCCGCTTTTACAGTAGGTTATAAATTTCTGCCAATTTCCCTGTGCCAAAAATCGCTCCTTTGCTGTTTAAATTTTGCTTCCCCGCGCCTGTTTTATCATACCGCTGATACCGGTTAATATCTTATGTTCTGCCGGGCTCAAAGAAATAAACCTGCCATGCAGCTCCATATTATGGCCCATATTATCACAGCTTTTAAAACACCCCATCCTGGAATCTGGATCATTGCCAATCAGGGAAAAAAAAGGATCATCCTTGTTCATCTTAAACGTCTTTTCCCTGAATAACCTCTGCAGGTTATTATTCCAAATAGTTTTAAACTCTTCTTTAAATATATTGCCGACGGGAAACCTGTGTGATTTTAAGCAGGAGTTAACATTGCCGTCCGCCAATATCCTGACAAATGCCCATCCGGCGTAACAGGGCATTTTACCGATAATATCCGAGTCGTACTCCGCGGATTTAGATCCACTGTTTGAAACCCTGCGCATGAATTGTTCAAAATTAAGCAGTTTTATTTTATTCGCCAGCCCGTTATTTTCCTGCTGCTTCTTTATTTCAGAGCAACCTGCGAGCAACGCCTGTTTCTCAGAATCATTTAAAAGCAAGGAATCTGTTTTTCCAGGAATGGTATCAATTACCGTAAACTCCACGGCTTCTGCGTGAGTCTCTAAAGCAAAATCAACCATAGCTTTTAACTCTTGATAGTTCTTATTGAAAATAACATTATAGATTTTTATGAAAGGGCGCTTTTTTTTAATCTCACTGAGATAACGCAGTGTCTCCTTGATCTCAAGGAAAGTTGCTTCGTTTTTGCTGGGGTGTGTCAAGGCGTACATCCCGGCAGTTCCGGCCCAAATACTCACAGTCAACGAATCCACTCCTTCTGCCGCAAGTTCCCTGGCCCGCTTTTCATCGATCAAGGTAAAATTTGTATTAACGTAACATTCTAATCCCCTCCTTTTTGTATGCCTGATTATTTCCATAATCTGCGGGTGCATAAAAGGCTCTCCTCCTCCGGCATAATAAATATGCCGCGTACCCATACGGTATAATTCATCTATCAGCGCGATTACCCGCTTATAGGGGATAGTTTGGTTTTTTACCTCGGGAGAAATCTCTTTTTCGCCCAGAAGGGGGGAATTACACCAGCACCCGATACAATTGTTATTACAGTTATTGGTCAGGTCTATCTGGGCAGAGCCGGGACCTTTGTAAGCAAAAGAACCGTCTAAAACACCCAGGCTATCCAGATACCTAGAAAAAATCTTTTTAAAAGGGTGAAGAAATATATCCATCATTTATCGTGTTTTTACAATTGCCTGCCGCGTTTTTTTAAGCATGCTGAAGGCTTCTTCCACAATCTTAATCCGCGCGGAAAAAATATCACCTGCCTGCCTAAACTCTAATATGCGTCCTCCTAAAACAGGGCTGTTGCGTATGCTGGCAGTTATGCCGTTATTGAAAGCGGCATCCAGCAATATCGTGGGAAGCTGTCTGTTCAGCTTTTTTCTGCCCCTCACACCCACTAATTTTGTTTTTGGGTTTCTTAATTCGACCTCCAAATCGTCAAAAACAGGATAAAAACCGCCTTCCCCCCATGAATCTAACCATTTTTTATATTCATCTGACAAGATAAGCGCAAGCCTTGAATCGCCGGAGGCTATTCCGCCATACCTGTTGTGTATTTTAACGCTCCAGTCAATCTGCTTCTCGTCAATAATCTCAAATTTCCAATCCTCTTCAATGCTGGAGTCGAGGTATCTTTTCTTTAATGAAATTGCGTTATTTGCGTCTTTCTTAAAATCACTAAACGTAAATGCGCTGCTTTTTATTTCTTTGCCTTCCGTAAAACTACTGCAACAGCTCCTAAAACCATCTTCCCGGGTAAGCTCTTTATTCTCCCAGAAAAGGCGTATTCCTGAGGGGCTAAAAAATATCCTCACCCTGCCTGTAGCTATAAAATTTACTCCCTTGGGCCCACTCTTTAAAATACCCCCGAGGCGGTTGAACTTTATTAAGGGCGCTGCCATTGTCTGGCGAATTAAGTAATTTAGCAGCTTTACTATGGTCAGAAAAATCCCGCGCTTTTGCAAGGAAAACAAAATCAGCCCAGGCAAAGAAATATTCAGCCTTTGCCCCTTAAGATAACGTCTGTTTAAATAATGGTTGCGCCACCGGCCGTAAGCAACGCGGATACTTTGCTCTAATTCTTTCTTACTTAAATTACCGGAACAAATAACGCTCTTATTATTGCCATCATATTCGGACCATTTTTTTGTAAGTAGAAGCCCGCGTTTCTCAATCTCACGGTAAAATTCCGTTCCCGGAAACGGGGTAGCTATGGAGAATTGCACGGAGTTAGGATTAAGGTAAATTGCAAAGTCAATGGTCTTGTGTATACTCTCTCTGGTTTCTCCCGGCAGGCCGAAAGTAAAGGTGAGATGAGTTTTAATCCCAAGCTGCTCTGTTAAACGGATCATTTTTTCTGTTTTTTTAAGATCCATATTCTTGTTTATGCTGTCAAGCAAACTCTGGGTTGCCGACTCAACGCCATATTTAACAGCGTATAGCCCCGCCTCTTTCATCCTCAACAAGACCTCTTCATCCATCAGGTCAGGGCGGGCCATAATCGCCCAGGGGATATCCGCCAATTTCTGCCTCTTAATCTCATCGCAAAAATCAAGCATCCTGGGTTTACCGCAATTAAACGTATCATCATCAAAATATACGGACTTAAAACCCATACTGTTTACCAAGAACTTCATTTCTTTTATTACCTCTTTGACATCCCTGGACCTGTAATTGTTACCCTGATACATTACCTGTGGCCAAAGACAAAACTTGCACCTGTAAGGGCATCCCCGGCTGGCAACCATCTGAACCGAAGGAAGCGGCATATTACCGGGAGCATCATTATAATTGGCCATATGAAGACCCTCCCGCAAAGGCCAGGGAAGTTTATCTAAATCAGCGAGTTCACGCGGCTGGTTAATCCTTGTTTTTCCTTCATGGCGATAAATCAACCCGGAAACATCGCTTAGGCCCTGCTTATCCCTTATGTGCCGGGCTAAATCCAGGAGCGTTAATTCATATTCGCCAAAAATAATATAAGTGATAAACGGATAATTCTTAATAAAAGAAGGTTTCTGTATATTTACATCCGGCCCGCACATCACAACAGGAATATTTTCGTTTATTTTTTTTATCAACCCGAGATCATGCCTTAAGGTTACAGTCGATGTTTCAATAACATATAGATCTGCTTTGAGGCTGCGCAATCTGCTGATACAGGCGTTGTAAGAAAGGCCCTCAGCTATGGCGTCAATCAGGATCACTTCAAAATTATTTTCCTTTAATAATGCCGCCGCATAAGCCAGAAAGAAAGGGTAAGGAAGATAGCCCCGTTCATGCCGGGCCATCAAATGCGGCCAGCGCGAACCCGCCCTTACGCCCGATCTGCATAAATTGTACCAGGGCAGATTGACAAGCGCTATTCTCATAAAAAACTCTCCTGATAAAATTGAGCCATTCGGTATTTACTCATCAACTGGTTGATCCTTAGAATAACCTGGTGTGTATCGCAATGCCGGCAGGAATCATCAAACAACTTCTTTCCGTTTAAGAGATGTTCGTTCTTATGTTTATCCAGATATTTCGCGTAAATCCTGACTTCATTGTAACGATTGGAATTCCAGATCTGCGCAAAACTTTTTTCTTTTAAAATATCAATTATGCGCAAATGACAACACATACTCACATCCCCTTTAAATAATGCGAGCGAAAAAAACCATCCAACCGGACAACCCATCCTAGAAAAGGTTTCCCCTGACCAATCCCCGCTTTCTGGATTATAATGCTGAAGCTGAAAATGAATGTTATCTTGCAGCTCTATCCCCTTGGCTTTAAATAAAGGCTCTATGCGTTGCAAAGATCTCTGTATGCTCTCAATATGGCTGGCCTTTAATTTCAAGAATTTAATATTGTTATCTAACCTTACCAGATAGAACCTTACCTTATCCGCCCCGATAGCCACATCAAGCCTGGCCATTTCCTCGATCTCATGATAGTTTAAATTATGCACAACATGGGTCATTTGCAATACAGGCTTAGCCCGCCCAGTATTATTACGCATATCAATAAGTTTTTTAAGGTTTTTCTCAATTACGCTGAATGTATTTTCAGACTGTTTTGAATTAATTAAGGCGTAAGTCTTGGCAGTACCCGCGGGCAGGCTACAGAATATTTCATCTACTTCCAGGTTGATTATCTGCGCCGCCCTCTCTTTACCTAACAGTATGCCGTTGGTAAAGAAAAGCGTCTTTAGCCCCTTATATTTTGCGTAAGCGATCATCTCCATAAACCTGCTATCCAAAGTAGGTTCTCCATCACCCTGGATAATAATCTCATCGCACAAAATCTTTTCCGCATCATCTATAATTTCCTTGTACAAATTAATATCCATTTTCAGATCTTCCATATGCTTATGCCCCTTGCGCTTAGGGTTATGAATCCAGCAATGAACACAATTAGTGTTGCAGCGATGATACGTATCCAGGACGATTGTCTGCGGTCCTATAAAAGGATGCTCCGCGATAACCCCTAACAATCTTAATAAGTCTTTCTCATTATACTGGTCGGCCTGCGAAGACACAGTATGCAATAACTCCAGCAGGCCTGTATCTTTCAGAAAAAAATGTATTTTATTATGGCTTAGGCGCTGTTTAAGTTCATTCAAGTAAATGCCAAAATTGGCGTAAAGGTTGCGGGCTGGCAAGAGGGTTAGCTTCAGGGAACGCAAATCAATACGCCGGCCCATAAGCGCCGCGGCATACTGCGCAATGGCGTGCAAGCGGAAAAAATTATACCTTGAGACACCAATAGACAAAACACCCTTGCCTGTAATTTTCTTTATTTTTTCTACATTCCTGATAAAATCACCGGATAACCCACTGATTTTATCATTGAGCTTTTCAGAATCTCCATATAGATGCACCCTGCCTTCACTATCCGGCATAAGACTAACCGGATCCTCTTTGAAATACTCAAAGATTCTCCCCTGGGCATCTGCACTAAGCTGCTTCTTTTTCAACTCCTCCTGCCTGCGCCGGGCCTCCTCTTCTTCAAGCTGCTTTTGGGCCCTTATCTTAGCCAGAATATTCTCAAGTACGGATTTATCCGGATAAAGCTGGATATGGATCTTAAAATGTTCATAAGTTCCCGGTTTCAGGTATTCATTGGTTTCTTCAACCAGTGCCTCAAGGACACGGGAGGAAAGGGTAGAATCAGTGTTTTGCACCAAAAGATTGGCCTTAGGTTTATTTAAATCCTTAAAGATAATTCCCGGGAGGTCTTCCGAAGAAGATAAAAGGACAATAAACTCTGGATACTCCTCATAATTATTCATACACTGCCATTTATCGAGGAATGTCCGGGGAAAACCTCCTTCTTTACCGGAAGCAAACCAACCCGTATACTTTTTAGATGCCATTAAAGATATATTCCTTCTATCAATACGCAGATTGTTTTTAACATCAGTTTTAACATTCAACTCAAGGATGCCTTGCGGGCCGATCTTGCAGTACCAGATATGAACCAGGGGAAGATAATTATGGTTAAAATAAATTAATATCTCAGAAACGCTGGGGCGCTCGATTTCAACCCGGGAATCAAGCAGGCTGTGCCATCTGCCTTCCGAAAAAATTCCTGTATGCAGGCCATTGGCTTTAGTAATCTCATTATCCTTAAAGCAAAGATGAAAACGGTTCTCCTGATCAAAAAATATCTTAAAATCTCCTTGCTGAAGAGTACGGCGCTTCCGGTCTTCTTCTTCAAGCTGCTTCTTTTTCAGCTCCTCCTGCCTGCGCCGGGCCTCCTCTTCTTCAAGCTGCTTCTTTTTCAGCTCCTCCTGCCTGCGCCGGGCCTCCTCTTCTTCAAGCTGCTTCTTTTTCAGCTCCTCCTGCCTGCGCCGGGCCTCCTCTTCTTCAAGCTGCTTTTGGGCCCTTATCTTAGCCAGAATATTCTCAAGTACGGATTTATCCGGATAAAGCTGGATATGGATCTTAAAATGTTCATAAGTTCCCGGTTTCAGGTATTCATTGGTTTCTTCAACCAGTGCCTCAAGGACACGGGAGGAAAGGGTAGAATCAGTGTTGCCTGCGCCAAATAAAGTATTAATGTTGTTGGTGGATTTTAAACATATACTGGGGTGCTCCGGCTTTGATGATACACAACCGATAAAATTATCCCTGGCAAGCTTACCCGACATATTCCATAGAGTATTAAATTCCTGCGGAAATGCCGCATCTTCCAATTGATATACTAAATGGGAATATGATTTAGTGATAAAAAAATCCGCTCTCACCCTATCTACCCGCAGATTACCCGTCAACTCTGTATTAATTTCACAGCTCACTGACTCCCGGGAATCAATCCTGATTATCCATTCCTGGCGCACAGGTATTCCCGGAAAAGATACAAAAATGCGCATCTGGTTTTCAGAGATTTTCTCTATTTCAAAAACTGTTCCGTAGGAATGATGCCAGGCGCCTTCGGACAAGATGCTTGAGCTTACGCCGTAGCTCTTGGTCAATTCAACGTCCTTATAAAGCAATCTTAATCTATTGGCATCGTCGAGCCAAATCTTTAAATCACCATTGGCAATCACCCGGCTTTTTATTCTTTCTGATTCCTCGCGCCTGCGCGTCTCTTCTAAATTTTTTCTGAATATTGCGAATAAACCAACCATGATAATTCCTAAGTTATGATTTTTATTTTACCGTGGAAATAAACGCTTGTTCTGCCGCCGCCTTCGGCGCGGGGGGAGATTTCATATTGCATTACCCGCGCCCGAAAAAGATTATCCGTATTCTCAACTATGGCATGACGCGCCTGGGAATCCGGGCAGGATTCAAAACATAACGAGGGGATATAATTACTGTTAATCAAGCCTTTTCTTATCAAACCTTTTTCTACCCCAAGATAGCTGCTGGCGTCACCACACCATAATCTCTCCCAGAAAATTCCGGTATGTTCAATAAAATCTTCTGGAAATTTCGCTTTGATCTGCTGCGGAGAAAACCATTCCTTATAATAATCCGAAACCATAAGCCCGACCTGCTCCCGCTCAATAACCACAACCTTATCATCCCAAATTTGCTTGGAAATCTTTATCGTGATGGTTCGTGCCTCTGATAGGGAGATCTCCCAAATTTGCTTCATTGGCACCCAGGGCCACTGGCCTACAGCAACAATATTCTTGGCGTCCACCTTAGATACCTGCCAGCTTGCTTGTGATGAATCATGCCAACGCTCCTGCATTAACCCTGACGAATACAGGCTTAATCCTTTGGTCAACTCTAAACCATCCCAAAGAATCCTGCCTTTTCCGTGATCAAAAATAAAACTTAATTTACCGTGGCGGATCAAAGGGCCATTATCGGTAGTCGCAGGAACCTGGCTTTTTTCGGATTTTTCCCCTGGCTGAAAAAGGGGCGCCCCCATATGTATTACCCCGTAAAAATATTTGTTTTTACCGGGATAGACGCGCACCCGTTCTTTTGAGTCAATTTCTAAAAACTGCAATTTTACTCCTGGAGATAATTCCCCGTTATTCTTGGAAATATAAGATACTACGGGTATATCGCTATCGCAGGAAAAGGATACCCTGGGTAAAAGTAGTGCCTCGTTTTTAACCGGGGCTTCAACCCCCGCGCAATTATTCGCGTATTTATTCAGGACAACTACTCCGCCCTTTTTCTCCAACCTCTCAAATTTACCCTTCTCTGCAGCGGTAAACCACCCAAGGTACTCCTTACTTAACAATAATTCCGCCTGCCTATTTATTATTTTACGCTCTTCATCCGTCTCTAAAGTTATTTCCCATCTCACGGCATCATTTTCATCATTATCAATCATGATACGCCAGATCTGTCTTAAACCCCCTAACGCACTCCAGGAAACAACAATGCGTATCTGGCGGCTGTTTTCCCTGCTAATAGACCAATTCCCTTCTATCGCGCTGTAACTTCTACCCTGATATTGGAATTGCGTATTGAATCCGGCATTGCGGGTTATCAACACTCCATTCCAGTAAATCCCGATTTCGCGTTCCCGGCAAGAAATACCAAGCGCTCCGTTGCTAATAAAAACCGCATCGCGCATTAATGCCCTGGCATTATCCAGGAATGCCAATATTTTTTCTTTATGGGAGGGATTAAAAAATACCAGCTTACTGTAAAAAACAGTCCGCTTGAAAGTATGGCCCCCCGGCTCAGCCCCATCGGGGAAAACGACATAATCCAATATTCTTCCCGCGTCCATGGAACCGGTATTGCCAATGCGGCATCTGGCCTGTTGATTATTACTGATCCGGTCCAAAATCACGGTGGGTAAGGCCAGATCGTTGCTGTTTTCACCCTTTAAACCGATTACTGCGTTCAACGCATCATCTACCAGCTCGCATTGCCAGTCTCCCCCCTGAAGAAAGGCTTTGGAAAACGCTATTTCCTTTTCGATTGTAAACCAATTCTTGTACCCTTCCTGGAAAATAACGCTAGTCTGGCAACGTTCAGGCAGCAAGCCATCTGTTGTAGATTCTATGGTTATTTCCCAAATCAGCTCCCTTTCGTTTAGAAATAATAACCTCCAACGCTCTAACACCGGCATATCCGGCCAGGCCCCTGTAGCTACAATTTCCTTACCCTCAGGCCCCTCGACCCTTTCAATTCTCCAATCGGCAAAAGTAGATTGGTATTCCCGCCCGGATAGCGTTATCGTGGAATATCCGCCATTGCGGGCGGTAATTGCCCCCTCTTTACACCTTATAATCAGCCTGCCGTTATTAAAAACAACACCTGACTGCCCCTCCTCAAGAATGGCTATCCCCTTTTTATCCCCAACCGTCTCCGTATAATAATCGCAAACCTTGTTTATCAGCCCATCCTTAATAATCCTGCCCTCTCTTAAAAAAATACCGCGGGAACACATGCGCTTGGCGATTGATAAATCGTGGCTGACCAATATTAATGTTTTCCCCTGTTCTTTTAGTTCTAATAATTTATTAATGCACTTATTTTGCGCGTATATGTCCCCAACAACAAAGGAATCATCTAAAAGCAATACATCCGGGTCCACGTGTATGGCGATAGCAAAACCCAGGCGCATCAACATCCCCTGAGAATAACATTTAACCGGGGCATTGATAAATCTGCCTATCGCGGCAAATTTCACGATATCTTCGTAACGGGCTTCTGCCTGCTTTCCAGAAAGCCCAAACAGGGAAGAAATCAAATAAATGTTCTCTTTGCCGGTTAAATCTTTTTGGAAACCCCCTCCCAAATCTATCAACCCGGCGACCCTGCCGTAAACCTTAAATGAGCCCCGGTCCGGCTTAAGCATCCCGCCGATAACCCGCAGCAAGGTGCTTTTTCCCGCGCCATTTTCTCCGATAATACCAAGGGCCTCTCCCTGCCTAACCTCAAAGCTTATATTTTTAAGCCCCCAGAAATCTTCATGCGTAAGCCTGCCGTTTTCTTTGAATTCAACCCTGTATTTCAACCAAGCATCCTGGAGTTTTATTTGTACCATTTTATATGTTTTTTAATATTTCATCCTCTTTTTTAAGAAAAATGGCGTAGCCGCCGAATAGCCCAATAAGGGAAAAGAAAACCGCTCCCGACCACAAGCGGGGCGCGCCGAAACTCCCCTCATATAATAATGACTGGTATATCGCGGTATAGCTAAAGACCGGATTTAAGTAAATAATCCATTGGTATTTAAGCGGAACAATTTTTAAATCATAAAATATCGGCGTAATCCAAAAAAGAAACATTGTTCCAACGCTGACAAGCTGCGATAGGTCCCTGCAATAAAGGGTAAGCACACTAAAACCCAAAGCCGCTCCCAGGGTAAAGAAGAAAAACAAAAACATAATAACTGGCAGCAATACAAGATGGAAAGCAATCTTAGGGTTGAATAGCACAAAGACAGGCAATATAATTATAAATCCGATCACAAAGTTTATGAAGTTTGATAACACCAGGCTGAGCGGGACAGCTTCTTTAGGCATGACAAACCGGTTCAAAACATCCATATTCTGGCGCATGGAATTAGTCGATTCGCTAATGGAGTTAGCGAAAAAAAACCACGGCAGGAGCCCGCTTAATACAAATAAAGGATAATGTTTAATCTCCGCCTTCATTACAAAAGTAAAAACCAGAGTAATTACCAGGGCGATTAAAATGGGGTTGATAACCGACCATAGAATACCCAGGCCAGTACCTCCATATTTATCTTTTTGGCTGCGCAGAACCATGCTCTTGATCACTGGCCAGCTATTGTTTATCTTTCTTATTCTTTCTTTCAGCACCTATGAAACCCCCTGGTTAAGACTATCGCTCCCGGAATAACACCCTCTATACATAAGTGACGAAAAAACCACAGTATCCGCGGGAGAATACCCTCTTTCTGAATAAGAAATCTAAAGTTTCCTATATGTTCGCGCTCAACAATGTAACTTAATATTTGAGGTAAAGTCCTCATGCGGAGTTTTGCAACCTAAGGCACTTGCGAGGACGTTCATTCATAAAATTGCTAAGCCGCTTTTGGCTGTTCTTTGGTAATTATAGCAAAAGCCGGACTTTTAGGCAAGAAGATACGCGGGGCCATAATCAATACCCGCAGGTTAGGTATTTTCCTGCACATTCACAAACTGAACAGCAGTAACTCTTTGAGATATATGATGTTTGGTATGCCTGCAGGAATACCCGGCCGCCTTAGCCAGCTGGCGCGCCCTGAGAAGGTAACCCTTTATTTTTCTGAAGGTGCTGGGCAGAGCTGCCCGCACTTATAATATTCTTTATCCGCTATTGCCTGCCCTATTGGTTTTAATTATTATATTAACCCCTATAAATATAATAATTAAAACAGGCAGCAGGGCCAAAGGATTGAGTAGCCTGCTTAAACATAATCCTGATAAAGAAAAGGCAGCGGTTATTAAAAACATTACCGACAAAGTTTTCTTCTTAGAATAGCCTGATTTTAGAAAACGGATGGCTAAATGATCATCACTTTTCATGAATGGAGACTTCTTCTGCCTGATGCGCATAATAATCAAGAAACAGGTATCAAGTATCGGCAGGCCCAATATGAATAAAGGTGCCAAAAGCGCTATAGGCCTTTCCAGCGGCGCATAACTATTTATCAGGGCCATAGACGCTAATACAAAACCCAGAAAATGGCTTCCCGAGTTACCCATATAAATCTTTGCCGGGGGAAAATTAAAAATTAAGAAGCTACTTAGCGCTCCCCCCAAAGTTAAAGCCAAGACCATAACCAGCATATTCCCATTAACATAACCAAAGATAAAAAAAGCCAGATTAGCGATAAAGGCGACTGACCCGGCTAACCCGTCCATAATATCTAAATGATTAAAGGCATTGGTAATCCCTATAATCCAGATAAAGGTTACCACAATGTTGGCAATATTGCCTACATAAACAATGTGCGTTTGTATGCCCTGGAGCACCAATAAACATATGGCCGCGCTCTGCGTGGCAATCTTAGCCTTTACTGATAATTCATACCGGTCATCAATCACCCCGAAAATAAACATCAACAATGACGAAGTAAGTATGCCGATTGCCTTTTCCGCCGGGCATCCGGAACAATAAAAAAACAATGCCCCGGCAACAAAACAAGGTAGTCCTATACTAAGCCCTCCCACAAGGGGGATGCCCTTAGAAATTAAATCCCGGTTTTTAATCATCTTTTTCCCCAGCAGGATTATAATAATGCTGAAGAAAAAAGAAAAAAACGGGATTATATAGAGATATTTATCCGGCATTTTCTAGATTATTTTATGCTTCCTGCTGAATTTAATTATACACCGTACGTGATAAAATAAGTAATTCTTTTTTGCATATCCTCTTTATAAATGAATCCGCTTGCTGCGTGGAGTTTAGAAGGCTAAAATAACTTTGTTGCGGGATTTTATTCTAAAGCAAACCTTGAAATTTAATGCGCGAGGGGGGAGTTGAACCCCCAAGCCTTGCGGCACAAGCCCCTCATGCTTGCGTGTCTGCCATTTCACCACCCGCGCATAAACTTATAAAATTATGGGCAAAATAATTATACATTATATAAGTAAAATATCAAGACATTAGAGCCCGGACCTATTTATCGCCAGCACTGTCAAAACAGTAAAATTCATAATCGCGATCACAAAACAACTCCCGGTTATCCCGAGAACGGGAATCAAGAAAATACCGCTCAGGTATGCGCCAAAACAGGAGCCTAATAGATCAATCCCATAGGTCAGCCCGGCAACCCGCCCTTGCCCCTGTTTATCCCCCAGGTATATTTTATTCACCAGAGGGAATTGCGCCCCCGCGAGCAAACCCGTAATAAGCGAAAAAAGGGGGAATATTAAGCCTGCCCCTAATTGGGATACGATTCTTTTATCAGATGCCGCAAGCCAAAAAAATGATACGGGAAGCCCCAATGATAAAATACAGAACAGTAAATTTGACCCCATTAAAATATTAAACGTGGCTTTAAGCTCTCTCATTAAAATTGTCATGCAAAAACTGCCTATCGCTAAACCTGCCATAGAAACCGTGAGCAGAAAACCAATCTTGTAAAACACATATCCGTAAATAATCTGGAAACAAAATAATATGATTATCTGGATAGCCATCGCGGAAAAACCCGTAACCATAAGCGCCATAAGGCTGACCTGTTTATAAAAACCCCTGTTTCTGCGTATCCCGATTAAACTTACCAGAATAATCAAAACACAAACAGCGAATACAGTTGCAAGAACTTTCTTGAAGCTGACAGCTTTAAGCATCTTCTTAAAAACCGGCTCTCCCAGGCGCGCTGCCCAAAAAGTCATATTGTAATAATAAGTACTCGGTTTAAAGTCCCGATTTATCTTCGCTTGCCCTTTTTGCAGCAATACCCCTTTGGTATAAGCCAGAATCCGGGGAGATAATTTAGAAAACAGATAATATTCCCTTACGTATTTTAAATCCAGGCCCCTTGTTTTTGCCCTATCCATCAAAATATTAAAATCATAGGTAAGGGCGCTTGTTTTATCAGAGGCGAGAAAATATATAGTCTCGCCCGGGATAGTTAAAACATCCCTAAACACCTCTTTTAATCCCATGTAAACAGACCTTAAATATTCGCCCAGTTCCGGGCTGATGTAGCTTTCCGATGAATTTAGGGCAAAGGAAAAGATGCCGCCAGCGTTTAAAACCCTTTTTACTTCCTTAAAGAATTCAATTGTATAATATCTATTTATCTGAGCGGTATAAGGGTCTCCCAGATGGGTAATTACACAATCGTATTTTTTATGCGTATTCTTGATAAAAAACCTGCCATCCAAATTATAAATTGAAACTTTTGCGTTTATTAAAGGCTTGTATTCCTTTGCGGGAAGGTGCTTTACAGCCATTTGTATAATAACCGGATCCAGCTCAAGGTAATCAATACTGCTTACCGGATATTTAAGCATCTCCCCTATTAATCCCCCGACCCCTCCCCCTATCAAAAGCAAATCTTGAGGGTGATTATGCTCTAGAAGCGCAAAGTGCACCGCTTCTTCAGAGGCCAGTTTATCCGGCACACTGTAAAGATGCAGGCCGTTATCAAAGAAAGAATACTGGCTGTCCCTTTTTGTTACCATGATATTACCGTAAATTGAATTCCTGGACTCCAGAATATCATAGCCCCGCCACTGTTTTCTCCGCGAATACTCACCAAGGCCATCCCATGCCCTAAAAAACCATAAAACAAGCACCGCGATAAAAATGGCCGATAGAACGAGCGTAAATGGTCTAGCCCTCCTGCTCTTTTTTAACTTGAGCTGTAAACAGATTGCTGCGAAAATATTCAACAAACCAAGGATAACACTGATAGCAACAGAATTGAGTAAGCGGATTAAGATAAAGCTGGTTAATAACCCGCCAAACATCGCCCCAATAGACTCCCAGGCATAGGCCATGCCGCTGTTTTCCGCGGAGGCGATTGACCCCGCTTGATATACCCTGCAACTTAAATAAAACATGAAACCTAAAAGAAGGCAGACCGGGCCAAGGATAAAGAAACTGGATATGATCATCGGGATAAACCCGATAAGCTCTCCGGGGTTAAGCCTGAAATAAGATTTTATCCCCCTGGCCGCAAAGATGCTTAAAACAAGAATGAAACTTAGGGCAATTTGACAGAAGGACAATAAATCCAGCTTTAACTTAACCTTGTCAGCGCATCTACCCAAAAACCAGCTCCCCGCCGCACCCCAAATAAGCCAATTACCAAGAATAAACCCGATGGATATCTCATTGCCATAAAAAACAATCAACAGCTCGCGCATGATAATGATTTGCGCTGCCATGGCGGTAAAACCAATTAAAAAAATGGAAAATAAGATTATCATTTAAAGATATTTTTAGATTTTTGACAAGATCAGGCCAACCCCTAATAAAACTAAAAGCAAGGAGCAAATAACACGAAAAGCCGATAGGCTGAAATTTGATCTTAAAACTTTTGCCGGGAACCGGAAAATTATCCCTGATAATCCGGCAATGATTATAAAACCGGAAATAAATGTGCCCAGCCCGAAAGACAAAGCGCAGAGCATCCCTTGAAAAGCGGTTTTAGAGATAATCGTGATTTCAAAAAGCAAGGCCAGAAGCGGAGCGCAAGGCAGTATTCCTATTATAAAACCTAAGGTAAACAGGCTACCATAAGTAAATGCCTTATGCGCCAGAAATCTCTCTTTGCAGCAAGCCGGCTCTCTAGCAAGCAGGATAAACAACCCTAGTAAAACAATAATTACCCCGCCTAAAGGTTTTAAAAATAAAATAAAAACAGAACCGCTGAGTTGTTTAAGCAGCATTGCCGATAAACCGGCAAGATATCCTAAGATAAGATAGGCAAATAATCTGGCGGAGAGGAATATTAACGCCTCTATCAATCCCTGCCCCCATTTAAGCTGCCTGCCGGCGAGATATGTGATAAAAAAAGGCGTACAGGACAAAAAGCATGGCCCGGAAATACCGAAACTTAAACCAATCACGAAAAACTGAAGATAAATCAGAGGTTCCATCTACCGGCTATCCCGTTGCCGCAGAATCCGCATTTCCCATCTTTAATATCATTCTTTAAAATCTCATACCCTGTTCTCATTATAACAATATTCCCGCATTTTGGGCAGCAGGTGTTTTCTGCCGGATGTCCGGGAACATTGCCGAGATAAACATATTTTAATCCCGTTTTTTTAGCAATTTTATATGCCTCCTCGAGTTTTTCCAGCGGAGTAGGAGGAAGATTGATTAACCGGAAGGCAGGCATAAATCGGCTAAAATGGACCGGCACCTGGTCTCCCAGGTTTTCCTTTATCCACACACACATTTGCTCGATCTTGTCAGTTTCATCATTTAATCCGGGGATAATCAGGCAGGTTATTTCAAGCCAAACACCCGCATTCTTGATTGTTTTAAGGGTCTCCAAAACTGGTTCTAATTGCGCTGACTGGCCAATCTTAGCGTAGATCTCTCTGGAAAAACCCTTGAGATCCACATTAACTGCGTCCATATATTTAAGCAGCTCATTTAAAGGTTCCTGATTGATATAGCCGCAGGTATGCATCGTGTTTTTTACGCCCCTGATGGAAGCCAGCCTTGCGATATCAAGCATGTATTCATAAAATACCGTCGGTTCGGTATAGGTATAAGCGATAAAATGACAATTGTTCTCTATGGCCTGATTAACCGCTTCAGCAGGAGGAAGTGCGTAACTCTGGGCCTCGTCGGGTTTAGACTGGGATATTTGCCAATTCTGACAGAATACGCAACGCATATTGCAGCCGGCAACAGCAAGCGAATATACCGAGGCGCCTGGAGAAACATGAAAAAATGGTTTCTTTTCAATTGGGTCAATATGGATAGCTACCGGATTTCCGTACCCAAGGCTATAGAGCCGGCCTTCTTTATTTATGCGTACGGTACAAAAACCACGCTGGCCTGGGGCAAGAACACATTTACGCGGGCATAATAAACATTGCAAAGTGGCATCTTTTATAGTTTTCCAGTAACTTGCCGGATGCGGGGCGGGCGGGTAAGTTTCTTGCGCCTGCACGCCTGCCAGAAACATTCCAAGACAACAGAAGGCTAACGGGATAATCTTTCTCATTTTAAACAGCGGCAAGTTAGAAGATGTTTATTGTATATTTAACCCGGCTGTATTTTATATATAAGAAATGGCGTCCTGTTTATGACGGCCTTCAAATGACCATATATCAATGTTCTTTTCTTTTGCTGCGCAAATATTGTTTTCAATATATGGTTATACTCCTCCAGCGCCGCATGGGATGCCTCCAGGGGAAAAATATGTGAGCTGTATTTTGCTTCTTCATATCGCTGCGTAAACCTTAAAAATAAGCTATCCTTTATGGCATATTTTTCATCGGCCAGGGCGGCTAAAAACAGTGGCGGCATATAAAATTTCTGCTGTATGCCAAAGATGGAAACTATTTTGTTGAGATTACGGTAAAGGGCAATGGTTAAATCTCTTGGGCTGGAATACAAACCAAGAATATACTCTTTGGTTTTCTCGGTTAATATACGGAAATAAACGTACAATGTGAGTATAATTAAGAATATAAAAGATATTATTTTCGCGATAAGTTTTAATAACCAGTACTTCTCCTTTACCACCTCTACATTCACCGGAAGGCTGCGTATCCCTGAATATTCGGCATATATTTGCGCCTGGCCGAGCCTTAAAGGCCAGACATTGTTTTTCTCCATCTTCAATATGCCTGAAACGCCGCAATCCCAATCAACCAAAAAAGTAATATCCCTGTGTGATGAATCACCGAAATAGCCTTCCGCTTGCAAGCCTAAATGCTCGCCTTGAGCTATTGTTAATTGCGCCGGAGAAACCGCTATAGAAATTAATTTTGCTTCCCTTACGGTAAGCGGAATGCATTGATTTTCTATATTTTTATATTGCACGCAGACTTTTGTCTCTCCCGGAGTAATAGCGTTAACTAAGCCGCTTTTTACAGTAGCCAGGCTATCATCGAGGACCTTCCATTTGGCTAATATAGTGATATCCTCTTCAATATTATCCTGCCGCAGGCCAAAAGCAAAGAGCTGCTCCTGGGTCCCTACTGAAATATCGCAATGGCCGGGGACTATTTTTATATATTTAAATTTTTTCTCTTCGCTGACCTTCCTGCTTAAACTTCTTATATCGTCCTTAATATCCTCAAACAAATCCCCAAGGCCTATTATTTGTTTTCTTGCTTTATCCGGCTGCCCCTTATTTACGGGAGAAGTTGAAACTATTACCTTAACCGGTAAGCTGCGTAAATTTTCCAATACCCCCTGCAGTTCAGTTACCCCGACAAGTTTGGCGGAAAAATTGTTATTGGATTCTCTCTCTAATATTGCCTTGTCCTTAATAACCCAGCCTATTCTTTTAGTCACCTCTTCTACGCTATTATCTTGGTAGGTGGCGTAGGCGTGGAAAGAGACGCTGGCTTGACTGGCCATGGCAACATCTGTAGGAATAATAGAAATCTGCTTTAAGGAACGCTCAAGCTTAACCGGGCTTTTGGCTACCTCAATATCCTGGGGGATGCCCTGCAATCCTTTATACCTACAAAATACCCTGGATTTTCCCGGAGGCAATAATGCGATCTTTGAATCTTCCAGTTTCATAATCTGGCCATTACGCTCGTTAAACCATTCCGCCTGCCTGGTTACTTCTCTTATTGTATAACGGCCTTTAAAAACAAATGTTCCGAAAGCGTAAAAATAAACCGTGGCATTTGGATTCACGTAAGGCTTATAAGGAAAAATATCTATGCTTATCAGCCGTTCCTCTTCCGCGGCCTCTTTTTTAGGCTCGACTACTGAAATAAAGCTGGAGTTGCTGCGTTGGCCTTTATATATAGCTATAACCTGATACTCTCCGGGTTTTTTAGGTACCAGAACCCCCTGGCCGGCCATATTAAAACCATCAGACTGGCTTAAAAGCAGCTCGGATTTAGATGTTACATCGGTTATTTTTTGCAGCCCGGAGAATATCCTTAACTCTATAGGAGAATCTACATACCCCTTAATAAAACGGGGATAAAGATACACCTCAGGTGATTCTTCCAAATAAATATATAATTTCTCTGATCCGTCATAATACCATAGATTATCTTTAATAGATTTGGGTACCCCGTATTTATTAAGCGCCTCCGCCGCCTTAAGCCCATAAATCAGCTTCCCTTGCGGAGTCATTTTCTCTCTGTATGCCTGTTCTGCGTAGCCAAACCGGTAGCAGAATAAACTAACTAAGAAAATTATTAAAAAGGTTCTTTTTATGCCCATTGATCAACCATCTGCCTAATTAATTCGTAATAAACACGCTCTCTATCTCGGGAATCATCTCAACTACCGTAACCCTGCTTTTTCTGCTCACCTTCCCCCTATATCGGCAGGTTATCTCTGCCTCACCCAGGCCGTTGGCATAAACCAAACCAAGCGGATTAACAAAAGCTACGGAAGGATTCGAAGAAAACCATTCAAGCTCTGGAGTGATATCTTTTACAAAGTTATCATAAATTGCCACGCTTTGAAAAGTAACGTTTGTCTTAAGGGGCAAAACAGCATAACTGGGCAACAGCTCTATCTCCAGGCCCCCTGGCTGCTGCCCATTGCCAGATACCTCTAAGGATTCATCTTTCTTAAATTTATTTTCAAACTCTTTAGATTCAGATAGCTCTTTCAGCGCAGTAGCGCTCTTTAACAAATCCTGGTCGTTTTTGCTTTCTCTTAGCTTGTCTAACTTATTTTCCAGCAAAACTGCCTGCTGTGGTAATGCGCCTTTTAAATCCTCGATCTCTTTGCGTAAATTGCGGCTATCTTTTTCCAGGATGAACATCTTTTTCACTTCAGCCGCCGCTTGTATAATATTTTTTATTTCCTCGATTTTTCTAGCATTCTCTTTTTTGGCCAACTCCTCCATTTCCTGGTTAATGACTTCAAGCACATCCTCAACCTGAGATACGGTTTGGGCGGCATCCAACTGATGCATGAGCTTTTTTATCCGCTCTTTCTGCTCATCTTCCACAGACAGCTCCTGCAGAAGATTAGCTACCTTTTCCTTATAATCCAAGGAGGCATCCTTATCCACGGGCCTTTCTTGCTTGCCTATATTTGCTAATCCCAGCCTTACGACATAAAGCTGCTCTATGCTTTTGGTTTCTTTTATGAAACTATCCCTGGTTTCCTGGGTAATGCTGCCTTGCCTGTAAAACGCTTCCACTGTTTTTTGCATTTGCGCGGAAGCAGTGGTTATATCCTCCTCGGCGCGCCCTGAATCCATCTTGCTTAATCCTTCTAACAGGCTTTCTCCGGAATCCGGAAGGTTACTTTCCTGGATTTTCTTTTTGAAAGCACCCACCGACTCCTTAATCAGGTTTTCTACACTTTCCTCCAATATCTCTTTCGCCTCCTGAGGAATCTTAAAATAATTATCTTGGCGCAGCCGCTCCAGAAGTTGTGATATCTTCTTCAAAATCTCCTGCGCCTCACGGGATTCCTCAACGGCATTCAGCGCGTCCGCAAGCTCAGGAGGCCTGTCCACTGACTGCCCGGCCTCTTCTAGTTTCTTGCGCAGCTGGCTAATCTCCTTTGATGCGAGCATAATTTTCTTTAATTTAAGCAACTCCTGCGCCTGATCAATAAGTTTATCATCCTCTGAAAACGATACCTGGCGCATTCTTTCAACCAACCTATCCACCTTCCTGGAGTCAGAAACCGTATTCACGTCTCTAATTTGCTGGGCCAGTTCATTAAAATCCTGTTTCTTGTTTTCATCTAAAGCATTAATTTCCTCCTGAAAAGAATCTAATTTCTTTGAATAAGTTTGATAGGCCTTCCATTCCCTGAGTTGATTATTAAGCTGTTTTAATTGCCTCCTCGCTTCATCAGAGATAGACTCATCATTAACGGCGGATTGCAGCTGTTCACTATACTTATCAAGCCCCTCCAAAGAATTACTGTATTCTAACTTATTGACCGCACTTAGTATGGCAAACCTTTGCCACAAACCAATACGGTTATCCTCAATAACCTTATTTATGTTATTCTTTATCAGGACTAAATTATTTGATATCTTTTTACCTACATATGCCTTGATTGAACCGCGCAATTTCTCCGTTTCCTGCGCCTCTTGAGCCAAATCCGGGCTGCTGATTATTTCTAATATGTCTTTTTGCGCCTTGTTCACTTCATAGGCGAACGGCTTATCCTTAATTAACAAATCCTGCATTGCCTCAATCACCCGGTGCATCTCATCGGTAGAGGAGAGTTTGAAAGCCAACTGGGTGAGCTCCTTTTGCAGTTGCTCTTCCGATAGCGAAGAACCTTTCCCCTCCTCCTTTTCTTGAGTGGTAATGAGATCCTCTTCTTTCAAATACTCCCATGTTTTCACTTTTCCTAAGGGTAAATTTATAAACAACGCCCATGCCAATAGTGCCGATAAGAGAATAATGATAATAAAAATCATGTTAATCCCCTGAAATTTCTCCCGTGCTTTTTTCGCATTGTTAAAAAGAATATAAAACTTTATCCGGGTTATCGCAAAGAGATTAAAGGCAAACCCCGCAGCCAAGATCAAGAAAAGGTTGCTGTAGCCTTTAGTCAGCGCGCATATGCAGAAAAATAATAAAATACTGAAGATCTGCATGGAATTCAAGTAACCCTGCAGGCACGAACTGAAGCTGTTGGCCACTATTAAAAGCGACAGGCTTTTAATGCAAATGACAATTACCTCTCTATAGAGAAAGGATGATTTAAGCACAAAGTAAACTGTCCCTGACAAAATTAACAGGCTGGCGGAGAGGGTGGCGAATCTCCTGAAAGAATAAAACTGGTTACGGCTGATGTAAGCAACAGCTGAGCCCAGGATGATGCCGCCTACGAGAAAAATACGCAGGGGGGCTGCTTCTTCGGGGAATAAAAACAATAACGGCAGAAAAAGAAAAAATGTTAAAAAATACTCCAGATGAAAATAGCGTTCCTGGGTTTCCATGGCCTAGATTAAAATTTCTCTTCTAAATTATCTTTACAGGCAATATAGATAGGGTTAAGGTTTATATTTTCACCCCTACCAATGCCATAGTCTATGATATCCTTGCCATCTCTTTGCCCGGGCTCATTCTTAATAAACGTCGAAGATTTAAGGAAGATGGGCACCAAAGATACGTTCCTCACCCCTAAAGAGAGCATTGCAGGCAGAAACGTTTTATTTTTATCCGTCATTACAACAATTAAACTCGAATCTTCTAAGATATTACGCTGGAAGGTGGCGAAGAGCTCAGATAATGTTATCCTGCTCTCCGCTTGGGCAATAGTCAAGAATTTAAGGATTTCCTCCAGGTGCTCCTCTCCTTTGTTGAATGGTATATGGACAACTTCGCCCGCATGGGAAATTAACTCAATAGATACGCCCAAATTGGTAAGGTATTTAGCAATTGAGGCGACGATCTTTATGGTGTATTCTGCGACGGATTCCCTGCCTTCCCCGAAGTTGTCGTCTTTTTCCAGATTAAACATTATGGTTGCCCTAAAAAAGCTTTGCCGCTGAAATTCCTTTACAATGAGCTGGTTTTTGCGCGCAGAGACCATCCAATGTATCTTTTTTAACGGATCTCCTCTTTTGTATTCCCGCACTCCATAAAAATCATCGTCATCGCCGCTCACGCGCGATGTTTCCACGCCAAGCCACGGAGAGGTCCCTTTGTTTAACGCCGGGAACTTGTGGACGTTAAATGTCCGCGGATAAACGTAGACCTCCGAATACACCGGATACGCTTGCTTAAAATAAAACAAACCCAGGGGATCAAAGAAATAAGCGGCCAGCGGGCCTATTTTGTACCTGCCTCTCTGCGGACAAAGGCAGCGGTATGTAAGTTTACGGGCCGAATCAGGCATTAATAAATCCGGCATAATAAATTTTTGCCTTTCCTGGGCATAAGCGCAACTTAAATAATCCTCCAATACAACATCAAAAATGGGCAGCAGGCTTTTATTTCTTACGCCTAAAGTTATCTCCAGGGTATCATCTTCTTCTAATTTAAGCGTTACCTTCCGTTCCAGGTACAGCCTTTTAGAGAAATAAATCAGAATCAGCCATAAAAAATCTACTATTAAAATAGACAGGAGGATCCAGAAGAAAAAATAGAAGATAAGAAAGGGGGTCTTCAGGCTCATAAAAAGGCTAAAGCCAAGAAGAACGAGGAAAAGAATCCACTTTCCCAGAAATTTCTTATACATACTTATATCAGGAAATTGGGATTTGTTTCAATATGCCTTCAACAACCAGATCAGGAGTCATTCCGGAAATCACCGCCTTTGGATGCAATATGATCCTATGCTTCAAGACGCGCGGCAAGAGTTTAATGACATCATCGGGTATAACATAATCCCTGCCCTCAATGAATGCCCAGGCACAGCTTGCTTTCATGATGGCAATCGATGCGCGGGGGCTGGCGCCCTGCTTTACTACATCGGACTTACGGGTTGAGGCTACCAGTTTAACGATGTATTCCAATACCTCAGAAGATACCTGGACCTTCTTTACCTGTTCCTGCAGCCTCAAGACATCCTCGAGAGTCATAACCGGCATAACGTTTTCCACGGGATGTTTAATCTTTTGGTCGGAAATAACCTTTATTTCTTCAACTATAGACGGATATCCTATATTGATTTTCATCAAAAACCTGTCTATCTGGGCTTCAGGTAAAGCGTATGTCCCCTGGTATTCAATGGGATTTTGCGTAGCGATAGTCATAAAGGGGGTTGGCAGCGTATATGTTAAGCCTTCGACAGTAACCTTATACTCCTGCATACATTCCAGGAGCGCAGATTGTGTACGCGGGGTAGTCCTGTTAATTTCGTCAACCATAAGAATATGCGTAAACACCGGGCCTTTTTTAAAATCAAACTCCCCTGTCTTAGGGCTGTAAACGAATCCACCGGTAATATCCGTAGGCAGCAAATCCGGGGTGGCCTGTATCCTTTTAAACTCCCCGCTTATAGACTTGGCTAACGACAATGCGAGCATTGTCTTACCCATCCCGGGGATATCCTCGATCAGGATATGGCCGTTAGTCAATAAACCTATAACCAGCATTTTTACTGTTTCGGTTTTGCCTACGATAACTTTTTCTATGTTCGCAACTAGCTTAAGGATATCTTCATTGCCCATTATCTGCCTCCCTGGTTTGCCCGCTCTGCGCGGAGTGGCAAAGGAAAAATATTAGTTGTATTATATAACAGTTTTACCAAAATTCCAAACCAAATAGTTTTTCAAACCATCAAGGATTTCTATGTTTAAAGGGGGCAGGCCTGAAACCTGGGCCTAATTTATGTAACCAAGGGAGCGCATCTTTTCTTTCATTCTTTCTTCGTCTAAGGGCGAGCGAATCGGCTTTCTGGCTATTTCATTTTTATTTGTCTCATAGGTATCAATATATGCAAGCGGGTGATTATGCAAATAGTTTTTCTCTACCGCTTCCACTAATACCTTCCCATCCATGTCCCTGGGAACCGGAAAACCCATATAATACAGTATTGTGGGGGCTAGATCATATACCGTTGCCCCAGCAATCTCTTTATTACGCAAAATGTACCTCCCCGAAATAATAATTACCCCCGGATTGCTATGCTCACCGGAATAAATATTGTCAATAAACAAATCCCGGATTTTGTATTCTTTATTATTAATCAACAGGTGGCAATCCAAATGCTCCTTCAGAAACCTCTTCGGCGCCTTGATTAAAAAACCGCTCTTCGTATCTTCAAGTTTGGCAAAAGGCGAATCTCCCGTTTCCTTAACTTTTATTTTCTTTAAAACAAGTTTGGCTTTCTCCCTTAAGCCGGAAAACTCTTTTTCAGAAAGATCCCCGGATATCTTAATATTCTTTTCAAAAGAATGTATATCCATAGGATCATTCTCCAGTATGGCTGTCCGGGAACCTTTAGCGATCCTTTTTATATTGCTGATCTCTAAAAGATAATCCACCCTTGAAAAAAGAGAGCTGTTTCTCGGGGTAGCGTGAAAACCGTGGTCAGAAACGATAAAAACAGCGCTCTCTTTACCTGCTTTTTTAAGTATGCCTCCAATTTGCCTATCAGCCCAAATATAATAATCATTTATCAGGTTCTTATACCTTTGTATCTCATCTTGATTCACATTAAAATTTTCGGGGTGGAGAAACTTCCAGAAATTATGCGAAACTACATCAATCCCTCTAATATAAAGACAAAAAAAATCAAAATTCTTATTTTTCAATAAGTATTTTGAAAGATTGACCATAAAACTATCCACGTTTTCAATCGACCACCAGAAACCCGGGAACCTGTTTTTATCTATACCGGAAAGAATACTGCTTGCCATATATTTAAACCTGCCGAACTCCTCCGGGGAGCAAATTTTTGCAAAATCCGGGTATGACCTGTTTTGGGCGAAATAGTCCAGATCATTAACATCTAAAACCCTGTCCGAGACCATGATCCCATTAACCTTTTCCGCCGGCCAGGTCACCATAAAATTAACCACCCCGACTCTTTTGTTATTCTCGCTTAATATATTCCATATAGATTTGGCTTTCTTTAAATTACTGCTGGGAGGGATGCTGATGTTTGTGTCCGGGTCTTGCATCAACCGGTCCGTAATCCCATTTTTTATAGGTATCTTTCCGGTTGCGATACTGGTCCAAATTACCTCACTATAAAAAGGACTGGCTGATCTAAGGCCTCCCCAGCACCCCTTATCCACCAATTTCTTAATATTCGGCAGCTTCCCCTCTTGTATCAACGGGGTTATCACATTCCAGCTGGCTCCATCAATCCCGATTAATAATACCCTGGGCTTATGCCCACAGCCGGCAGCGTAAACAAGGATAATATTGATTAAAAATATGGAAATAATTTTATCCTTCTGCCGGAATATACTCATGGAATAGCCTGTTTATAGAAGAGAACCACCAGTGCGGATATTAGATATAATTTTTTGCCCCGCATGGATTCGAACCATGACAACAAGATCCAGAATCTTGTGTCCTACCATTAGACGACAGGGCAGTTAATTTCGTAAGCGTTTATATTTATTTGTGTTCTGTCACTTGTTGTCAATGGTTCTTGTCCATCGGTTTTACCAAGTGGCAGAAAACTGCCAATTTTACTTGCTAAAATGTCAACTGCACGTTTCTTGTGGTCTTGCGACAAGTGACTGTATCGTAAAGTCATTTCCAACGATTTATGCCCCAACAACTCTCTGACAGTATTTAAGTCAACTCCATTCATTACAAGTTGAGAGGCAAACGTATGCCGTATATCGTGAAACCTGAAGTTAGTTATACCAGATTTTTGACACGCTGTAAAGAATGACTTTCTAAGATTGTAATATGGTTTATTTTCTCTGCGGTGGAATACATATGGGGTATCTGGACACTTTTTTATACTAATCAACGCATTCCGCACTTGTTCATTCATTGGCACTTCTCTCTTCTCGCCATTTTTTGTTTGGTATAAGTAAATAATGTTTCTTTGGAAATCAATATCGTGCCATTTTAGGTTACCGATTTCGCCCTTTCTCATTCCAGTATGGAGTGCGATAAGAACAAACGGTTTAAAACGCACATCGCAATTAGATAATAGTTTCCCAATCTCTTCTTCCTCAAGAAACCGTAATCTGGGTTGTTCTTTATAGAATTTAATAGTTCTTACTGGATTTTTGCCGTCAAATTTATCCCATAATATTGCTTTATTAAAGATTGATTTTAGTTGGGTTAATACTCTATTGGTAGTGGCAGGACTGACTTCTTGGACAACTTGCGCTTTCATCTGTTCAACCATTTGAGGAGTTATTTCGTGCAGATATTTTCCAGTAAATAGTGACTTTAACCGATTTATATTGGATAATTCCGCATTCTTCCAAGACCGATTGTTAACTTTAGAATGACAATTTAAGTACTCATCTGCAAAATCTTCAAATCTTATTTTTTGTTCTTTCTTTACATCAAGATACTTATTCTCGGCAATTTCTACTTTTATCTTCTTCAAGACAGTTTCTGCCAACTTCTTGTCAGGACCTATCCTCTTTCTATGACGTTTTTTATTAACACTGTAATCCACGAACCAATTTCCGTCTTTCTGGTATACTCCCATAAGCGGAAGGTATCATAGGTATTCTAAATAGGCAAATGCTATTTTAAGATATGTAGAAAAATATGCCAAGGGGACAACGCAATTTTCAACTGCCCCTTGGCATCTATGGTCTTCTAAAAGATTTGTAGCTGTTTGCAGGGGCTCTCAATTAAACTTGCTTCTTTTTGTAACTTTAAAACAGTCTTCTTTAATTCTGAAATAAACTTCAAATCCAAAGATAGTCTTTCTTGAACTGGGTGACCGTTGGAATCACCATACACTGTAAAATTAACGGTCTTGCATCCATCAGACTTGTCCACCGTAACATATACTGTTTCGTGCTCGTTTCTTTTAAAACTCGAAATTGTTTTTCCCATCTTAAACCTCCATTTTAATCGTTAGTTAGTTGAAATTTAACAAAGAATAGTGCATAACCATACCCTGACTATCTTCACCACTCTTCTTATCGGTTAAATCGGTCTTTTTTTTGTTTGAGATACGATTAAAGGTGGAGTTTTTAAGGGCATCCCGACTCTTATCTGACACTTTTCGTTCCTTAGATACTTGATGGTCATTTAACCACTTCTCAAGTTCTGTTTTGGCATCTCCATCTGGGTCTAGTCCTTTTAGTTTTTTCCCCATCCTAAACTTTCTGCTCAACATTTCAGTAGTAAAGTAAGTGTCTGGGGTAATACTCAAAAACTTGATTTTCTTTTGTCTACTAACCCAAAAAAGTGTGTTGAACTTTTTTACTTTGCAGATATCTTCATCCGAATACCAAAGAGAATTATTTAAACTTTCAGCATCCAATGGACATATCGGCGCATTGCACTCGTTACAGTATTTACACTTCTCTTTTACATCAAATTCGTTCTTGTTCATCTTACGACTCCTCCCAAGCCAGTAATTTACTTAGATAATCTATGGTCTACTCTATGGGGAAAGATGTTTTCTATCTTTACCCAATGCGACAATGCGTATTTTTCATTGGCGCATCAAACAAGTAGTTAACCAATCTCTAAGTAAATACCTATAGTTAATTGTTATTAGTAATTGTTATTGGTCAGTCCTTTTTACAGTGAATTCACTTCATTTTTACAAATTGGGTTATTTTAACTACCCACCCTTAAACTCTTCAGGGATTCCCAAGATTAAATATTCAGTAGCATTGTGCGAATACCCTTTCTTGTAATTAATGAACCCCTTGTCTTTTAGACTCCTTCTTGCCGCTACTACATTTCTTGAAGAAATAAGTTTTGTACTGCAGATATCTTTATCTGAATGGAAGAACCATTTACCCTCATCTCCAGTAAACTTATTTTCACAATGTAAAAGCAAATCAAGTAATATGTACTCTGATTTTGTCAGAAGCCTACTCTTTGCCAATGCAATTAAACAGTGGGGCTTGGCATACCAGCCGTTAATTCTATCTTCATTTTCCATATTTATCACCTCCTTCCCAGGGTAATATTATTAATAATTGTGTGATACAATTAATAATGAGCCTATCGAAAACGCCAAGATGCGATTAATCTTTTTACGTCCTCACCTATATTAAAAACGGCTATTCTTGCGAGAGATAACTGATGTAACTACTTGGGATGCTGGGAGATGTGGTTTTAAGATGTGGCGATTTGGTTATAACTGACTGGAAAATTGGTGGTTACGAAGTCGGACTTTTGGTTATTGCGGGATTTTACTGATTTTACTATTCTGTTTCGAAAAAATCTTTGTGAGGTGAAGTTTTACCAGAATCTTGGAAACCATCATCAGACATACCATATTCAACTTTGTGGTATGGAACTAACTTTGAGGAGTGCAAATTTAAAATATCTTTGTTGGCGAGTTTTCTACCTGTTATAAGACGCCTCTCCATTTCTTGTCGCTCAATAACATCCCAATTTTCTACTTCATCAACCCAATTGCGAATAGTATCTTTGCTGACTTTAAATACACGCCCAAGATATCTACATTCAATCTTTATTCTAGTTACTAGAACATAAATGAGATACTTGGCACGTTTTTCATCTTCTTTGAGTCTTGTTTTGGAAACAGCAATCTTCTGAGGTTTTGTTTTCCAGAGACCATAATACCAAATTGGATGTATAACTTTTCTTTTAGGTTTAGATATAAGAATGGCTACATCTGAAGAAATACGGAAAGCATAGATTAACTTTACTAATGCGCTGTTCGACTTTAAAACAGAACTACTTAAATCTTTATCCTTTAACCTCAAGTATGGACTTATTGGATGCCATATTCCCCACTTTTCTTTAAAAAAATACTTAAATTGATTATCTAAAGAACGGAAATCTGAACATAATTCGGTATCATTAACAGAATTAATGAGAATATTGTCTTTTATCTTCTCAAAATCACCGAAGACTTTATAGTATAATTTATAATAAATATCTTGTCTAAGATTCTTATATTCTTCATACGCTTTGCGTAATATTTCTCCTGAAAATATGTTTTTTTGCACCGTAGGACTACCCATAAATCACCGACCTTATTATAAGTATTTATTACTTAGTTTTATCCTAAGCCCTTGGAAAATAAAAGAATTTCCTACATTTGTCTGATTAGGACTAATGTATAAAAATAAAATAATAATATGGTTTGGTGCTAAATGCGGAAAAGATTACGTTAAGTAACACAACGTAAGAACTTCTCTTTTGATATAATTAACACATTTTCGAAAACTTTTTCTATTTTTCCTACCCTAGTGACTAACTGAATATAATTTTTTATTCGTCGGCATAGTTTTAACTTTTCATCGTTAAACGGAATAACTACCCCAATCGAACCAATAATAGATGTATTGGCAATGTTACCAATCATATGTTTACTAGAACCAGAATTCTCTATTTCAATGGCTAATAGACATCTCGGGTTACTATTTCTATTTCGCATAAAACTATCAAATGTCCCCATCCGCAATTCTGAATTATTCCATAACCTACTTAAAAAACCAATGTTGGTTTCTGCCGCCATATTAATGCTTCTTACATCATTTTCTATTTCTCTATTTATATTAAAACCTCCAACCGCAATATCCAACCTTGGACAATATAGTTCACCATCTGGGTAAAAATTCCTATTCAAAGCATCACGACTTTCCTTAGAAACATCCCATTCATATCGTAAATTATCATCTCCAAAAATACCTATTAAACGATTATAAACAGTTTTTTGGAATTTCCTTACACCAGAATCATTGTTACTAATTCTCAGTAATGGACTCATTTCTTCTCTTCCAAAAGTTTAAACCCATTACTAATAAACAGGTAAATCAACCCTACCCCACACCAGAATATCAATAACTCTAATATAAACCATCCAAACCCTGCCCAAAGTCTATCTTGACCAAAGATTATTCTTATTAATAATGGGGATTCTGAAAGTGGTCTGCCCAATCCATCTATAATCACTCCATTCCTACTGCTAGTAATAAAATACGCTAAGAAACCAATAATAAATAAAGCCACTCCAATCAAAAACCCCAACCCATACATTATTTTACCAATTGCTTTCTTCATGCTCTAACCTCCCTGAAACGAAAAATAACTCTTATTTTGGTAAATTTTGATTAAATGTTAAATCAACCTCTTTAATGGGTATGTAATATTTAACAGAAAATATCTGTCTCTTTTCTCTTAGAAGATTTCTTAATATTACGACTTCTTTAATCAATTCTTTATGTTGTGATATTATTACGGCTTCGTTAGTTGAGATTTTATTTATAAATTCTTCTGCTTCTGTACTAAAGAAGAAGTGCAAGTATTCAGAATCAATACTGACTTGAACCTTGCGCTCCTCTAATGCTACTTCATAACCCATAAATAAAGAATCGAGAAAAAACTCTACTATAACCCATTTATATTCAGTTAGTTTCCTTACCTCAATAGAAGTCAAAACAGTGATATCATTATCTACCGCTTCGAGACATCTATTTGCAAAATCCGATATTTTATTTTGAAGTTGTTTTAAATGAATGTTAAATTCTATAACTTTTTTATTTAAGTTTACAAACTCATTTCTTAATTCTCTGGGAGTATGTTTTTCTAATTCGGGGGGCAATTCTTTTAGTAAATCTGGGCACTTATTCTTTCCTGTCTCCATAGAAAACATCTTATTTTCTACGCTAAACCATATTTGTTTACTATAGAAACCGCCCAAACTAATAATTATTTCTAACTGTTTTAACCAATTTGATAAAGAAATATCGAAAAAGTTTCTACAAGCAGTTCTTAATTCTTTTAACACTAATTCTCGTTGTTGAATACGCCATTGAAAAAGTGCTAAAAATACAACTGCACCAGAGAAAATTAGAGTAATTAAATCCTTGGTTGAAATATTTTTTAATTCTGTAATCGCTGGTTTAAAAAACATATTATTTCTTAAGAATTAAAATTAGTGTTGAAACTATTGTTAAAATAACTAATACGTTTGTTAACCACTTTAATCTATTCGTCAAAATCACTAGCTGATTTGTCAGGTCTACAATTTTATTAGTAGCAACCATTTGAGTTCTTGCATTTCTACGTTGCATCTCTGCTATCACTATTTCATAATTTTCTTTGGCACTTATTGTATGCCCAGACCAGCCAATAATATGTTCATTAAACCAAATATCAAGCTCTTCATCACTATATTTGGTAAAATCTTTCTTGTCTATCATCATTTAATTCGCTCCTTTCCCCTATTTTCCTCGTTATACCTACAATCTTCTTGTTATCATTTTATTTTCTAATATCCGTGCGTATCATTCTTTAAATTTTATGTATCTAACTCCTTGTGGCGGATGCATACGACGCACTTCAACAGGCTCAAGAACTTCTTGTAAATTAGACATAAACAAAACACTTTTCCAATCTCTTTCAGGGGCATTCTTCCAGTTAAACGGTCTATGTTTAGTATCTTTATAAAAGATTGTGGTCTTAAAAGCTGCATATTCCTTAACAAGTAACAAATCACCTTTGTAATATCTATTTTCCCCAGAAACTTTAATTATTATTTTCGTTGGGTATTTAAGTCTTCTGATGACAGAAACGGGATGTCTCCACATTAAGTATTCTCTATTTGATATCTCAATCGCCTCTTTGAAATCTCCAGTTTTCTTTTCGTTATAACATATATAAATTCCTTCCATCTTGCCTCCTTACATCTCACTCAATGTCCTAATTGCCCAGAGATAAACAAACGCTAATTAACTGGAGAGAAAAACCTAAGAGAATAATTTTTATACCAAGTTCAGCTTTATTTTTTTGGAGTAATGCAATTGGTGTCTCTTTTTTTATTTCTGGATTGGTTTCTGTCATATAGTGAGAAGACTTTACTGAAAAAAATAAAAAAGTAGTCCCCACTAGATTAAAAATCAATCCGCCTATATTTAAACCTATTATAATTCGTTCCATATCTCATCTCCCTTTTTTATTTATCTTTGCAGAATCAACAAATTTAAGAAGAATATCAATAAAACCACAGAATTTTAATGCGTCTTCTCTAGAAAATTTATCCATCAATTTATGATGAGTTAAATTTCTAAAACCCAACATTAATCCTCTACAAATGTGTCCGAAACCTTCGTGTTCTTCTGGTTCGCCTTCAATAATCAAAATACTATCTGATGGTTTTACTTTAAACACTTCGTTAATAAGTTTTGTTCCTTCCGTCCCAGTAACTCCAGATTTTTTCCTAATAATACCCTCTAAAACCAACGTTGCTTGATTAAGAACTCTATCAAATTTTCCTCTCGCAGACAACAAGTCTAAACATCTATCTCTTAATTCTTGATTTTCAATAGCATTTATTAAACTACCTAATTCTAATATTTTATCATTCAACTGATATTTGTATTGTAAATAAGAGATAAACTGTTTTATCCTTGTGATAGAAGTTGGCGAAACTAAAGGTTTATGTCCTTCATACTTTACAATTTGGCTTTCAGGAATTTTGTAACTATCAAGATTTTCTTCTGTAATCTTTGATATGTCATCCACAATCATGTTGTAATCATCCTTAACTATAAGTGGATAACACCCAAACGTACTTTTCGCATCTGGCAAAGATTCTAATAAACCCATTAATCTTCCATATGTACTTCTTAGTTTTTCATAATCCATAAATTTCTCCTTTTTATTAAACAAAAAAGGCAACCCCCTATTTGGAGAGTTGTCTTATAGTTTCCCCTTCTGTCTCATTAGTGCCTCTTTGTTAATTTAAGTGTATTATAGCACTAATAAGTATGATTAAAACTCTTTATTGGCATAGACTTCCTTTAGAGGTATAATTGGAATATGGGAAAACATCCTTTGGTTACCTACATAAAGAGTATTTTTTATAAGAAAATAGAGTGGGACAAATCTACGGCTCTTATTACATTTACTTTCTCTGTCTTATTTTATATTTTTGCTATTAAATATCACAGTAAATTATTTCTTATATTATACGCAATCAGTCTTATAGTTTTTATCCTAACTCCTCTAATATCTATAGGTATTTTTGAATATAAATGGTGGAAGGAAAGAGAATATGGAAAAATTTCTTTGCCCAAAACCTACGAAGATGTAAAAGATAAAGAAAAAATTTCCTATGAAGTATTTGAATATGTTAAAGGATTGGAAGAAAGAATTAAGAAACTTGAAAAAGAATCTCCAGGAAGATTGGGTATTTTCGCTTTCTTTCTCGCTACACTACTTGCCATAGTATTATACTTGCTTCCAAAAATACTTCCGCATTAACAAATCACCTCCTTTGCAATAGACTCAAAAATTAAATATATTATTTGATTAACTCATCTCTGTCTACTAAAGAGATTTTATTGTATTTGGCGAGTTCAACTGCGGAAAAGTAGATACTAGATATAATAAAATTGAGTTTATTTCTGACCTAACTTCTTGGTTAATTCGACTTCATCGCTAATTTTCTGCGGAAGATACGGAACCATCGCTAAATTCTTACCTTTTATGACAATTTTTGTCTTGTCTGGACCTTCCTCGTAGAAGAATACCAGTAATGGGGAATATAAACGCCATTTGAAGGCATCCAGATTGCATAATATTACTTTGTTATCATAATCTTTCTTCATTATTTGCGGATTTAATAATTTAACTGTAGCAAGAAAAGTTTCTTCATAAGAACCATTGATTACTTTCTCATCGCCCTTAATAGAATCTTGTCGGTATTTCTTTATAACACTATCCATTCCTTCCGATGTGGACACGGTCGCACAACCACTTAATAACGCTGACATTACAAATAGCAATATCAAATACTTCTTACCCATACCACACCCCCATTTATTTCTTTGTTAATGTGTTAATTGCCCAAATAGTTATCCTTATAAATGCATAAGTAAAATAAATTAACAGTGGCTTGGTTACAAACCAACCAGCTACCGCTAATGTTCGTATTATGATAAAGCCATCTCCAATACGTTGTGGAGTACTTCTGTTCCATAGTTCGACTAAATCCTCGTTCGTCAAATTACCCATTGTTTTACCTAGCAAAATGGTTACCAGTAATATCCCTAGAAAGAGTAGAAATTCTCTTGCAAAAATTCTCTTCATTTAACCTCCTTTTTCTTATTCTGAGTATACACCGTATTACAGTTAGGTGTCAATAGGCTAAAACCGTAGGATAATACGGTGTATGGAGACAAATATCAGATTAAAATTGGGTAAAAGAATTAAAGAATTACGAAAGAAGTGCGGATATACTCAAGACAAACTTTCTGAAATAACCGAAATTGATTATAAGTACATTCAAAGAATAGAAGGAAAAACTCCCCCGAATCTCAAACTAGAAACTCTCGAAAGACTCGCCAAAGTATTCAAACTACCATTATCTAAGTTCTTAGACTTCAAGTAATACCCCTAGAAATACCCATTGTAGGAGTTCAGGCACCATTGAGGACTAAGATTTATCTCTTAAGAATACTTCTCTTACCCTACCTTAATTACTGGGTGACTTCCTCTATATTTTTTAACAAATTTATCTACATTTTCCGATTTATTATGTGCAAACATAAACCTACGTGACGCAATAACAGTCATTCTGTTTATATGTTTGACGTGTTGATTGTTACCTTGAAAATATCCCGCACTACGTTCCCACCCACCAAAAGCAGCCATATCCTTTGATAATGGAAATGTCACTTCTATATTCTTGTTAGCAAGTCCTACGCCATAAAATGAATGTGGGTTATGAGCAGGGTCAATATATCTTAACGGATTGTCTCCTGTCATAAACTTATAGTCATCTGTTGCTTTTATAAAACGCCACTTCATATGAAAAAATATTTTTGCAAAATCTTCAAGTAAAGATAACGCCATTCCAGTTGCATATTGGGGGTTGACATCTATTGTGTAATTATCTTTATTAAGCATATATTGACGAAATTCTTCGGTAGACATACCAATCTTTTTCTCTGTATCATTTTCATAGCTTTCTATCATTTTCTTAAAACTATCTTTATCGGATGATAAATTAAGACCCACCCGTTTTATAACCTCTCCTGTTGATTCCCTAATGTTTTCTCTCATATTAGGTACTCTTACCATCATAGAAGAAACAAATAATGCAAAATTAATATTATCTTCTTTGGATAACTCATCCCGATTTAGTATTTTTTTAACAACACTAGCAAATATTCCTTCTATTTCACTCATAGAGTTTTCTATTGTTTCCGAGTCCCTTACTCCTTGTGAATCTATAAAAGAAAAGTAGTGTTTTTCATAGGCAATGCCTTCGGGTGATGACTCAAACAAGCCCTTGTCATCTTTATCATAAACCCATAATGTACCGCTTGAATTAGTAAAACCGTTGAGATAAAAGACAGGTATATAATGATGATTTGTTTTGGGATTAGTATTATTCATATTAATATTATATCATTTACCCAAAGATAGGAACAGTGCGGGATTATTTAACGGAAATTCATAGACGTGCGAAAGGATACCCCTGGGTGTCAGAAAAATGACATATTTGTGGCAGAAATTAACACTGCGAGACAAAACAAAACGCCGTGACTCGTCGGTAAAAGAGATGCGACGTAAGTTCAATAACGTTCCAGAATCTTGTGTCCTACCATTAGACGACAGGGCAGTTAATTTTTATACGGTGTCCTACCTCACCCTGTGCCTTACGGCTTAGGGGGACTACGCTCGGCAGAAATTCCTGCCTCGCTTGATTAGACGACAGGGCAGTTAATCTTTAAATAGTATAAAAAGTATATCGTGGATAAAAAACTAAATCAAGGATATTATTGTGAATCTGATCTTGCCAAACAAAACGCAACCTGCCTTTGGATAAAATTAAGCCGGAATCAAGACATCCGTTGACGAGAATTAACAAAACTACGGCGAGATAGAGGTTAAAGCTGGTTGGCGCGAAACCTGGTTATCATACATGGCCTGGCATTTATTTTTCAAACCCCCCTTAAGAAACTCCCATCTGCCATTATTGAGCTTTATATATTTTACTTTTCCGGTTATACGGTTCACTAAAACAGTGGTGTGATTGGCGGCTAAAACAACCTCTCTATTGAGCAACTGATCAAAAATATTCGCTGCGTAAACAGGTGAGGCAGCCATTAAAATCAGCACTAAAGCAATAACCGGTTTTATCATTAAAAGCAAATATCCTGCCCGCTACTTCAATCTCGCGGCAATGTCCAATAAGGTATTTACCAGGAATGACTTCAGGAACATAATTGCCAGAAAAGCGATTATCGGAGAGATATCAATACCGGAACTAAAATTAAACGGCAGTATTTTTCTTATGGGATAAAGTATGGGCTCGGTGGTTTTTTCCAGAAACTGTACTATAGGGTTAAAAGGATCCGGGCTTATCCAGCTCATCAGTGCGCGGATCAGTATCAGCCAATAAAGTATCCCGAGAAGCATGTTTAAAACATGCGCCAATGCGACTAGGAAATTAGATAATACAAAAATAATCGTTCTCCAGGTTATGGTTTATGACTGTTTGTGGGCATCTTCGTATCTCTTCAGAAGCCTCATAATATTTTTATTTACCCGGCGCAGGTTAAATGATACATCGACGACAAAAACGAATATTAAACCCAGCATCAACGCTGAAACTACAAGTGCAGTAGGCATCTCCACCTCCCTGGCTTAACGGACTCTATTGCCTGATGACTTCATTTTATGCGATAAATGACTCCAGTCAATACTTTTATAATACGGGCTGGATAAAAAATAAAAGGGCAAGGGGAAATTTTTTTGGCTTTTATTTCTGGGCATTGCCTGCCCGCTGGTAGTTTACCCCTTGCCCTTACCTATATCTCATATCTCACTGATAAAATATAACATAAATTCACTACGCATTTCAAGGGGGGCGAGAAAATATTTAGGCTCAATTATCCTGCTTATTCGCAACTCCGGGATTAGCGGTTTGCAAATTAGCTATGGTTGATTTTATCACCTTCTGATATTCAGGAGGCAACTGTGAAATGTCCCCGCCTAAAGGCATTCCCGCCGCGGGCTGATTACCTCCCGGCAGAGGGGCTTGAACGCCCTGCATATTCTGCATGACCGATTGAATCATTTTTTGATATTCAGGAGGTAGCTGCGATAAACTCGCCTTTGGCGCAATTAGGGAAGCTGGTTGGCTGGTTGCTGCCGCCTGCGGGATAATCGGCAGCAAAGGTATTTCTGCAGCCTTTTCCTCTTTTTTCTTCTGTGGCACATTCAAAGAAGAAGCATAGGCCTGATAAAGAGATTCTAGCTGAGGGCTCGGGGTGCCTGAGCTGGCTGCAACCCCCTGGGTAATAGAGGCCACCTCATCATTATAATAAATCAGATCTACCCCAAAGAAATCCAGCTTGACGTATTTATCCGTTTTCTCAATAACCCTGCCTTCAACTTTCTGGCCTGATTTGAGCAAAATAGTCTCACTAAAACCTAAACTTAGAAAAAAGGAAGAGAGAACGGCGCAGCAAATACCAATTTTCACTTTGCCCATTTTAATAACCTCCTTTTTGTCCGTTCCAGGCCTAAATGGTGTATCAGCTCAAAAAGCCCCGGGCCAATAGTCTTTCCGGTTAAAGCGACTCTAAGCGGATGAATTAATGTTTTAGCCTCGATATTAAGTTTTCCTACCAGGTCGCGGAAACTTTTTTCGATATTCTCAACGCTAAAATTGCTTAAACCTTCAAGCTCCGCAATGAAAAGCTTAAATTCCTTAGATAAATCTTTAGATAAAAACTTCTCCTGCGCAGCCGGATCAATTTTGATCTCTTCGATAAAGAAAAAATCCGCCCAATCAATAAAATCATTTAACCGGGTAAGCCTTGGCTGAAACAATCTTATCAACCCCAAGGTATAATCCCGGTTGGATTCTTTTTCTTTAACATACCCTTTCTCAAGAAGCATTGGAGTAAGCTCCTCAAGCAGCTTTTGGGGGTCGGCGTCCTTTAGATACTGATTATTTACCCAATCCAGTTTCTTTAAATCAAAGGTGGCCGCGGTCTTATTCACATTTTTTATATTAAATAATTCTATTGCCTCAAGCCTGTTAATTATCTCACGGTTTCCTCCCGGAGCCCAGCTTAAGAGTAAAAGATAGTTTATCAGGGCTTCCGGCAAATACCCCATCTTGCGATAATCACTAATCGCGGTTGCCCCTGTCCTCTTAGAAAGCCTGCCCCCGTCCATACCCATAATCAAAGGAAGGTGCGCGAAATCAGGCAAAGGAAACCCCAGGGCTTCATAGAAAAGAACCTGCTTCGGAGTATTGGAGATATGGTCGTCCCCGCGGATTATATGCGTGATATTCATTTCCGCGTCATCCACTACACAGGCAAAATTATAAGTAGGGGTGCCGTCGGATTTGATTAATACCTGGTCCTTGATTAAGCTGGAATCAAATTCGATTTGGCCCCGGATAAGATCATTAACTTTTATCTTTTGCGCGCTGACTTTAAAGATTACCGCTTCCTTGCCTTCAGGTGATTTCTCAATGTAAGCCAACCCGGCTTTAAGCAGTTTGTCGGCATGCTGTCGGTATCTCTCAAAACGCTGGCTCTGGTAGTAAAGCTCATCCCAATTAAAACCCAGCCATTTAAGACTAAAGAGTATCTCATCCACAAATTCTTTTTTGGAGCGCTCTTTATCCGTATCCTCAATCCTTAAAACAAACTTTCCTTTTTGCGACTGGGAAAAAAGCCAGTTGAATAAGGCGGTGCGGGCCCCGCCGATATGTAAATTACCCGTGGGGCTGGGCGCGAATCTTACTCTAACCATTTCCTAGTTTTGCTCCTTCCTGCAAGGCTTTTTGATTAACCTCCAAAATATCCGTTTTTCCGGCAGGGGCCATGGATTTAAACACCTCCAGCACCTCTTTAATCTTTACGATTTTCTTAGCCCTTAAATAACAACCCAAAGCCGCCATATTAGCAACTTTAATATTACCTAATCCTATAGCGATATCTGTAAAAGGAAACTGTAATATTTTTATCCTCCCAAGGCGGGAGGTTTTAGCTAAAGACGAGTTAAGTATAAGCAGCCCCTGGTCTTTAACCCTATGCTTAAATTTTTCTAATGAGGGGTTGTTTAAAATGATAAGCGTATCGGCTTTAGCTATGTAAGGAGAGCCTATCTCCTGATCAGAGACAGTTACCATGCAATGGCTGGTACCGCCGCGGACCTCCGGGCCATAAGCCGGGAACCAGCTAACCTGCTGTCCTTGGCGCATTACCGCCTCAGCCAAAACCTTTCCCAGAAGCATTACCCCCTGGCCTCCGCTGCCGGCGATGATTACGCTCTCAATCATTTAATCCTTCCTAAAGGAAACTCCTTTTGCATTACATCCCTGATCCAATCCAGCGATTCTTTCGGGTTCATTCCCCAATAAGTCGGACAAGGCGAAAGTATCTCAACCAGAGAAAACCCCAAATCGTCCATTTGATTTTTAAAAGCCTGCTTTATCGCCTGCCTGGCTTTTAATACCCCCTGGGGGTTATAAAAAGATACCCGTTCAATATAATGCACACCTGGCAATAATGCCAACATTTCAGAAATCTTCAAAGGATAACCGTGTTTTTCTTTTTCCCTGCCAAGAAGGGTTGTAGAAGTCTTCTGCCCCAACAGCGTAGTCGGAGCCATCTGGCCTCCGGTCATCCCATAAACCGCGTTGTTAATAAAAACCACGGTCAGGTTTTCCCCCCGGTTTGCCGCATGAATGGTTTCATTCGTGCCTATAGCCGCCAGGTCTCCATCTCCCTGATAGGTAAAAACAATATTCTGCGGCCGCACTCTTTTTATGGCAGTAGCGACAGCCAATGCCCGTCCATGTGCCGCCTCCGAACAATCGAACTTCCAATAATCATAAGCCACTACGGCACAACCAACCGGGGCTATACCAATAGTTCTCTCTCTTATGCCCAACTCATCCACTACCTCAGCAATCAGGCGATGCGCAATGCCATGGCCGCAACCCGGGCAATAATGTGTAGATATGTCATACAGTGATTCTGGATAAGAAAATATTTTTTCCATTATATAATTTTATTAACCTTGTTGATAATCTCTTCTTCGCTGGGTATCCCGCCTCCTGAGCGGCCGAGAAACTCTACCTGCGCAGCGCCATTAACCGCAAGCTTTACATCCTCAATCATCTGGCCATAAGACATCTCAACAACTAAATATTTAACCTTCTTACTTCCTGATTGGAACACCTTTTCGGGAAACGGCCATAGGCTGATAGGCCGGATTAACCCAACCTTCTTGCCGACAAGCCTTAATTGGCTAAGCGCGCCTTTTGCAATACGCGCCATTGTTCCGTAGGCAACCAGGAGCACCTTGGCATCAGCTAATAATAAGCTTTCATAACGCGCCTCTTTTTCCTTAATCAGCGCATAATTCTTTTGAAGCTTGAGATTAAATTCTTCAAGGGCGCCTTCGCGCAAGAAGAATGACTTAACAATATTCGGTTTTCTCCCTTTACAGCCTGTAAGCGCCCAGGGTTTTAAAGTAAACCCCCTGGTTTTCCTGGTAGATAGCTTAACCGGCTCCATCATCTGGCCTAAAATTCCATCCCCTAAGATCATAACAGCAATGCGGTATTTATCCGCTAGATAAAAACTTGTCTGCGTCAAATCATACGCTTCTTGTACGCTTGCGGGAGCTAAAACTATCAGGTGATAATCCCCATGGCCTCCTCCGCGCGTAGCCTGAAAATAATCTGATTGCGCAGGAGCAATATTGCCCAGGCCAGGCCCGCCGCGCATGATGTTGACGATTACCGCCGGAAGTTGGGAGCCGGAGATATAAGATATCCCCTCTTGTTTTAAACTTACCCCCGGGCTTGAAGAAGAAGTCATGGCCCGAGCCCCGGCAGCGGAAGCTCCATAAACCATATTAATCGCAGCCAGCTCCGATTCCGCCTGGATAAATACCCCTCCGGAAAGCGGCATATGTTTGGCCATATAAGCGATAAGCTCATTTTGCGGAGTAATAGGATAACCGGCATAGAAATTACACCCTGCCTGGATCGCTCCCGCAGCAATTGCCTCATTACCGGAAATCAATATTCTTTTCTTTAACATATCTATTTATATACCTCAATACAGCAATCCGGACAGATCAAGGCGCATTGCATACAACCGAGACAATCGCCCGTTGAATCAAACTCCACAAAGTTTAATCCCCGTTTATTTAATTTCGCGCTTTTTTTAATCAGGCCTTTCGGGCAGAAACTCATGCATAAAAAACAGCCCTTGCATCTATCCTGATTGATTATAATTTTAGCCATTATGTTTTAGCGCCTGGCGGATGTTTTCGGCAATCCCCGAGGCAGAAAGCCCGTTCTCTTCCAATAGCAATTCCCTTGGCCCATGCGGAATAAATTTAGATGGCAAGCCGAGACGTAAGACCCGTGTGTCTAATTCCTGGGCTACAGCGCTGCCGAACCCCGCATCCCTGACTCCTTCTTCTATAGTAAAAACCGTTTTTTTATTCGCGCAAACAATCCTCATTAATGCGATATCCAGGGGAGCGGCAAACCGGGCGTTGATTAAGCTGCCGGATACCCCCTCCTCGCCTAACAGCTCAATAGCTTCCCTGGCAATTGAGACCATACTTCCTAAAGCAATAATTGTAAAATCCTTGCCCTCTTGGATTAATTCTGCTTTACCTAATTTCAGCGGCACCGGTAAATCATTGCTTAAATTAGTATTGGCCCGTGGATATCTTATGGCTACCGGCTTATCCAGCGTCACGGCAAACTCTAACATTGCCTCAAGTTCACGCCCATCTCTTGGCGCCATAATCACTAAATTAGGAATACTCTTCAGGTAGGCAATATCGAATATCCCCTGATGGGTAACCCCATCTTCCCCCACAATTCCTGCCCGGTCAACAGCAAATATCACAGGCAGCTCCTGCAGGGAAACCTCCTGAATGATCTGATCGTATGCGCGCTGCAGAAAAGTAGAATACACCGCCACCACCGGCTTAAACCCTTGCTTGGCCAGCCCTGCAGCAAAGCAAACCGCGTGGGCCTCAGCGATCCCCACATCAAAAAATCTCTCCGGAAAACTATCGCGGAATTTATTCAGGCCGGTCCCCTCCGGCATGGCCGCGGTTATCGCCAGGACCCTGCTGTCCTTATGCCCCAGCTCTACTATTTTATCACGAAAAATCTCCGTATAGCTTTTTAATTCCGGAGAAGGTTTCTTAGGCATAGCCTCCCCGGTATTTATATCAAAACAGCTGACACCATGGAACCTTACGGGATCATCTTCGGCGAAAGAACAACCTTTGCCTTTTTTAGTAACTACGTGCAAAAGCCTCGGCCCCTTAATATTTATAATATTCCTTAAAGTATGTATTAAAGCGCCTAGGTCGTGCCCGTCGATAGGCCCAAAGTAACGGAAGCCCAGTTCCTCAAAGAGCATCCCGGGCACAAATAGGCCCTTTAACCCTTCCTCAAATTTAGCCATTAGCTTTATCAGGCGGCTTCCGCGGGGGACACGGGTAATCAGAAAATTCACCAGATTATCATGGAAGCGGTTGTAAACCGGCAAAGAAATAATCTTGTTTAAGTAGTTGCTGATTGCCCCTACATTCGGAGCGATACTTAGCTCATTGGTGTTCAAAATTACTAAAATATCTTTTTTCAGATGGCCGGTGTTATTTAATCCCTCAAAACAAAGGCCGCCGCTTAATGAGCCGTCGCCGATCACACATACAACCTTAAACTGCTCCTCCTTGGGCAAAAGATCCCTGGCACAAGCAAGGCCTAATCCCAAAGAAACAGCATTTGAACTATGGCCTGTAGTAAAAGGGTCATAAGCGGATTCATCCTTAGAGGGGAACCCGCTCAAGCCCTGGTATTGCCTAAGAGTGGAAAATTTAGGGTTGCGGCCGGTCAATATCTTATGCGCATATGCCTGGTGCCCAACATCAAAAATAATCTTATCCTTTGGGGTATTTAAGCAATAGTGCAGGGCGATAATTAAATCTACCGCCCCAAGGCTTGAGGCAAGATGCCCGCCAGTGCGGGAAACAACCTCGACTAATCTTGCGCGCACCTCTACAGCCAGAGAGTTAAGTTCATCTAAACTCAACTTTTTTAAGTCTTGCGATGAGTTTATTTTCTCTAATAACATGTTTACTAACCTTGCGCTACATCTGTATCGTCAAATTTTTCTAAAGAGAACTTGCCTTCCTTTTTCATCAACAGCTCGACTTTACGCTCGGCATCAGATAAGGTCAATGAACAGGATTGCGCGATTTTTACCCCCTCCTCATATTTCTTGAGCGATTCCCCCAGGGTAAGCTTGCCGCTTGAAAGATCCTCAACAATCTTCTGCAGCTTTTTTAAATCATCCTCAAACGCCGTTTTTTCCTTCATCTCTAAATACCTCCTGCACTAAACTCGTAAATGCCCCTTTATATAAAACTGTTTTCAATTTATCCCCTGGTTTTAACTGGACGGCGTTTTTTAATATCGCGCCTTCGGGCATAAGCATACTTAAACTATAGCCGCGCGATAAAATCGATAGCGGGCTTAATGTGGCTAGTCTATGGATTAATGAACCACTGCGCTCTTTTGCTAACTCCAGGGAATGCCGTATATTGTAATTTAGTTCAGAAAACAGCTCATCTACCTGCTGCTGTTTTTCAAGCAGCCGCTCAAGCGGGCTTTTGAGCATATGCGTAAAAGCAACAACCCTGTTTTTTAACTCGGCAATTGTATTTTTGATGCGGAAATCCAATTCATGCTTAAAATCTACCAGCTCGGAAACTAAGGCATTTTTCCTGTCAATGATAATCTTTGCCGCCGCCGAAGGGGTTTCCACAAAAATATCCGCTGCCAAATCTGATAAAGTAATATTGATCTGATGCCCTACTGCCGAAACAACCGGAAGCCGCGAGCTATGAATCGCGCGCGCAACCTCTTCTTCATTAAAGGCCCACAGGTCTTCACTGCTGCCGCCTCCGCGGCTGACAATAATTAAATCTGTTTTAGCAAAAGAGTTCAATTCCTCTATTGCCGCACTAATTTCTCCGGCAGCATATTCTCCTTGTACGCGCACAGAACGGATAATTACATCCACGAAAGGCGCGCCTTTTTTAAGTATTTGCAGTATATCGCGTATTGCCGCCCCCTTACCCGATGTAACAATGCCGACGGAGAAAGGCATTAAAGGCAGTGGTTTTTTATGCCGAGGATCAAACAGGCCTTCCTGCTCCAGCTTTTTCTTCAGCTGTTCAAAAGCCAGCTGCTGTGCGCCGAGCCCCTTAGGCTCGATTTTTTCGATGATAATCTGGTACTGCCCATACGGGGCATAAATACTGATCTTGCCAAAACAGATAACCTTTAAACCATTCTCCGGCTTAAATTTTAACCCCTTATTGGCATAAGCGAACATTGCCGCCTTGATAATTGAGTTCTGGTCTTTAAGAGAAAAATAAAAATGTCCATTAGGCCCTATGCTAAAATTAGAAATCTCGCCTTCAAGCCAAACCTCTCCGATTTTTTCTTCAAGCAAGCCCTTGATTGCTTGGGTGATTTCAGAAACTGTATAAATTTGGTTCTCTAACTTACTTGTTTTCTGCATTCTTTACAGGCTCCTCGGATACGCTAATCTCCGGTTTGACCTCAGCAGGCGGTGGCAAGGGTTTCTTTTTAAATACCAGGAGCTGCGCTGAATAAGGGCTTGCCTCTAAGCTCTCAACATACCCCTGGGTAAAATCCACCTCTTTTTCTTCCTTTGCTTCAAAGGGGCAATCACCGCTGCAGCCGCTATCGATCAGATACCGGCTAAACAAATATATCTCTTTTGCGCCTTTAAAAGTAAGTTTTATTTTACGGTTAGCTGCCGCATAATTCTTGGCTAAACTATTTAATTCTATGGCGCGGGTAAACATATCTCTGGCGTTTGACGTTAGCCGTAAAATAGACAGGTCGGTTTGACCGGAAATAATTTTATCAATGCGGTCTGATTTTACAATATTTAAAACAGCCTTTTTCTCCGCGCTGTTTAAGTAAACGACATTACGGGACAAATAATTCATCGCGGCGTACGGGTCAATATAATTATAGATAAGTACGGCAAAATAATCCTGTGACCTCGTGGGGATTACTCCAATAAACTCATCCGCCAGCTGAAGCGCCAATAATTCATCCCCCAATAGGCTAAGCATGCGCATAGCATTATAGCTGGATTTGGCATACCCCTTAGAGCCTGAACGCTCAGAGTCAAAATAAAAAACCCCAAGATTCCGGATTACCTTCTCTTTGTTCCCCGCAAAATCTTCCAGGCAGAAATGTGTCTGATAGTTTACTCCGGCCTCTTGCATATTTTTTATGCGCGCCGGAATATAGCTGGCGGCGATATAGGCATCTTTGCCTCTTTTGGGGGATATATTGGTGGCGGCGTCAAAATTCCATTCATCGATGATCAAAGGCAGGCTGTCTTTAAAATTAAAATAGCTTAGCCATTCACGGATAAGTTTAATAAAACTCTTCTTATAAATGGTTTCCTGCTTCTCAAGGAACGGATCAGAGGAATACGCATGCCATGATATAAAATCCAGGGGTAATTTATAATCAGAACAGAATTTTATCAATTCATAAATCAAGCTGCGTTCGGGAAGAAGGATATTATTATTCGTTCCGATATTCGCAAACCAGGAGCTTGTTGACGGGCCGCCTAAGGGGATATACATCTTGGTCTCCTGGCTCAATTCTTTTACCGCTTCTGCCACAACGCGATAGAGGGCAAAATACTCTGATTTTTCACCCAGGAAAAAGTCTTCCAGGTCCGGGGCATTCCAAACCTCATACCAGATATTATATTTTTTATCACAGCTTAATTTGCGTATGGTATCTTTAACCAGCTCCTTGTACGCCGCTAGATTATGCACCGAGCTGTTTTTATCAAGCACCCTGCCTAAGCCGAAGGGGGTGCCAAACAGATCAAGGATTACCGTCCCGCCGCTATCGCTTATCTTTTTAATAACCTTTTCATAGTTTTCCAAAAGTTTACCCTGGCTGGCCTCGTCTTTGGCAAGCTGGGCAACCTCCCAGAGGTTGTACTGAATACGGTAAAAACAGGCAAAACCCAAATCCTGTTGCCAGATATCAAGCACATCTTTGGCGGCCAGTGTTTGTGGCCAGCTTATATCACTATGCGAGCCCCTGCCGCTTAAATCAATATTAGGTTTATATATTTTAGGAAGCGGGATGGAAGAGGAATTCAAATCTAAAGTTATTTCCAGCTCATCTGGCGTTTGAGTAAAACAAGGATTAACCCAGAAAAATGGCAATAAAATTAATAAAACCTGACACAATATAATTGACTGCCTTTTGTTCATCTAAAGTTTTTTCTGCACCCTTAAAATCGAAACCGCCCTGCCGGTTAATTCATCCACCTCTATAAGCGCGCCATGCAACTGGATATTGCCTTCTGCTACTTCAAATCTCACCGGAATAGAGCTTAAAAAACGGGTAAGCACATCTTCCACCCTTCTGCCGATAACTGAATCATAGGGGCCGCTCATTCCTACGTCGGTTATATAAGCGGTTTCCTTGGGCAGGATTTTTTCGTCAGCAGTCTGAATATGAGTATGCGTACCCAACACAGCGGAGACTTTACCGTCCAGGTACCAGCCTAACGCTACCTTTTCAGAGGTTGCTTCGGCATGGATATCCACGATAATAATCTTCGTTTCTTTTGCCAGATCTTCGGCAGCTTTTAAAGCGCTCTTAAAAGGACAATCCAGGGCCTCCATAAAAACCCGGCCGTTAACATTGATCACCCCGACCTTAATCCCGTTTTTGGATTTAAATACCGCTGCGCCCCTGCCAGGGGCCCCGCTGGGAAAATTCAAAGGACGCAGGATCCTTTCCTCCTGATTAATCAATTCAAATATCTCGCTCTTTTTCCAGATGTGGTCTCCGGAGGTCAGCACATCCACGCCTGAGGCAAAAAGCTCCGCGGCGACCTTAGAGGTAATCCCCGAGCCGCCGGAGGCATTCTCCGCGTTTGCTATTACAAAATCAATGGCATGCTCCTGCCTAAGGGGGACAACCAGTTTTTTGATCGCCTCTCTTCCCGGACTGCCAACAATATCCCCGATAAAAAGTATTTTCATCTATTTAGCGTACTCAATAGCGCGCATCTCGCGGATTACCGTCACTTTTATTTGCCCCGGATATTCCATGCCTTCTTCAATCTTTTTTCGTATATCTCTGGCCATAGTAACCGCGTCATTGTCATTTATTTTATCCGGTTGCACAATTACGCGTATCTCCCGGCCAGCCTGAATGGCAAAAGATTTTTCAACCCCTTTAAAAAGATTGGCGATTGATTCCAATTTATCCAAACGCTTAATATATGTCTCAAGGGTTTCCCGCCTGGCTCCGGGACGGGCGGCACTTACTGCGTCAGCAGCCACAGCTAAGACAGCATACAAACTCTGCGGCAGGGCTTCTTCATGATGCGATTCGATCGCGCCCACTACCTCAACGGTTTCATTGTATTTTTTCGCCAGATCCGCCCCCAACTTGGCATGCGTGCCTTCAACCTGGTGGTCTACCGCCTTGCCGATATCGTGCAAAAGCCCGATCCTGCGGCCTAATTTAAAATCAAGCCCCAGCTCCGAAGCCATTATCCCCAGCAGGAAGGAAACTTCCTTAGAATGCTGCAAGGCATTCTGGCCATAACTGGTGCGGTACTTAAGCCTGCCTAAAAGTTTAATTATTTCAGGGTGCAGGCCATTAACCCCGGCCTCAAAAGCCGCGCGTTCACCTTCCTCGCGGATCTTCTCATCCATCTCTTTTTTGGTCTTCTCTACAATCTCTTCAATACGCCCGGGATGGATCCTTCCGTCAGAAATAAGTTTTTCCAGGCTTAAGCGCGCGATCTCCCGGCGTACGGCATCAAATCCGGACAGGGTAACTGCTTCGGGAGTGTCGTCAATAATTACATCTACTCCGGTTGCCATTTCTAAGGCGCGTATATTCCTGCCTTCCCGGCCAATAACCCGGCCTTTCATTTCATCGTTAGGTAAAGTTACCACGCTTACGGTTGACTCAACCGTATGCTCTGCCGCGCAACGCTGGATAGCCAGGCTTAAAATCTCGCGGGCTTTTTTATCCGCGATACTACGGACCTCTTCCTCTTGCCGCCTGATAAATACCGCTTTTTCATTATTTAGTTCTTCATTAAGCCGGCCGAGCAATATTTGTTTTGCCTCTTCCGCCGAAAGAGAGGAAATCTTCTGTAATCTTTCTTTTTCTTCGGCAACTAAGGCATGTAATTGATTATCTTTTGACTTTAAGGCCTCTTCCTGCTTTTTAAGATTATCGTTACGTCCGTCAATCTCTTTTTCCTTTTTCTCTAAGAGATCCAGCCTGCGGTCAATGTTCTCTTCTTTTTGCGTCAATCTCTTCTCAAGGTTTGTAATCTCCTGCTTGCGGTCTTTGGTTTCGTGTTCGAAATCCTGGCGCATGCGGTGCAAAAGATCCTTGGCTTCAAGCTCGGCTTCCCGGCGCTTATCCAGGACCTCTTTATTGGCTGCCTCCAGGATATGCTCCGCTTCGGCTTCGGCGCTTTTCAGCTTTTTTTCGGCAATATGCTTCCTTAGAAAATAACCGGCATAAGTGGCGGCTAAAGCGATAAATATTATTATTACTATATTAAGAATCATTTCTATCCTCCCTGTTGATATTACTTATTAGGCTGCCTACAGGAGATTTAGGAGAAGATAATTTGCTTGACGCTTACGTCGTAATGCGTGGTAGGAATTAGGGGTAAGACTTGAAAATCAAAAGCCAGGCCTATGGAAGGCGTATTATTAGAAAGCGTGCTTAAGAAACGGTCATAGCAGCCCTTGCCGCGGCCCAGGCGATTACCCTTTTTATCAAAAGCCAGGCCGGGGACAATAATCAGATCCAAATCCTCTGGCTTGACCAATGCTTCTGATACGGGCTCTAAAACACCGTAAGGGCCTTTTTTTAACTTGGAGTGGTCTTCTAATATAGCTGGCTGCATAGTTGCTCTATCTTTCCTGCAAACTGGCACGCATATAAGCTTACCTATTTTTTTGGCTTCCCTAATCATCTCTTCTGTGTTTACTTCACCACCAAAGGCGACGTAAAACATCACTATCTTTGCCTTTTTAAAAACCTTATTCCTTAAAAGTTTATCTTGGATAATCCTACTTTTTCGGTTTCGGTCTTCCTCCTTCTGAGTTTTTAATGCTAAAAGAATTTTACTACGTATTTGGGCTTTTGTCAACATAACTCGCCCTATAAACAGGCCTCCCCGTCATGGGCGTGGGCCTTATCATCAAATGGAACAGGCTTACCCTGTTTTTTATAATAATCTTTTAAAGCCGAGCGCAAGGCCTCTTCCGCTAAAACCGAACAGTGCATTTTTTTCACAGGCAGCCCGCCCAGAGCCTCGGCAACCGCTTTATTGGTAATAGTCAGCGCTTCGGCAATAGTTTTGCCCTTGACCATCTCCGTGACCATGGAACTGGTGGCAACTGCCGCGCCACAACCAAAAGTCTTGAATTTTATATCTACAATTACTTCGTTTTCTATCTTTAAATACATCTTCATTACATCCCCGCATACGGGATTGCCGACAGTGCCGATACCGCTGGCGTCAGGAATCTCGCCGACATTGCGGGGATTGGTAAAATGATCCATAACTTTTTCGCTATAGGGAAGCTGTTCTGCCATATTTATTTAATGATCAACTTATGCGGCCTTAAGGCCTTTTGATAATCCCGCTCTTTATGAATTACCCTAATCTTATCCAGGCTATTCTTTTTTTCTAATTCCTTATAAATCAAAACCCAGGCGCAATCCCTTTCATTATCCACTTCGCATTTGCCTTTATCCATCCCGCCGCAAGGACCATTTAAAAGCCCCTTAGGGCAAAGCGTAACCGGGCAGATCCCGGCGGTCTCAGCCAAAACACACTCCGCGCACATGGAGCACTTCTCATAGAAATTACCCTGTGCATCCATAACCGCGCCAAAAATAGTATTATTGGCAGGTATAACTGCCTGATTAAAACGGTTATTCTCTTTTACTGACTGGACACCCAGGCCGCAGGCTAAAACCAAAACAGCCTCGCAATCACGCAGTACCTTTATATTCTTAGCCAACTCTGCCTTAATCTGCGGTGCAAGACAGGGAGCCCCGGGTAAACACATTCCCAAGACCGTCTTTCCTGAATCTTCAAGAAAGGATTTTATCTTATCCAGCTCAGGCTGTCCGCCGCTTTTACAGGTTGCAGCGCACTCACCGCAACCCACTAAAAATATTTTTTGGTAAGCCTTAAGGCTGCCTAATAACTCATCTAATGGCTTTTGCAGACTGATAATCATGATAAAATTTTAACACAATTTCTTCCCTATCTCAAGCCTAAACTTGGGGCTTTTATCTAGGCGCAACTCCCTATGCTTATTCCCTAAAATATTCCTCCATGGTCTCAAAAAACTCTTTATTCCTCTGTTTTTTCTCTCCGATAATATCTTCCAGCTCTACGTCATCCCACCCGCCTGGATCTCCTGCCCCTTGAACATCCACGAACTTATTAAGCAGGCCGCCTTGTTCCAGGAACCGTGAAACCTGGGTAAACACTGAACCGCCATCATTCATAAAACTCCTGGGAGACCTATCAATGTGCGGTTTTAATAAGAATAAATTTACCTTGGCCCGCGTAGCCGCAACATAAAGCAGGCGGCGTTCTTCTTCAATCTTATCATCCGTCTCTAATGACAAATAAGAAGGGAGGTGCCCCTCAGCAACATAGATTAGGAATACCGTATGCCATTCCAGGCCCTTTGCTGAATGTATAGTAGAGAGAGTAAGCGGAGCATCATCCTTATCTCTTTTGCCTGCCTCAACCAGGCTTCTCTCCGGAGGTTCCAAAGCCATATCTACTAAGAATTGTTCTGTTGTTTTATAACGCTCAGCGATTCTCAATAGCGAGTCCAGGTCATTTAAACGCTTGTTAAAATCATCGTACTTGATCTTTAATAGCGGCTGATAATAACCAAGGAATTTCTCGATTATCTTGGCCGGCGCATCGCGCTGGCAATCCACGCTCTTCAATAATTCAAGCAACCTGGCTAATTCCCCGTTTTTACTCAACCACTCACTGTCTTGAGTATCATCTATAACTGTCTCAATAATTTTAGTTGCGGTTTTAGGGCCGATCTTGGGAATCAATAAAAGCGCGCGTAACCAACTTACCTGGTCGAGCCCGTTGTAGGCGATACGCAGATAGCTTAAAAGGTCTTTTATGTGCGCTGCTTCCACGAACTTCTGTCCGCCATATTTCGCGAAAGGAATATTGCGGCTGGCAAGCTCAATTTCTAAATCATTAGAATGCCATCCTGAACGGAAAAGCACAGCTATCTCCTTTAAGGCTACTCCTTCTTCTCTTAATTCAAGTATTTTATCTGCAATAAACCGCGACTGCGAATTTTCATCCGGGCAGTCTAAAAAAACCGGCATATTGCCTTCTTTTTTCCTGGTGTAAAGGTGTTTTTCGAATTTTTCTTTGGCCTGGTTGATAACTGCATTGGTCAGGGTTAAGATTGGCTGAGTGGAGCGGTAATTTTCTTCTAAAGTAATAATCCTAGTATTTTTGAAAATCTTCGGGAAATCAATAATATTCTTAAAATTTGCCCCCCGGAAAGAATAGATGCTCTGGGCATCATCCCCGACTACCATAATATTAGCGTGGTCTGCCGCTAAAAGACAGGCGATGTGCGCCTGAAGCTTATTGGTATCCTGGTATTCATCAACCATAATGTATTTATACTTGGCAGAAAGGCTTGCCCGGACATCTTCATGTTTGCTGAGCAGGTCTTTCAAAAAAACCAGCAGGTCGTCATAATCCAGGAGCGATTTTTGACGCTTATATTTATTATACTCCTGGCGAATCTTCTTGATCTCCTCAGCAAACTCCATAAACTGGGGGTATTCATCATAGAGCACATCGGCGATATCCTCGGATTTATTCACACTCTTGGAGATAACCTCTAAAATAGCGTGCTTTCGCGGAAAACGTTTTTCGGATTTATGATAACCCAGCTGCACGCGCACTAAGTTTACAGCATCTTCCGCATCTGCCTGGTCAAGAATGGTAAAATTATTACTGATCTCTAAAAGCTTGGCGTATTTTCTTAAGATCATATTGGCAAAGGAATGAAAGGTGCCTCCGGAGATCTTTTTGCAGCGCTCATCTAAAAGCAGGCTTGCCCGGCGCAACATCTCTTCGGCTGCCCGGCGCGTAAAGGTAAGCAATAAAATCTGATCCGGCCTTGCCCCCTGTTCAACTAAATAGGCCACCCGATGCACCAAGACGCGTGTTTTTCCGCTGCCGGCTCCGGCAATCACCAGATACGGGCCGTTAATTGATTCAACCGCCTCCAACTGGGCTTTATTAAGTTCGTTTTTATAGTCTATTTTTTTATGCATTGGGATATTTTGTGCATATCATTCTATCTTCTGGCGGGTTTATTGCAAGACAAATATTGGCAGAAAAAATAAAGGGGCGCTCGTTCAAGGATGCCTTTCAGGGCCGATGAGCTCTTAAAAGGCAGGACGCCCCTTATTATTCTATAAGTTTTGGCTCTTCTGCTTCTACTGTAATCTGCGCCAATACAAGCTGCATGTCGTTAACCGGCTTGCCTGATTCTAATAACGCTAACATTTCTTTTAAGGATAAATCCGTACTTACTACCCGCTCCTCTTCCAGCCTGAGCATATCGGCAATACAAGATAGCACCTTATCAATATCCTGGTTAAAATCCTGTTTCTGAGAGCAGGATTGCAGGTATTCTTTAATTCTTTCGCTTGAAGGCGTAATACCCGCAGCGAGCATATTCTCTATCTGAATCCATTCGCTATTTAATTCAGCTAATGGAATCGGAGGAATGGTATTTGCGTTAACCTTTTGATTAATTAATGCCGGTTGACTGGTTATGGGTAGCGCACGGAAATCAATACCTCCTGGCGTACTTCTATAGGCCACTATTTTATTCCCCGCTTGCCTATCAGAATTTAAAGCCCTGACCGGCTCTAACGCATAACCCCATCCTAACTGGGTCAGTAATTTTAAGCCAGAGCCTTTTCCTCCTATCCCTGCCTTCTCTGCTTCTGGTTTATCCTGTTCCCAGGTCTGGCTTTGCGCTACTGCCAAATCATAAACCTCTATTTTCTGGTTAACAAAATCAAAATATAGATAAATCGGCAGAGAAAAATCTAATTTATTACCGTGAAAAAAGGCATTCATCAAAAGCTCTCTAATGGCACTCCTTAAATCATAGGAAGGAATCTTGAGTTTTGTAAATAATCCTTCGCTTAATATTGTTTCCAAAAGATTAAAAACAGCCATGGCTTGATTAAATCTTGGGGTATCAAAAGATAGATTACTCAAGTTAAGCTTTATAACCTGCCCGGAATCTGTTGCTTCAATCAGTCTATTTTTTAAAGAACCGTCTATTGTGGCGGGAGAAAATGGGTCAATCGCAAACTCAACAATCTTGCGGCTATCCGCGCTAAAACTTTGCTCCAATAAATCAACTGCCGGAGAAGAGGCATTTTCACTTTCGAGCAAAGCGTTCATTTTCTTAGGGTCTACTTCAAAGGATTCAAAAGGGATTTCAAATGATACGCGGGTAAGCTTATCTTTGCCGTTACCGTACGAAATTTTTATCTCTTCTCCTTTCCCTGCCATAATTGCTTGCTTTATAAAACCCAGGCCCTCGCCCTTCCTGCCGAAATAAATATTTACGCCGAAAATAGGCCTAATAAATTTCCAGGCGGTCCCAGCCGCATATTTACCCAGCCCATTATCTTCGATAATCATCTTGCGCATAACTTTTCCCGGATCGCTCTCAATGGCGTCTTTGTTGCCTAAGTCACAATACAGGTTTATTGCTCCTTTATAATGTTCCGGAGGGTCATTTAAAAGCTCAAGCATCCTGTCTCTATACTCTTCCATCGCGGCCCTGTCTGAAAAGTTTTTCCCTTCCTCGCTCCTGAAATCTTCACCGGCTTCCTGTGATTTATACTTCTTTACGATTATCTGCACCTGCTTGTCGTATTCAGACCTAAGGTACGCCGCGTAATCAAAATCAAATTGCTTATCGTTAAAATTTTCCTTAATGCGTTGCAAGAGCACCGGATAATGCGCGGCTAAATACCCTTCTTCCAAAGCCCTTTCTCCTTCTAACAACACGATTAACTCCCAGGCTGTAAATATATGATAATGGGTATCCGTGTAGGAAATAACGGAATCCCAGGAGTTTTGGAGTACCTCGTTAAGGCTTTCCCTGAACCAACGCACCTTCAGATTGCTATCTGTATCAATGACCTTGGCTTTCATAGGCATATCATTGATAAAGGCGGCGATTTCCCGCTCAAAACCGGATTTTACACCTTCCTGCCATAGCCTATTCGTTTCTTCATAAGCAGGATTCTTGGGGTCAAGATGTATTCCCATGGAAGGAAGCTGGTCTTGTTTAATTTCGTAATCCAGCTTTCTCCCCAAACCTTTATTCAAACGGTCAAAATACCATTTAAAGGCATTAACAATATTTGGGGAAGTTACTGGGGAAGAAACAACACTTTCTTTTACCAGCGCATACGCCTGAAGATTCCTACCGTTAATCTCGACATACCCGCGGTTTTCGCCATAACCAATCCAATGCCCGACATCAACATTTACAACCTTGCCGTTAGGAGAAACTGCTACCTGTGCACCTACTCTTAATTCCGGGGTATGGGCGACTATTTGTAGATAATTTATTCCTTCCCCGTTGACCTCATACCCAAAACTGTTCCACAGCGCATCTCTTATCCCATCAAGGTTTTTAACCGCTAACTGCCGGTTCAGGAAATCCGCTTCCCCTTTAGCGTTAAGGCTATGTTTATTCTTAGCGTTTATTCCGCCATGGACAAACAATACCCCCGATTCTTCATAGGCTGCCTGAATTTCGCCTTTTTTAATATCTTCGGAGAATCCAAGATAAAGTTTCCTCCATTTTGCAAACTCGCCTGATTCCCCGGTCAAAATCATTCTCCTGGCTATACCGCTGCCTTTATTTTTTATTGTATCCCGCAAGATTTTCTTAAACTCACCGCTGCCAAGATTATTTACCCAATCCGAGAGTTGCTTGCTATCTCCCGACATTCCACGGAAAAACATATTTTCATGATTACCTAATAACATCCTTACCTCTCCGCCTTGAGCCCTGGCTTTAAACCTTAAGCCGGAAAGGTATTCATATGCCTCAAATGATTGCTCTCCGCGATCTATTACATCCCCCATCTGAATTAACACAGCATCCCCGCCTATCCAGTCCCCATCTATGTCCACTAACCCTGCATCCCTTAAGTCTTGTTTAAGGCCCTCAAAATCTCCGTGGATGTCTCCTATAACTACATGTCGCCTGGAAAACGGTTGAGATAAGCTTAGGGATATTCCGGATTTTCTAATAAGCCCGAATTTGTTTTCATTAAATAACCTCGCCGCATTAACCTTTACCTGTGCATCCTGGCCCAGCGGAGAAGAGGCAGGATGATTAAACCCGGGTAAATAGGGCTGGGTAATTTTGGGCTTAAATCTGGCAATCACAGGCCCTTCTTCGTCCTTGCTTGCATCCAAACTCATCTGCTCGCTAAAATCTCCTTTAAGATACTGGCCAAGCGCGTCATAGTAGACCAGCTCAATAAGCTCCCAGCCGGCAGCATTAAATAATTGTACTATCGGGAGATTGTCAATTGATTGATTATTCCTTAGGGCCTTCAGGGATTCGCCATGGCCAATCTCCGTAACCAACTCCTTATTTTCCGGGAAAACCTCTCTTAATTTACTTAGAATAAACAAGGCAAAACCTTTTCTCCTTTTTTCTTCTATAATCTGCAGCATTCCGCCGTTATTTATAGCGTCGCTTTTTGTATCGAGCCTGAAATATCCTACCTCCAGATTGTCTTTATCCCTTAAAACAATACTGGTATCCCAAACAGAATCACCGTTTTCAATGCGGATCACATATATCCCGCCATTAATATTAAATTTTTTATTGTGCAACTTGTGCACGGCCCTGCGCAGTTCCGTAATCGGAGAGGAAGAAACCGGGTTTAATCCTATCAGCTCCGCTGAAGCTAAATTACCTTTGCTTTGTATAAGCACATAGAATACATCATCATGAAGCACCTCGGGATCCCACAAGTCATTGGCGAGTTTGGCAAATTCCTTTCTCTGTTCGTAGATATTAAGAAAAAATTTATACTGATTTATAAGCCCCTCCTCTTTAAATCCTGGCTGGGTTTTAAGGTTAGCGCCTGCTTGCGCCAAAAGCTTAAAATCTACATCCGAAATTATATCCACTTTCCCGGGATCGCCATAAATGTATTTATCGGGATTGTCTATTTGGTCTTTTCTATTGTGATTTGAGCTATATACTCTCAATGGAGGTTCTTGCCCATCAAGCGAGCCCAGGGATTCGCCGTTAAAACCCGTATCTATGGTAATGACATAGCCTCTCTTCAAGCTATTGTAAACTGCTTCCTGCCATTTCATCATATCCAGGTTTACAGCCAGGCCTTTTTGAGAAAGAGCTGTATCAACATATACATCCCCCCTGGCCTTTCTAAGCATAGCAACATAATTGTTTATCTGTTCATCCGAGATTTGCCCTAATTCTTCCTTAAATTTACCATCTTTAAACACAACATATACCTCTTTCATTGCTCCTTTATTGTCATTTCTTATTTTATGTACGGCAAAGGCATCCGGCAGCTCATTTGAAATAAATACCCCCTCTACATCTGGCAATTTAATATCTACGGCAGACCCTATAACCCATTTTACAGGATACCCTTTTGGTTCCAGTTTTTCTTTCTGCCTCTTGGCCAAGCCCGGGCTTATTTCTACTATTGTGTACTCCAGGGCATTAAAAAGATCACTATGCTTTTCCTTAAGGTATTCTAATATCCTTAATGCCCATGTCCCGTTTCCCGCGCCCATCTCAACAACCTGGAAACGCAAAGGCTTACCCATATTTTCCCACATTTGCACAATCTGCTCGGCTGTGCCACAACCAAAGGTTACAGGAGCTATCTCGGGGAAGGTACCGAAATCAGCTGTCTTCTCGGTTTCTGCCCCGATATCCACTACCCCGCCGGAATAATATCCGTTTTCAGAATAAAGGGCCAGCCCCATAAATTCTTTAAAGGTTATCCTGCCAGCTTTGCTTTCTTCAATTTTCCTCTTTATCAGCTCTGTAACTACCGGTGAACTGGCAGAGACCTCCTCGGGGAGATTAATATTCTTATGCGTTTCCTTTAGGCCGATTTTAGCGTTCTTAGCCTTTGTGGCCGCAATGAATCCGATCTCATTTTCAACCTCCTGCCAACGCTCTTTGAATTCGCTATAGAATTTTACAGAATTCCCGGGGACCTCTACGGTTTTACGGGCGGAGGAAAGTTTATCAATTATATCCAAAGCTTCCCTGGCTATATCAGTAGGGGATTGGATTGCTCCGGAAACAAAATCATCACTTGTGACAGAGATGGCTTCAAAGTTTACGGAAAAATCAAATTCATGTTCATTAAGCAGGTTACTTATATTCTTACTCGCGTTACTAAGGGCCTGGCTAATCGCCTGTGTATCTAAAATACCATTGCCCTCTCTGGCTTTGAGTATTTGCTGGTTAAAAGAACCCAGTAAATTAATATTATCCAGCCTGATAAGCTGGTTACCGAAATAATGCCCTAATTCATCAAAATCATTAATCACTTTAAAGGGGAACTTTCCCGCTGCACGAAGCCTTCTCCCGGAACCTTCGATAATAGATATGAAATTTTCTTCAAAGGTTGCCCCCTCGGCAGTCAATATATTCTGCCTCACAGCCGTAACCTGCCATTTGCCCTTACCTGATGTAATTATATAAAAATTGTCGGGCGGCCCCCTGACTACAAATATAAAACTATCTGATGATTTCATTTTTTCCATTGCATATTCTAAAACCACAAACAGGTTCCGGCGCAAAAATGCAGCGTAGCCATTATCAAGCTGCACCTGTTTAGCCGCATTATCGCCGTGGCGATTTTTCGCAAATTCCCTTATCGACTGTAAAGATTTATTGAATTCGCTTATATATTCTTTTAGTTTTGAAAATCCATAATCGGGCATCCTGGCACCGTCTTTTATCCGCGGCCTTTCAATCAAGCCTTCTACCCCTACCATTTGCCCGGCCTGTTTAGCTACTCTTTGAAAGATCTCCGCTTCCTTTAAAGAAGACTCAAATTTATTTTCAATAGCTCCTTTTCCCTGAAGCCTGGCGGCTCCGGCAGGTAAATAAGGCGGCAGGGCTTCTTCAACTTCACCTAAGCCCGGCTCCTGGCCGGATTGCTCAAGTATCCTGTTTAAAGTTAAACGCCCGCTTATATCGCCAGCATCCTTCACAAGAAACACGGTAGTTATATATTCATAGCCTCCTTGCCGCAACTCCCTGACGGTTCTCTGGGCCACCCGGACTCCATCAAGGCCTTTGATTTTATCATCCATCCCATCAGGCAGCCTGGCAATACAATAACCCAAGTATTCTTTTTCGATCTCCTGCTGGATATCCTGGAGCGCATTTTTTACCTCCTGCTGATCCAACGATCCGGGTAAAACCATGGCAACTTCATCCGACCTCTCCCCAAGACGAAAACCTATCCCCTTATATTTACCTGAGGTATTTTTTACGATCTTGATCGCGTCCGCGATAAAAATATCCGCGATACTTGATCCATAATAATCATTCCTGAGGCGCAATTTAAGCATATCCGAAAAAACCACCCAGGCGCCTGGGTCTTCCATTAATAAATCCATTGCCTTATTCTGGTCCGGATCAAAATAAACAACCGGCGAACTGGCGGCGCGCAAAACCTGCGCCTCAGCCAATGAAGCTGACCCTGAAAAAGTTAAACTTCCTCCTACTGCCTCTGGAACCCCCCGCTCCAGATACCGCCTTTTAAACTGCTCCAATAATCCGGGATGAGGAATTAAATCCCCGTCTGGTTTGAGTCCAAGTAAAATCATAGAACCTTCAGCCTGCGCGGCAATGCCCCGAGTACGCAGGGCCTCGCTTACAATACGTGAAACCTTACCCGCCCACTCACGCCTTGCCTGATCGAATTCTTCATTCCCGCGCTTATTTACGGTAAGATCGTCGGGAGAATCGGCATCGTGTTTATGCCTGTCCCAATACGGCTGATGGCCGGTCCTCACAAACCGCAGCAATGCGTCAAATTGCGCATTCTCCTTAAGTAAAACAAAGAAACCATTTTTTACCCCTGAGCCCATAGATTCGCTCTGAGCCCACCCGCCAAAATCAACACCAAATTCAACCACCCCATCATCGACCTCTGCCGAAAGCATGACCCCTTCAAGGACAAAACGATCTCCTCTTTTACGATACACAAGCGACTCCTCCTTGCCGGATAATACCGCGCTTGTGTATCCGATTAGGACGTAGCCGCTTTCATTTACAAAGGGCAGCAAAGAAGAAAGTGCGGCAGTAATATCACCCGGAGTGTAATGAGGGATTAAAACATTTACTATCCGCACAAGGTCAGCATTTGGTAAAGCGCCATCCCGCACAGCTGCATCCATTGCGAATAAATCCCCTCTTTTAATTTTTAAGTTTCCTGTCTCCTGAAGCTTCATAGGATCCATAACAATTGTATTCCCTTCTCTATCGGTAAACTTAGGAGCCCCCTTCTTTCTGGCTTGCGCCCGCAGGCTCTTAGCGAGTCCTTCGGATTCATTTTTCGTAGCCTTATCAATTGTATCCCCGGTTTCTATATGTTGATTAGCTTCATAGTGTATAAGGCGGTCATTCCAATCGAATAACATCGTTACGCCTTTTGGAGAAATTACAGAATAAGACGGAATTTGGCTATCGATACCGTAAACAAGGGCATCTTTAACCTGATCCGCCAATTCCCGGGTAGTTACCGCATTCGCCCCAACTCCGATATCATATATCACAGCCTTCCTTCCAAGCCTCCCCGCAATCTGCTGCATGGCGGATAAACTATGGTTCAACCTTCCCTCTTGAGTAGTCATCCTCACGAGACGACCTTGAGCTTCAGCCGATGAAGAGGTGCCGGCTAAATTATTCCCTCCTTGACCTGCCCATGATTTAACATCAACTGTTTTAAACACATTTATGGTTTTAAGTTCTGCCTTATCTTCGGGCAGATAAAAATAGGCATTAAGATCAGGAATAACATCCTGAAGCTCACCGAAAGAAATGTCTTTTGGTACCGCCGCCTCGATCACAATCCCAAGCGGAATATCTATTATTTTCTCTGAGCGCGCAGGCAAAAGAATATCCTCTCCAAGCCTGTCCTGCCAAGAAGGCCCTGGCCTTGTGATAATTTTTGTCAGATCGTAAGGATGTGTATGCAATGCCCCCAATAACTTAATCTCTCCCGTGGCGTATTTATCAATAAGTTCGGTGATATACGCCGGATCGTTCTCCACATAATCATGTGTCTGCTTGGCATACTTCAAGACGGGAATTATTCTTTTAATGTAATACCTTTCTGCCAGCTTTGTCCCAAACAGCAAAAAAACTTTCTCCTTGAAACCCTCCTCTGCCCCGGATAAACTCTCTTTTGCAACACTCTCTAAATATGACAAATCCCCGGTAATATCTTCTCCTGAAAAAACGGCCTCAACCGGCGAAGAAGAGAATTGAAGCCCTAATTTATAATACACATCCTCCTTAATGGCATTCCAGTCTTCCGATGCCTTGCCCAACCGGGAAAAATATTCCATGGTATTAACAAAATTCTTCCGGTATTCCACAGGTAAAGTTTTTAAAACCGCCAGCACTTCCGGCTTATCTAGAAATTGCGGCACAAAGAAAAACTTATAGCTTCCTTCCGGAGAGGCCACTACTCCTTCTTTTTTTAGCCCCGGGATAACCTCTCTTTCTACAGCCTCTTTACTAAGCAAGACATAAAATGACGTCTGGTCTGCGGTCTCCAGCAGGCTTGACATATCATGGATTAATTTTCGCCTCTGCGGGTTTATTTTTTTTAGGGCGCCCAAATAACCTATCTCTATCCCCTCCTGGCGTACGAGCCAATCGGAGGCAACTTTATCCGCCTCTGATTCCGCTTTTAATTTAAGATTATTGTATTCGCCGATAACCTTATTTATTATTTCTTCGAGGTTTTCCCAATTTTCTAAATTATTGAGCAGGGTATCCATGCGCTGCCGGATTTGCGCTGCCGCGTTTTTATATTCTGCTTTTGCCTGCGCGACATCGGAAGCGTAATCTGTGCGCAGGATCATTGCCTCAATCTCGTTATATGAATCCTCAAGGCTCTCTTGTTCAAAAAGGTCGTTTAGGTATTTACGGAACTCTTTTTTTAGGTCTTCCAGGATTTTTTCCTTATACGATGAGGGGATCTCCTTTTTAACCGGACCCGCATATTCCTTTATCCCAATTAAATCCTGTATCTGAGAAATTGTCTCGGGTACATAAGCCGGCAGCCCTTTATCGCCTTCGGGCATTCTAGAATGAAAATCATGCAATAATGCCGCCAAAACTCCGATATTAATATCCCTGGGAGTGGCTTCTTTCAGGTTATTTAGAAAGAGTGAAAATATATAGCCAGCACCTGCATTATGGCCTTGATTATGGTAGAAATCGAACAAAAGCCCTTTATGCGATGCATAAACTTTTCGTAGCCAATCCACAATGCCTCTAATCGGCCTGGCGCCTGTACCAAGATTTCCCTGGATTTCACCAGGTAAATTCTCTACAACGTCTCTAATTCCCGGATAAACCACCGGAGAGGAGGCAGGCATAATTGTAATCCCGGAAAAAGGATCTTCTATTGTGCCCCCCAACGCGTTCATGGGGCTGCCTGTATATGGTTTTATTAAACTTAAGAACGGCCGACTGCTGTTAATTGGTGAACTGGCTATACTGATTTTACTAAAATCCAACCCCCCGCTCATATAGCTTCTTAAAACCTTTCCCTGGGCAGTATAGACAGACTCTGTAACATTATATTCACCCTTGCTAAATGAATCATGATAGGCCTTAAAGTACGCTTGTTTATCCCAGGAATCTCTGGAGATAAGCTTGGCCAGGTTCTTCTTATCTATCAGGTAGCTATAGAGGCCGCCTTTACCGTAAAACCTCTGTTTAAACCATTGAGCCAAGATTAAAGAGTAGTAAACCTGCCTCAAAGGAGCATATCTTTTAGCGGTATTGACCTCTTTGGTCAGCCTGGGAATGATTGTATCTCTGATAAGCTGTGAGGAATATTCGTTGAGCTTCTTCAGGCGTTCATCTTTGAAGGAATAATCTGTATTGGTTGCGATAGCCGAATTAGTTGAGTTAAGGTAATCCGATTCAAGCATTACCTTTAAAGTAGCCTTGTAAATATAGGCATTATCGGTAGACTCTCTGATAATAATCTCACCCGGGACTATCCAGGGCCGGGTTAAGGTAGGGATGGTGATGGATTCGGCTCCAAAGAGCTCCCCGGCTTTTTGGTAGAGCCTGTCCCAGTAAGCCTTGCCTGCCGGGGTTTGAGGAGAGGTAGCTAAGGCAGTATCTTTTTTAAGCTGAAGGTCTGCCTCAAGAAGTATCTTGCCGACATCGGTTTGGGCCAAATACGGATCTATGATATTATCCGGGGAATCCGGCCGGAGGTTAACCCAAAAACTATCATTGGGTAAAGAGATCCCGATAAAAAAGTAGTTTAAAAGTTCTTTGGTCGAACTTTCCAGCTTCTCCTCACTGACCGCCCCCTTCGAGAAGAGCCTCTGTTCTTTTCCAAAGTCCCCCTTATCCAGGAGCAGCTTAAAATTATTATTGATATTGTCGTAGGCAAGAGACCTTAAGTGTAAAGGCCGGAATTTATCCTGAACCGGCAGGTTAGGCAACCCGGAGAAATAGCCAGAGATATCCAATTGTCCGGCTATCTGGGCAAACCCGGATTGTTCAAGGATAAGCAAAAAACAAACCAGAAAATAAATTATCTTCGGAAATTTGCGCTTCATCATTTTATGCTTGATTTCGGTGGTTTTATCGGCTCATCGGCCTTAATAAGATAAGTATGCTATATAGGTAAGGGATTTCAAGGCTAAACAGGGGTTTTTAAGAAAGCGCTTTCTAAAAAACCTATAAATGCCCTTGATTTTTATTTTACATATGGCATGCTTGTGTTACCTTTTTTTGTTAACTTAAGTGGAGGACGGCGATAGCGAAAGCCATTGAGGATTATCCCCTCCAAAAAGGGCCCTAGAAGTTAGGGCCCTTTTTGTACTTTCGCGGCCAAATAATGGCCGCTCAAGTATTTCGCCTCGACACTAATCCGAAGGGCTCAATTTATGGAGATATTTAAGGTTGGGTTCTATTTTATATACGCCCGGGTGATCTTTTGGTCGGTAACCGGCCGGTCTTCGGCATTAACCGGTGTATTTTCGATCTTCTGCACTACCTCTAAGCCGGAAACAACCTCTCCGAATATAGTATGGCGCATATTCAACCAGGGTGTCTTGGCGCAGGTGATAAAAAACTGGCTGCCGTTGGTGTCCGGTCCGGAATTAGCCATGGCTAAGATCCCCGGGCCGTCAAATTTAGCTACTGGAGTAACTTCGTCTTCAAAGGGCTTACCCCAAATTGACTCTCCGCCCATGCCGGTACCCGTAGGGTCTCCGCCTTGAATCATAAACCCTTTGATCACACGATGAAAAATCAAGCCATTATAATAACCTTTTTCTGCTAATTTAACAAAATTCTCACATGCCTTAGGCGCGACATCAACCTTTAGCTTAATTTCGATATTCCCTTGGTTGGTCTCTAAAATCACGGTCTTCTCATCCATAGCCAGGCTTCCTCCATAGCAATTGATCAAACACAGGGTTAATAAAACCACAAACATCTTCTTCATAATTTACCCTCCTTTTATCTACCTAGATAACACCCGCGCAAGTCCAATTAGCGCGGGGTGTCTTCTTTTTGTTTTTGTCTCTCGAGAATAATTTTCTGGGCGATTTCACCGGGTACCTGGGTGTATTTGTCAAACTCCATAGTCGCATTGGCCCGGCCGCTGGAAAGTGAGCGGAAATTAGTAGCATATCCGAACATCTCCGCTAAGGGAGCCTCGGCGGAAATAATTTTTTGATTGGCTTTAGCGTCGATATTCAAGATCTTTCCCCGGCGCGAACATATAAACCCTACACAGCCATTTACATACTCTTCGGGTGTTGAAACCTCCAGCTTCATGCTCGGCTCAAGAAATACCGGGCTGCCTTTCATAAAGGCGTCTTTAAATCCAAATATAGCTGCCATTTTAAAAGCAATCTCCGATGAATCCACTTCGTGGTATGAACCATCGACTAGCTCTACCTTTACATCCACAACCGGATATCCGCCGTAGGCGCCTTTTTGCATGGCCTCAATTACCCCTTTTTCAACCGCCGGAATAAAAGAACGCGGGATTACTCCGCCTTTAATACTGTCAATAAACTCAAACCCTTCTCCGGCTTTATTAGGATATATCTTTAAAACTACATGGCCATATTGGCCGCGGCCTCCGGATTGTTTTATATATTTGCTCTCCGCGCCTGCCGGCTTCAAAATAGTTTCCCGGTAAGCAACCTTTGGCTGGCCTACAATCGCCTCAACACCAAACTCTTCTTTTAACCTATCCACAATAATCTCCAGATGCAGCTCGCCCATACCGGTAAGGATGACCTCTTTAGTTTCCTCATCGGTCTCCACTTTAAATGTGGGGTCTTCCTCCGTAAGCTTGGCCAGCCCTTTGCCTAATTTATCCTGATCACCCCGGCTTTTCGGAACAATACTTAAAGAGATAACAGGTGTAGGAAATTTTATCGCTTCCAAGATTAAAGGGTTATCTACATCGCAAAGCGTATCTCCTGTTATGGTGTTGGCTAACCCTGGCACAGCCACAATATCTCCGGCAAAGGCATAATCGATGTTTTCGCGTTGATTGGCGTGCATCTGCACAATGCGGCCGACTCTTTCTTTTTTATTTTTCAGCGTGTTGAGAATATATGTTCCGGTGGATAAAATCCCCGAATACAGGCGCACATAGACAAGCTTGCCCATATGCTGGTCGGCCTGTACCTTAAAAGCCAGGCCGCAAAACGGTTCCTTGATATCCGCCTTGCGCTGTAATTTATTTTGTGGGTTATTTATATCCTCACCTTCAACCGGAGGCAAATCTAAGGGCGAGGGCAAGAAAGCAACAATGGTATCCAATAATTTCTGCACCCCTTTATTCTTAAAAGACGCCCCACAGGTAACCGGAACCATCTTATTGGAAATCGTACCCTGACGGATAGCCTGGTATAATTCAGCCTGAGTGATTGATTCCTCTGATTCTAAAAACTTTTTCATCAGGTTCTCATCCAAACCAACCGCGCGCTCTACCATAATGTGCCGGTATTTTTCCGCCTGCTCCTTAAAATCTTGCGGGATGTCACTAACTATAAATTCTTTGCCCAAAGATGCCTCATCATAGATATAGGCCTTCATCTCAATTAAATCAATCACCCCGCGGAATTTATCCTCGCTTCCGATGGGAATCTCTAACGGAATAGCGTTAGCCCCCAAATCCTTTTCAATCCCGTTTAATACGCTGAAAAAATCCGCCCCGGTGCGGTCCATTTTATTGATAAAAGCGATTTTAGGCACATGGTATTTATCGGATTGCCTCCACACTGTTTCTGATTGCGGCTCTACTCCGCCAACAGCACAAAATACCGCGACAGCCCCGTCTAAAACCCGCAAAGAACGCTCTACTTCAACCGTAAAATCAACATGCCCGGGAGTATCAATGATATTAATCCGGTGATCCTTCCAAAAACAGGTTGTCGCCGCGGCGGTAATAGTAATACCACGCTCCTGCTCCTGCTTCATCCAATCCATGGTTGCGGCGCCATCATGTACCTCGCCGATTTTATATGAACGGCCGGTATAAAAAAGTATCCTTTCGGTAGTAGTGGTTTTACCGGCATCAATATGCGCCATGATCCCGATGTTCCTTATTTTATCCAGACTTATACGCGGGACTGCCTGCGGTTTTTCCTTGGGCTCTTCTTTCGGGGTTTCTGATTTTTCTTGTTCAGCCTCTGCCGGAGTTTCTTCTTTTAAAGGCTCTTGCGCCTTATATCCATCCTCAAAAGAAGATTCCTGCACCTTCTCTTCTGCTTCTGCGAGAGGCGCTTTTTGATCTATAGGCTCCTCCTTTTTCTCTTCTTCTACCTCTGCTTTTTTCTCTGCTAAGGCTTCAGGTTCTTTCTGCACGGCCTCCTCTGCAAGAGATTCCTTTACCTTAACCCCCTGGCGAAGATGCGTAATCTCTTCGGCAAAACTCTTTAATCTTTCCTGGCTGGCCTCCAAATCTTTTTCCAGCTGGGTATATTCTTCATTCAATTTATTAAACTCTGACTTGGGGATCCACTCGCTAATTTTCTCTTTACGCTTAAACTCGGAAATAACAGCTAACTGCTCATTAATATCATTGAGCTGCTTCTCAATTTGATGTTTTTGTATCTGTACCTGCTCTTCTTTAAGCTTGGCTGCCGCCTCTTTGGCCTCTAAGGAGGCTTTTATTTCACGAATCTCCCGTGACAAATTTACATTTTTCGCAAATTCTTCCTGCAGCTCATTTTCTTTAAGCATAAATTTGTTCTTTAATTCCACGTTCTCCGGCTTTATCTTTGAAAGCTCCGCCTCAGCTTTAGCCACCCACTCTTCCCTGCGTTTTAACTCATCGGAAAAATTAACCTCTTTTTCTTTCGCTGCCGTAAATTCGGATTTTTCTTTTTCGTACCCAATTTTTACCTTACTCAACTCATCCTCCAACGCAGCGACCTGTTTTTGCAGCCGCTGTATTCTCTGCTCTTTACTCTCGTCTGATAAATTAGACTTCTTATCGTTTTTCTTGACCCCCGGCTCATCAGATGCACTAAATACCCCGAAAACGGCATAGATAACCATGCCTACACCCAAAACCGCTAATACAAGCATTGCCATTGTCATTTTAACCTATCCCTGCTTCCGCTGCCGCGTAATTTTTCCAGACGCTCTTTAATCTTAGCCTCATGGCCTATATCCGTAGGTTCATAGTAGCGTACTTTCATACGCGTATACTCCTGTTTCACAAAATGTCCGGGGTAATCATGGGCATATTTATAGCCTATACCATGCCCCAGTTTTTCCGCCCCGCTGTAATTAGTGTCTTTTAAATGGTCCGGAACCTCCTGCACTTTATTTTCCCTAATATCCTGGCTGGCCTGCTCAATCGCTAAATAACTGGCATTTGATTTTGGGGCGCAGGAAACATAAATAACCGCCTGGGCCAAAGGTATCCTGGCTTCGGGCATACCCACAAACTCCGAGATCTGTAAAGCCGCGTTTGCCAAAACTAATGCCAGCGGATCCGCGTTTCCCACATCTTCGGCGGCCAGTATACAAACCCTGCGGGCAATGAAACGCGCGTCTTCTCCGGCATAAAGCATTTTGGCCATCCAGTAAATAGCCGCATCAGGATCTGATCCGCGCATGGACTTAATAAATGCCGAGGCAGTGTCATAATGTCCGTCCTCATCGCGATCATAGATAACCGCTTTTTTTTGAATAGACTCCTGGGCAATCTCTAAATTAAAATTAATCCGTCCGTCTTTTTGCGCCGGGGTAGTTAAAACTCCTAATTCCAGGGCCGCCAGGGCCCTTCTGGCGTCCCCTTCGCAGCTCTTAGCTAAGAATTGCAGCGCTTTCTTATCGGCCTTAATTTTAAAATCGCCCAGCCCTCTTTTTTTATGCCTCAAGGCATTATCTATTATACTTAATAAATCCGTTATCTGAAGCGCCTTTAATTCACAAACGATTGAGCGGGAAAGCAGCGCTGAGGTGAGCGAGAAATACGGATTATGCACTGTCGCCCCAATTAATATCAGGCTGCCCTCCTCGACATCAGGCAAGAGCACATCTTGTTGGGCCTTGTTAAAACGATGAATCTCGTCGATAAAAAGAATGGTTTTCTGCTTACCTTCTCTTGCCCTTAATTTAGAGGCGGCAATAATCTTTCTTAATTCCTCAACGTTTGAGGTAGTGGCGTTTATCGCCACATAACTTGCCTTAGTAATATTGGCAATACACCAGGCAAGGGAGGTTTTCCCGCAGCCTGGAGGACCAAAAAGAATAAGCGAGCTAAGCCGGTCCGCTTCAATAGCGCGGCGCAATAATTTACCCTTGCCTAATATATGCTCCTGGCCGAATAATTCATCAAGGCCTGCCGGACGCATGCGCACCGCTAAAGGCAGATTCTTATCTGTAACACTTGAAGGTTCTTGCGTAAATAGGTCCATTAACATTTTCCCTCGCCTAATCGCTTTGTAATTTCTTCGAAATTACATACGCAGGCTTCGGGATTAATTCGCGCGTATAACTTACCCGCCATATCTTAAATTATGCTCCGTAAGTTATGCGCTCATTAAAAAAAATCCCCGCAGAAGTGCCGTTGGATAGATAGTTTGAACCGTTTGCTTTCAGGTGGGCGCCACTCCTTAAGCACACGTGCTTAAAAGAAGTATTGGCTCCCTTGAAAATAGTGTTGGTTCAATAATTATCAAAATCTCCAACGCGCACCGCAGGGATATCTAAAAGAACTTTTTTATTCCAAAAGAAGTATAGCACATATTTATGATCAAAATCAACCCTTCGACTATCCTGCATTATTACCGGATCTCCCAGGATGATGCTGATGGCGGCGTTTTTCTGCTTTTCTAACGCAATTTTATGCCAAAACTCTCCTCCAGCAAAGCACAGATAGAATTATGCAGGGGAGCTACTTCTTCTTCGGTCAGCGTGCGACCAGGCACCCTATAGATACAGGATATGGTCAGGCCCCTGAATCCAGCAGGAATTTGTTTACCCTGATAATAATCCACAACCTTGGCCAGGGATAATAATGAAGAGCCCCTGGACTCTATGGCCGTAAGCAACTCTTTTACAGGCACTTCATTTTTAATCACAAAACTTATATCTCTGGTAATTGCCGGGTATTTAGGGATACCTAAAAACTTCTTTGCCGGATTTATATGGCCAAATAATCTTCCCAGGTTGACCTCGGCCAAAACAACCTGTTTATTCTTAATACCAAAGGAGTTTAGCGCTTGAACGCTTAAATTTAACATAAACCCCACTATCTGCTGCCCAACAACAATATTTATTTGATTATCTTCCTGTGGCTTGAAATCATAAACCTTGACTCCAAGCTTATTAAACAGGCATTCCAGTACCCCTTTTAAATGTAAAATATTGATTTCATCTTTAATCAGGCCCTGCTTAACAAAAAATGATTTGACCCCGCATA
>Ga0265297_10000577_pt1 | contig 106046 bp, 94 predicted proteins | sample Munlanlwell13791_FD_192502 | JGI IMG/M metagenome (GOLD analysis project Ga0265297, IMG submission 192502) | Leachate microbial communities from a municipal landfill in Southern Ontario, Canada - Leachate well 137-91 | ecosystem: Engineered > Solid waste > Landfill > Unclassified | place...
GATTCCGTTATTAATAAATGTTTTATTCCCCTGACAGATAACCGGAGTTAATGGAATATCTATTAATCCTGTATTACAGTTTTGAGTATTAAGGCTACACCAGTTGTTACTGTTATAGTTACAGGTGCTTTTGAAGGATGAGGTGGTACAGATGGGGGTAGGCGCGACAGGCATTGATGTATGAATAACAAGATAAGGGTCTCCGAGTAAGGCAATAGTGTAGAAACTATATCTATAATAATCATTCTTATAAAGTCCTGCATTCTGGGCAATGCTAAAACTGTTGAATTCACCCATCCTACTTAGTCCCTGGCCAAACATACCGTGCCAGAATTGTCTAGCCAATCTTTGACCTCCGCCATCTGTTAACCCAGGTTCGTTCCAACTAAATCCACTGTAACCAACATAAGCTACAGCTGCAGCTGTAGTTGTTACAAAATGCTCACCAATAGCGTCAGTGTCTGTAACTGTTGGCGCATTAGGATCACCATAAGTAGCAATCGAATTATCAAAGGAGGCAGAATAGCAAGAATTAGAATAAGTAATTAAATATTGGTTGTTTGTTAGATTGTCAACATCAAGTGTATTACCCCGGTTTGAAAGTTTCAGTACATATGAATTATTTGCATGACCATCATGTTGAATGATATGAATCTGATTATTGTTTATCCTATTAATAAGCTCCGTTTTAGTCCAAGCATAATCTTCTTTATCATACATCGTTTGGTGAAAATAAAAAGGATTTTCAACAAATCCTTTTGTTATATAACCATAAGCACTACTTCCAAGCCTAATCTCTTCAAGCATCGGCCAACTGTATTCTGTCATACCTCCAAAACCAAGATATTCTCCTAAAAAATATATTGAGTTCAGATTAGGCGAGGCGGTATATTTGTAGCTGATATTCTTCCTGACAAAGTTATTAACTTCTGTTATTGAGTCAACCGGAGCACGGCCAACATAAACATCAGCTAGAATATCAACCTGACAGCTTTTTCTGTTAATATCACAGCCGTCTTTTATTTCACCAAAAATATTGTCATTATTAGAGTCATAACTGCCGTCAAGACAGGAGTAATAAAGATCACTCGCTATTAAATCGCTTTCTATATCTTCCTCCCAAACATAGTTCTTTAGATATCTCACCGGCACAATCGGATCTTCTGATTCTCCACCAAGATTAGCGCCGTCTGCATCTCCTCCTAGTAGAACATAACGGGTATTCCAGTTTATGTAGGCATCTTTAATGAAGTTTCTGATTTTCTCTTGGTTATCCCGTCCTGGGTAGTTGTTATATATACCTGATGGTCCGTCAATTATGACCATAACAGCTGACGTCCCGCCTCTTTGCTTGTCAATTATCAATCTGGTAAAACCATTATTAGCATCACCGACAAAATCAGATCGAGTGATAATAATATATTCGTAAACACTGTTTGGGTTGCTTTTTGGTTGAGAGCCTAATTGGGGAAGTATTGTTTCCAATGCTGGGCTTTTACCTTTTTGAAAGGGTTGATGATTATCGTAACTATTAAGGTCTGCTTTATTGTCAATAATTATTGACAGGTCTTGCTTATCTTTATTATTTGAACGGTAATTGCTTGATATATCAACCTCCGTGTTCTTTTCTAGTTTAATTCGTAAAACGATTGAGTCGTAATAGGATAACTCCCGGATCTTAGGGTAATATTCTGTCGGATAAAGATTAATAAAAATTATATTGTATCCTTTCATTGTTTGGATTGTATAGTTGGAATCAAATCTAGATAATGGATAGGCAGTATTAAGAGAATAGATACTTTGATCAGGTAAGGTTGCTTCCATACTGCCATAGAGTTTTTCAAGATCGTCTTTAGGTAAAATCGGATATGGTTTTTGGCCCGGTTCAATAAAATAGTTACCCAGCTTGATCTTATTGCCGAGAACTACTGAGACCGAAGCTATTTTCTTGCCATAAGGAATTACTATTTTGGCTGTTTTAATAGGAAGCAAGGGATATCCTGGAGTTTCGGCATAATTCGGAGCATCTTTCATCTCGATATGTGAATAATCAGCTGATATTTCTGATTGGGAAATTGTTGGTTCGGTAAAAGAATACTTAATTTTTATTTCATTACTGTCTTGACCTGTAATTGTTTTTGCTTTAGGAGAAAAGAATACCTTGATTTTATATATTCCATAGATTGATGTAAAAATAAGCAATAACATTAACAAAAAAATGAATGTTCCTTTAAACATATTTTTTATTAAGTTGATAAATATTTCAGGATAATCCTAAATTTGTCGGTCGATTACTTCTCAACTCTTAACTTTTCACTCTTCACTCTTAACTTTTAACTATTACTGGCACCACTCCTCAGGTGCCTCAAAGGTAATATTAACATTACCTTGTGGTAGATCTTCTTTTTTGAAGTTGACATAGTTGCGTCTTGATTGGAATGCGGGTCCTTCGCTTACTCCTGTTGGTTTAGTCAGTGACTTTAATGTTTTTTTAATATCACATGTTGGTGGGTTTGCACATTCATCTATCTCCATGCCAATATAGAGATTGGAAAACCAGTGGGATAAAGTAGTATCAAGAGTATGGTTGACAGTTGGATTAATTCTAAATGCTCCATCATATAATGGGTACTCTGATAATGGTAATGGACCATATGGCCAGATTGTGTACATAAGTCTTGTTCTACCTGATGTTGTTGGGGTCTTACCGTTCATGCACTGGGTATTCCCTATTATGTGGAATGTTTTGTTATATGGAGTAGGTGTTGGACAGGTATTGTCAATAGTACAACCACTCACGCTTCCAGTAAAGCTTTTTTTATTATCCCATGTTTGGCAATAGGTTCCATTATTGGTAAATGTTTTGTTGCCTTGACAGATAACCGGAGTTAATGGAATATCTATTAATCCTGTATTACAGTTTTGAGTATTAAGGCTACACCAGTTGTTACTGTTATAGTTACAGGTGCTTTTGAAGGATGAGGTTGTACAGATGGGGGTAGGCTGTTTTGTTGGGAGAGGAAACTGTGTTGGTGTTGGAGTTGGGGTTGGAGTTAGTATTGTGTTGGTTCTTATCTGAAAATTACACCGGCAAATATTACCGGGACTAGAGTCCTCATTTGCACAATCATATCTTTTAAATTTCTGGCACTCGTAAGATGATGAATTAATAGGAGTATCACCCCAAAGAACACCTGTTGGATATGGATTTTGAGGATAAAAACCAGTACTTCTACAATAATCCCAGACAGAAGCGGTTGTTGTGGTTGCCGCAGTATACCCAGATGGAGGTGTTGGTCGTACCGCATAATCAATATCTTGCTCAAATGTTTTGGTTGTTTTATAGTATCCTGACACATCTGTTTTAACAACTTCAGAATAACCAAAATTATTATTGATTACTCCTATATTAATATTGCTTAAAGGTTGGCCATTTGCATCAATTACCCTACCGCAAACCTCACCCGAATTGACGTTTGGCGGAATTGGCGCCCCTGAGTTTACATATCTAACAGTTTCTTCAGGAGTAACTAAAAAACTCCACCAGTAGTCAGGTAGGGTGGATAACCAGTATTTTTCCCATCCAATATTGGTGCACCCCCATTTTGTACAATTTGTATCTTCAACCTCTCCTTTTAAATTTGGGAAATTTCTCCAATCGATACAGGAAAAATCCTTATAGACTATATTCGAAGCATCGTAATGTCTGCGGCCATTGGATGGCCAGTGGATGTTACCACAGAAGGTTTGCGGTAGAATTTCAGTAGGAAGATCATGATATACAATCTGAAAAAAAGAAAAATCTTCCCAATAACGATTGTAGTCAGTTTCAGACCAATGATCGCCGACATAATATTCCATTATACGCTCAATTACATGACCGGTCATGTGAGCGAGGTGTCCTGAGCCGATTGAACCATACATGCCGATTCTAACAATATGCCTTTTCTGACAAGCATTGATCTTATAAAACGGTTCATTGTTATCAAAACCACGGTCGGGACCTATTAAAAATGTTTCCCATGTAGTTAAATATGGCGAGCCGATTAACCAGACATCATCAATATTGTTTTGTTCAGCTATTTCACAAATCCGGTTGTCTTTCACCCATTTAATGTGATCAAATTTCCATTTTTGATCTTCACAAACCTTTCCGGGATCACCGGACAGACACTTTCTATATTTAGAAAAATCATAGGCAAAACCGTTTGTATAGGGTGGAAATGAAGTTATTGTCAATTTGGCGTTTGGAACATTTTCATACTGAATTCTGTTATGAGTAAATTCTCTGAAATCATTAATATTAATATTGGTAAACTCGTTCTCAGTTGTAAGGGCGCTTCTTCCACCGGTAAGCCGGAAATATTCAGCCAGATTCTCATTGTTCTCAACCGGATTAAGGGCAATCAGCATTACTCTCGGGTGATATGCTCCGGTTGTATCAAGACCGACTCCTGTTGTCTTATAAGTACCGGTAGCAGATTGTGCTGGTCTTTTAACTTGATATGATGATAGTTGAATATTATCCACATACCAAGCTGATTCCTTATCCTCCGACTGGATAATCACCTTGTCTAAAGTTATTTTGCCGTCATCAATTGAAATCATGTTTGAACGGATAATAGTTGAGATATCCTGCCATTTTTTATCAGAACTTGTCTCTCCTGCATAGATTTCCCTACCTTTAATATCTGTTAGTGAAAGTCTTACTGTTCCTTTGACAACATAGATTCTCGATGTTAGTTTAATCGGATAAGCAATCTTCTTTGGCAATGACTGGTAAAGACCGGATAACCTGTCACTGGTACTAATATATAGTAGTTGTTTTTTTGGTAATCCGCCAATTGCTGAAGCAATGGTTTTAATCTGATCCGGTTTTGTATTATTTTGTCCTTTTTGTATCTGCCAGTTAAACGGAAGATTATTATTGGCTGTTTGGGAAAAATCACTGTTGATGATGTAGTTTTTTTTGTTTGTCACGATCTGAGCCTGCGGTTTAAAAACAGTTTTCGAGTTCCTGATAAATATAACAACCGCTATTATGATAAGGATAAGAAAAATATTACCGCAAAAGATCAGTAGTTTTTCAGTCTTCTCTGTCATCTTAATACGCATTTATTTAATAATAAATGACGAAAAACAAAACCACAATAGTATAGAATAGTCTGTACATGCCCAAACTGCCGATTTTCCAAAAAGGACAACGCGCCAGTATAAATTTCTTAGAAAAGAATAAATCTTATCAGGACAGTCAGTTGATTATTTTTTTTGGAGGAATTATTTTTGTATTTGTTGTTTTAATCGTTCGTTTATTCCAGTTAACGATTGTTAAAGGCTCGTATTACCAAAGGCTGGCAGAAACAAATAGGATTAGGGAGACGGTTATCGAACCGGAGAGAGGAAGTATTATTGACCGTAAAGGCTTTGTTCTAGCCAAAAATATTCCGGCTGACATTAACAAAAGCGGTGAGAGATTAACATCTGGACGGTTATATTTTTCTCCGGAGGCTATAAGTCAAATAGTCGGTTATCGCCAGCTGGCCGACAATAATGATATTAGCGGTGATCTCTGTCTTAATAAATTAAAGAATGGAGACAAAACCGGAAAAAAAGGCGTTGAAAAAACTTATGATTGTGAACTGCGGGGAAAACCGGGAAAAAAGTTGATCGAAGTTGACGCCAGAGGAAAATATTTAAACACTATCAGTATTTTATCTCCACAAAAAGGCCAAACTATTCAGTTGGCCATCGATCTTGAGCTGCAGAAAAAAGCCTATGATTTATTAAATTCGGAACTGCACAGCTTGGGAAAAGACTTTGCCAAACTGAATAATATTAAAGCCAGTATCATTGGTTTAAAACCAAGAACAGGCGAAGTAATTATATTAGTATCTTCCCCTGCTTACAATCCACAGGACTTTGAGAATAACACCAGCAACATTGAAAAATATTTTCTCGACGAAGACAAACCGATGTTTAACCGGGCAACCGAAGGTATTTACCCACCGGGATCTGTTTTTAAACCGATAATAGCTGCTGCTGCACTTGAAGAAAATAAAATTACCAGTAAAACAATTGTGGAAGACCATGGCTTTATTAAAGCCGGATCACAATCATTTGGAAATTGGTACTATCTTCAGTATGGCAAAACCGAAGGACAGGTTAATATTGTTAAAGCAATCCAGAGATCTAATGATATTTTCTTTTACAAAACCGGTGGGCTGTTGGGTCCTGATCTCATCAAGATCTGGGCGGAAAAATTCGGTCTTGGAAAAAAAACCAATATTGATATCGACGAATCAGAAGGAATGATCCCGTCGTCTTTTTGGAAAGAGGAAATGTTAAAAGACCGTTGGTATCTCGGCGATACCTATAATCTGTCAATTGGCCAGGGTTATTTACAGGTCACACCCTTACAAATTGCTCAAACAATTTCTGTTTTTGCCAACGACGGTTATTACTGTAAACCGCAGTTGTTGAAAAATAAAAAACCGGATTGTGACAAACTACCAATCAGTGATAAAAACCTGCAGTTGATTCAGGAAGGCTTGAAGCAAGCTTGTCAAACAGGGGGAACCGGATGGCCATTATTTGAGTTTAAAGTTAGAAGTGAAGAGTTAAAAATTAGTCAGGTAAAAGAGGCGTCAGAATCAGCAAAAATTCCAACAAAGAAAATCGAGGTGGCCTGCAAAACAGGTACGGCTGAATCTCATTCTCTATCAGGTCTTCCTCACGCCTGGTTTACCGCCTATGCGCCATCGATTAATCCTGAACTTATTCTTACCGTAATGATTGAGGAAGTCGGCCAGGGATCAGATCTTGCCGCCCCGATCGCCAGAGAAATTTTTAAGAAATATTTTGAGAGAAGCGAGTAATGACATCTCAAATATCAAAACTTAAAACTCAAATCTTATCTGTCAAGATTTGACACCTGCCTTGCCGGCAGGCAGGTTTAACATTTGACATTTGAGATATTTAGATGACCATCCTCACGTCAAGCACTCTCACTCCCCTGCCTTTAGGAAGGACAATTATCGGATTCATATCCAGCTCTTTTATTTGGGGAAAATCAGAAAGCAACTGTGATAGTCTGCCAATACATTCAACTGTCTTTTCCATATCCAAGACTTCCCTGCCGCGTGCTCCTTCAAAGATCTTGGCCGATCTAATTCCTTGAACCATTTCCTTAGCGTCGCAAACATTAACCGGTGCAATACGAAAAACAACATCTTTTAAAATCTCAACATAGATCCCTCCCAAACCAAACATGATCGCATGACCAAGACTCGGATCCTTCTTTACGCCTAACACAACCTCAACTCCGTCATTGGCTGCCATTTCCATTATAAGAACGCCGTCTATTCTTGCCTTGGGTGTATTTTTTGTTACTGTTTCAATCATTTTTCTGTATGATTCGTCTGCTTCTGCTGGTTTGACATTTAACATCACTCCGCCAACATCGGTTTTATGAATAATGTCTTTGGAAACGATTTTAAAAGCCATACTGCAATTGAAGTCCTGGGCGATTTTTTTTGCCTCATCGGCGCTGGTTGCCACTTGGCTTTTTAATAAAGGCAAACCATAGGCACTAATAATGTCTCTTGCCTCGGCTTCGGGAAAATAGGTTTGCGATTTTGACTTCGCTTGATTCATAATCTCAGTTACTTTTCCCTTATCAACATCGCTGAAGTTAAAGTTCGTAGAACAGATTTTTTTTGTGTTTTCCGAGTACTTTACCATAGCTGCCATTGATCTTACGGCATCATCAGGAAACTGGGATGTTGCCACATGACCATCACGCATTATCCTTAACCCCGGTTCAACCGTGGTTGTTCCCATAAAACTGGCAATAATCGGTTTCTTGGTTGTTTTTTTGGCCTCAACTATTATGGCAGCGGTTTTTTCGATCTCAGTCATTGCCTGCGGAGTTAAGACAACTATTACGCCGTCAACATTATTATCTTTAAGAACATATTCTAAGGCTTTTTGATAGCGGTCGGCTTTGGCATCACCGATAACATCTACCGGATTATTAAAGTTAGCTGTCGCCGGCAAATATATCTTTAGGTTTTCAACTGTCTTTTTATCAAGTTTGGCCATTTCCAGGCCGCGATAAACCACTTCGTCGGTGGTAATAACCCCCGGTCCGCCGGCATTGGTAATAATCGCCATGTTTTTACCACTGGTTAATTTATTATTGGAAAAAATTACCGCCAGATTAAATAAGTCTTCAATTGTGTTTGCCCGAATGATCCCGCTTTGGGAAAAAAGAGCATTATAAAGACTGTCATCGCCTCCAAGGGCTCCGGTATGTGATGATGATGCATCCGCTCCTGCCTGTGTCCGGCCGGATTTCAGCACTATAATTGGTTTTGGATTCTTGCTTTGGATAATTGCTTTAGCTGTCTTGATGATTTTTTGCGAGTCAACCATTGATTCAACATACATCAGAATTACCTTTGTTTTTTCATCATTACCCAAATACTCAACCAGGGCCATTTCGTCAAGACAGGCTTTGTTCCCAATGCTTACGAATTTGGAAAAACCAATATTCAATCCCTTGGCATAGTCGAGCACCGAGCTGCATAAGGCTCCGCTTTGGGAAAGAAAAGCGACATTCCCCTGCGCCGGCATGATATTGGCAAAAGTCGCGTTCATTTTTATTTCCGGATTAATGACTCCCAGACAGTTTGGTCCGATTAGGGCAATTTTATTTTCCTGACAAATTTCTTTGATCTCATTTTCAAGATTGGCTCCATCATTCCCTGTTTCTTTGAATCCCGCGGAAATAATAATAACCGCTTTTATCCCTTTTTCTGCAATTTCTTTCATCACTCCGGGAACAAAAGCTGCCGGAATAACCACTACTGCTAAATCTATTTGATCGTTGATCTCTTTAATGTTTTTGTAGCATCTTACGCCAAAAACTGCTTCTGCTTTGGGATTTACCGGATACAGCTTCCCCTGATACCCCTGGTTTAAGAGATTTTTAAAAACACTGCCGCCGACACTGGCTGATTTTTCCGAAGCACCGATAACTGCGATTGATGATGGGTAAAATAATGGTTTTAAATCCATAAGGTTAATATTATCAATATTTCAAATCTCAAATTTCAAATTTATGATGTAGATTTGAGTTTTGAGTTTTAACATTTGAGATTATCTAATATACACATTCCTTAGATATTTTTCAAATATTTTTTTTGCTGTGGCGGTTTGGTCTTCTGTCGGGGGATTGACATTCTTAAGTTTGTATGTTCTCCCCAGTTCTTCATATTTGTATACTCCCAGAGTATGATAAGGCAGAATTTCAATTCTTTTAACTGATTGAAAACCGGAAAAATATTTTGCCCATTGTTCTAAAAACTCTTCTTGATCGGTAAAACCCGGTACCAAAACATAACGCAGCCAGAACGGTTTTTTAATCTCCTCAAGATAACCCGCAAACTCAAGTACTGTTTTATTTCCGCAACCTGTCAGGTTGCGGTGGATCTTATCATCAATGTGTTTAACATCAAGTATCACCAGATCGGTTAAACCAAGCAATTTTTTTACTTGTTCATTGAGTATTGATCCGTTTGTGTCGAGCGCTTTATTAATCCGTAATTTTCTAAATTCGCTAAATAATTTAATTAATAAATCTGTTTGTAATAGCGGTTCGCCGCCTGATATGGTAACTCCACCTTTTTCTCCATAATACGGCTGATTATTGAGAATGATTTTAATTAATTCGTCCTGTCCCATTACCTTGCACTCGGTTGATGTGTTACAAATAACCTTCTGTGTGTCAGGGTTATGACAATATAGACAACGGAAATTACATCCCTGAAGAAAGATTACGGTTCGTATTCCCGGACCTTCATGGGTGCCGAAGGTTTCGATAGAATGAACTTTTAGCATATTAACAATCTTACCACGAAAAGTGTTGAAAGTTTTCCCACTTCGCCTCGCCTAATTCGGCGGGCTACGTTAGGGACGAGAAGAAGTTAACAAAGTTCGAAAATAATAACCTCCGGGGTTTGATGCCATCAGTTTAGCGAAAGACAAGAACCCCGGAGGTTAATATTACTCAACTCTTAATAAAAATGTATGTATCTGTGTCCAAACTACTAACTCTTAACTGTTAATTCTTAACTGATGCTCACATTCTCTCAAAAAAAGTTCTCGCCAGGACCTCTTGTTGCTGTTCACGGGTCAGTTTCACGAAATTAACCGCATAACCTGAGACGCGGATTGTTAATTGGGGATAATGTTCTGGGTGTTTCATGGCGTCCATCAAGGTTTTTTTATTAAGGACATTAACATTAAGATGGTGGGCGTCTTTAGCAAAATAACCTGTAAGCATAGCAACTAAATTATCAGTCTGTTCTTTCTCATCAATCCCAAGCGCGGTCGGTAAAATCGAGAAAGTATTGGAAACTCCGTCTCTGGCGTAGCGGTAAGAAATTTTGGCAACTGAGTTCAGTGATGCCAATGCTCCGCTTGTATCACGACCATGCATCGGGTTGGCACCTGGCGCAAAAGGTACTCCTGACATTCTTCCGTCAGGCGTCGCTCCGGTTTTGTGGCCGTAAACAACATTGGATGTAATTGTCAGAACAGACAAAGTCGCTTCGGCATTTTTATATATTTTATGTTTATGCAGCTCCTTATTAAAAAACTCTGTCACCTCCTGAGCTATTTTGTCGACCCGATCATCGTCATTGCCGTATTTGGGAAAGTCACCGTCAATTTTAAAGTGGGAACTAATGCCGTCTTTGTTCCTGATCGCCTTTACCTTGGCATACTTGATAGCTGATAAAGAATCCGCAACAACAGACAGTCCGGCTATCCCAAAAGCCATCACCCGACAAACATCAGTTTCAAGCAGAGCCATCTGAGCTCTTTCGTAGTAATACTTATCATGCATATAATGAATAATATTCATGGTGTTGACATAAGCCCCGGCAACATAGGCCATGGTTTTTTTGAAATTACTCATGACTTTTTCATACTCAAGTGGTTTGTTTTGAAGGACATTAATATTTTTAATTAACTGCGTTCCGGTTAGTTCGTCTTTTCCATCGTTAATTGCAAGTAACAAAGTTTTCGCCAGATTACAGCGCGCACCGAAAAACTGCATCATTTTACCGGTCTCAAGCAATGAAACACAGCACGATATGCCATAATCGTCGCAACCGGTTACTTTTCTCATCAAATCATCGTTTTCGTACTGGATGGACGATGTATCAATCGAAACTTTGGCGCAGAATTTTTTAAACGCTTCGGGCAGTTTTTTCGACCAAAGTACGGTTAGATTCGGTTCCGGAGACGGCCCTAGATTATATAACGTCTGCAGGAAACGGTAGGTAGTCTTGGTTACCTTATGCTGTCCGTTTTCAAAAACTCCGGCAAGGCTTTCGGTCAACCAAACCGGATCACCGGCGAATAATTTATTATATTCGCTCATACGCAAATGTCTTATTAATCTGAGTTTGATCACAAACTGGTCAATAATCTCCTGGGCTTGTTCTTCGCTTAATCTGCCGGCGTTAATATCTTTTTCAATATAGATATCGAAAAACGAGCTGACATTGCCCAGACTCATCGCTGCCCCGTCATGCTCTTTTAACGCTGATAAATATGCAAAATATGTCCACTGCACTGCTTCTTTCGCATTCTTGGCAGGACGACCGATGTCAAATCCATAAGTTTTGGCCATTGTTTTCATCATTGACAAGGCTTTTATTTGCTCGCTGATTTCTTCGCGCAGGCGGATTAAATCATCTGTCATTTCACCGCTCAGTTTTTGCTTGTCATTATTTTTTTCTTCGGCTAACCGGTCAATCCCATAAAGAGCTACTCTGCGGTAATCGCCAATAATCCTGCCTCTGGCATAGTTGTCAGGTAGTCCTGTAAGAATTCCCAAACTGCGTAGTTTTCTGATCTCGTCAGTGTAAGCGTCAAAGACTCCATCGTTATGGGTCTTACGAAAATTAACACACATATCAACGATACTCTGGTCAACTTGTTTGCCGTTTTCCGCACAAGCTTTTTGAACAATACGGATACCGCCAAACGGCTTGATTGCCCGCTTAAGTGGCTGATCTGTCTGTAAGCCATAAATCAATTCCAGCTCTTTTTTGATATAACCGGATTGGTGGCTTGTAATCGTCGAGATCGTCTTCGTATCAATGTCAAGAACTCCATTATTATCGGTTTCCTGCTTTAAGAGCTTTTTGCATTGATCCCATAGTTTTCTTGTTTTGATTGAAGGTCCTTTAAGAAAAGAGGCGACGCCGTTATAAGGAGTTAGGTTATTGAAAATAAAATCACGAGTGTCGATTTTTTTTTGCCAAATGCCGGGTATAAAATCTGGATCGGTTTTTTTCATAGCTTTAAAAAAATAATATTAGTGGTCAATTATTATAACGGTTATCGCAGTTAGTTTCAATCACTTTCCAGGCAGTTGGGATTTATTTATAAAGTTACTTTATCTTCACTAATAACCTGAGCTGCGTTTTTGCCATTAACCAAGCTCTGAATCTTTTTAACCTCGTCTATTACCATCTCCTGCCAGATTGCCCTCATGTCTCCTTTAGCAAAAGGGCCGAATGTTCCGGCAGCCAGACAGGCATTATATTTTTCTTCCATCGAGGTGATAAAATCCGGCCAGTTCTTGGCAAGTTGCTGCCGGGATATCGAGTTTTCCAACTGACTGAATCCGGGAATCTGAATTACATCTCCCATCAACCATTGTCTCAAATACATTATCGGCGCGGAAAAAACCCTGTCCTGATAAGCGGCTCGCCCGATTTTTTCCTCAAAACGCTGCCGGCAAATATCACGGTAATGTATGGCTCTTTCAAGGGCTTTTTGTCTCAGCTCAACCAGCTGCGGTTCTGATGGTTGTTGTGCTTTATTATGATAAAAAGCTCCAGCAAAAGCCTGTTCAAGCTCTTTTTTTTCATCCTTTTTTAATAATGAATATATATAGTCGTCCGGTGAAAGAAAAGTAACGGTTTCTCCTGTTTCTCCTCTGCGGCCGACCCGGCCGATAAGCTGGCGGTAGCTGCGATTAAGTTCAAATGGTGTGGTTGAAACCAGTTTAAATCCTTCTTTTTTGACAATTGAGCCATCAGCAGGTTTTAAATCAACTCCCCGGCCAATCATACGCACCATCACCAAAACTCTTTTTCTGTCAATTTTGTCCGATACCCATTCATATAGTTCACTATCTTCATCTTCATTCTGTGCTGAAAGATATCTGACTTCACAGGTTTCATTTCCTTCGCCTAACAAGCCTTTTAAGTTATCGGCTTCAGCCTGCGAATCAACTACAAAAATAGTGTTCTTCCCGGTGTTGTTAACTTCATCAATTGCCAACTTAATTTTAGTATCGGCGTCAGCGGCAATTTTAAATTTTTCGCTCCGCCTGGTTGGTTTTTTTTCAGGAATCAATGTTGTCTCCAGGTCATAACTGCGGTGCAAGCTTTCGGCCACTTCTTCAGCAGTTCCGGTAAAACCAAAAATTCTCCCCTGGGCATGAGTATAATAATCGCCGACTTTCATGCGGTCGCTGTCTTCCGGAGAATTAATTATTGCGGGCAAAGCTAGTCCTTCTTTAATATTGAGCAGTCCCTGAACTAAACCCATATACTGCTTGTCTGCATCCATATAGCCGGTTTTGGCTTTTGGTAAAACCATGGTTTGTCTTAACCAAACCACTGCATCGCTCGACCCAAATAACGCTGTATCATGATCTTTAACTTCGTAATCAATTCCTCTGCGTAAAATCGCTGCCCCGATCAATGCCTGTTCTACATAGGGCAGCTCCCACCAGAACATATGGTCGCTTTTCGCATAAGCTTCTTCAACCATGACATGCTCTTCATCAGTCCATTCGGCGATTTTTTTTTCAACATGGCCCTGCCCTCTGGCTATGAAGGTCTTAAATAAAGTTATCGGCAGTAACTCAGATAAAGCCTCGGCTGTTTCCTGAAAGTTACCTCTCCGAATAGCTCCCTTTTGCACATAATCATCAATCAATCTCTCAATAATAGAAAGGCTTACTTTTGCTATCTGGGCAAAATTTTCGCTGTTCTCAGGCAGCATTTCAGCAACAGCGTCTCTTGTCATTTCTTTAACGATTGGTTGACTGCCTTTTTTCCGGTAAACAAATTCGTATCCGCCTGCACTGCTTTTTTCTTGATGTAGAGCCAAGGCTTGCTCTTGATTCTCTTTAAAATCTTGGGCAATTCCATCATAGAAGTTTTCCCAGGTTATTTTCTCCCCGCTGATTATAGCTTCAGTAACCTGTTCGTCTCTTAATATTGGATCGATTTCATCAATTATCATTACCGGCTGTTTGGGAAAAAATGATTCAGGTTTGCTGCCGTTACCTTCGTTTAAAACTCCAAGGGTATTGATAAAGCCCAACTGATAACTATGGATAAAGTCTGACCAAAGACCAAAGACAATTTTTTTTCCTAATTTGTTCCTTTGGCTGATATCCTGCATACAGGCAATATCTTCTTCCATGCCAAGCGTAGCCGCATATTTCTGAAACATTTCAAAGCCTTCATTTCTTAAAAAAGGCGTAACACTATGGATATGAACAGTCTCTCCTTTAGAATATAAATAGGCGATCAGGATCGGTATCACAACCGAGCTTTTACCTTCGGATGTCAGCATCTGCAGCACTTCACCTCTGGTGCCGGGACTCCTGTAACATTCGACCGCTCTTAACAAAGCGGTTTTTTGCTCGTCATACGGCGCCATCCCTGTAGCGGTGCTGAATCTGGAGATAAGAAATGACAGAGTATTAAGATCGGTTTCATCAGTTACCCCCTGTTCTTTACCTTTTTTTTGCTGTTCTAAAAACTGATCAAGTGTCTGCGCCTGGTCAAAGCCTGATGAAAGTCTGTCAATTTGGGCAATCCGGGCTCTTTCCTGATAGCTGATTGGTTTTGTTTTGGCAAGATAAGCCGGAGAAAATGGCTTTAAGAGATCTGTTGGAAGATGTGCCTCCAGTCTTGTTATTACCCGACCCAAAGGCAGTGGTTCATGATCTATCATTAGTAAAGGTAATTATACTGATGTTTTTAAACTTCCCACAAGCACACACTCGGGGAATTAACTATTTCGTTTAGTCGAAAATAAAAATCTCGCCGAAGCGGTATTTCCGCTCCTTTCCCCACGGGCTTAGGCCACGGTAGAATACCGCGGAGGCGGATTTAACGATTATCCAGTCCGTCCTCATAGCGGTTTATCTTCATGGCTGTTTTTACCTCATCCATTGTTACCTTAGCCACTTTCTTTGCCCGTTCACTCCCTTCAATTAATGCTGTTTTTACTTCATCAGGATGGGCTTTATAATACTCTCTCCGCTCACGGATAGGATCGAGTAATTGATTTAATAGATGAACTAAGATTTTTTTTGTTTCGACATCGCTTATTTTCCCTTGACGGTATTGCTCTTTCATTTTTTCAAGTTCGTCAGCATTGGGATGGAAGACGTCAAGATAAGTAAAAACAGCATTGCCTTCGATGTGCCCGGGATCGGTCGCTCTTATTCTTGTTGGATCGGTATACATTTTGTTAACTTTTTTTTGGACTATTTCCGGTGTATCGGATAAGTATATGCAGTTCCCAAGACTCTTACTCATTTTTGCCTGGCCATCTGTTCCGACCAATCTGGGGACTCTGCCCACCAGTGCGCGGGGAATGGGAAAAACCTCACCGTAAAGCCGGTTAAATTTGCTGGCAATATCGCATGTTAATTCGACATGAGGCAGCTGATCGTTTCCTACAGGAACAAGATCGGCTTTTGACAGTAAAATATCCGCCACTTGACTGGCCGGATAATTGAAAAATCCCAATGATAAATCCTTTTTATTAAGTTGCGCCATCTCTGCTTTGAGAGTAGGATTTTGCTGGATACGGGAAAGCGGAATAATCATACTTAACAGCATTGCCAGTTCTGCATATTCAGGAACATAGCTTTGAATGACAAAGGTTGTTTTTTTTGGGTCAAGCCCAACAGCCAGCCAATCCAGAGTCACCTCAATTACCGAAGATCTTATCCGTTCGATTTCCCCGACATGATCTCCTAATGCCTGGTAATCGGCAATTAGGAAATAGCAGTCGTATTGATTTTGAAGTTTTAACCAGTTTTCCAAAGCGCCGACATAATGCCCAAGATGTAATGGTCCGGTTGGTCTCATTCCTGTTAAGATTCTCTTTTTTTTATTTTCAGCTGACATAGGTTTTTTTAATTTTTAATTGTTAGTTTACCGTTGGAATCCAATTTTATTATATCACCATTTTATAAAACAGATTTTATTCCTTTTAAAACTTTTCCCTGTCCCTCGAATCCCGCCGGAGGCGGGAGAAGTGGAAAAATTTTTGAAACTTTCTATTATCCTTCGAGCGACCCGCCAAAAACGAGGGAGTCGAGAAGCATTTCTTGATAATACCCAACCTCCGGGGTTTGACATCGTCAGATTTGCTGGAAGATAAGAACCCCGGAGGTTAGATTCCCAAATACTAAAGTCATTCTGTCCTGAACGAAGTCGAAGGACAGAATCGTTGTCTCATTAAACAACGATCCTGGACAAGTCCTCCAACTCGGAGGACATGCCAGGATGACAAAACCAAAGGTTTTGCCACTTTTCGAACTTTGCTAACTTTTAAAACTTTGTTAACTTTCTCTCTTTTCTGTTTTAACTATAGGTTTTAAAGTAAATCACATATTGTCTATACATAATAGGTACATATATATTAAAATAGATAAAATACACCACAATTTACATTATTTGACTTTTTACTATCGGGTTGGTAGTATTAGGATATGAGGGTACCAACAGAAGTAGATTTAGGTTTAGTTACGAGTCGTAGACTTCAATCCCAAGTTGAAGGAAAACACGGATCAAAACTACCTGTTATTACTGCTTTATCTCTCACAGCTTTTGGTTTGCTGGGATGTGCTCCTGGAATTGCCGAATCAAGCGCTCCAATAGCTGTTGTTACCAATGCGGCTCCGTCTGCTACAGCAGCCAAAGAAGCAACTGTTATTCCAACCGAAGCAATAGCTGCCTTTACACCGACTATTTTATGCCGCGAACAGAATCCTGATGATGGCAGTTCTGTAACTGCTTTAATGACCAATCTTACTTATGAATACACAGAAGAATTCAAAACCCAAAATAATACTCCTCAAATATCAAAGTTAACAGGTGCTCTTCGTGGGTATTATGAGAAAATATTGCATGGAACTGAACCGGAAAAAGTCGAAGCTTATTACCAATCTGTTCAAAGCTCAGAAGGCCGAAAAATAGAATATGCTGTTATGCATTTTGGCCAAACCGAAGACGGAAAAGTTGGTATAGGTATAGTAGCTTTTATGGTTGGCGACAAGATCTATACTCAAAATATCATCAGCCAGCAAACACCAGATGGTAATTTTGTTGTCAATCTTGCTGAAGGAGCGAATTTAAGCCCGGGTCAGCAAATATTGCTTAACGACGGTAATACTTTAAGATTTTCACAGCCCGGCAGTCCGGAAATAAAAATAAATGTTATTCCGACAGAATCTCCAAAATCACCCACAAAACCAGTGACAGAAACTCCTGTGCCAACCGGCATAAAACTGATACAGGTATTACTGGAAAAATCAGGCATTAATATGCTCGGCGGTCGTGTCCTTGCCGATGCACCTCCTACCCCAACTATCCCACCAACAAAAACTCCTTCTCCGACAGTAGTCCCGCCAACTGAGACACCAGTACCAACTGAGGTTGTTGTTAAAGCACCTGAGATACCGGGATTAACAGCGATAAGACAAAGTGAAGGAGGCTATGTTTATGTGAATAAGGAAAATAAGGAGATGGGACATACGATTACAACAGAAATCGTGGATATTAGTGGAAAAAGAGAATCAAGCATAAGTGTTGCCCTTGATCCATTAATTATAGATAAATATTATCAAGAACATCCGAATAGTAAAAATAGCTGGTCCATGCCCGCACCTTTTTCTCTGGAGAGAGGAGAAAAAATTGTTGTAACGGAAAAAATTTATGGAGGAATTCCATATTTAAGCATATCCGGATTAACTATGAAAAATCTAAAAGTAAAAGCTCCTTCTTCTGGGAAAGCAATACAATATAACCACGGTAATATGCAATTAATTAGTATTTATCCAAACGGAAATCAGACGGTTGACTCAAAGGACAACTGGGCAATGAATATATATTATTTACAAGGTAAAACTACTATAACAAACGATGGTAAAGGAATTTTAACTGGGAGTGAATTAATTAATTCACCATCGGGATTATTACCAAACGTTTTTGGTTCGGATAATCCTCAATTTGCATTGGTTGTTGGCTCCCTCTCCGGTGGAAGACCGATTACTTTAGATAATATCATGAAAATAGGCGGGGCTTATGTCTTTGTCCACTAAAGAATTTTTAAAGTAAAATAGTCTTGCATATTATTTCCCCTATAATGTATATTTATAAATAATGACAAAAAAGGTCGTACTATTTTTTTCATTGTTGCTTCTTCTTATTATCGGATTCGAGCTTTTTGTCTTATTTGGACCAAAAAAACCAACCACATCTAAGATCAGTTATGCCTGTCCTGTTCCTACCCAATACTGCAAACAGGGCAAAGTAATCAAGGTTAACGGCAAATACTTTGGTTTGGGTTATACACTGCCTGTAGATACTCCGATCTATGCGATTATCAATGGCCAGACAAGAGGCGGACGCACCAGCTTCTCACCCCAGATCGGCAAAGGCACTTATCCTAATATCATTCTTTATAATTTTGAAACCAATTATGAGGTTGTTTATATCCTGACTAACAATGATTACCAGGGTCTAACTGATGTTAAGAAAGCAGCCCAAATCGACAGGTCAAGACAGGGGAAAATCGCCAATTATGATTATAACCTGATACTAAAAATATACAACAAAGACAATAACCAGCTGATCGAAGTTGACAATAATTATTTTAATCCATGATTAGGAAACTGATACCGCATTATTTTATTTTTTCTTTCCTGTTTCTTTTGGCAGTGTTTTTTGTCATTGCTCCCTCAAAAACATTTGCCACCTGCAACGGTATCTGTGAAGGTTATGAAGATTACGCCCCGCTTTCAGTCGGCGGTAATGACTGTCCTACTGACTGTCAGGCAAGCGATCCCTGTCTCATATCTAATTGTTCTTCGCCACAGCCGTCTAATGTCTGCTGCCGGCCAGGAGTCACCTGTCCTGGCGGTTATCCTACCTGGAACTATGCGCATGACGCCACATGTAAGGTAGATCAATCAGATCAATTTAACACACAATGTTCATGGTACTGGCAGTATGATAACTGCCGTGCAGCCGACCGCTGTGCTCCTTGTTCTGATGGTTCCGGTAACTACAAAGTGTGTGCTGGTGAATGCAATGATAGTGGCTGCACAACCGGAGGCTGGTATAAATCATGTTGTAATTCTGATGGCAGTTGGGGCTCGTGTTCAGGCGGCGGCTGCTCCCAAGGCACAATTACTACGGCAGGCGTAACAGCCTGTACAGCAGGTGCAACACCACCGCCCGGAGCAACAGCAGCGCCTCAACCGACTTCGCCTCCATCTGAACCTACCGGTACTTCCTGTACATCAGACAAACCAAAAGCTTTAGGTGTTGCTAGCGGTAATTGTTCCGGAGTCAACAAAAGTATATCCGTTACCATTTCCCGTAAAAATGATTGTAGTATTGGTTGTTGCAACGCTTCAAATAGAAATTTCAGGGTCTGCGTGCTAAGAAACGGCTCAAATGCTGATTCTAACTGCGACGCCCAAACCGCCAATGTCCGCTATTTTACTGAGGTTGGCCATCAGGGCTGTGCATCAAGCGGCGACATGACCTATAATCACACGATTCCGGGAAGCGCTTTTGCCGCCGGAGACACAGTTGATATCTGCGTTAAAGACGGATCATGCCGTAATTCCAGCGGTTACCTTGATTATTCGGACTGGGTTTGTCAAAAAGCTATAGCAATTAGTGCTTGCACGCCAACCAGTGTCCCGACGGCCGTTCCCACAACACCACCAGACCAATGCCAGACCAGCGAATGGGTACAATCCTGCGGTTGGGCCGGGTATAACTGGTGCAATCTTAATATGACTTGTGATTCAGGTTGGATAACCAGTCCGCAAAGATATGTTTCCTGCCCGGAATTTCAAAAATTCAAAAATACCGGTACTTATTGCACCAGGCCGGATGGCACAAAAAAATTTAACGGCACAACCAGCGACTGTTATAACGATCCCAGTTGTGGCCCAACACCAACCGGATCAATCAGTAATTGTTATAACGCCTGCGGAAATGGAGTGAACGGTAAAATGGGCCGTTGCGGAGACTCAAGTTCTTATGTGTACAACAAATGTTCGCATATCCGATGTGACGGATCATCTAATAATAACTACTGTGTCAAAAGAACCGATGTTTATACCTGGTCCAGTCCAATTGCAACCGAGTGTGATGCGAGCAATCTTGCCTGCCTCTGTCACACCTGTACTGAGCAATACTGTGGCACTTCATCAACCTGCGATGGTAATTGTGCATGTAATACTTCAACAGTAACTCAGGTACCTACCAGTCCTCCCGGTAATACGCCTGTACCAACCACTCCGCCGGTTATACCGCCAACCAATACCCCGACGCCATTGCCGGAACCATTACCCAATCTTGGTTGCAGCGTCAGCGGCGGTAATATTTCCTGGTCATGGTCAGATCCGGATAACGATCCTCCTTATGAGCTTCAGGTCTCGACCAGCGACCAACTCAATGCCAGTCATGCTTTTGTCAATCCGAATATTCTTAAACAACCCGGTATCACAACTACATCGTATAATACGAACGCTCTTGCTATTGGTACCTATTTTGGCCGGGTAGTTAATGGTAATGTCGACTGGTCCAATACCAAAGCCTGTATTGTAAAAGATTCCCGTTGCGAAGCGCCTTATTCCTGTTTATACCAGACATCCTGTCCGGCCGGCTCACCGCAGATGGACTGTTCAGCTAATTCACGCTGCTGTATTGATACTTCGGCTTGTACCCCGGTAAACACTTATGTTTCCTGTCTTGATGAAACAACCGGACTCTATGTTGATAATCTTGCGGTTGCTGCCGGTCAAACTATCACCTGTACTTCCTCAACCTGTCCCAATACCTGTTATTGGACAACCAATCCCAATCGGGATGATGCATCCACTCCTGACGTTGTAACTAATAAATATACTGACTTTACCCATGCCCATATGACACTACCTGCTATCGGCTGGGATCCGGTTAAAAAAGAAAGGATTTACCCAACAATCAGTACATGGGGGCAGGAAATTGAAAGATTTATCTCTATTGCCTGCGGAAAAGTCGACAAAGTAATTATCAAATTAATTTGGGATAATGATGCCGCCGGTGATACTGTCTGGCTCAAACTCAGCCAGATTGACGGGTCAGGCAATGTGATCGATATAGAAAACAGTGAAGAAGCCAGTTTTGTCACCAAAGGAGGCGACTCATGCTGTAACAACTGTGCTACGAATTGCCCTGAAAGAGATAATAAAATTTGTTCTACCGATTGCAATGATTATTATTATGAAACTGTCGAATTTGATCTTGGTAAATACAGTTTGCTCGAGCCGAATCTCGTCAAAGGTAATTCTTATATTATCCAGGTCGCCAGAAACGGCAGTAAAGCCGGTGACATCTGGTGGCCGTTAAGCAGTGATTATGATTATTGGGAGGCTAACGGAGAGTACCGGAATTTTTATGAGATTGTCCAAAGAGATCCTGCCAGCAGTGACGGAACTACTGCCAACTACGGAACTTTTAATCCGGAATATGGTTCCACAACCCAATATACTGTCCCGGATGATGCCCAGGAAGGACAAACCTGGCTGCTTACATCAAGAGCTCTTGATGACTGCGGCTGGGGCTGGGGCAATGACGTTGCCTTAAGTATTGGAGTTGGAGTGCCGACTCCAACCCTAACTCCGACTCAGGCAGCAACGCCGACCCCAACCGAAACTCCTACCCCGACTCTTACTCCAACACCTGTGCAAACAGCTTGGGTAAAGCTAAAAAACACATCTTTCCAGACAGACAAATCACTGGATAATGATATCCCGAGCAGTCCGCTTGCCTATGATGCCGACGACACTGTTTCGCTTTATTTTATTGATGGTGAATCAGGCTCGGTCATTGTTAATGGGGCTGTCAGTGTTGATTCTAATAATCCTTATGCCAAAGTATCATCCGGTGGATGGGTTTATGACGGTTATAACGGTCCAAACCAACTACTTAACAAAGATGTTTATCTTGAATATATTAAGTCGCGCAAAGAATACACCCCGATCTCCTTTGGTGAACTGGCAACGAAAAGTCAAAGTGGAATATATTATATAAACACCGATATTAATTTTACGAATTCCAATCAATTGCCGAACAGTGATTTTGTTCTTATAGTCGATGGCACTGTCAGTATTAATATCGCCGAATTTAACGTTAATGCAGATCAACCCAATCATTCGGTTGCTATTCTTGCCAACAATATCGTCTTTGGTAATAATACGACAAAAGCCTATGGTATTTTTGTCGCCAACAGCCTTAATACCGGAACCAATACTGTTGGATTGAAATTCAAAGGGAATGTTATTGCTTCCAGTCTGATTAACAACCGTACCCAACCCGCCAGTACCAATCGCCGGCCGTCACTCTTCGTTGTCTTTCACCCGGAAACTTACTTTGATCTTTTACCTTATTTATCAGTTGACAAATATGACTGGCAGCAGATCAAATAAAATATGAATCAACCAATTAAAAATACTACTCATCAATCAGGCCAGGTGCTTCTTATTGTTGTAATGTTGCTGGCAACCGTCTTAACCGTTGTCATGTCGATTACTTTTACCTCGGTCACCGAAACTCAAATTACCAAATTGGAAGAAGAATCGCAAAAAGCCTTGTCCGCGGCTGAGGCAGCCATTGATGCAGTTTTGGAAAAAGGTTCAGGTAGTGTTGCGATTGGAACAGATCTGAACATTTCCGGTTTTTCTGGTGAGGCAACTATTGATGAGACCACCAGCAACACTGTTTTTATTACCCCGCTGATACAAAAAGATGAACAGTATACGTTTTATCTGTCAGATTATAAAGATGCTTATGCCAATCCGTATAATGGTAACCTTACTTTATACTATGGTGATCAATCAAGCAACTGCGATAATATCGCCCTGGAAATAACTCTTGTCTATGAAGATGATTATCAAATGAAAAAATGGGTTGCCGACACTAATAAACTTTTAGGCAGTACGGTAAGCAATATCGGTCTGCCGGGAAGTGCTTTTAATAATGTTAATTTTAAATGTAAAACTTCAGCTATTAATATTGGAACTTACTCAAAGGCTAAAGTCATGATTATCCGTTCGCTTTTCAGCCCGACCAAAATCGGTTTTGGAGGCAGTGTCAAAATCCCGGTTCAAGGAAAAACAATTGTTTCAACTGCCAAATCGGTTTCCGGAGTCACCAAGACCATTCAGCTCTTCCAGTCCTATCCTCAGATACCGACGGAGTTCTTCGTGACGAGTTTTTAATAAAAGTTAATAAAGTCTATCCTCCTTCGCCAAGGCTTCGGAGGACAAGCAAAGTTAGAAAAGTCATAAAAGTTCAAAGGATACTTCTCGACTCGCTACGCTCGCTCGAAGAATAATAGATTATCGTTCGAGCTGAGGGACGTTTGACGTCCCGATTAGTCGAGAACATATCGTTTAGAAATTAGAACAATGAAGTATTCTCGTATATCTTAGTATCTCTCAAAATATAGATTCTCTTTATTGGCGCCTTTTTCATTAAGGAAGGTCCTCACCGACTCAACCACATCACGGTTGCCGCAAAAATAATAATCGAAGTTATTAACCAGCTCTTTTTTATCACCGATTAACTCATCAAATCCTTTGGTGATTCTGCCTAAGGTAAAATTTTGGCGATCATCTTTATTAACCCCATCAAGATTTTCCTCTCTTGACAAACATATCTTGTAACCAAATCCTGGCAGATTGGTTGCATATTGTTTCAACTCGTCAATAAGACAGCAGTCGCTTATCTTTTGCAGGCCCCAAAACAGTATTATTTTTGGTTGATTTACCTTTAAGGTTTCGTGTTTTACACTTAACATTTTTATTATGCTTCTTAACGGAGCCAGGCCAGTACCGGTTGCCAAAAATATTTTATCTTTATTGTCTTCTTTCAACCCAAACATTCCGGCCGGACCGGAAAATTTTACCTCGCTGTTTATCTCCAAATTCTTTAAATAGTTTGTCCCAATGCCATTTTCAACTATTTTTATCAATAACTCAAAACTGTTTTTTTCCGTCGGCGGAGAGGCAATTGAATATAATCTTTTAACTGCGTTTCCGTTGGTCTGCGGAACATCGAGTATTAGGTATTGCCCTGCGCGGAAATCGATTTCTTCCGGCTCGACCAACCGGAATTTCAGCAAATACACATCCGGAGTAAGTTGCGTTTTGTTGGTTAAGATAGTTTTGTAATTAAGCATATAATCAATAAATTAATCTAATTGTTCTAATTTCTAATTGACCTAATTTATAAAGAATATGTTCTCGACTAATCGCTCGAACAATAATATCCTTCGAGCGACCCGCCAAAAGCGAGGGAGTCGAGAAGTTTCTTTTTTATCTTTTCAAACTTTTTCAACTTTTTGAACTTTCTTTATCCTCCGACTTGTCCCTCGAAGTCCCGCTGAGCGGGACGAGGAGGAAAAACTTTTTGAACTTTGGTAACTTTTTCAACTTTTCGAACTTTATAGACTTTATGGACTTTATTACTCTTATAACCTTGCCCTTTGGCTGACTTCGGCCTCAACCAGCTCTTTTGGCCTCCCGTATTTGAGCCGTGAAAGTTCTATCACCGCCTGGGCAATTCTATCGTTGGCCATGGCTTTAAGTTTTTTCATATCTTTGGTCATATCAACTGAAAAAGGAGCCACCGGTTCATTACGGACAGTGGTTTTCATATAAGCGTGGAACCTTTCGATATTGATCAAATCTGACTCATTAAAGACCGGTTGGTACTCTCTTTGCAGATAAGAGGCATCGGTCACACCCACCCTGAATGAAATCAGACTGCCGACATTGCCAAAAACCGCGTTTTTAACCTCTTCTTCCATCTGACCGATAAACTGGTTGGCAACTGTCAGATTAAGATGGTATTTTCTGGCTTCCGAGAGAATCGTCGCAAAATCAGGCGTGGCGAAATTCTGGAACTCATCAACGTATAAATAAAAATCACGGCGTTTGTCCTCGGGTATTTCCTGTCTGCTCATTGCAGCAACGAGGATTTTCGGAATCAATACCAGTCCCAAAAAGCTCGAGTTCTCCTCTCCCAGTTTTCCTTTTGAAAGGTTAATTAGCAGGATTTTACCTTCATCCATCACGTTACGGAAATCAAATGAGCTTTTCGACTGGCCGATAATATTACGCATGGTCTTATTGGTGACAAACCGGCCGAATTTGGAAACAATATAGTCAAGCACCTCTGATTTATGGAAATCAGAAGTCTGGGCGATCTGGTCAGTCCAGTAACGCTTGACTATCGGATCCTGAACCTTTGGCAGCAGTTCCTGCACATATTTCTGATCTGTGAGACAGCGGACCACCTCGACGAATGTCGCTCCGGGATCGCTCATCACCGTCAGCATTGCATTTCTGACCGCATGTTCAAAACGCGGACCGATAATTCCGGTTCTCTGCGGATCGTAAAGTTTGTACATGAGGTTAATAATGGCTGTTGTTATGAAATGTTTTTGCTCTTCATTATGAACTTCAAGCAGATTAAGCCCCATTGGTCTTTCTCCCTCTGACGGATCAAAATAAATCACGTCTTCTGCCCGTTCCGGCGGTATGTATTTAACCGTATCATCAATCAAATCTCCGTGCGGATCAATCACGCAAACGCCAAAACCAGCCTTGATATCCTGTTTAATCATTTCCTTCAAAAGCTCTGACTTGCCCGTACCGGTTTTACCGATAATATAGACATGACGCCGGCGGTCGTCAAAACCGATATTGACATTGCGTCTGACACCGCGGTAATAACCCACTCCGATAAAAGTCCCGCCTGATTGGGGTATTTCCGATGATACCGGTGCGGTTTTGGCTTTTAGCCATTGAATATGTGGCGTTTCAATCGTCTTATTGGGAAAATGGAATAAAGATGCCAGTTCATCAGGTGAGAAAATCGATATTGATTTGGCAAAAAAAGGCTCGATAACCGGGAAAAATTTATAGATGAAATTAATCATAAAGCCGCCTTTAAAAAAGGTTTTTATTCCTTTCAAACCGTTAAGATCTGAGTTGAACTGGGAAAAAGCTGTTTTAATGTTCCGCAGATGCATTGATGCCATCTCTTTGGTGTTTGCTGAAACAACGAATCTGACGGTGGTCTCAAATCCTGATCTTGAACATTTATCGTCTATTTTTTCCAGTGTTTTTGGGTCGGTCTTAAAAGTTGCTTTTTCCGGATTAGCTTCGGATTTCTTAGTAGAAGCAACATAGGCTTTGCCGGGCTTTTTCCATTTTGATTCTGCCGGTCTGATTAATATCTGCACAATTGCCCCCTCGCCTTCACTCATTTTTGACAAGGCTGATGTAATTGCCGCCAAAGAATCTATCGCTAGATCGCGGTAAACTTTAATCGGCATATAGCTTTCGGATTTAGCAACTACTCCGCCAAAAGTCACTTTGCCGCTTTCATTAAAGATGTTCGGTTCATCAACTTTTCTGATATCGGAGTTCGGATAATAACCGTAGATTGTTTTTTCAACTAAATCAATAATTCTTGCCGGAGCTGAGACATAAAAACGGATGTCAGCCCGCTTGCCGACTATTTCAAAGGCCAAGACATCATCAAGATCAAGAAAAGAAAACCAGCCGGATTTTTTCAGGGATGAAAATGCCGAAAACATCTGCTCGGCCGCATCAATTTTAATCTCATTTTCCTTTGGCAAGCGTACTTCCAGAGTCACCATTTCCAATGAAATCTGTTCTCTTTTTTTTAAGCGGAGATAAATAATTATCAGGTAGATGATGACAAAAGTAATTAAACCTGCTACTATGGCGGCTATTGTCGCTAATCCAAAGGCAATTAATCGGTCAATAATCGGAGTTAAATACAAATCATCCATTAAAAAATTATATAATAAATTATGAAAAAGGTTTTACTCATTGGCGGAAGTATTTTTCTGTCTCTTCTGCTGATCGCTAATATTGTTTTTTCCCAAAACATCAGGCCTTTGTATTTTTACTTAATTAACGAAGACAAAAGAGGCGTTATTGATTTTCTAAAGCAAACTATTTCCCTGCCTTATTTTAACGGACTATTAACGATCAATAAAAATATCTATGGCAACAGTGTTGAAGATGAGGTTTTTTCACGGACGCGGGAGCGGGAAAAACAAATAGCGCGTCTGGAATCGGCTCTGAAAATCAATCCGTCTGCCCGCGATGTTTTGTATGGATTATACCTGTTAAACTTGGCTGATAATAATCAGGAAAAAGCTGAAGGATGGCTGAGCAAGGCGAGGGAAGTGGACCCGGATGTGAGATAAGGTTTGAAAAGTTTACAAAGTTCAAAAAGTTTTAAAAGAAGTCATCCTAGCGAACCCCCCGATTCGGAGGGGAGTCCAGGATTGTTGTTTTCTCATAACATAGACAACGATTCTGGCCTTTGGCCAGAATGACATAAGCCTAACCTCCGCGGCTTGATACAACATATAGGCTAGAAGATAAGAACCGCGGAGGTTTACATATCATAAATTAGACTAATTTATCGATTACACATGCTCAAACAAGCTCATCTTTATATTAAAGGTGACGTGATAGGTGTTGGTTTCCGTGCATGGACCAAGATCCAGGCAAAAATCCTGGGAGTGTTTGGCTGGGTAAAAAACAATCATCTTAAACCGGAGGTTTTTGGGCCAGGCGGTGGCGTTGAAGTGGTTCTCCAGGGTGATGAAAACAAGGTGGAAAAGTTGATTACCTTACTGCAAAAAGGCCCGCCTGTATCGCGGGTTGATGATGTTGAGATCATCTACCAGGAACCCAAAGAGATCTATGAAGAGTTTGAGATAAGAAAATAATAGCTTCAATTATTGTTCTTATAATACTCTTAATAATATAGATAAAATGTTTCAATTAATTAAATAATTGAAACATTTATATTCCCTCAATCTTTTTTCTTTCTACTTCATTCTTGAGCTGCCAGGCGGATTTCCAATTAGTACGAGGCAGTCCTGGATGATAAAGAGTAATAAATATATCCGCAAGAAAATCGGTTATTTTTTCATCTCTTAATATTTTATTAAAAGTAGGTACAATCCCCGTACTTTTTTCCATTAAAAAGTTAAATTTAGCTATTGTAGCCGTTGACACTTTTAAAACATCACATATGGTTCTATGATCGATTTCTTTCATTAAAAGATAAATAATAGCTATTCTTTTAGCGATCATTATTCTTTCGGTTGATGATAATAAGTCACAAATAGTGTTATTAAAATCACCGTAGTTATTTTTCCTTCCCACAATTTCAAAAAACAACCTGAACAACTTATCTAAAACATTATTTTTCAATTTAATTCTCGATATTCTAACCATGTTTTAATTAATTAAATAAATGAAACAAATTTTCAACTGACTATAGACAACAAAAATAAAAACTTGGGTTGTTAGGAAGATAAATAATCTTGGATATATTGATTATATAAGCTGTTAATGTTTCTGTTTAACCGCACAGGTTGTTTTACCTGTAATCACAACCAGGTCTGGTGGAAAATTAATATGGTGGTTTCAGCCGGTATGCAGGTTCAGCAGTCGACTACCCACTTCGTCCCGCTAAGCGGAACTTCGGCGGACAAGCCCGATCTTTAATTGTGGACCCGACCGGATTCGAGTCCTACTTCGTTAACCAATGGTTGTTCGGGACTTCGAAGAGTAAACCGGTGATTTTGTGTGGACCTACGGGGAATTGAACTCCACCTTCGTCCCGCTAGCGGGACTTCGGCGGACAAGCCCGAATATTCCTCTTGCAAATTCCAGTGGACCCGACCGGATTCGAACCGGTGATCTCCTGACTGCCAGCCAGGCATTCTAGCCGCTGAACTACGGGCCCAAGCTTCATTATTCTAACATAAAAAACGTCATCTATTTATTTGGTTGCTTTTTTGATTATACTGATATTATGGAACAGCATCCGATCCCCCGCCAGATCACATCCTTTGAATTCAAATTAATCGGTTTTCTAACGATCCGTCAATTTATATATCTGATTGTTTTTCTACCGTTAGGTTTTCTTACCTACAAAATTTTTCCCATTCCTTTAATTAACATTCTGTTGGGAATTATAGTTGCCGGTCTTGGCCCGGCACTGGCTTTTATACCGATTAACGACCGGCCAATGGAAGTTTTTATTAAAAATCTAATGAAAAGATTAACATCGGCTACCCAATATTCTTATAAAAAAAATAATCCGCCGATTTATTTTTTAAAGAACCTTGTGTTTTTATCTGACCCTCATCTTGTCCTCAGCCATGTTGACTCACAGGAAAAATTAAATACCTATTTAGCCATGTCTAAGAAAAAACCTTTACCCAATAAAAAGCAGGCGGTTAATCTATTACTGCATAAGCCAAGCTCAAGTCTTATTGGTACCAAACCATTAACCGTCCAACCGCAACCGATAGTCGCCAATCAGTCTGTTCAACCAAAGGTTGTTACGTCGATTACTACGCCGACTGTTGCTCCAGCTACAGCGCCAATAACACAACCTATTGTTCAGACCGAAACCAAACGGACGTTTTTTACCGGAATTGTTAAGAATTATCGCCTCCTTGCCTTACCGGGCATTTTAATTTATGTAAAAAACAGTCAGGGCGAGACGCTAAGATTATTAAAAACCAATCCTCATGGGATCTTTGCTACTTTCAATCCCCTTCCTCCGGCTGAGTATGTTTTTGAAACTAAGGATCCTAAAAATACCTATTTTTTTGATACAATGAAAATTAAGATTGACGAAGTCAATATAAAACCAATTGAGATATTTTCAAGAGAAATGCTGTGATAACAGTTTTTTATTAATATGGCAGGAAAAAAACCAACTTCACCGGTAAAATCAACAACTCAATCGTTTGTTGAAATCGAAGAAATAAAAGACGATATTTTATTAAGGAAAGATGCTTCTGCATCTCTGGTTATAGAGGTTGGTGCGGTTAATTTCTGGCTTTTGTCTCAGGAGGAGCAATCGTCAATAGTTTATGCTTATGCCAGTTTTTTAAACTCACTGTCTTTTCCTGTCCAGATCCTGATTTTGTCAAAAAGAATGGATATCTCAATGTATCTCGATTACATTAATGATGTAATTAAAAAACAGCATTCGGAACTGGTAAAAACCCGTCTAGCCAATTATGCGTTGTTTATTAAGGATATTATTAAAAAAAATACCGTCATGGAAAAAAGATTCTTTTTTGTGATTCCTTTTTCGCCGCTTGAGCTTGGGCTCGCTTCGATTAATCTCAGTAAAAATAAAGAGTATGTGATTAGTCGTGCCAAAACTTCGCTTTACCCGAAAAGGGACCATTTAATCAGGTTGATTTCGAAAATTGGTCTACGGGCAACTATTTTGCAAAAACAGGAATTAACCGAGTTGTTTTTCAATCTGTATAATCCATCGGCGGTGGGCCGGAGATTGGCGCCGATTGAAACATATACTGATGTGGTGTTGACGAATGGATGAAATAAAAACTATGTCAAATCTATATATAAGAGTTTAAATCAATTGTTGGTTTTAAGATTTGAGATGTAGCTTTGACACCTACCTTGCCGGCAGACAGGTTTAACATTTGAGTTTTGAGATATTTATTACTAAAACACTTATGGGTTTATTCGGAGGAGGAAAGAAAAAAGTTCAACCAACACAAGCGGTCGCCCAACCTGCCGCTCAGGCTCCCAAGGGAATCGGCCAGCCTCAAAATGTGGCTGATTTTTTAGCTAAGGGCAGCTTATCTCTTAAAGACTTGGTTGCCCCGTCATTTGTCGAGGTTGATTTTAACCATCTGAAGATTGATAATAAATTTTACCGAACCTTGTATGTGGTTGGCTACCCGCGTTACGTTTCTCCCAACTGGCTTTATTCTCTGGTTTCTTTTGACCATCCTCTTTATGTGTCGATGTTTATTTATCCTACCGAGTCAAAAAACGTTCTTGAAGATATCAAAAGAAAAATAGCGGAAATGGAAGCGACTATGGAAAGCGATATTAAAGCCGGAAAGGTGGTTGATCCGACTGTGCAGGTAGCGCTTGACGATGCGCTAGCTCTTCAGGCTGAGTTGGCTAAAGGGGCCGAACGGTTTTTCCAGTTTGGTTTGTATATCACGATTCCCGCCGACACAATTGAAGAGCTTAATAGTGTATCCAAGGAAGTCGATTCAACCTTATCATCGCTTTTGATTATTGCCCGTCAGGCCACCCTTGAAATGGAAGAAGGTTTTAAATCAACCATGCCCATGTTTTATGACAAGCTTGAGGTTTGGCGCAACATGGACACTACTTCGCTCGCCTTAACCTTCCCCTTTGCCACAGCCTCACTGACAAAGAATGAAGGAATTCTTTATGGAATTAATCAGCATGATGGCAGTTTAATTATATTTGACCGTTTTACCCTGGAAAATGCCAACTCGGTTATTTTGGGTAAATCCGGAGGTGGGAAAAGTTTTTTTGTCAAACTTGAGGCTCTAAGGCTACTGATGATGGATATTGATGTGATTATTATTGATCCTGAAAACGAGTATAAAAAAATGGCTGAATCGGTAGCCGGGGAATTTGTGGTTTTTGCCTCAAACTCGCAGTATAAAATCAATCCGTTTGATCTTAATACAGCAACGCCGGAGGCTGATGAACTTTCCAATAAGATTCTTGACCTGCATTCGTTGATACGGGTGATTATGGGAGAAGTGACCCCATCGCAAGATGCGTTGCTTGACCGGGCGCTTGTTTTAACCTACCGTGAAAAAGGAATTACTCAAGATCCAACTACTTTTAAAAATCAGATGCCATTGCTTGAAGATTTGTATAAAGTGCTGCTTGGTATGGAAACACCAGAATCAAAGGAACTGGCAACCCTGCTGGAAAAATTCGTCCGCGGTTCGGCTGCGGGAATTTTTAACCAACAATCCAATTTTGATATTAAAAATCCTTTAACTGTTTTTGGTATCCGTGACCTTGAGGAAAATCTGCGGCCGATTGCCATGTATATTGTGCTTGAATATATTTGGAATAAAGTCCGCAAAGACCGGCGTAAAAGAGTGCTTATAGTCGATGAGGCCTGGTATTTAATTAAGCAAAAAGACTCGGGTGCCTATCTTCATAGTTTTGCCAAAAGAGCGAGAAAATATCTTTTGGGCTTAACCACAATTACTCAGGACGTTGAGGATTTTTTGACAACCGATGAGGGCAAAGCCATTATTACCAACTCCAGTCTGCAGATTATCCTGAAACAATCAACCGCCGCTATTGAAAAAATAACCGAAACTTTTTATCTAACCGGTGGGGAAAAACATTTCCTACTCTCTGCTGGTGTGGGTGAAGGTCTTTTTTTTGCCGGACACAGTCATGTCGGTTTCCGCGCCATTGCTTCTGATGAGGAAAAAAACTATATCGAATAAAATTAACCTAATTATTCTAATTTCTGATTGACCTAAAACAATACATTTTATTTAGATCAATTAGGTTAATTAGGAATTAGAAATTTATTTATTATTATCGGTAGGTTACTGGTTTTTCTTTTTGAGGAAGAATCAAACTCATGCGTCTTTCTTTACGATTAATCCTTTCGATGAAGGTTTTGATTTTTTGCCCGAGTTTAAAATCTTCCTGTCCTGTAAGTTTACTTATGTGAATTAAGCCTTCTATTCCCGGTTCGAGTTTAACAAAATAACCGTATTTTTCTTTCCTGACAATCTCACCTTCAAATTCTTTATCTTTGGTATATTTTTCCTCAATTGTATTCCATGGATCATTAATTAATCTTTTTAACGAAAGATTAAGTTTAAGATCGTTTGGATTTTTTTCAACAACAACCACATCAATGGTTTCACCTGATCTGATATATTCTGAGGGATTAATCACTTTTTCCCATGAAATTTCTGAGATATGGACAAGACCCTCAACTCCGTCAACCTCACAGAAAGCCCCAAAATCAGAAACTCCCAAAACTTTTGCTTTATATTTTTCCCCTTCTTTGATTTTGTCGAATTTTTCTTTTAAATCTTTTTGTGATATTTTTAAAGCTGAGGCTTTTTGTGATACCACCAACCTGTTTTTTTCCTTATCAACTTCAAGAATCTTAACTTTTATTTTTTGGTTTGTAAGCTTTTCTGGATTATTAATATAGTCTATAGTTAGCTGAATCTTTGGAATAACTCCCCTAATACCCATAAAGTCGATAAAAACTCCGCCTTTACCATACTCTCCGCAAACCACTTCTATTTCTTCTTCTTTTTCTTTTTTTATCTTTAAAATATCCCACTTTCCTTTTTCGAAGAATTTTTGTAATGAAATAACCGGATAGCCGTTTTTTGATTCCTCTGAGATAATTTTGGCGCTGACGATATCGCCGTTATTAAGATATGGAAGATATGTGGAGATTTCGTCGATTTCACGATCGCCAAGTACGGCGTATGCTTTTGCTCCAATATCAAAAACAATATTCCTTTTTGAGATTGAAATGATTTTTGCTTGAAGCTCTGCTCCTTTTTTTATTTTTTGAGGTTTATGTTTTTTTAACAGTTCCTCCATTGGGTGTTGTTTTGCAGTTTTTGTTTTTGTCATCGTCTTTTTCTCCTTGTTTTTTGAGAATTATATAATATACCAGATATCGTCAAAAAAAACAACACTTGAAAGATTGGTTATTTTTTGATATATTATAGGGCGTCTATGAACAATTACCTATTACCATCCCTTATTGATAAGCTAATCGCCTATCTAAAGTCACAGGAAAAATCGGAGTTTACTATTGTTGCTTATAAAAAAGACCTCGAGCAATTTGTCGGATTTCTCACCAGTAAAGAAATATCCGATATTCGGGAGGTAAAAAAAGATCATATTGATCAATTCGTCAATAAATTAATAGCTAATAACTACACTAAAAAATCCGCCTCACGAAAACTGAATTCCATCAGAACTTTTTTCAGATATCTTAAAAACGAGCAGATAGTTGATCAAAACCCTTCACTTGACGTCTCGCATCCCAAATACACTCAACTACCGCCAAGAATATTCAGCAAAATAGAATACAGGGCTTTAAGGGATTTTTCCAAGGAAGACCCGCGGACATACGCCTTAGTTGAAATACTTTTACAAACCGGTATAAAAATCGGTGAACTGGCGAATCTGGCTACTGACGACATTAAAGAAGACGCGCTTGTTATTAAAGGATATGGTAAATGCCCAACAAGAAATGTTCCTTTAAATAAAGCAGTAAAAAAAGCTATTGATGATTACCTTAAAATAAGGAATGGTATAAAAAGCGATCGTCTTTTTACAACCAGAACCGGCCACCCTCTTTTAATTAGGAACATCAGACAGATTATCAGCCGTTGTTTCCGTGAGGTAGGCATAGAAAACACTACTGTTAATGATATTCGGAATACTTTTATTGCCCATCAACTTATGGCTGGCGCCTCAATTGAATATATTGCTAAGATTGTCGGCCACAAGAGGTTGTCTTCAACCGAACGCTTCCTTAATTTGGTAAAAGAAGGTGTAGAAAAAAAAGACAAGCTGGGAGAGCTATAATACACCTCAAATCAATCTCAAAACTCAAATGTTAGATCTACATCTCAAATCTTAAAACCAATAATTGATTTAAGCTCTTATATATAGATTTGACATTTGAGTTTTAACATTTGACATATTATGATATTAATCAATGATTATCCAAATTTATACTGACGGCGGTTCGCTTAATAATCCCGGCCAATCTGCTTACGCTTATATAATATACATTGATAACAGGATAGAACAGGCTGCAGAAAGAATGGGTGTCTCAACTAATAATATTGCGGAATATACTGCCGTTGTCAGCGCCTTGGAAAAAATCAAGTCGATCAAACCGCCTAAAACAGATTCGATTATTCTTAATTCAGACTCCAAACTACTGGTTAACCAACTAAACGGCTTATATAAAGTAAAAAACTCCCAAATCAGGAACATGGTTATCAAAATAAGGATTCTTGAACAGGAAGTAAAAATACCTATTTCCTACCGTTATATTCCCCGTGAAAAAAACACCCTGGCCGACGCCCTGGTTAAATCCGTGTTAAAATAGCTTGTCTCAACAGTGCGGTTTATAATTACATATTAATAATCAAAAATCTTCACAATGCCCTTGCTTTTCTCTGTGTAAATGTTTATTATTTGTGGATAAGTTATCCACATAGTTAATTTATACATATGCTGTCATCTTTCTGGGATAAGTTTCTTGAGTCTCTCTCTCAAGATCAACAAAAAAACCCCATTCTTTACTCTGTTCTCAAACAAACAAAACCTATCGAACTCACCGACCATACAATAACCATCTCCTGCGAAAACCAGGGAGCTTGTTTTTTTTTGGAAAAGAAACTTTTTGAGATTGAAGACAAAATCACATCCCACCTGGGGAAAAAAATAAAGGTCCGTTTTATTGCGCAGGAAAAAAAGGTAAAAAAAACCCAACCGCTTTTTAGCTATGAGCCCTCCCGGGAAGATATTTTTTTCAGATCCGGTTTAAACAACAAATACAGCTTTGACAACTTTGCTGTTTCCTCCTCCAACCAGGTGGCGTATGCGGCCTCACAGGCGGTGTTTACCAATTTGGGAACTGCATACAATCCGCTTTTCCTATACGGCGGGGTCGGGGTCGGAAAAACCCATCTTGCTCAAGCGGTTGCCCACCACGTATTGGAAAAAAGTCCGCAAAAAAAGGTTTTCTTTTGTCCGGGGGATCAGTTTACCAATGAGTTGATCGAATCAATCAGGGAAAGATCAACACCTAAATTCCGCAGAAAATACCGTCATCTCAATCTATTGATAGTTGACGATATTCAATTTATCGCGGGCAAGCAATCTGTACAGGAAGAATTCTTTCACACTTTTAATTCAATTGTTTCCGGGAGTGGGCAGCTTATTCTAACTTCTGACCGTCCTCCGTCAAGTATTAAAAACCTTGAAGACCGCTTACGGTCCCGTTTTACCGGCGGCCTTACGGTTGACGTCCAACCGCCGGACTTTGAATTGAGAACGGCAATCTTGCTGATTAAAGCCAAAGAAAAAAACATTGAGCTGGATATGGAGATTGCCAAAATTATTTCAGAGAGAATAGAAGATAGCCGCGCTCTTGAAGGTACCCTGCTTTCAATTTACGCAAAGATTCTGGGAAAAAAAGAAAGCATAGACACCGAAGCGGTTGAATCTTTTTTCAATGGTCAAGATAATAAGAAAAAAAACGGTGTTTTACCCCAGGATGTTATCCGTGCGGTCTGTTCTTATTATAACGTCAAACAGTCACACCTGAAAAGTCCGACTAGGACGGACAATCTTTCTTTGCCAAGACAGATTGCCATGTATATCTTAAGAACCCATCTGCACCTTAAGTTAACCGAGGTAGCCGGCCTTTTAAAGAGGCGGGACCATACAACCGTACTTCATGCGGTAAACAAAATTGAAAACCAATTGATTAAGAACACTATTTTTAAGCAGGAGGTTGACAGTATAATACAATCCCTTTCCCAATCAACATGATGTCCACTCTTAATCAACAGTGTTTTTTGTTATTTTAGTTTGTCTTGAAAATAAAAACTATTTTTTATACACTTATACACACTTACTATTACTACTATTATTATTAACTAAAAATGAAAATAACCCTAGACAAAGATGTTCTACTAGAAAAACTGGCGGTTGGACTAAAGTTTGTTTCCAACAGACTATCCTCTATCCCAGCATTACAGGGAATATTGATGGAGAAGAAGGAAGGAACTATTTATTTTTATGCCACCAATCTTATTGTTTATTATCAATCATATATAGAAACTGAAGACAAGAAAGACAACTTCAGGATTGTGGTTGAAGCAAAGAAAATCGTTGAGTTTCTAAGTCTCTTGCCGTCGGGAAAAATAGAGATAGAAATAAAAGAGAATACGGTTTACATAAATTCCAAAAGAAACAGGGGGAGCTTTCCAACCATTGAAAGCGGAGACTTTCCTGAAGCTCCAAAAATAACCGAAGCAAAACAGAAAATCAAATCCTCATTCTTAGAAAAAAACCTGCCTCTGATTGCTTTTGCCACAGCCGCCGATGAAACCAGGCCCGTATTAACAGGAATAAACCTGATTACCCAGGACGAGGATTTGATTATGGTGGCCACAGACGGTTTTAGACTCTCATTGTTAAAAACAAAAAAAGAAATCGACATTCCCCAGGCAATTGTACCGGCAGATTTTTTGATGGAAGTGGTTAGCCTAACAAAAAAAGAGACGGAGGTTGATTTTGTTTATTCCAGTCAAGAGAAAGCTGTTGCCTTTTTGTCGGGAAAAGACAGATTTTTTTCACGCTTGATTGAGGGAGACTTTCCCCAGTTTGAAAAAGTGGTTCCTACAGAAAAAAAAACCAGCATTGAACTGGATAAGGAAGAGTTCCAGAGAAATATAAAATTAGTATCCATATTTGCCCGCGACTTCTCAAATATTGTGGTTTTGCAGACAACAGAAACCGGATTAAGAATAAGCCCGAAGACAGATGATAATGAAGTCAACAGCGCAAGTCAGGAGGCTGTGATCAAAGGAGAACCTCAGAAGGTTGCCTTTAATTTTAAATATCTGCTCGATTTTCTCAACCACCTTACAGCAAAAAAGGTGTTTATTGAAATAAACAGATCGGATGGGCCGGTTGTTTTCAAATCGGAAGACCGGCTGGAGTTTCTGCACATAATCATGCCGGTTAGGATACAATAATCTTATGACAGACAAATACATTCTCGACACCAACCTTTTTTTTAATCTCGAGACCGGGTTAAAACTGGGTAATAAAACCCAAGACGTTGTGGTTGAATTCACGAAAATAGCCAACAAAGTAATAAAAAAAAACCAGGTGACTTTTTTTATGCCGCCCCGCGTGGTTGATGAATTCATGAGTTTTTTTCCCAACCAGAACCAAGCGTTTATTAAGGATTTTTTGGCGGTAATCAGTATTAAATCACCAAAAATAACCGATATTGATTTTTCTGCTACGGTTTTTTATCAACTGATAGAAAACATCAGGCAAAGGAGTTATCAAGGGCTTAATCTTGCAGAGGAGGAAATAATAAAAGCCGGTCATTTGTTTAACGGAAAGAAAATAGACTCCAAAAAAGACTTTGAAATAACCCTCGGGCCGGTGATAAAAAACTTTCGTGATCGTTATCGTAAAGCTACCCGGTTCGGATTTCTTGACAGTTTGGCTGATCTTGACCTGATTGTTCTTGCTAAAGAACAGGACGGGTTTTTATTAAGCGCCGATGAAGGAGTAATTGCCTGGGGAAGGCTGTTTGGTATTAAGGAGATATCGGCTGAGGTTTGGCAGAAAAAAATGGCTGCTTTATAGAACTATCTTCTTCGTCCGGGACTAGGTTAAACGCCCAATCAACCATTTTATCGGTAAATGTTTTTTGGGGTTTTTCCTGGTAAATAATATGGTTTGATAAAATTTCCAGCAACCTTTTTTTAACATCTTCATTGGGAACAACCATATATGCGTGGTAAAAATATGGGGCGTGGCTAACGATAATAACAACCAAAAAGCCCAATCTTCTATTGAAATAAAAATGAGATAGGGCTTCCCATCTCATGGTTATTCCGGCTGTTTCAACCCCAAACTTAGTTATTTTATTTTCAACCTCAGGAGGAGGAGTAATGGTTAAAATATAAAAAAGGAATAATATTGCCCAAACCGGAATTAAAAGGATTTTGTCTCCAAGAAAAAAAACAATAATACTTAACAAAAAACAAACCGCAACGTAAAAACGCATGATTATGGCCGACCTTTTTTTATATGGACGTAACGGTGCTTTCCAGGCATAAATCGTCTGCGGGTTGTTTTTTTCGGGAATTTGACCATCCATGAAATTATTGTAACCCTTTTGTTGGGTAAAAGTCAACCTTTGCCTTTTGCCTGGAGCAGTGATATAATATATACTATATGGACAATTTCAATAAGGTTATTTCCTTTATCCTAGGCCTCGTTGTTGTGGTTGTTTTTATCATTGTCTTCGCCGGAAAAATTAACTACAAAGGTAAACCCCTATATCTTTTTGGTAAGCCAACAGGAGGCATTTTGTCCCAGTTAACCAAATCAACCATTACCCCATCTCCAACTGTTAAACCGGGAGACAATAAAATAATTAAAACCATTGAAATAAAAAATCAGCCACAACCAACCACGGTTAAAAACTCGACTTACGGCAGTTACCAAACAACCACAAAAGGTGGCTTGCCAAACCAGCCAAAAACAATTCCCTCAACCGGTTCGGCAACTGTTTTATTACCGCTATTCGCATCGGGCTTTTTCATTGGAATTTTTATTAAGAAAAGAGTTTAAACCCCCACATCAGAACCTTCGATTCAAACGCTTTATGGGGTTGGAGAAACTGCGTTAAATCCGGGAATCTTTAATACGCCCGAAGCAATAAGATTGATAATAAAAACCGATGAGAGCGAGAAGATTAAGCCGACCACAGCTCCCCAAACTACATTTTTTCCATAACTGAGTCTTTCGGGGTTAGCCTGTGATGTAAGGATAATAAAAGCACCGTAAATCAAGTATAAAAGAGCCACTCCGCCAACAGTTGAGAAAACTATATTTAAGAGTGCCTTAGCTACCCCACCGGCTCCGGTACCTGTTGGGCTGTTAAACCCTCCGGTATTAATACAGCCAAGCATGGTATAAGCACTACCGATGGCGGTGGTTGGCGCCAAACCAATAGCCGGATCAACCTCAAGGGTTTTGTTTTCAAGGGCAGGAAAAGTTGTTAGGGCAGGATAAAGACAGTTGCGGCAGCTTTCCCAGTTTTGCGGCGGCGTTTGATTAAGACAATAACCGCAAACATCGCAGGTAGCGCATCTTACCCCACTCCCCGCTGCCGGAGTCCCGGTAATTACCTGACCCGGAGGCAGGCAGGTAATTGAGTTAACCATACTTCCTTTTGCCAGGAAAAACACGAGACAGATAAAAATAATAAACACCAATTTCTTACGCATAGGTCTAAAATTCAGTATAGCAAATTAACCATCTGCGAATTAGTTATAATTTATAGATAATATTCCCAGATTTAAATATGAAACGGATAAAAATATTTTTACTGTTGTTTTTGTGTTTTATAACCATTCCTTTTATTAGGATTAACGCTGTTGATTTGAATAATTATGACGATATCACGAAAGAAATTGATAGTTTGCAGCGGATTTTTAACGATATAAAAAAAGCAACCGATACCAATGAAAAAACCCTTAATGATTTAAGAAAAAGAGTTGATAATATAAAGTTCAAGATTAATAATCTTGAGGATGAAATTGTCAGAAAGGAAAAAGAGGTTAAAGAAGGTGAAGAAGCCTTGGATTACAAAAAAAAACTGCTGTTTGAGCGGGTGAGGCTTTATTATAAGAATATCAACAAATATTCAAACTCCTTAATTAATCTTTTTCTGGCGGAGAATCTTTCCGTATCGCTGCGCAATTTCTTTTATCAGAAGTCACTAGTTGATGAAGACCGTAATATGATAATCAAAATAGTTACTTATGTCAAAAACCTTGAGGAGAAAAAAGCCAGCCTGCAAAGCGAAAAAGACCAGCTGGCAAAAATAAAACAGGACGTTGAAAAACAATCTGACTTTTTAGCCGGTGAGGTCTCCAAGGCTAAAAACTATCAATCAGAACTATCAACCAAGATCGCTCAATTGTCAACCCGCCAGCAGGAATTAATTGCCCAAAGACAAGCTGGTTTAAATCTTCCAAAATCAGCTGGAACTTCAGCTGGTGGCTGTGTTGACGACCGGGGAATAGATCCGGGGTTTAGTCCGGCCTTTGCTTTTTTTACTTATGGCTCAGTCCACCGGGTAGGGATGAATCAATACGGAGCTTATGGTAGGGCAAAGAACGGCCAGAACTACGAGACCATTCTTAATGCTTATTATAACAATGTCAAACTTGAGTGTCGCAATTTTCCCAACAATAATATTAAAGTTCAGGGATATGGAGAAATTTCAATTTATGATTATTTAAAAGGAATCGGCGAAATGCCTGGATCATGGGGGAATTCAGGTGGATATGAGGCTTTAAAAGCCCAGGTAGTCGCCGCCGCATCATACGCTTATTCTTACACTAACGGAGGGAGTGGTGATATTTGTACCAGTGAGAGCTGTCAGGTGTATATTGGCAGTAATAAAGGCGGTAAATGGGAAGAGGCGGTTAACGATGTTAAAGGTAAGTGCGGTGATGGTGTTCAGGTTATGGTATCAAACGATACAGGTGAGGTTATTAAAGCCTGGTTTGCCTCAACCCATGGCGGTTATGTGTGGACTTCGGGAGAAATTTGGGGTTCGCAAAAACCATGGACTAAGCATTTTCAGGACACAACATCCGGTGCAAATAGCTTTTCAGAGTTGAATGAAAGGGCGTGGGATCGTGAATCACCATGGTTTTACTGCGATTGGGGCGCAAGAGCGCAATATAATAAAACCGCCTGGTTAAAATCAGAAGAAATTGCCGATATGGCTAATATTATTATGCTCATGAAAAAAGATTCGTCTGTTGGTGAAAATTTATACCAAGTTGACAAACCAAATCCAGCGGGTAAAGAAACATGGGATTTTGAGAGGGTAAAAAACGAACTGAGTAAACGCGGTGGGTCTCCTTTTAATAATGTAAATTCAGTTTCGGTTTCAGTTGATTTCGGGACAGGAAAAACAAACAATGTAACTTTAAGCGGTGATGCAGGATCACAAACTTTTGACGGAAAGGAATTTAAGGATTTTTTTAATCTGCGGGCACCGGCCAATATCCAAATCGTCGGGCCGTTGTACAATGTGGAGAAACATTAACAGTCACATTTCTAATTGACTCAATTGTTTAGATTTTTGCATCAATTAAAACGATTGAGTCAATTGATTAGATTGTAAACATATTTCATCACTGCTTTTTTTTCGCTTTCAAAGATCCTTAAAGTTTTTTTTCGTAAATCAGACGGCAAAGAATAGGAACTGTGAATCCCAAAATAATCCTCGATTAATTTATCTTTTCTGATTTCAATATCGGCTAAATACGTGGTTTTAAATAAATCAATCAACTCTCCTTTGGCGCCGTTTCTGTAGGCCATATAAAAAGCAATCAGCTGTTCATCTCTTCCAAGACCGCTTCCGCCATAAGCGCTTTTATCCGAGTTGTGGTTGAAGATTACATATAGATCTTTTTTCTCCAGCGACAGCATATTGTTTTCATAAAAACCGGTTCGGTCAGGAGAGATATTTAATGCCCGGAAAAAGATATACATTCTTGCGCACTTTTCACATTTTCCGCACCAGCGTCTTTTCTTTGCTTCGGGTTCGTCGGAAAAGCACGACATCTGAAACCGGCCGATTTCAGGGTAACGGTGATGCAGAATATAGGTAATGAAAAGTTCATTAACCGGTTCGATCAAACTGCCGACATGAGTGTTGATGAAAAATAATTTTGGGATATCAGCCACATGCTGCATCGCGGTAACGCTTTGTTCGAAAACAGGATTAATAAGATAGTCCTCCGAATTCCTGGTGTAAAAATTACAGCTTTGTTCGTTACCGAAGAAAAAATACTTGGCTTGTTTATGGAAATAGTAAGGAATTAAAATAAAAGCGTACTGAGATAATATTATATCCCAGCCCCACGCATAACCATCTGTTTGTCTGAGTTTTCCAATGGAAAGAGGGAAGAAAAATACCTCCTGGTTAAAAGTATCGTTGAATTTATTTGCCAAACGTTTTTTATGATTATTCTCAAACATGCATTGCGGTTCTTTCATGAAAACCAGAGTTGTTTTCACTCCCAACTCTTTTAATAATGCATAAGTTAATAAACTGTCTTTTCCGAATGAAAATAATAACACTGCGCTTTCCTTGGTAATTTTTTTTACTTTTTTACCTGAGTAAGAATAATTAATTCCTTTAAACTGGGTTTGGAAATTGGCATTATAAAATTTCTTAATAATGTCTGCGACCTTTACATCTTTGAACTCAAAATAATTCATGGGAATTGAATACATAAGTAGTTTGAAAAATACCGGTTCAATCGGAGGATGGGCAAAATGGTAGACTACACCACCCTCCTCAATCAACGGGAGATGCCAGGTGGCGACATAACTTAAGCAATCAGCAAAAACTTTATGCAACGATTTAGGAACTTTTTTCCAAACATATTGCGGATAAGTAATTGGATATTTTTTTCTTTTTATTCTTATCTCAACTCCGGAGCGTAATATTTTTCTGTAAACATGAATCGGGTCTGCCATTTTAATTCAATCATTATATAGTAAAAAATCTCAGGTCAAGGGGAATATTAATTAAATTACATGTTAAGAGTGAAAAGTTAAAAGTTAATATTTTTTAATTATTCTAATTGATCTAATAAAATAAATTAGTCTAATTATTCTAATTTATATTTACAGATACTGTTTTAAGTTTGCCCAACCAACCGCTTCGGTTGTTTTTTGGCCTGTTAAATTAATCCAGACAATAGTTAAAATCTCCAAATTGCTTTAAATTCAAAATGAATAACATCTTAACATCAAAATTATTGGTTCTGATAAAATAGAGGGTGGGTTTGGGAGATCGTCTAATGGCCCGTCTCGACTCGGTAGTTAGTCGAGCCGAGGCGGATAGGACGAGTATTAATATGCACTATGTTTATGTTTTAAAAAGTAGAGTTAGCAAAAAAAGTTATATAGGAAAAACAAACAATATGAGTAGGAGAATTAAAGAACACAATGTAGGAAAAAATATATTTACAAAAAGATATTTACCTTGGGACCTGGTTTATTATGAAGAGTTTATGTCTGAAAAAGAAGCTATTAACAAAGAAAAATATTATAAAAGTCATACAGGAAGAAATAAACTTAAGGTAATATTTAATAAATATTACAGAATCATTTAAGAATATGAACTTAATATATTGGGAGATCGTCTAATGGTAGGACCGCAGACTCTGAATCTGCGTATCTAGGTTCGAATCCTAGTCTCCCAGCCCCGATCTCTTATGTACATAAATATATGATACATATTTTATGATAAAATAATTTTATGTCTAAGTTGGACAATATTATTCTTAAGTTTGGATCAGGATATGAAGTAATTGAAGATTATGGTTTAATTGATTCAGTAGATAGTGCTTTTGGTTTAGGTGAATATCAAGAATTAAGACTATTAAGATGTAAGAATAAGCAAGGAAAACAGGCTTATGTTTTAGAAGAAACAAGAAAAGGTAAATTTATACTTGGTTATTCTAATCAATATTTTGTTATATCAGAAAAAGGATTGAATAACCTCAACCTCTTATTAAACTCCAAAATATTCAAACCCAATAAATAAACGAAGTTCTTAAAGTGATTCTAATTCTGGAACTATAAAATGGTTGGATGAATTGATAAAATAGGTTTGAACACTGTCCACAGTTCGCAGTATGGTTCGGCGAGCTCACCACAAGGTGGGTTTGACGAATCATTACGGGGATTTTGGATTAGAAGTTTACCCTAGACATGATTTTAGATATTCTCAATAAGAATGTGCAATAGCAATGAGTAAGCTAGAAAAGTTTTTATTGAATTATTAATTTATTATTTAACCGAGACATATGACTGACCCAAAATATCTGGATGAAGCTTTTGATGTTGTTTGCGGCGAATTAAAAACGATGTTTCTAAAAAAACACCGCGACTACGGTAAAGGAAATATTCTTGACACCAAAGAGTTGGGTATTGCTTTCAGAGTAAGCGACAAGCTTAATCGCTTAAAACATCTGCTTTCAAATGCCAAAGAACCGCAAAACGAATCAATAGAGGAAAGCTGGATTGATATTGCCGTTTATGCCGTCATTGCAGTTTTGTACCGTCGGAGTTGGTTCAAGAGGCTGGAAATAAAAAAGGAAAAAAATATATGATTCATATTAAATATAAGCTCGGAAAATCTAAACTTCATGGGATTGGTTTGTTTACGGATGAAGATTTGGAAAAGAACCAACTTGTATATACTGCCAGTCCGCTTTTAGATGTGAATATTACTCAGGAACAGTTTGATTCTTTAAACGAAAAAGAAAGAAAAGAAATTAAATATTGGGGATTTTGGGATAAACCTAATAAAGTCTGGCACGTCGATTTTGACAACACGAGATTTATCAATCATTCAATCAACCTCACCCTAACTCAGGATCTTAAACATGAAGAAGCTTATTTAATTGCCACACGGAATATCAAAGCCGGAGAAGAACTTACACAGAACTATCTTGAGTTTGAAGACATAAATGATTTACATGAAAGAGGGATAAAATAACTTTATTCTTTGAAAAACTAATTATACTTACACCAGCAATATAGGAATTTCTTTCAGCTTAATTTCAGGTTACTATAATACTTTCATACCTTATGAAAATAAAAATAATTACAGCATTATTCTTAATATTTGCAGTTTATATTGCTTTGAATGTTTTAAATAAAAAAAAACCACTAGCAGACATCGATAAAAGCAATATTGATAAAGCAATTGAAGTAAAACCGCTTCATTCTTTATCAATTGTGGCTATGAGAGCAAAACCTTACCTTGGAAGCAATATTATCATCGAAGAAACATTGTCACCAGGAGGTAACTATGACCGTTATGTGACTTCTTATCAATCGGACGGTTTGAAAATATACGCGTTATTGACAGTTCCCCAAGGAAAAATACCAGCCGGCGGGTGGCCGGCAATTATTTTTAACCACGGATATATTCCGCCGGAGCAATACCGTACAACCGAACGCTATCTTGCCTATACTGACGCCTTTTCCCGTAACGGGTATATTGTTTTCAAACCCGACTACCGCGGGCACGGATCATCAGAGGGCAAACCTGAAGGAGCCTATTATTCGCCGGCATATACGATTGATGTTCTAAATGCGGTTGCTTCGATAAAAAAATACCAAGACGTGAATCCGGAAAAAATCGGAATGTGGGGACATTCATTAGGCGGTAATATTACTGTAAGATCAATGACAGTCGCAAAAGATATTAAAGCCGGAGTAATTTGGGCGGGTGTGGTTGGTACCTATGAAGAACTGATGAACAAATGGAGAAGGTCTGCCCCATGGCAGCCATCACCAAGGGAAGCAGGTGCTCATATCGGGTCCATAAGAAGGAATCTCGAGACAGAGTACGGAACAATAAATAATAATCCTGAATTCTGGCATAGCATTGACCCCAGATATTATCTTAATGATATTTCCGGTCCGGTTCAGATCCACCATGGTTTATCTGATGAAGAAGCGCCGGTGATATTTTCCGAAAGTTTAGCTAATGATCTGAAAAAAAATAAGAAAACGGTTGAAATCTATACTTATGTCGGAGCCGATCATAATCTCTCCGGAGCAGTATTTGATCTGGCAATGCAAAGGTCAATAGAATTCTTTGACCGGTATTTGAAGAAGTAAAATGTTTGAAAGATTAATCAATTTTTTTTATTGACAGGCTGAGTATTTGTACGAAATGCTCAATGTCTTTTTTTGTATGACCAGCATTAATCTGCACTCTTATTTCATCTCTTCCTGGCGGAACCACAGGATAATTAATACTGGTTATCAATATACCTTGATTAAAAAGATCACTGGTTAATTTTTTTGTTTTTAAAGGATCACCGATCAATATTGGCTGTATCGGGTGAATTGAGTCAGCTGCAAATTCCAATCCCTGCTTTTGAGCCAGTTTTTTAAAGAAGCGGATATTTTCTTCCAGTTTGGTTAATAATTTCAATCCGGATTTGGAACCAAGCAGTTTAACGCTGGATAAAGCTGCGCCGGCTACACCCGGAGAGATTGAGTTGGAATAGATATAGGTCGCTGCTGATTCCCGAAGATAATCAATGATGATTTTATCGGCAACCACATAACCTCCATCTGCGCCAAACCCTTTTCCCATTGTACCGATAAGAACATCGGCTTTTTCCCGGCTGAAATTTTCAATGCCCAGACCTTTTCTACCAAAAGCCGCCACTCCATGGCTGTCGTCAACAACAATGGTTATTCCTTCTTTATAATCGTTTTGGTATTGGCTAACGATTTTTTTTATTTTATCAAGATTAATATATTCCCCAAGCATACTGAAAACTCCGTCAGTGACGATTAGCACCCGTATGAATTTCCCCCGATTATTTTCCAGTAATTTACCAAGATGGTTATAATCCAGATGATTATAAATGAGTTTCTGTTCTTTTGGCAAACCGGCTACCCTGATTCCATCGATAATACTTCGGTGATTTAAACTATCGGAAATAACAAGAGTATTGTCAGAAAGAAGAGAGTTTTTGCTCTGCCCTTTAATCAGACAATGAATAACAGCGAGGTTAGCAGCAAAAGCTGAAGAAAAAACCATGGCATCTTCCCGCTGATGGAATTTGGCCAGGGCTTTTTCAAGATTCCTGTATATTTTCAGAGTTCCAGAAATGAATCTGACAGCGCCCGGTCCGGTTCCGAATCTGGATGATGCTTCATGTTCTCCCTGTTTTAATATCGGGCTAAATCTTAAACCCAGGTAATCGTTCGAGTTGAAGATAACATATTTCCTTCCTTTGATGATAGCCTTCGGTGATGGATCACCGGAAAAACCGTCAATGATCTTTTCGTTTCTTTTAGTTGTGTTTGCGGAATCGATTCTGTCGATCTCCCTTTTTAAAATAGCGGCTAATGATTGATTATTCATAATTTATTTTTCAATCCTTCAAGCATTGTCTTGGTCATCCTTGAAAGATCATATTCAGGCTGCCAACCCCAATCTTTTTTGGCTTGTGTATCATCGATTGATTTCGGCCAGGAATCAGCTATTTTCTGGCGGTAATCCGGTTGATAATCACAGTTAAAATCAGGAATAAGCTTGGTGATTTCGTCAGCCAGTTCTTTCGGGGTAAAACTAACGGCAGAAAAATTATAACTGGTTCTAATGCTGATTTTTCCAACCGGTGCTTCCATCAGGTTTAAGGTTCCGTTAACCGCATCATCGATATACATCATCGGTAGTCGGGCGTCTGCTTTTAAAAAAGCAGTATAGTGTTTTTTATTGATTGCACCGTAAAATATATGAACGGAATATTCGGTTGTTCCATCTCCCGGCGGAGCTTTATATCCGATAAGACCCGGATAACGGAGACTGCGGACATCAAGTCCGTATTTTAAGAAATAGTATTGGCAGAGTAACTCGCCGGCTACTTTGTTGACACCATACATAGTGGTCGGTTCAAGTATCGTATGCTGGGGGGTATTGGTTCTCGGAGTTGATGGTCCGAAAACCGCAATTGAACTGGGCCAGAAAACCTTGAGATTATTTTCTAATGCCAGGTCAAGAATATTTTTCAAACCCCCCAAGTTTACTTCCCAGGCGAGTTGAGGGTTTTTTTCGCTGGCAACAGATAGCAATCCTGCCAAATGGTAAATTTCGGTAATACTGTGTTTCTTGACTATTTTTGCTAAGAGAGCTTTATCGCGGACATCACCCTTCTCAATTACTCCCTGATAACTTCCGGTATTCTTATGGGCGAAAGCCACAATCGATTCAAGAGTATATTTTTTGATTAAAGCAGTAGTTAAGTCAGAGCCAACCAATCCAAAGGCACCGGTTACTAATATTTTTTTCATAACCGCACTTATTGTAACACGAGCCTTAATTTTTTTAAATACATGATAAAGAACTCAAGTGTATTAGCTATAATTGATCGGTATGAATAATAAAATAGCAGCTAAAATCAGGAGGGAATTGAAAAAAAACATTAATATTGATGTTAAAAAAAGCGTAAAGAAATTCTTCAAAGAAAAAACCAGATTTTATGGTGTAAAGATTTCTCTAATCCATAAAATTGCCAGGGAATATTGGCGGGAAATCAAAAGCTATAATAAAAAAACGATTTTTTCCATCTGCGAAAAACTACTGCAATCGGGTTATAGCGAAGAGGCCTTTGTCGCCTATGATTTTTCTTTTTGGATAAGTAAAGATTATCAAAAACAAGACTTTAGCGTCTTTGAAAAATGGGTCAACCAATATGTCAGCAACTGGGCTGAGTGCGACAGTTTTTGTAACCACTCGGTCGGAGCTATGATCGAAAAATTCCCGGAATATATCGAAAGACTAAGAATCTGGACTAAGTCAGATAACCGTTGGGTCAGGCGGGCAGCTGCAGTATCTTTGATTGTTCCGGGTAAAAAAGGGATGTTTCTTACGGATATTTTTGCAATCAGCAATAGCCTGTTGCTGGACAAAGATGATCTTGTCCAAAAAGGCTACGGCTGGCTTCTTAAAGTGGCCAGCCAGGTTCATCAAAAAAATGTTTTTGATTATGTAATGAAAAATAAAAAAATAATGCCGCGGACTGCTCTGCGCTACGCAATTGAGAAAATGCCGGAGAGTTTAAGAAAGAAAGCAATGAGTTAAAAAAGTTTTAAAAGTTAGAAAAGTTAATAAAGTCTACAAAGTTTGAAAAGTTTTAAAAGTTCTAAAAGTTTTTCCACTTTGCCTAGTCTGATTCGGCGGGTACGTTAGGGACAAGAAAAAGTTAAACCTCCGCGGTTTGACACAACAAATAGGCTAGTGATAAGAACCGCGGAGGTTAATAACGAACAAACAACGATTCTGTCCTTCGACAGGCTCAGGACAGAATGACGAATCATATTAGAAATTAGACATTTATAGTATTTTCCCCTTGACGAACATGAGTTAAAAGTTTATTATTTTAACGTTCCAAAATTTCCAACCTGATTATGCCGATTAAAAGTATTGCCAAGGACGAATTCCAAGCCGAAGTAATTGATTATAAAGGTGTTGTTCTTGTGGACTTTTACGCTGACTGGTGCGGACCATGCAAAATGATGTCGCCGATTATCACTGAATTAGCACACGAATCGCCGGAATTAAAAGTAGTTAAGATTAATGTTGACCAGAATCAAGAGTTAGCGACCCAATATTCTATTTTTTCCATACCGACGTTTATTATTTTTAAAGACGGTAAGGTAGTTCATCAATTGGTTGGCGGAATGAGCAAAGAAAACTTCATGAATGAAATTAAGAAGATCACCGGATAATTCTACTTATTAGGTTTTAATCACTCTGAAGACTTTACCTTTAACAACCTTCAATATCAGATGATGAATAGCCAAAATATACTTGGCCAATTCTGAAAACCAGCGGAAGGATGTATAAATTGGTGCTTTCGAGCCAATAATTATTTTTTCGTCGGAGATCGGCAGTTTAATACTTTGGTAACTGGGGAATTTAGACGAATCAACGTTTTGCAGTCCGGCAGATTTTAAATCTTGCGTTAATTCAATAGTCTCTTGATGAAAAGTTACAGTTGGCTTACTTTCTTCTTTGGGCTCGTATTCTACAGCTTCCTGGATATTTATTTCCTGTTGACGGGTAATAATCGGCTCGGCTTCAGGATGATATGAAACAGTTTTTGGTTGATTGAGCAGATTATCAATGGTAGTGTAATTTTTTACCGGCATATTTTCATTATAAATTATTTTAATTCTCTCTACATCCCAGTTTTCCTTTGCAGTGAGGACACTCTGTCTTCCAACTTTGCGTGTCACCTTTTTTTTCACCGGATAATTTACTGTGGCAATGAGGGCATTCATAATCAGAATAATGAGTGGGATCTTTTTGTGTTAAATATCTAATTGTTGATGAGTGTAAAGATGTAACTTTCTTAATTACTGGCGAGCCTGAGGTCAAAATACTTTCAATATCTTTTTGGTCGACTTGAGACCCTCCACAACTACCTGATAACGACATTGATGGTTGATGAGTCTTTTGTTGATAAGCATAGATAGCTTGGAGATATGCCCGGAGCAATCTTTCTTCAGTTATCTGATACTGATAAAGTTCATCGATTGTTCTATCAAATGTGTTTACTGGTGTTTTTTTACGGCCGGCAAAGGCATCTCTTATTTTCAATAAAATATCCTGAAGATAATATTTCTCGTTGTGATTACCCCGGTAAACAAAATCATTATTTGGACAATGACTGAGAAAATCATCAATATCTAAACCAGTTAAAAACGGTCTTGTAGCAAATTGTGAAACTATTGATTGGGGGTCAGCTTGTCCTGTGAAAAAATAACTTTCCGGAAAAAAAAGTTTTACCACCTCTTCATTACCAATTTTTACTGCTAATGCATTAACTTTTTTACCATCATAAAAATTAACATATAGTTGGCCGTAATCATAGTTTATTTGTGTATATGGATTATCAGGATCGTTGTCGAATGACGCAGGCCCAATAGGGCTGTACCACAATACGACTTTCCCTGGGTTACGCCTGAGATCTTTTGTCAGTTGATCAAATCCAATCAGATATTTTCCACCTCTTTCCTTGGGATCAAACTGACTGGTTGCCTGATATAGATCTTGGCACGACTGATCAGTATAAAGAGCCTGATCTTTTCCAAACCAATAACTATAAGGAAGTGATACTGGCTGATTTTCAAGAACCTCATTAGTATATGCTTCAAGCTGTTGCCTTAATTCTTGTTTTCCTTGTTCAGAAGATAGAGTGTTAAGTCTTGCACTTTCAGCTGTAGTTACTCCAAATTGTCTGAGAGTATCGATCGATACCATAAATATTCCCTGCGCGGGGTATGGTTTGGGTAGTGTCGGGCTTAAAATAGCAGACGAAAAGATAAGATGCTGTTTTTATTATATGGATTCCCGCTTTTGCGGGAATGACATCTTATTTCGCGAATGCTTAATTACCGTTGCGGCACAGCCACTGATTTTAACAGTGTTCCTATTACCAAACCTTTAACTAAATAATAACTTCTCTGTCAGTATTATAATCTCTCCCTAACACAAAAAAAAGGTCTGACAAACGATTAAGATACATAATGATTAAATTTAAATTTAATCGGGTAGTTTTTTTTAATGCCACTACTCTTCTTTCTCCTCTCCGGCAGACGGTTCTTAAGATGTGGAACATACAGGCAAGTTCACTGCCGTTAGGGAGAATAAAACTATTAAGTTTAGGCAGTTTCAACTGTACTTTATCAATTTTATGTTCAAAAATCTTTATCCTTGTTATTAATGGTTCCAAATCCGTCTTTTTTCCTGCCAGATATGACATAATTTCATGAAGGTCCTTTTGAATATTCATAATCAAAAGACTGTCAGCCGAACCTTTTTTCAGCTTTGTCAAAGCTAGGCCAGTAAAAGAGCTTAGTTCGTCTAAGCTTCCGTAAGCCTCAACAATCGGATCTGATTTTAAGACTTTTTTTCCGCCATAAAGACTGGTAGTTCCATTATCACCGGAACGGGTATAAATAGACATAATTAAGAATTAGTAATTAAAAATGAGCAATTTAGTTATCAATGAAAAATTATAACTCTAAATTATTAATTAAATTGCTAATTCTTAATTGCTCACTTTTAATTGACTCTAGCATTCCGAATATCCGCAACCATAACATTTTTTACATCCCTCTTCATGGACCAATGAGGCTTCACCGCAGCTTGGACAAATATCAAAAGAGCTGTTGGTTGGGTCTTTTTCTTCAATCAAGGCCGGCTGGGTTATTTCGTTGATTAATTTTGGCTTTTCATTCTGAACATGATTATTTACTGAATTATTATTTCCATTCAAATCAAAATGTATTGCCAAAACCTTCGATAACGCGTCAGGCAAACTCCTGATCCGGTCTTTTCCGAATCCCAAAGCCCTGGCGCCTCCAATTCCTTTAAGTTGGTCGACAACCTCTTTTACCCTTTCTTTAGGTTGCAGGTGAGAAGCAAACCGTAATGCCAGAGAAACTACTCTCCCTAAGCCTTCAGCCATAGCGTAGACTTCAGTACCGGCTTTACCGATATTGATGAAGACTTCAAGCGGCTCGCCTCCGCCATTGATATTGATGGTGATAAAAGCGGTTCCAACAGGAGTGTTAATCTTGTAAGTTGAACCATGGACAACCATTGGCCTGGGCTTAATTATGTATTTAGGAGGAGCTTCTTTTTTTTCCTCCGGTTTTTTATTGTCAGGTTTACGCTCCAGGACGCCCGGTCTTGAACCGTCTCTCATATAGGCGATTCCTTTTAAACCGAGTTTGTAAGCCAGCGTATATAATTTTTTCACTTCATCAACAGAGTGTGAGTTTGGCGCATTAACTGTCTTTGAGATTGAAGCATCGACATATTTTTGAATCGCTGCTTGAACATAAACATGATCTTCAGGAGCCAGTTCGCCGGCAGAGACAAACCATTCGGGCTTTTTTATCTGATTCTTTTTAATTTCCTCTTCATGCTTTTTATACCAGATACCATAAAGATGATGGCGGATCAAATGCTGGCCCAGGCGGTCTTTTCTGGTAAACTCAAACTCAAATACCGGTTCGATTCCCGACGTGGTGTTTGACATCAGCGAAGTTGAGCCGGTTGGGGCCTGCATAAGAAGCAAAGAGTTTCTGATACCGGATTTTTTCAAATTATTCAATATTGGTTTTGGCAGTTGGCTGACGAATTTGCCATTAAGATATTTGTCTTTGTCGAACTTCAAGAAAGCCCCTTTTTCCTTAGCAATTTCAATGGAGGCAAAGTAACTTTCATCCCTGATTAACCGGTAAACCTTAGTGATAAACTTTAATGACTCTTTAGAGCCATAACGGAGATGCAGTTTGATCAAAGTATCGCCAAGTCCCATTGTTCCCAGTCCGATTCTTCTTTCACCTTCTAATTGTGTTTCTCTTATTCCTTCAAAAAAATACTGATCCATATCAATAACATTGTCCTGAAACCTTACCGCAGCCCTAATTATTCTTTTGAGGATTTTAAAATCAAAACTGCCTTTTTTGTCAATATTATTGCCTTTGACAAGAGCTGAAAGGTTGATCGATCCAAGATTGCAAACTCCCCAAGGAGGTAATCCTTCTTCTCCACAAGGATTAACACAGTTTATCTTGTTCCAGTAATAATTATTGTGCAGTTTATTATATCTTTCCATGAAAACCACACCAGGTTCAGCACATTGCCAGGCGGATTGAGCAATCATGTCCCAGATCTTACGGGCTTTTACGGTTTTATAAACAATAGTTTTTTTACCTAAGGCTTTCCATGAATCCAAATCTCCGCTCCATTCTTCATCATAATCAGGGTCCTGAGTATCGGGAAAAACCAACTGCCAGTCTTCATCTTTTTCAACCGCCTCCATAAATTTATCCGAAATACAAAGCGACAGATTCGCCCCATTGATTTTGTTAAGGTCCTGTTTAACCGTAATAAACTCTTCGATATCAGGATGCCAGTCCCAAAGCATTAGCATCAAAGCTCCTCGTCTTGTTCCGCCCTGCTGAATAATATCTTTCGTGGCAACGGAAAATAAACTGGCCCAGTTAATCGGACCCGAAGATGATCCGTTGACCTTCTTCACCCTGGCTCCACGAGGTCTTAAAGATGACATATTAATGCCAACGCCTCCGCCCCTGGCCATTATCTCAACCATTTGTTTTAATGTCTCAAGTATTCCATTACGGGAGTCTTTCGGTGACGGGATTACAAAGCAGTTGTAATAAGTGACGTTAAAACCGGTTCCGGCACCAGCCAGAATTCTGCCCCCTGGAACATATTTGAAATCCTTCATTGAATTAAAAAACTCTTTTTCCCAATGCTTGCTTTCTTTTTCATTTTTGGCAACAGCTTTAGCTACCCTTTTCCACATCTCATCAGGTTTTTTTTCAATCAGCTGACCTTTTTTATCTTTCAGGGCATAACGATCAAGGAATACTTTTTCAGAGATTCCGCTTAATTTCATATAAAAAATTAGAGTAACTTTTTAACTTCCTTTTCAAAATCTTCAAGCTCTACAAACCTCCTGAACACCGACGCAAAACGAATGTAGGCTATTTTATCAATTCTTTTTAATAATTTGGCGACCATATTTCCAATGACTTTACTTTCAGCTTCGGTAGTTTCCTGTTGTTTAAGATCATTTTCAACCTCAGAAATTATTTTTTCTATCTGATCTGCTGCTACTGTTGTTTTTTCACTGGCTTTAAGAATACCGTTTCTTAACTTTTCACGGTAAAATCTTTCTCTCCTGCCATCTCTTTTGATTACCAGTATTGGCAATTCCTCTACTCTTTCATAGGTTGTAAAACGCTTCTGACACTTAGGACAAGCCCGTCTGCGTCTAATGGTTGTCCCGTCTTCCGAAAGACGGGTTTCAATAACTTCAGTGTCAAGATTCTTACAAAATGGGCAAAACATCTATAATTTTATTTCTAATGTCTAATATCTAAGGTTAATTTTTAAACTAGGTTAATTATTTATAGCGTCCTTATAAAATTTAACTCACTACCGGTAGTATTTCAAGATGTCAAAATATCAACCAAATATATCAGTTCTACCGGTAGGCATAGAAATTATTATTCACACAAAGTATCAGAATTTAATTGAACAAGATTGAAGTTTTGATTGATCTGGTAGATAAATAATTTCAGTCAGAATACATACTGGAGAAACAGTATGATTGGATTATGTCACTGATAGACATCTGCTTTCCTAAATTTTGTCTGGGCTGTGGCCGAACCGGCAATTATCTTTGTCCAAACTGCGACCAACAACTGAAACGTGTTATTAAAGATGGTTGTTTTTACTGCCATAAGAATAGTCCTCATGGTTTAACCCACATTATTTGCCGTAAAAAGAACGGGATTGATGGAGTAATGAGCTTTTTCTATTATGATAATCTACTGAAGAAAATCATTAAAAAGATTAAGTATCGATTAAGTTATGAAGTCTGGTCTGAGATAAAACATCTGGTAAGAATCGAGGATTTGGAAAAACTGAGTTTTTTTGCGAAAACAGGCAGAGGTTATTATTTATTACCAGTGCCTTTGTCTGAAGCCAAACTGAAAATCAGGGGGTTTAACCAAGCAAAACTGATCTGCCAGTATTTTAATAAGTATTTGAAACTGCCGATTTTTGACGCTATGGAAAAAATAAAAGAAACCGCTTCTCAGGCGGAAATCAAAGATAAGAAGCAAAGGTCTTTGAATCAAAAAGGCGCTTTTGATATCACCGAGAAAAAGGAAGTGATGAATAATAATTTTATTATCATTGACGATGTGGTGACGACCGGAGCAACAGTTCGTGAAATTTGCCGGTTGTTAAAGCGGTATGGAGCTAAGAAAGTTTATGTTTTAACCCTTGCTAAGGGTTCATGAAATGATATAATTTTTATATGCAGAAAATTGAAATTTCGGCTAAAACAATTATTTTTACCGTTGTTTTTATTATCCTGCTTAACTTTTTGTGGAATATCCGCGATCTCATTTTTTCTCTTTTTATTGCTTTCATTATCATGAGTGCCCTTAAGCCAATGGTGACTTTTTTAGTAAGCAAACGCATCCCCAAAATAATTGCATCAATTTTAACCTATGCACTTTTTATCGGATTTCTCATCGTTCTTTTTGTGATTATTATTCCACCGTTAGTTAAAGAAAGCACCATGCTTTTTCGCAGCCTCCCGCTGATAATTCAAAATCTTTCTGCAGGATCTTTTTTTGATTTCGAAATCCTTTCGCAGTATGTGCCAAACTTAACCAGCCAAGTTTTTGACCTGGCCAAAATTGTCTTCTCCAACGCTATTTTTACTATTTCTACCCTGTTTTTTGGTTTTTATTTTATTCTTGATGAGAATTTAATCGAATCAACTCTTTTGAGATTCTTTGAAAAAGAAAAAACCGCTTATATTAAGAATTTATTTAAAAAAATCGAGAGAAGGATGAGTTCATGGTTTTGGGGTGAAGTGGTATTAATGACGATTGTGGGCAGTATGACTTTTGTCGGTTTAAGCTTGATCGGAATCAGGTACGCTCTACCGCTGGCAGTTCTGGCAGGACTAATGGAGGCAATCCCCAATCTTGGTCCTACCTTATCATCCATTCCATCGATTCTCATCGGTATGTCCCAATCATATTTCCTGGGTTTTGCAGCACTGGCCTTGGCATTTCTGGTTCAGCAGCTGGAAAATAATATTATCGTACCGATGGTAATGAAAAAAGCGGTTGGTTTAAATCCAATTGTTACTTTGATTGTTCTTCTTATCGGCGGCAGAATGGCAGGAATTCTGGGAGTCGTTCTAGCTATTCCAACGACTCTTTTTATTGAAACGGTTCTCATTGAAATCATAAAAAGCAGAAACTCTACGGTTAATCTGCGTTAAAAGCCTGCCTACAGGCAGGCAGGCGCGGTAATTAATTTATGTATAAAATAATTAAGACAGAAGCCGTTACCAACCTTGGTAACCGCTTTATTTTCTCTAAGGTATTAATAGAAACCGATGACAAGAAAACCACCTATTTCTATCTGCGTTACGCCGAACCTTATGCGATCATTATTCCGGTATTAGATAGAGAGACTGTTTTAATGATTGAACAGCAACGGATCGGGCCGCTTAAAATTTCCTTGGAATTCCCAATGGGCGTAGTCAAAGGCAGTCAGCCTTTAGAGATGGCGATCGACGAATTAAAAGAGGAGACAGGTTACCGCAGTAATAATATTAAAGAGATAAACAGATTTTATATCAGTCCCGGTTGGAGCAATCAACAGGGACACGTTTTTGTCGCCAAGGATTTGGTTGAAGGCAAGCAGGAGTTGGAGCCTTATGAATACATTGAGGTTAAAAAAATCAAGATTAAAGATATTCCCGGTTTAATTAAAAACGGTACGATCTTTGATGCATCAACCATTGTTGCCTGGCAGTACTTCGTTACTTCTAATAAAACCTAAAATCTTAACGCTCCGTTAACTGGCGCAATAATGTCTTGATTTTTCATCATAACACTTTACCATCAGGCATTCTCATTCTTGGTTTAAGCTTAAGGGTTTTGTCTATATCCCAATTTTCTCCTCTTCCACTAAAAGAAGCCGAAATCTCCGGGTAACCAAGACCTAGTTTAATACCAAAATAACAATGTCCTACATCTTTATTATATTGATGACCGCCTATTGTCCAGTCTATTAATTCTGAGCTAGCATTAGCCTGAACAAAAGCATATGATCTGGTATGCGGGTCTTCTTTTGGATCAATTGGCCTATCGTATAAAGTAACACTTACACTTCCATTACGTTCTAATTCGCAACGAATTCTGTTCTCAGCCCCTGCTTCAATATTTAATGGCCCCCCGCTTCCAACTAAAGCAACTATATCAGAATAATTTGGTAAATCTGACAAACGTTTCAGTAATTCAATAGCATTATGCACTGCCTCGGTCCCACCAAAGAAACTATCTAACCGTTGGGTGGTTTCACCCATAGATAAATATTTTATTGCATGTTCTACAGCTGCCCTAGTTTCTGATACCTCAAAATTTATATCCTCATGTCCAAAACCTTGTTTTTCACTCATAGAGTGTAATAAATTTATAAAGATGTCTTTATTATAATATAAACTAGTTGGTATAGTTGCTATAATCAAATCATGAAAATCGCCATTCTTGGAGGCGGGTTAACCGGACTGACTGCCGCATATTATTTGGCCAAAGAAAACCATGATGTGACTATTTTTGAAAAAGAAAGTTTTCTTGGCGGCATTGCGTCTGGCTTTAAAATGGATGATTGGAGTTGGTATCTGGATAAAACCTACCGTCATATTTTCTCCAATGACAGTGAGTTCTTGGGATTATGCGACGAACTAGGTGTTCTGGATAAAATGATTTTTTCAGAACCGGAAACAGCTTCATTGTATCCTGTTTTGCCAAAGACGCACGAGGTAAATATTTACCGCATATTTCCCGTAGATTCACCGCAGGATTTTCTCAAACTGCCTTTTTTGAGCCTGCCGGAAAAAATCAGAGCAGGCTTAATAGTGGCTTTTCTTAAATTTTCGCCCTTTTTATCTTTATACGAGAAACAGACGGCTAATCGGTTTTTACGGGAAACAATGGGGCAGAGAGTTTGGGATGTATTGTGGGAAGAGCTTTTTCGGAAAAAGTTCGGTAAATATGCGGAAAATATTCTTGCCTCTTTTATCTGGGCGCGCATTAAAAAAAGAACCAAAAAACTCGGTTATTACCAAGGCGGCTTCCAGAACATGATTAATTTAATGGAAAAAACACTGAAAGAAAAAAAAGTTATTATTCATAAAAATTTTTCAGTAAACGGGATCAGGGTAGACAGGGGAGAGTTCATTATTAATGACAAACAGGAAAAATATGCGGCAATTATCTCAACCCTGGCAACTCCGATAATATTAAATACAGCTTCCAATCTGTTACCAAATTATTATATTAACAGACTAAAACAAATAAAGTATCTCTGGTCTGTCACTCAAATTCTTGAAACCCAAACAGCTCTTTTTGATAAGACCTATTGGGTGAATGTTTACGATAAGAACATTCCGATCATGGGTCTTGTTCAGCAGACCAATTACGTTGATAAGAAATTTTACGGCGGCAAACATATTTTATATATCGGTAACTATGTTGACGATAATGACGCAAGATTGAAAATGAATGACAAAGAATTATTTAATTATTATTTCCCTTATCTAAAAAAAATCAATACTAAATACTTAATACCTGACACTAAATACTATACTTTTCGTTTTCCTTTTTCCCAACCGATTTTTGACGCAGGTTTCTTAAAAAACAAACCGGACTATATCACACCGATAAAAAATTTCTATATTGCCAACCAGGATCTTACTTATCCTTACGACAGAGGCTCGAACTATGCCGTCAGCATAGCCAAGAAAGTATGTAGGATATTACTAGCTAATAACAGTTAGACCGCCAAAATCTTCTTTTCTGATTTCCTTATAGAGCTTATTTTTTATTAAAACCGGCTGATTATCCTTTTCAATAACATAATAAGCAAACCCGTGCATTTGCTTAACCAGTTCGTAATCGGCATGGCCGGGCAGACTAACCGGATCTTTTTCTTCAAAATCAACCGGACTATCATCGGCAGTGGCAAGATAGGTATCACCCGTATTAACTACCAAATGGCCATAGCCCTCAGGCATATAGATTTCATCACCTTGTTTGATAAGGAGCGCTTTAAATTCTTCAACCACATCCGGAATCATTTTCCCATTGCCATCAACAGCCAGTTTTTGCATCAAAGCCACTCCCTGGCCAAATATTATCCAATAAGTTTCATCCAGTTTACCCACATGATAATGACCATAAGCCTTAATATATTCACCGCCAATTGTCCCCGGTTCCCAAACAGTGATGTTCTTTTTATTACCACGGATCATATAGTAATGAATAACTGGACCAACTCCATTAGGATCCATTAAGACCTCTTTCATTTTTTCATGAGAACGGGAAGCATAATGTTTTGGGACATACTTGAAATCGATATTCATAATATAAAATAAAAACTAATAATATAATTTAGAGTATGGTATTAGCCTTCGAGTGAACCCGCCAAAGGCGGTGAATCGAGAAGTTAATTGTTCTCGACTACGGGATGTTAAACGTCCCTTCGCTCGAACAATATATAAAGCATATTGACAAATTAACCTAAAGATTTCTTTCTTTTTTTCTCAATTCCTCTGTCTCAGTAGGTCTTTTATAATCATCTTCAAGTCGGACTGTGTTGCCTGTTTCCGGAGTTGAAGTTTCAAAAATATCGCAATCGGTGACCGCAATATAGCGGTGTTTTTGGAAAGGAATTGTCCGGTAGCCTTTATTAACTTCCATATTGATTTCTTGAAGCTGCCCGTCTTTGTTTTCAAGCAAAAATACAGCTTGCCCTGAAATTAATATACCCGTTTCTTCTTTTTCATCATGATATTGGAAGCTCAAACGGCAGCCGGCTTTAATATGAAGTAATTTTCCGACGGTCTTCGATTCCGGAGAAGTGAAGAGTAGTTCATAGCCCCATGGTTTTTCCACCCGTTTTTGATAAGGGATGGTGGAGAATTTTGATGAATCAGTATTTTGGTTTTGGGTAGTCATGTTTAAATAAATTTATGATATCATCATAAATGATGATATTAAATAATTTAGTATAATTCAAGATGTTATGAATAAGGATAAAATCTACACATTGCTTCGTACCTTAAGAGTTAATCAGTGGATAAAAAATTTTGTAATCTTTACCGCGATCATTTTTTCCGGAAAGCTGTTCGAAATCAATCTTTTTTTGAATACTTTTTTTGTTTTTATCATTTTTTGTCTGTTATCATCAGCGTCATACGTTCTTAATGATGTCATTGACTATCCTTATGATATTAAGCATCCGATAAAAAAATTCCGGCCAATTGCTTCAGGAAAAATAATTATTCCCCAGGCAACTTTTATTATTTTCATTTTAGTTTTGGTTTCGTTAGTAGCTTCACTGTTTTTTTCATTATCACTGTTCTTTTTATGTTTATTTTTTCTCATTATCCATTTTTTTTATTCCCTTTACCTGAAAAAATATCCTGTCATTGATATTTTCACCATATCTTTTTCGTTCATGACAAGGGCTTTTGCCGGTGAAGTGGCAACTGGTTACCATATCCCAATCTGGCTTACTTTAACGGTATTTTTTGGTTCTCTTTTCATGGCGACCGTTAAAAGGCATGCAGAGCTGGTCGCCCATGGGGACAAAACCCGGGAATCACTGTCTAACTATAAAACTCATTTACTTGATTTCTTAACTAATGTCTTTGCCACAATTACAATCATTGCTTATTCTTTTTACACTTATTTTGAGAGGCTTCCGACCTCAAATACTTTTTTTACGGAATTTTTCAATGACATTATCAAAGACTTTGAGATCAGGAAATGGATGATGATAACGATTCCGTTAATTGTTTATGGTATTTCCCGTTATGCCCAGCTTCTTTATGAAAGGGAAGAAGGCGAAAGGCCGGAAAGAATTATCACTACCGACCCCCCTTTAATTGCCGCCATTAGCTTATGGGGGTTAATTATTACCGTGTTAATCTACGTTCTCTAATGTTGTCTATATCCAGTTGTTTTTTTTGTTTTATTAGTTAATAATATGAGCATTAAATTATCCCATAAAAATATGAAACATGATGATAAAAACCAACAGAGAAATGAAGCTGTAAGTTTGGCGATTGAACAGATTCAAAAACAATTTGGGCGGGGGGCGATTATGAGATTGGGAGAAGCGCCAAAAACAGTTGCCGAGGTTATCAAAACCGGGATCATGCCGCTTGACTTGGCGCTGGGTATCGGCGGCATTCCCAAGGGAAGAATTATCGAAATCTTCGGTCCTGAATCATCAGGTAAAACTACACTTTGTCTGTCTTTAATAGGAGAAACTCAAAAAACCGGCGGAGTAGCGGCTTTTATCGATGCCGAACATGCTTTTGATCCGGTTTGGGCAAGGACTTTAGGTGTTAAACTCGACGATCTTTTAGTTTCCCAGCCTGATACCGGCGAACAGGCGTTGGAGATTACCGAAGCTCTCGTTCGTTCAGGCGGTGTTGATTTGATTGTGATTGACTCGGTAGCAGCACTTGTACCACGGTCAGAAATTGAAGGAGAGATGGGTGATTCCCAGATCGGCGTTCAGGCAAGACTAATGTCCCAAGCCTTACGCAAGCTGACCGGAGTCGTTTCCAAATCCAAAACAACCATTATCTTTACCAATCAGCTGCGTTTGAAGATCGGAATAATGTTTGGTAATCCCGAAACAACTCCTGGCGGAATGGCTCTTAAGTTCTATGCTTCGGTTAGGATGGATGTCAGGAAAATCGAGACACTTAAAAAGAATAATGAAGCCTATGGGACAAGAGTCAGGGTAAAAATAGTTAAAAATAAAGTTGCGCCTCCTTTCAGAACCGCCGAATTTACAATAACAAGTAGTGGGATCGACAGGGAAGACGGTTTGATTGAAGTGGCTATTACAACCGGGGTTTTGACGAAAAGCGGAGCCTTTATCCGTTTTGGTGAGAAACTGCTTGGGCAAGGAAAAGAGCAGGTCAGAGAAAGTCTCTCTCACGATGACAAACTTAAACACGCGTTAATGAGAGCGATTAATGAAAAAACTAAAACCTAGTTATCGGTATGACAGTCAACCGTGATGATTATAATCAGGCATTGAACGCTGCTTATTTCTTTCTCAAATTCCGCCTGCGGACAAAAAAAGAAATGATTGACTATCTTTATAAAAAATCAATCAAGCATAAATGGACAGAAGAATTGATTGCAGAGGTAATTACGAAACTTGAAGCACAAGACTATATTAATGACAAGAAATTTATTGAAGCTTTTGTTGACAGCAGAACAAGAAATAAACCCAAGAGCCAATTTGTTTTAACCATTGAATTGCTCCGGCTGGGAATAAGCAAAGATTTAATTGACGATTATTTTTCCAAGAATCCGGCGGACAACGAACAGCTGGCTGTTTCCGCTCTGGAGAAAAAATATCACTTATTCAAAAAATTACCTTATTTAAAAAGAAAAGAAAAAGCCACCCGCTATTTAATTAACCGGGGATTTAGTTTTGACGATATAAGAAAAGCCATCGATCACCTGCTTGGGAAAGAGTAGAATATTATCCATGAGTCAAATCAAAGTATCCCATCTTCACAAATATTATCAGGTTTTTAAAAAAGAACCCGGAATCATCGGTTCTCTGAAATCATTGGTTAAAAGAAAATACTATGACGCTAAGGCGGTTGATGACATATCCTTTGAAATCAAGGAAGGGGAACTGGTCGGATTTATCGGTCCTAACGGTGCGGGAAAAACCACCACTCTCAAATGTCTGTCCGGATTGCTTTATCCAACCGGCGGGACGATTAACGTTCTTGGTTATAATCCTTTTGACAGAAAAAGACAGTTTTTACGTCAAATATCATTGGTGATGGGCCAAAAAAACCAGCTCTGGTGGGATTTACCGGCAGTGGAAACTTTTTTATTGAACAAAGAAATCTATGAAATTGATGATAAAAAATTCAAAAGAACAGTTGATGAACTGTCTGATTTGCTTGATGTCAAAGACGTTATAAACGTTCAGGTAAGGAAGTTGTCGCTTGGCCAAAGATTAAAATGTGAATTGATTGCCGCACTCCTGCACTCGCCAAAAATACTATTTCTTGATGAGCCGACTATTGGTTTGGATGTAGTTATGCAGAAGAACTTGCGAGGTTTTATCAAAAAATACAACGAGGATTTCCAGGCGACGATTATTCTGACAAGTCATTATATGGGTGATGTTGAAGAATTATGTAAACGGGTGATTATTATTGATGTTGGCAGGATAATCTATGATGGCAGTTTGGCGGATATTGTAAAAAAATACACCAGAAATAAACTATTGACAATAGTTTTCCGTGAACCGGTTACCAAAGAAAATTTGATTGGTTTTGGCGAAATTAAAAACTACGATTCTTTGAAAGCGAGAATTGCGGTTCCCATAGCAGAATCAAATAAAGTCGCTGCCCAGATACTCAATAATCTGCCGGTTGAAGATATCAATATCGAAGATCCTGATATCGAAACCATTATCCGTCACATATTTAACACCAAGAAGTAATATGCGCTATTTCCGAATATTTATTCTCTATTTTGAACATGTACTCCAGCATAGGGCAAGAACATTTGTTTGGTTTTTAGTGTCGTTGCTTAATCCGCTGATATTCATCCTTTTTTGGAGGGGAGCGTTTCAGGCGAGTTCAGGGGCAATTGTCGGTTGGACAATGTCAACGATTACCTCATATTATTTTCTTCTCACTGCTGTTTCTTCATCGCTCATGTCGCATATTGAGGAAGATGTTTGGCGGTACGATATCCAGGAAGGCGAGTTGGTCCAGTATCTACTCAAACCGTTCTCTTATTTTTGGCTGAAATTTTTTTCCGAAATTCATTACCGGATATTGCAGGGATTTTATGTTGTTATTGTTCTTATTATCATTAACACGGTTTTTGGTCGTATTATAGTTATTACTCAAGACAAAAACCTCCTGTTGTACGCAATAATAATTGCGGTTTTAGCCTACTTAGTATCTTTCATTTTTAAAATGATTGTTGGTTTTATTGCTTTCTGGACTACTGATCTTTATGGGATTTATGATTTACTGGATATTGTTATGGTTGTTTTTGCCGGATATATTGTTCCGATAAACATGCTGTTCGAACCGGTAAGAACAACAGCTTATCTGCTGCCTTTTTCATACATGATTTATTTTCCGGTACTGGCTCTACAAGGAAAGCTATCGCCAACAGAAATATCCCGGGTAATTGGTTATCAGGTAATCTGGCTCATTGTATTTATTGGTTTATATCTGTTGCTATGGAAAAAAGGAATAAAAAAATTTACAGGAGTGGGACAATAAATCCCACTTCGTCCCGCTCAGCGGGACTACGTTAGGGACAAGGAAAAGTTTTAAAAGTTAAAAAGAAGTCATCCTGGCGAACCCTCCGATTCGGAGGGGAGTCCAGGATCGTTGTTTTTTTCATAACATAGACAACGATTCTGGCCCTTGGCCAGAATGACATAGTATTTAAAAGAATAACTTCCGCGGTTTGATACAACACAGAGGCTAGTGATAAGAACCGCGGAGGTTAGATGTTGTTAAGAAAACACTTCTCGACTCGCTATGCTCGCTCGAAGAATATCGTTCGAGCGAACCCCGTCATGGCGGGGGAAGTCGAGAACAATTAAAAAATTAGAATAATTATTAAAATATGAAGTACTATCTGAAAGTATATAAAGCACTGCTAAGACTTAATCTTGCCCGGCTAATGATCTACCGGACGAATTTTTACAATATGCTGATTTCCAGTCTCGGATACAGCTTTCTCTCTTTCTTTTCTATTATTTTCCTTACACATAATAATCCGGTTCTATTTGGTTGGAAAAGAGAGGAACTGATTCTCGTAATGGCTTTTTATAATATAACTATCGGCGGGCTGTTCCATATGATTTTTTCCCACAATTTTCACTTTTTTTCCGAGACCATTCATTACGGTAGACTGGACAGTGTTCTTCTCAAACCGCTTGACTCCCAGTTTTTATTAAGCCTGTCAAGGATTGCTTTTGTCCAGGTGTTTAGGATCCTCATTGGTATAGGAGTAAGCATTTATATTATTACTACATATCATATGACCGTAACCTGGTTTGGGATACTGGGTTTTATCATCTTTTCATTCTTCGGACTAATTATCCTTTATTCAATCTGGTTTATCGTTATGACTTTAACCGTCTGGAATAGTCGTTTATCCAACCTGGTAGATCTGCTTTACCATCTTAATGACTTTGCCCGTTTTCCTCCGGAAATGTACCGTTTCGCTAAAAATTATCTCTTTTTTGTGATTCCGTATACTTTGATTGTTATTGCGCCAACCAAAGCTATTTTGGCTAAATTGTCATACCTTGAGATGTTGGCTACGGTTTTCTTTACGGTTTTTTTGTTTTATTTTGCCAGAAAGTTTTGGCATCATGCTCTAAAGTCCTACACCAGCGCCAGCAGTTGATTAGTCCTTCATGTTATTTTAAGCAGTTGACTAACCAGCAGAAGACTCAGTATTGTAATTAATAAAGTTTAAAAAGTGACAAAACCAAAGGTTTTGTCATCCCGAACTTGATTCGGGATCTCATTCAAACCAGATGCTGAAACTAGTTCAGCATGACACAAGTCTGATGCCAATGTCGGTTCACGAATAGTAAAATATATTCTTCGAGCGAGCGTAGCGAGTCGAGAAGTTACTGTTCTCGACTACGAGACTTAAAGGTCTCTCCGCTCGAACGATAAAGTCATTACCAAATTCTAGATGGTTACGATATTTTCCCTTGCAGAAAAAGCAACTTTGCAGTAAAATATTACCATTAAAAATTGTTTGAAAAAGGTTTTTAATATTTTTTAAAACTACTTATGACAAATTCAGATTCTGCCATAAAATACTGTTGCTAAAAACCTTTTTTCAAGCTTCGATATTACTTATATGTTCGATTTTATAAAAAAAATTTTTTTTGGTAAAAGAGAGGAAGAACTGAAAAAAACTCAGCTCAAAGTTAAAGAAATTTTGATTCAAGCTAATGAGGATGCTTTGAAAGTAAAACAAGAGAGTGAACGAACCTCAAGAAAAACGATTAATGAAGCGATGGAGCTGGAAAGGCGTCTTGCCAAGAAAGAACAGCAGCTCGATGATAGGGAAAGGTTTATCAGTAAAGACAAAGAGAATAATGACAGAGTACGCCAGCAGCTGGAATCAATAAAAAAAGACTATGAAGAAAAAAGGGAAACCATTCTGCAGAAGTTGGAAAAAGTCGCCCAGTTAACCAAAGATCAGGCACGTCAATTATTGCTGCAAAGCTGGGAGGAAAAACTAAAATCAGAGATTGCAAGAAGAGTTAAGACTAATGAAGAAGATATAAGAAAGCAGACTGATGAAAAAGCCAAAGAAATATTAGTTGATGCCATGCGTTATGGAGCTACCGATTATGTTGCGGAGTTTACCTTGTCAGTCATCAATCTTCAAAATGATGACTTTAAAGGCAGGATTATTGGCAAAGACGGCCGCAATATCAGAGCTTTTGAACTGGCAACAGGGGTTGATGTTGATCTTGAAGAGGAAGGTGTAATCAGACTGTCTTCATTTGACTCGGTCAGACGGGAGATTGCCCGGACTGCTCTTGAAAAATTAATCAAAGACGGCAGGATTCAGCCTGAGAGAATAGAAGAAATAGTTCGTAAAACAAAAGAAGAAGTAGAAAAAGTGATTTTCAGGGCCGGTGAAGAACTGGCGCATAAAGTAGGTATCTTCAATCTGCCGATTGAAATAACCAAATTGCTTGGTAAGTTTAAATACCGCTATTCCTACGGTCAGAACATGATTCTGCATACGCTTGAAGAGACAAGAATCGGTGTTGCTCTGGCACAGGAGTTAAAGGCAGATGTTAATGTGGTAAAGCTTGGTTGTCTGCTTCATGATATTGGAAAAGTTATCAGCGATAAAGAAGGATCTCACGTTGATCTTGGGATTGAACTCCTGAAAAAGTACCGTTTTCCCCAAAAGGTAGTCGACTGCGTTGCTTCTCATCACGAAGATACAGCGTTTAATTCAATTGAGTCGGTGATTGTTTATATCGGCGATGCTATTTCCGGCGGCAGACCGGGAGCCAGACACGAAGATTTTGGGGAATATCTTAAAAGAATAAAAACAATTGAAGATGTAGCTAAAACAAAAAAAGGCGTCAAAGAAGCCTATGCGCTTCAAGCAGGCAGAGAGTTAAGAGTAATTATCAAACCGGATGAACTGTCTGATGACGACATGGTTATTCTGGCAGCCAAAATTAAAGAAGAACTGGAGAAAAAATTCGAGGTTTTTCCCGGACAGATAAAGATTACCATTATCAGGGAAGTAAGAACAGAGATGACGACAAAAATATAATATTCTACAAATATTTTTGAAAATATTTTTTCTTTTTATTCTGCCTATCATACTGCTCTAAAAATGATATAGATTGTTATAATAAGATATTTTAATATAGATTGACAAGACGCGAAAAAATAACTATTCTGTAAGCGTTAAAAAGAAATTGGAAAAGTATATTAATAGTTATTTATTGTTTCTATCCGCCTAAATTCAGCATTCGCCTTACCTACTATACGTAGCGCGGCTCATGCTTCATTTTATAGCGGATCTAAGAAACTCTAGAACTCGTAAAAACTCGTTAAGAGTTTCTAAGAAAGGGGGTGAAAATATATGACAAAAGCAGATTTAGTCGCCCAGGTTGCTAAGAAAGCTGGTTTAACAGCGAAAGCAGCCAAAGATGCTGTTAATTCAATCTTTTCCACAATGACCGATACTCTCAAAAGAGGAGAGAAAGTCGTTGTTACAGGATTCGGTACATTCATGGTAAGGAAAAGAGCTGCTCGAAAAGGGAGAAATCCTCAAACAGGAGCAGAGATTCAAATTCCAGCCACTAAAACCCCAGGTTTTACAGCCGGTAAGAGTCTTAAAAGAATTATCAAATGATTTTTTTTCAAAACCCGCTCAGCTTTTCCTAAAGAAAATTGAGCGGGTTGTTTTTTTGGATTTTTTTAGTATAATTTAAGGATGATCAAAAAGATAGTTTGGCCCGTTTTTTTCGTCTTATTTCTAATTTTAATCCCCCCGACATTTTACTCACTGGACTACTCGCAGACCATCGATATTAATCAGGAAAAAGTAGTTTATAATCTGGCTTACCCGGGTTTATTACCGGATCACCCGTTATATTTACTGAAAATTATCCGGGACAGGATCCTTGAATTGACGACAAGGGATAACTTACGAAAAGCTGAGCTGTATCTTCTCTTATCGGACAAAAGAGTATCAATGGCTTATTCTTTAGCCAAAAAAGGCAAGAATAAATTAGCGATCACAACTTTATCAAAAGGAGAAAAATATTTTTATAAAATTCCCGATCTGATTGCCAACGCCAAAAAGCAAGGCGTCAGTCCGGGTCTTGATCTGACGACCAATCTGAAGTTAAGCAATAAGAAACACCGTGAGGTAATTGATGATCTGCAAAAAGAATTACCTCAAGGCCAGACAGAAGGATTGAGTGAAGTTCTCCGCTTAAACCAAGAGATAAAAAAAATGATTGAAAAATACTGATCTAATCGTTTTTAATCCACCTTCGCGGAATTCCCCGACCGTTAGATCGTGGGGTGTAGAGACATTTTCCGCTTCGGCGGATTTCAGCTCCGACGAAGCACATTACTTAGATTCCCCGATCGTAAGATCGAAGGAGCTTCAATGCTCCCCAAAAGCACTCCTGCCAGTAACAAATTCTGCTGAAGAGTCAGCCAGTAGTGGTCAAACATTCCGGTAAATACAATTACCATAATGATTATCCAATAATGTTTCGGCAGGCTCTTCGTGTATAAAATAAAATGATAGGCAAGATATAAACCAGTAATGATTCCCAGCTCTGAAATCAAAAGCAGGAAAATATTATGGACAGGCTGGTTGATAAAAAGATAATAGCTTGAAATATAGTTTTTTTGAGCATTAATATAGCTGCCAAGTCCAACACCAAACAACAAGTTGCTGCAGATTATTTTTGATGCATTAGTTATCAACTCAAGTCTTTTTCCCAAGGATAGGGGATCGTTTTTGGCAGTAATAAAAACCAGAGATACGGCAAGGGCAGTCAGAAATTTTGTAGCTGTACAAAAACGGCAATTATTCTTTTTCAGTATGAAGTACAAAGTATTAAGAATTAAGTATGCCAGGATGGCTGTTTTTGAAAATGACAAAAGAACAAGCAGAGAAGAAACTAACAGCAGTATATTTTTTCTGATTAGATACTGGTTGGAGATTTTAATCAAAACAAAGAAATAGATAAGCAGATAAAAACCCGCCAGGGAGTTAGGATGGGAAAAGGTAGCGTAGGGTCTCAAAATTTCAACGCCATTAACGGCAGTCTTGGCGATTCCCGGCGTTGAAAGTGTAAATAGTCTTTCTCCAAAATAATAAAAAATACCCTGCAAACTATGGCGGGAGAATAACTGCGCCAGGGAAAGAAACAGTTCAACAGCGCCTGAGATTAAAAAAGCATGGAGGTAGATCTTTTCCTGTATTTTTTTCCTTGAAAAAATATAAAAAATAATTAAAAACTCCAGGATTTTAATCCAGCGGAAAAGAGCAATAATTTTTAATTGGGAAAAGAAGATGTTTATGATGATAAAAACCAATAGAATAAACAGGCCTTTTTTTTTCAGTTGGGGGATGAGTATTTTTAGATTTAGTAATGCCAGCAGAAAAACTAAAATATCGGTTGCATAAATTGTCAGCGCCAGGTAGTCGACCCGAACCCCGAAGATATATGAAAAGTCAAAAAAATAATGTTTTCCGAACTGCGTCGGCAGAAATATAAGGAAAAGGAAAATGAGTATTTTGTTAATTTTTTCAATTTTCAATTTAGAGTAACTTTATAAACTTTATAACCTCACGAACTTTGATGTCAAAACGGATTGTTCTCGACTCCGCTCGAACAATAATATTCTTCGAGCGAGCATAGCGAGTCGAGAAGTATCATTTTAACTTTTGAAACTTTTCGAACTTTTCAAACTGTTAATTTAAAACAAACTCGGCTGTTTTTCTACCGCCGGTATTTGTTCAATAGTAGTTTCCACATTATCATTAAATACCTTTACTTTTCCAAAAACCCCGTCATAGCCGGGATCGACAAAAACCTTTCTTTCCCGTAAGATTTTGATGGCCTGAGCAAGCTTAACCCCTGCATATTTTTCAATATCCGAGTAAGGCCGACTCAACAGAATTTCAAATTCATTGGCAAAAGCAGGAATAAGTTTTTCGTATTGGGCCAAAGCTTTGGTTGGGGAATTGTTATTTACTTCGAGCAGGACCTCTGACAAAGGAACGGTTGAAACAAACGGCCGTCTTTTCTTATCCTTGTCATAGACAAATGTTAAACCGGCCTTATTACTCATCATGATAATATCACTCGGCTGGAGAATTTTTTCCGCCAGTTTTATCACCCTGTTTTCAACTCCGATAGTTAAAGGCTGTTTACAAACCGGGCAAAAAATCCCTTTTTCAATTACTTCTTTGGCATTGTAGCGTATATTGCAGCTGCGGTGGCCTGACCAGTGATATTTCCCCTCTTCGGGAAAAAATTCAATTGTATAGCCGATTTTTAGTTTTGCATTTGGTTTTTGTTGTATGGCCTCAAAAATATCAATGTATGAAAAATTCAGGTTTTGAGTTTTGAGATTTGAGTTTTGAGCTATAAATACCGTTGCTTCTCTTCCAAGTTTTTGACATGAATGGGCGTCGGATGAAGAGATAATCGACCGGTTCTCCAGTTCTTTAATCTGCCAGTTCATAAGGGGGTCTGATGACAGACCGGTTTCGATTCCGTAGATATATTTTGCATAATCACCGAAGCATTCGATGATAGTATCGAATCCGGATTTTGATCCAAAAAGCGAGAACCAGGGTGTCCAGATATGAGCGGGAATAAGAAATGCCTGTTGATCTACGCTGAGTATTAATTCCAATAATTCCCGGGCAGAAAGACCAATGATCGGTCGGCCGTCAGACATAAGTTTAGCTCCTTGAGATTGGAGTTTTTGACTGATTTTTTCGGCAATATTAATTGACGGGGCGAAAACAACGTTGTGGATGCGTCTGGTTTTCCCGCCTTGGCTGTAAATACTCGAAATTTCCGTTGCCAGAATAAATTTGGTTTTTGAATCGCCGTTTTTGATCGAGTAGAGTCCGGGTGATGATTCAATTAATGTCGATTGGATTTCCCTGAACCAAAGCGGGTGAGTCCAGTCTCCGGTAGCAACAACCTTAACCCCTTTTTTTTTAGCCCAATTATCAATTTCAATGAGATTCATTCTTTGGGAAACAGCCCGGGAAAATCTTGAGTGAATATGAAGATCAGCAATAATCTGCATGGAGATATTTTAGCAGATATAGAGACAATGTGTTTTTGTTAAAATATCAGTATGAAAATATTTAACCGCCATTTCAGCCGCGAATATGAAGCTGTTGATAAGTACGAGGCCGGAGTGGTTCTTACCGGGGCCGAAGTAAAATCAGTTAAATCTGGCGGAATGAGACTGGACAATTCATATGTCAAAATCATCGGTTCACAGGCTTTTTTGATTAACGCAGAAATAACAGCCTATCAGTATGCGCCAAAGATTAATTATGAACCAAGACGGACGAGGAAGCTGTTATTGACGAAAAAGGAACTGCTGACGCTAAGAGTCAAGCTATCATCAGGCGCTGGACTGACAATTATACCGGTTTCGTGTTATAATAAAGGAGCTTTGGTCAAGCTTGAAATAGCTTTGGCTAAAGGACGCAAGGACTTTGAAAAAAGGAAGCACGAAAAAGCAAAAGATATGAAAAGAGAAGGAGAGAAGGAAGTGAAGGAGTACTTTAGATAGTTCGAAAAGTTTTAAAAGTCAATAAAGTTCAAAAAGTAAAAAATGTCATTCTGGCGAAGTCCAGAATCGTTGTTTAAGTTTGATATTTGAAGATTTATTTTATCGTTCGAGCGATTAGTCGAGAACTAAAGTATTGTCATTCCCGCGCAGGCGGGAATCCAGACGAGATTTTTTGTCCGCCGTCACTTGAAAATTGGGTTCTCCTCCATATCTTACTTCAAGCCTTTTCAGTTCTATCCGAACACGGCTTGAAGAGCGATGTTTGGAGGATGTAAGAACGCGTAATCCCGATCAGCTGGATCGCTGACTGGATAACGCGTTCTAACAGGGGATGCTGGGTATTGACGAGGAATTCGCACTTTTACAAACGGTTGAGACGCACCTATGCGTTAAATGGAAAACTACAGATGCTGATAATACACCATCTGCTGAAGAAATGGCTTATGTGCAATATAGAAGTGCCCAACCGGCATTTCTCTTTGCCTAAGCTTTTCTGAAGCCTCTTTTTAGATTTTGTCCGATTCAATCTAAAAATGGGTAACCAATCGGAATAAGGCCAATAAGAATAATCAGTTCGTTTATTGGTCGACAAATATGAACTGGCATCCTGATGATTTTTGGTTATTTCAGTAATCAGGATAGAGACAAAAATAATCTATTCTCAACTAAACGTTTTTAAAAGTGTTTCTTCGGACGCGGGTTCAACTCCCGCCATCTCCACCACTTCGCTCTGTAATAAATTAACAGAGCTACGTTAGGTGCACGGCACCATAATATTTAAACAGACTTTACAGTCAGGAAAGAAGTGGTGTCCCTAACGAAGCCTTTAGGCGAAGTGGGGCAGATTGATTACTTCTTCATGTACTATCTAGTACACGGCTACGTTAGGTGCACGGCACCATAATATTTAAACAGACTTTACAGTCAGGAAAGAAGTGGTGTCCCTAACGAAGCCTTTAGGCGAAGTGGGGCAGGTTAATCTCTATTATTGTTGCATATAGTCCATTGACAATAATTTGCTCTTCTTCATAATAAGTCTATATATTACTGTTACATTCTTAAATTAATCAACGACACTTATTACATTGGATTTTCTTCAGACTTGAGAAAAAGAATTAAAAATCATAAGGAAGGGAAAGTATTACAGACAAAAAATCTTAGACCAATAAAGCTAATTTGTTATTTATCATTTGAATCAAAGCTAAAGGCTTTAAGGTTTGAAAAATACTTAAAAACTCCATCCGGTTTTGCCTTCCGAAACAAAAGACTAATTTAATTTCTTCTCAGAAGATCTTGATGATTCCATTCCACTCCGGAGGTGGTTTAACATATGATAATTACAAAACAAGAAAAAAGCATTGGGAAAAAAATTAAGAAATTCAGAAGATCAGCTAAACTAACACAACAAGAATTAGCTGATAAAGCTGGGCTAGCGGCAAAATATATTGAATTCATTGAAACAGGCAGAAGAATTCCTTCTTTAAAAGCGCTCCATAAAATTGCTAAAGCGCTAAAAGTAAAAATAAGCGACTTTTTGACTTTCTAAAATCTTTAGATTTGATTTTTGTAAAAAAGAATTTATCCGGAGTATAATGTACTTCAGTAGGATTTTTATTTAATATATAAAAAACGTGAATAAACAAATATTATTCGATGTAATCGTATCTTCTTCATCAAATGTAAAAGAACAAGATTTGGACTTATTGAATGAAGGGGCACCAAATAGTTGGACCATTCATGATAAAAAAAATGGTGAGGTTTGGAAAATCATTAAAGGTGGAACTCATAAGAAGAACGATTATTTATTAGAAAAAGAAGCCCTTGAAAGGATTCCTACAGGATTGCGTATCGTGAAATATATCAGAAGTGGTGTTTTAAATATAAACGGAGAAACTAAAAATTACCCATATCTTATTTTTCCTTATATTAATGAGTCAAAACCATTAGATCGTTTAATATATGAAAGAAGAAAGTTAGATAAACCATTTTTAAAAGAAGAAATAACAAGCATCGGTAAACAGGTAATTAACTTAATATTTGAATTACATAAAGTTGATGTTGTGCATCAAGATGTAAAACCTGGGAACATTTTAATTAATAAGAAGGGTGAGGTCTTTTTGATTGATCTGGGGATCGCGATGTTTATGGGTAATGATTTAAAAGAGATAAAAAAAATGAAAGGGCCCTATGCTTATTTATCACCAGAGAAACTTGATCTCATTTCGGATCTTTCAGATTCTAATAAGAGGAAATTAAGTTTTACGAGCGATTTATTTTCTGTAGGAATGATTTTGTTTGAAATGGCTACTTTTAAAAGATTAACTGACATTATCCAACCAGGGGAAATTCGCACTGCATATACAAGGTTAATAGAATTAGGAGCGCCTGAAGAGTTAATTGATGTTTTATCTTCATTATTGGATGGAAATATTTTAGAACGACAAAAAAAGGTCGGCGGTCTATTTTCAAAACAATGGTTAAAAAAGGAAAATAAATTAAGTACTATATTATGGTTACAACACGGTTCAAACGGAATTGATTATTTGGATCAATATGTTGCAGAACATAAATTTGATATTCCTTGGGGAGTCATCTATGGTGCCGATCAAATTCGTGAAGATAAGAACAAGAAAAAGTTTTTAGAACGCATTATCCCTATAAAAGAAAAGCATGGATTAGTTGCTGTAGATCCATGTACATATAGGCTTAAATATTCCGACGAACATCATAGTTATCTCATCCATCATGATTATTGGCAAATAATTAGCGCAGGTATATTTCTAAATGAAAGATTAATAGAAAAGGGTAAAGATTTTGTTAATGAGGTATATAAATTTCAAGAAATATTTAATCCTGATATTATTTTTAGCCCATATTTCATAATAGAAAATGTTGATGATAGATGGGTTGATGCAAATTTTAAATGTTTTGATTTAACCTATCAAATTTTTGTTGAAAATAAGATAGCAAAACCATTATACTTTGGGTTTTTTTTATCTGAAAATTTTATAAAAAATGAAAGAGCAGTTGACGAAGTGTTAACACAGATTATATTAAATAAAAGAATAAAAAATATTTATCTCCGATTAGAATCTATTCGTGGAGATAGTGAACCAAATGAAGATCCTATTTATTTACAAAATGTTAAAAAAATTGTTACATGTTTGCTTCAATATAAAAATATATTGTTTGGTTTTTCTGATGTTACAGTATTGGGTTGGATGTGCTTGGGCTTAAATGAAATTGGTATTAACCCTGATTATTCAAAAAGGAAATGTCAAGTCATAGGAATTATGGATAAACCCAAAAAAGAAATTCATATACCGGAAAAACAACAAAGATATTTTGCCCAAGTATTATTAAATGATGTTTTATCACAAGATGAATTGCGAAGTCAGCAGGCTATTGTATTAGGGTCAGATGCAGTTTTTCATTGCGATTGCCCATTTTGTTTTATAGAAGGAAAAGATAGAAGGTTAGACAATGATCAATCAAGAAAACATTTCTTATGGCATTTTGAAAAAATTATTAAAATGATGGATGGACAAAAACTTGATGAAAGGAAAAAAATCTTTTCAGAACTATTAGATAAATCTAACGTAGGTTACAAACACCTTAAAACTAAATGCGGAATAGTTTTTCATAAATCATCTGATGATAGTTTTATTCCTGTTTGGAGATCAATAATACTTGCTTAATTATTGGCTGGAAGATAGCCATTTTTTACCAAAACGCTTTCATTTGCGTAATATTTTACCCATTTTGAAAAAATATTTATATCTTTGCGGGGTTTATAAATAGTTTCGATTAAATTATTGTTTATATCTACACTGATAAGGCCAACGTTTAACTCAACGAAAAGATCAATATTGTTTTTTGGAATATTTATATGTTCTTTTAACAAAGCTAAATATGAATAATCAGAATACTGCTTATATCGGTAAGCTTGATATAAGCCCCTTTTCCAATTGCTAATTTTAGCCTCAATAGCAGTAGTCTCTTGAAGCGAAATTTGATACTTGTATTTTAAATTTAAATATTGATTATCGATAATTTCAGCAATATTATTGTTGGAAAGAAAATACAAGATTTTATTTCTAAAAATACTTGGAGAATAAGGAAGTTTGTTATAAAGTTGTGTAATATTAATTTTTTCTGATTTAAACTCATTTAATACAGACAAAGTTTCCAATATTTCATAAGATTTAATTCTTGGAATACCAAATAGCTTTCTCCTTTTTGCTGTATTCTTGTCAAAATTATAGAAAACAACATCAGCAATCCCAAAGCCACTATCAACTTCAGTTGTAGAATGTTTCATTTCAGGACATATATGTCGTCTCGCATGTGTTATTACAGGAATTAGCTCCTTTTCTTGGGGTAGTTTTCCAACGGATTTATTCACAGAGGTAATCATCATTACATTCATAATAACAAAAAAACATAATCAATGGATAATTAGTTTGCATGAAAACTGTAATTAAAATACAATTCTCCCACCTCTAAGGTGTAATTGTGTGCTTTGATATGCTCTAAATGTGCGGTTTTTGGGGTTATATTTTTATTCCTTCCCATTTTTTCCGCTCAGCGGGACGAAGTTGGACGAACTAAAAAAATGTTTTAATTATTTAATTAATTGAAACAATCAGCATAAGTAATTCTTTTTTTAAGAGAGATGTTTTGCGGTGTTTGCTAATCGGTAATTGTTGTTCAATGAGTAAGCTTCGGTAACAATTTCAACCAATATCTATTTCACTCCGGAGCGGTGGAATAACCCGTACTCCAAATTGGCAAGATTATGATAAAATATTTTCATGCAAAATCCGACTTTGAATGATATTCATCAAACAGCGGTAAGTATCAATACACGAGGCGTCATGTATAGAGAGGCAGTAAGATTAAAAGACGAAGCATTTAATATTCATTTTCAATCTTTACCGTCACAGCTTCAAAGAGATTTTTCGGTATTGAGAGATGAATATTTTAAAGGGGCAGAAGAAGATAAAAAGGATCCTGATGTAAAAGCTTACTATAGAAGAGCAGCTAAACGATTTCATCCTGATACCGCCGGGGATGATTTAAAAGCACCATTATTCCGAGAGGCTACAGATGCATATCGGAAAAACGATCTGCTTACTTTACAAATGCTGCTACTTCAAGATATGGCGACAGAAATAGATCATTTAACTGAAGATGAACAAGCATTTTTAATCGCCCAATATACTGTTATGCTAGATATTGCTGATAAAATATGGGATAAAGGAATGGAAACAGCTATTGCCGCAGCGACATTAGAACAGATGAGTGATAATTATTTCAGGACAGAAATAGAAGAAGCTTCTCGGGAAATGGCAACTGAAATCAGGAAAAGAAGATGTCAGACAAAGGAAGCGCTAACTCCTGCTTTACTCGAGGGATAGCTATGGGATGGAGTGTCCCTAAAGAAACCTTTAGGCTGAGGGTACGAACTAAAAAAATGTTTCAATTATTTAATTAATTGAAACAAATACAATCAATAATTCTTTTTAAGAAAGCTGTTTGGAAGTGCTTGTTAACCGGTGATTGTGTCCAACGAACCAGTTTTGGCAATAAATAATAACTAAGAAGAATAGATTATAAGATTTTACTTACTACTGCATGAAGGATAATCGGTTCTTTCAGCGATTCCTTTGTAGCAGCATTCGCCGCAGACTCCTTCACAAGAATAAGTGCCACTGTCGCATTGAGCACCATCAGGACAGGACGATCTGATAAGTTTTCCGCTGCATTCACATATGATTTCTCCAGATGTATTCCATCCACCGCACGGTAATACTGTCGGAGTGTCTGAACCTTCCGGGCAGGGAGAAAAATTACAGTCTGGAGGGACTCTTCCGACCGATGAACCATCAGGGCAGATTTTGGCGTCCATGGTACAGAATGTTTCAAGATTGACGCCAGGTGTTGGTGTAACTCCCGGTTTATAAAATGTTTTTCCCAAATAAAATCCACCGATTACACCAATTGCTAGAACTACCACAACTATCATAAGTATTAATGATGGGGGATAAGACCGAAAAGGAATCTTTTTAGAAGTCATTCTTATCATTATACTGTAATTTTAAATTTATTCGCGCAGTCGTCATGGTTTTCGTTAATAATATTAATATGCGCTGAATGCAGAGAGGATTTTGTCCAGTTCTTCGATTTTTGTTTTATTTTCCGCTGTTGTCAGATCCTGAAAGAATGTTTTAACCATATCTTCATAAAAATCGTAATTTACTATTTCTCTTCTTCCTTCCGAGTCGTCTTTGGAATATTTATTTAAGAACTCAATCAGCCTTGGATCGTTTGCCTGGATAATAGTTGTATTAACATTAGCAAAAACTTCTTCACCGTTTTCCAGACTGATAGTTTTTTCCGCTCGTAAGGTTACTGGAACCGTGCCGACAAATATTGGTCCGTCATTTGCCATTATAACGGAGTATTTTATGTTGTTAATGGTTTTGATAACCGGATTAAATGATCCCAGGAATGGAGGACCGCCATGGCCAAGTTCTTTTGAGTTCTTGTCATAAAGATTAACTCTGTTATTGTCAACGAGCTGAATGGTTATGTAATCTGTGCCTGACTGATTCTCTCCGGCGCAGGCAAACGAATCAGTGCCGATATATTTTATTTTTACCGCATCAGTGTTGATTTTAATCGGAAGGATAGCGGATTTTACTGCATGATAGTAGGTACGCTCATCGCCTATTTTTTCACAGTACTTGGTTAATATTTGCTGGAATGTCAGTTGGGGAATATTTGTGTTTTGGATTTTGGTTATAACTGAAGACGGGCATACGGCAAACTCACAGTTTGGTCCGCTTCTGCCGACACTGGTTCCATCAGGACAGACCTTGGCTTCTGAGCTGCAGGCTTTTTGAATAGGAGTGGCAGTTGCCGGAATAGTCGGTTGTGGAATTTTTCCTTGTTTTTTTGTTCCCAGATAATAACCGCTGATTCCAAAAATAAGCACAAGACCCACAATAAATAAAAGGTTTTTTACTTTCACACTAATTTATTTAATTAAAAACTTGATTTTTTACCAAACTATTAACTTAATTCACAGTCAGAGTTCTGTATGCCTGTTCATTCCATACGGAATAACCCGTAAGGGAAATAGTGTTGCCATTGAGTCTAAATGTAATCGGTTCGTCATTTTTTGCCCCTTCGTCTGCCGGGGTTGTGGCATCATCTCCGTAAACATGGATCTGTACGGTTTTTGTCAGTTTGTTTATGACGGCTCTACCGCAGACAATATTATTATTATCAACAGCTTCGATGACATCGCCGGTTTTAAGCCTGATTTTGAAAGCGGTATCAATGACAAAGTCTGCCCAAAAATTAGACATAGTTATTCCGTTCGTATCCTGATAATAACTATCCGATGTTGGTAATGTCGCGCTGCAATTTCCGGTGAGTGGATATATTAAAGCTGCTGCTTCTTTCATCTTTATCCAGTATCCCTGACCTGGTCTCATACAGGTAAGGTCATTGAATGACCAAGGCAGGTCATTATAATAGACTTTAGCTCCGTCTTTAGGATTAAAAGTATAGATTTTTTCATATTTATCACGGATCGAATACAAAGCGAATTTTGTATTGATTGCCATATTCGGAAGGTAGCCAATATTATTCCATCCCGCTTGCAGCGATATGGGTTGATTGGCTTTTGTCTGTTTTCCATTAATAGTCAATACAACATTCTGCGGTACTTTAATGCTGTATCCGAATTGCGGGAGCATTGTTTTTAGATCATTCATACTTTCTGGAAGATCCGGATAATACGACTTTGCTCCTCGATCAAAGCTTTGTACGGCTGCATACTGACCGTTAATCGACATTAATACATCTTTGACAGAGTATATTGGATTGCCGTTCTGATCAAGAGGTTCGATATTGAAAGAGATATAATTCCAGCCGGTATAAAGCTGAATCGTCTGAGTTTGAGTTGGAGCGGTAGCACTAGCTAAAGTTACTTTTGGATTAAGAAAGGACATCGCAGCCTGCTTGCTGGTGTTAACGGTATTTTTATTAGCAGTTAAAACAACAACAAGAGAAAAAACAGCGATAGAAAGGAACAGAATATTTTTTGCCTTTGCAAAATTACTCATATATGACTTCTATGAATTAATAATTTTATTTATTATATCATTTTGAACAATATCTCTAATTTAGTATGTAATATTGCCTGAGATTAACTACTTTTCTATTTAGTAGTGTAGTGATGATAGTAAAACTCTCGGCAGTAAAGGTGATTGCCCAGCATCCGCACATAAATATAATTATATAATAACCTTTATGCAGTTCATCAAAAAGCATCCTTTATTAACAATATTCATCATCGGTTTTTTAATCAGGCTATCGCTCATATTCATTGACTTTGGTGTTGATGTTAATAATCATATTTCCTGGAGCCACGATGCTTTTACCAGGGGGCTGTCGGGTTTATACGAAACAAAATCCCAGGAAACATTTTGCTGCGACTATCCCAACTATCCGCCTTTGGCAATTCTTATTTTCTTACCGTTTTATCTCTTAAGGTTGTTCATCTTCAATTTCTTTTGGCAGATTAATCTCAAGCTGTCTTTCTTCCCTTCAAAAATAATCCTTTTTATGGAAAAAAGATCGTTTATCGCCGGACTGTTTAAACTGCCGGCGATTTTCTTTGATCTTGGACTGGCTTATCTGTGTTATCTTTTTGCCAGGCAACTTTTTCCCAAAGACAAGAGAAAACACTTCCTGGCCGCCGCCCTGATTCTTCTCCACCCGGTATTTTTTTACAATAGTGCTTTTTGGGGTCAGATAGAGGCGATCCCGATCTTCTTTCTGATGGCAGCGGTTTACTTACTTATGTTCAGTAAGCACAACTACCTTAGTATTACATTTTATATATTTGCCCTTCTTGTTAAGCCGACAGTATTGGTTGGTTTGCCGATTTTTACCATCTTTTACGTAAAGAAGTTCGGATTATCAAAAGCCCTGAAAGCTTTTTTATTCGGTAATGTTATTTTTTGTCTGTTCTTCCTGCCTTTTTACAAAAGCGGTAATCTTTTTTTATTTCCTTACCAAACCTATTCTCAAAAAGTTATTTCCGCCCAAAGTATTAACTTCATTACCAATTCTGCCTTTAATTTCTGGGCGGTTTTTAAGGAAGTAATGAAGGGGAAAGATACTTTATTATTTCTTGGCCCGTTGTCTTACCGGACAATCGGATATTTATTAACAGCATTATTCTCTGTGATTATTTTATTACAATTTAACAGAAAAAATAACGTGATAGTTTTTCTTTTTCAGTCATCTTTATTTTTTTTCACGGCTTTTTTGTTTCTTACCAGAATGCATGAGAGGTATCTGATCTATGCTTTGCCGTTTCTCCTTTTCATGGCTTTAAAAGATAGGGGAATAATGAAATATTTTCTCATTATTTCTACGACAATCTTCATAAATATGTATTACAGCTGGCCCGTACCGAAAATTCAGTTGTTATATCAAACCATCAGGGTTCCTTTAGTTATTTCGTTTTTGTCCTTGATTAATCTGTTTGTTTACGCTTCTTTTCTTAGGAAAATGCTTCAACCGGTTAAACAGGAAAAATAAATTTTCACAAAAAAAACGGGCAATTAGCCCGCTTTATTATTTTATTAAATGTTTTATCTGCCTTCTTTGACCGTTATCGTGTTTGTCCCAATGTTTCCGGCCGCATCATAAGCTTCGGCTTTTATTTGGTAAGTGGCTTTTGGTGTTTTTGGTACTTTCCATGAACAAAGCCAAGGACTGGCTAAATCCGTGCAAAGAAGTACGTTTTGCACATAGAATTTTACCTGAGTTACTCCAACATTATCTGATGCATTAGCACTAATGGTTACAGAAGTATTTTTGATTACAGAACTGCCATTTAATGGATTGGTTATAGTAACAACAGGAAGAGTAGTATCTGGCGGGACAGTGGTAGGAGTTGGGATAAATGTTGGGGTAGCGGTTGGAACAAGCGTTACTGTTGGTGTCGGTGTATATGTAGGAGTCGGCGCCTGTGTTACGGTAGGAGTTAAAGTTAGAGTTGGTGTGGAAACTGGACCGGTTGGACCAATATCAGTTGGCGTTGGAGTATAAGTGGGAGCTGTTCCGCCGATTCCTGTCGGTGTTGGGCCGGTTCCTGATAAAAGATAATTTCCAGCTGCTTTAACGGAATCAGCATTCTTCAAACCGAAGATATTAATAAGAAGAAAAATAAAAAAAACGATCGAGAGCATAAAAAAAATCTTCTGCGTTTTATCAAGTTTTTTCATAGATTTATTAATTTATATTAGGACAATAATACATATCCCAAACGAGCTTGTCAATCCAAACTGTCACAAATAATTACCATATTTGATTTCTTAATCAAACTCTGGGATAATACCAGTAATTATTGTTACTATAAGATATCTATGGAAAGAGCGTTGGTTGTTTCTCATATTTATGAAGCTCCTCCAGCAGCACACAGATTAGAAGCGGGCGAAGTTTATAATAAAACTATAAGCTTAATTATAAATCATTTTTTTGCCGGGTGTGAAAAACCAAAAGAACGCAAGAAAAGATTATTAGCTGAAGATGGTCCTCAAGGCAGATTAACATTAGAACAAAGATCAATCATTAATAACGGTGAGGGAGGCATTAATCCGGAGGCAATTGCCTGGGAAGAAGGATTGCCTGGCCTATGGCAGATGCAGATTAAATCAAAAATGTCTGAAGTATTTATCCCTTTAACCTTGTCGAATCATTTGTTGCTGGCGAACAGCTCAAAAGATGGGGCAATAAGTTTGATGACAAGAATTCAAAAACTGAACGAACTGGTAGTTGATTCGGGGATGGATATTGAAACAGCTGCATATCCGATTGGAGGAGCAGCCCTTGCCGCCTTGTGTCAGCTGGAAGGCGAAGCCGATTCAGTAGGCACTTCGCCAGCAGATGCGATTATTTTGACCGGTTGCCTTTTTGTGTCATTCGGTTTATTCATTCCCATAGCGATTTTGGAGGCTATAAAAAATCAATATGATAAAATAAAAAAATTCACTAATGAGAAACATCATAAATCTCCCGGCTTAGCCTTTGAAAAAATATAGCAGATATAACTGCTAAAATAGTGTCATGTTTTATTATGGAGTTGGATTTATTTTATTCTTTCTTCAGGTATTTTACATTTTCAAAACTGCTTTTATTGTCTACCCAGAAATGTATTTTTTGCCTTGGCTGGTGAGCAAAGGTATGGTTCCTTATAAAGATTTTTTTGACCACCATGGGTTTTTGCTTTATTACATCCTGGCTCCTTTTACTGCCGATAAAACCCATCTGGCGTTAAAATTTTTTTATTTAGCAGTTCAGTCAGGGAATTTAATATTGGTTTTATTGATTTTCAAAAAACAAAGCAACAAGCTTGGCTATGTTGTTGGTGGGGGACTATATTTATTAATGAACTTCTTTGTTTCGGAGAATATTTTGTGGTATGAGACGGTTATTACAGTCTTGTATTTATTAAGCTATTTATTATTAACGAACAAGAATAAAAACTATTTTCTGACAGGATTGATTATCGGTTTAACAGGACTTATCAAACCGACAGCCGGATTAATAATCATCCCCCTGTTTTTTTTCGTCAGAAACAGAAGACTGGCTTTTGGTTTTATCTTGATATGGGTAGCGAGTATTATTTATTTTTATTATCGCGGAGGATTGAATTTATTTTTCAGCGACCTTATATTTTATAACCAATACTTAAAATCGAATCTCAATAGCTGTTTAGTAAATAGTTTTTTTGATAAGAGAATTGCTTTATATACGGCAATGATTTTAGGAATAGGCTTTATCTGTCTTTTCTTAGCCAAAAAAATTAAAAATTATTTGCTCCCGGTTATTTTTCTACTGACTTCATTTATCTTTACCGTTTCCGGTTATTCCCGTTTGCATTTACTGCCTTTGGTATCTTTCGTTGCCCTAATAATCGGAAGGCACATTAGTGATCTATCAAAAAAAAAGCTGCTGTTGGCTGTCTATTTGCTATGTTTAACTGTCTATGTGGTATTTTTTTTAGGATTAGCTAAACATAATTATGAAAACTTCGTTATTAAGAAAAAACCACAGTATAACTATCAGAGCTTGACCAATCAGGAAATCTTTAAAAAAAAAGATATTTTTAAAAGTAAAGAAATATTTGTTTTCGGTGATAATAGCGAGATTTATTATTTGTTAGACAAACTTCCTTTTGTCCAGATTCCGTTGAGATTCCCCTGCAGTGAAAAATATTTTTCTTCGTATCAAAACGAAATAATCTCCAGATTGAAAAGTAACCGGGCAGAGTTGGTTATTAAACCGAAGATCCAGTCGCCGGATTTTCCGAAGCTGGAAAAACTGAAAAACTATATTACCGACAGTTATCAGCAGAAGATTGATCTCAAGGAATATATTTTATATAAATAAGCATGATAAATAGCGGACTTGACCGGTTAAGACAAATATTCTTAGAAAAGAATCTTAATGCTTTGCTTATTTCAAACTTTCACAATATATATTACTTGACCGGTTTTCAGACACTGACGGAAAATGAAAGAGAATCGTGGTTGTTGATAACCAATGAGGAGTGTTATTTGTTTACCGATGGCAGATATTTTAGTAAATTAACAATGAGCAATGAAGAATTAGCAATTAAAACAAGATTAATTGAGGCGGGGAATGGTTTGTTAAAACAGGTCGGTGAAATTTTGGATAAGAAAAGAATAACTTCGCTGGCAGTTGAAGCAGATGATCTTAAACTCAGCGAATACCTGAAAATAAAAAGCAGTTTTCCCAATACTAATTTAGTAACGACGGAAAAATTAATCATTAAACTAAGGGAAACAAAAACCCAGGATGAAACTGAAAAAATCAAAACAGCCTGCGAAATAGGAGATCAATGTTTAAGCGATATCTGTAAAACAATAAAAGTTGGTCAGACGGAAAAAGAAATTGCCACAAAAATTGAGTTTTGGCTGAAACATAAAAACCATAATTCAGCTTTTGCCCCGATTGTCGCCATTGACAAAAATTCAGCCATACCTCATTACGATTGCCGTGAAGAGAACAGTGAAATTACCAGTAGTTCAGTAATCTTAATTGATTTTGGGGTTGAGTATAAAAACTATTGCTCAGATATCACGAGAATGATTTTTTTTAATCCGGGAACCGAAGTTATTAATATATACAATATATTGTTAAATGCACAGCAGGAAACAATTAAGCAGATTGAAAACAATCACAATCCCGGAGAGATTGACGGTTTTTGCCGGTCTTATTTAAGAAACGAACACCTGTCTGATTACCCTCACTCAACCGGTCATGGCATCGGTCTTGAGGTGCATGAGTATCCCAAAATTTCTCCGCACTCAACCGACATTATTAACAATCATCAGGTTTTTACAATCGAACCCGGAGTTTATCTTCGGGAAAAATATGGTCTGAGGATAGAAGATACCGTATTGGTTAAAGAAAATGGAGTCGAAATCCTAACGAACTTCAGTAAAGAAATGATCGTAAAAAAATAACTAACCAATCATAAATTTAGCGAATTTAATGGATTAATAATATTCTTCTCGACCTTGCTCGAAGAATATTATTGTTCGAGTCCTTCGGCTACTCTCAGGATAAACTTGTCGAGAACATTGTTTAGAAATTAGTTTAATTAGCAGAGCAATTAGATTAATTTTATTGCTTGGGTTGGGTTATTTGATCCGTTTTTGGAGGTGCTGAATTTTCCTGAGTGTTATTTTTCACTTCCGGTTTGATTTCCATCTCCTGTTTCATTTCCATGGTTTTTTCTTTTTCGGCTGTTTTTGATTTTGATACATCGACCAATTGCTCTTCTGATTGTGATTTTAACTTTTCCGTAATCTCCTTTTCTTTCTCAAGATCAGACTCTACTGATTTTGCCGCTTCAAGTTTGGCTTTGAGATAAACAATCAACTCTTCACCTTTAAGGTTGTTGATTAAGAAAACCGGGAGGATATATCCAAGATCGTCAAGACCTTCCTGATTAAGTTCCTTATCTGGAGAGACAAGCTTATTAAGGGTATTGGTAATAAGAATAATATCCTGTTCACACCACTCTTCTCTTGATTTAATATTCTCGGTTACCGGTACTTCACCTTTTTCATATTGCTGAGACCACATTTTTTTGACTTCTTCATAATCTTCAAGCGAAATGGTCGGTGGGATGGCAATTGTCTGTTCGATATTCTTTTCGGTTTCTGCAACCAGCGGAATTTGAGCCTCAAGTACTTTTTCAACCTCATTTTCGCTGATATTTTCTTTTTCAGCGATTTCCTTGACAATTTTTTTTGCCTCTTTTTTAAGTTTGAAATTAGTTGTTATTTTTTTGAGGATTTCGCCTACCACTTCTTTTGGCAGATTTGTTTGCAGACAGACTTCATTGATTATCTGTTCTTCGCTTTTTAGAGTGGAGTTCTGGAGATAAAACGCAATAATCGACTGAATTTTACTGATGGGAATATTTGTTGTCAGGGCAATTTCAGTGGCGATGGTATCTGACGGTTTAAAAGCAAACATGATGTGTTTTAACAGTTTTTTGACCTCGGTTTTGGCAATTCCGGTTTCTTTGGCAATGTTATTGGTTATTTGTATTGGCGGTCCGCTGATATTTTTAGAAAAAGACTGCAGCACAGTTTGTACTTGGGTAGTTGGAGTATTGGTAGTCTGGGAAACATTATTGATGAAGTTCGTATTGGTCGACAGCGATTTTGAAATATTAGTATTGACAGAAGAAATTTTTTCTTGAGGAAGACTGACCTTGTATGAAACCAGATTGGTAGTCGGGACTGCATGCGGTATTGATTTGATTATTTCCTCTCTTTTTTGCATCTGTTCGACTTTTGACGATGAAATGGATGTGAGTATCTGACTGGCGGTTTTATCTTCCTTCACCACCCGGTTAAACAACTCGGTTCTGATATTCATGAACTTTTGTCTTTCGTTTGGAGTCTCGGCTTTGGTCGGATTAGAAAGATAATTAATATTTTTTATGACTTCTTCGCGATTTTGGCGGCTGGTTTCAAACCTGGCAATATCGGTAATATTGGAATGTTTAAGATTAAGGGATCGGGATATTTCTTCAGTGGTTGATCTTTTTACCTGTTCAATTGTTTCCAGCTTAATCCGGGTTGAGGCACTGGTTTGAGTTGGCATGTTAAGGGCACTTCCGATATTGGTTGACGGCATAGTCGGTGGAGTTTTTGGAGATGGCTGAGGCCGATTGCGGGCCTGATCATACATTGACATGAGAATATTTTTCATCGCATAAATTCCATCACAACAATAATCCCGGAAAATTCTCAGCAGCCACCAGGGGAAAAACACTACCGTCCAAAGCATAACAAGGGAAATCACATATTCGACAAATGTATCTACATAGTTACCGCTATTTAAAGGATTGATGCTGGCGGCATTCACCTGCGCAGGACCGCCATAGGTAATATTCATCGCGGTAGGATAAACATGGCCAATCAAACTATTAATACGGGAGAAATCAAAAGGATAGGGGATGCCGGATTTCCAGATACTAGACAAGGCACCAAAAAAAAGTGCGAATAAAGGACCGTAAAAGACCCATTGGAAAAAAACACCCACCCAGATCCAACCGATATTCCTAATGAAAACAAACGGTGCCAGAATTGCCAGGAACGGAGACACAAAAAGAAGAAACCATAGGATAATCCGTCTTAAGATCAACATGATTCCCATGACATAATAGGTGATATTAGTAGCCTTGATCATAAACATTTCCGCCTGGATCGATTCCTGGACCTTAAGATTAAGATCCCGATAGCCGATAAATTCAGTGTAATTCCTCTCCTGGCTTTGGGAGACAAAGTAGGTGTTAAAAACATCGCGGCCGCCGAGATTCTCAATAAAAAACTGCATCGTAATATCGCTCAGTTGGATAATCGACAGGACAATAGCCGCAGAAAGAGTTACATAAAGCAGTAACCCAAGCAGCTTGAAAATCGAAGGCCAGACCTGGATCTTCAATCCAAAAGTAGTTTTACGCGAGACAATCATTCCCAAACCCATAATTGAAGCAATTAAAATGAGAAAGAAATACACAACATTTCTGGTCGTTTTCCAAATATTCATAATCACCGGATGATTGTCAACGGTTTTTTTATTGATCACCCAGTAGATAAACTGACGGGCACGATCGCTGGCTTTGCCAAGGGCAGTAACCTCCGCATCAAATACCCACAAATGTCTGTCTTCGGGATTGGCAAGCCATTCGGTATATGACTGCACACAGACCTCATTTTTTGAGGTGTAATAATCAACCAATCTTGGGTCACAACCGCCGATAGTTAATCTTTGGGGAATTACCGAAGGATAGACTTCAAGCGGGATTTCCCGCGCAGTGACTTTTTTACCAACAAAAAAGATAATAACTAAAAAAACAATTATGTAGACGAATTTTTTTAAGTTCATCGCTTTCGGTTTAATAATGATTTGCTTTTATGATAGAAAGAACGATGTTTTATGTTGAGAGTCATAAAAATTGTTGATGCGGCAACAATTAGAATGCTCCCTATTAAAATGTTTCTATTTCCCGGCGCAGAATCCCCAGTGACCGGGGGAGCGACAGTAGGAGGAACGTATGTGCTGGTTGTCGGTTGAATCGCTGTGGTTGGAACCGGAGTCGGCGACACTTCAGTAATATCACAGATCTCAGTTGATCCGGAAGTCTGAGCGATTATTTTGAGGACATAATAAGCAAAGACTCCGGAACCGGAAAAATCAGTAGAACTGGTTCCTGTTATGGTCAGCCATCTTTTCCCTCCGTCTGTATTGCTGAGCGGGGTAGCCGTCACCGTTGAGAATGTATTTCCCGGTCGGACAGTAACAAACTCAAGATAATTCGGATCATAGTTTGCCTGAATCGTAGCTGTCCTGACACTGGCTCCCTGAGTATCAATATTGATGACAAAGGAAACCTCCTGTCCCTGGGAAAAAGGACCGGCCGGCTGTTCGAGTTGGAAACGGATTGATGCATAAGTTAAGCTGGGTAAAAACAAAAGAAAAAAAACTGAAATAAGTATGAATATTACTTTTTGATTGTGTCTCATATTTTTATTGTAAGCGATTTCCTTTCTGTTGACAAGGGATAATATATTACATTATATTAATACTATATGAGCACCACAAAGAAACTGGGAGCGGTTATTTTTGTATTATTATTTTTATTTTTTCTCAACTATTCCCACCGGTCTTTTATCCGCGCCGAGGTAGCTCAAACTGAGCCGACCGCAATTCCTACAGAAACTCCAACCGACAGTATATTTATCACCTGTCTGCAGTATGAAAGATGCGAAAAACAATGTTCCGGTTTTGCCCACACTGATAACGGCAAAAAAGTCAAATACAGCTACAGTCACAGAATTAAAATTACCGTCAATCCCAACGCCACAAATAAACCTCTTCCGGAAAAAGAGGGTATGCTTATGGAATGTCTTGAGGCCCAAAATGAGCAATGTATTGCCGGCCGGGGGGCAGACGGCAAAATAGATATTCCTCAAAATCTGTCCGATAAAAAATACCGCTACAAATACGAGGGTATGTCCGGTCACTCGGCCACAGTCCATAAAGATATAGTTAATCCGTTGACGATAACCAGCGACGGCAGATTCAAAGACGGTTCAGGAGAAGTTTTTGATTGGATAGAATGGCAAAGCGTCAACAGGTTAGAGGTTGGCAGGACATTTAAATTTGCCCAAAAGATTGTTCAGATTGCGACACCGACCGGTCCGGCTTCAACCACCGCTAATGCTATCCAGATCGGCAGTTTTACTTTAAAAACCGTTAATAATTTGACTAACGATGAGTGCGTAGCAATACAATGGGATCCTTACGGTAAAGTTTTTAATGCCCAGGATCTCAGTCCGCTGACTGATATCCCAGTCAGTTTATTTGAAAAAAGAGCTGATGGCGGATATCAATTGGTTACCAATCCCACCAATCCGTATTTTGAAAACCCTTTTTTAACTACAGAGACAGGTAGTTTTAGTTTTATTGTTCCCGACGGGATATATAAACTGGGTGTGAGTTATAACGGTATCCAGTATCCGCCTTATGATGAAGCTTTATTAAGTACCAATTGTCAAAACGGACAATGTCTGGTCGGTGACCAGGTTTTGTATCGGGATCTTTATTATCCGGCACCGGTAGACAAAACCAAGGAAGAAATCGTGCAACAGGGAGAGGTGGTTCACCGTGATATTCCGGTGTATGATGCGGAGATAATATCAATGGCCAATGGAGAAAAAAGTGTTCTCGGGGTTCAATCAAAAGATGTGAAACTGCTTGGTTATATTTATTCACTTGATAAGACAACAGGAAGAATTATTTTTAAGGGAACAGTGAATTATCCATTTGCCAGAATCAATCTTTTCAGCAAGGTTTTTAACAGTCAAGGGCAGTATGAAAAAGGCAGGCTGCTGACGTCAACCAACGCCGACAATAAAAACCATTTTGCCGTCGAGTTTGATCAAAGCAGTCTGGCAGCCAACGAAATATTTGGAATTGTCGAATTGGGGAGAATAAACCTCAGTGGAGATTTTAACCTCAACAAAGACAAACCTTACAGCGTTAACGCTCTTCAATTTGAACCGATTGTCAACTATCTTGAAGGTATTGCCTATGACCAATCAGGGGGAATTATGACAGGATCAAATATTGCCGTTATCAATAGTTTAAGCGGTGAAACAGTTTACGAAACCCGTGCAGATGAAAATGGACGGTTCAAGGTGAGTTCGGAGTATCTGCCGAACAAACCTTACACGATCAAGTACCAAGTCGGAGACAGAGTGGTTGAGATTACGACCTCGGATTTTGTCGCTAAAAATACCGATTATTTTAAAACCAATAATATCAATAAAGATGTTTTTAATGATAAAGACGGTAATGTTTACAAGCAAAAAGGGAGTATTAATCAAACAAATTCTCAAACCGGGAACAATGGAGTTTTTGAAGAAATTACTCCTTCGCCCGAACCGCCCATTGAGACAAGAAATCCGATCTGGTCGACCATTCTGATTATTCTATTTTTAATCTTCGGAGTAGGTGTGATAGTAAAGTTTTTTATTTTAAAAGAAAGAAATAACTGATAATATGTCTAATTTTTTTGATAAGAAAAAGATCCGCATAATGATAATTATTGCCATTATTATTCTGGTAATAGTATTGCTTTTGCTTAACAGGAGCAGGAAGAATCAGCCGGGTACTTCATCGCTTAAGCCAACAATATTCAGTTATGATGGCGGTTCTCAAGGAGGTATTAATCAGGTTAAAGAGAACAAAACTCAGACAGGAGGAGGCCTTTTTAATATCAGGGAAATTTTGTTTGGAAAAAAAGAACCCACACCGACTAAGCTACCTGAAAACAACCAAACAGTCTCAGAAACCAATGATTCAGAAGTAACGGATTTTCAAGGTAACAAATCAAGACTCAGATATAAGGATGTAAGAAATAATGTTGTTATCTGGTTTGATTCGATAAAAAATGCCAACGGCGTATATCCTTACGAAGAAAGCTGTAATGAAAACGGGTCCTGCAATATTATCGAAGATAATCGTGCCGGATTGGTCGCGATTTGGGGACGCTTTAAAAACTATGAGTTGACTAAGGACAGTAATGAGCTGGCGGCAATTACGGAAGACCTGAATACTTACGCTGACAAAGTTGATCCCATACAGAATGACTTTTGGAACTGCAGAATGATGTATGAGTTGGCAAAAAGTCCGCTGCTTTCGTCGGCTGCAAAAGAAAAAGCGGAAGCTATCTGTAAAAAAGGAGTTCCTTATTTAAAAACGGCTGATGAGATTGAATATAAGATTAATGATAATGCTGTTCTCGAGGTTGATTTTCAAAAAGCAATCAGTAATGAGCCGATTGTTGTGGACCAGTTTATGGAAAAAGATAAATTATACAATTACTGTTCATCTGCATCTGATTTTGCCTATCAGTATTTATGGTTTAATAACGGAAGTGATTTAAAAAGATCAATTTATTATTTTAATCTGGCGATTCAAGCATATCAGGAAAATAAAAAAGCCGGAAAGTATCTTGATGAGGATTGGTTATTGGCGATTGCAGGGTTAGATCTGTTTAAAGCTACCGGGAACAAAAATTACCATAATTATGCAATGCATATTTTCCAGATAAAAAATAATGATACGTGTGCGACGTTATTTAATTGCGCTGCGGAAAGTATGTTTTATCAAGAGGTTTTCCAATTAACAAAAGACATAAAATACGAAAGATATAGCCGTGATATCATTGGAAAAATTATTAATTTCGGTTATGATGACAACGGAACAAAAGCTTATGTTCTTGGAAAGAAAGCAATCAGATCATTTAATCAGGGCGCAATCAGTTACCAAACAATGGAAAACGGATTAGTGTTAAAATTGTTGGCTATTGTGGATCAATAATCATGGAAAAAAAAATCAGGACAGCTTATTTTTTATTTTTATTAATAGCGTTTTATTTTTTTGTATTTAAACCACAGATAACTGCGGCGTTAACATGCGATGAAAAATGCGCCCAAACCACAGGCGGGAAAGGCGGGTGTGGTCCTCAATGTAATGATGTGTGTGGTCATTCAAGTCAATACTGCGGGCAATGGGTATGCGCTCCAAAAGACTGTGCTTCGGTATTCGGAGCAGGGTGGAGTACGGATTGTCCAAGCGGTAATTGTGAAGAGCAAAAAATAACCTGCCCAAAATGTACCAATACCCGCAAATGCAAAAAACCGAAATCTGAACCTTCAGGCAAATGCGATACCGCATGCGGTACTTGCGGATATAAGAAGGACGGGCAGTGCAGTACTGATAATGATTGTTGCCGCCGAACATGCAGCCGTAATGGAAAATGTGTGACTGTGTCAGGCGGAGGAAAAAATGAGTGCGATCATGATTCTGACTGCGGACCAACCCCGACACCGACTGGTCCGGTTACGACTTTGACTCCAACTGTTACTCCGGGCGGGCCGTCTATTACTCCCGGCGGGCCGTCAATAACTCCGGGTGGACCTACAATTACCCCGGGCGGGCCGACATTAGGTCCAGAAGAGCCTACTCCAACAGAATCATTAGAACCAACAGAGGTTCCAGAGCCGACCAATACTCCAGAACCAACAGAGGTTCCAGAGCCGACCAATACTCCAGAACCAACCGAAATTCCGGCGACTCCGACTCCGGATAAGGAATTCGTTCCGATAGCCGTTCCTACAGATATGGTGCAAACGACCGATATAGAAAATGATATTGAAATTTCTCTTTTACCAAGAAGCATTGGTATGAAATGGAAATGTCTTTCAGCCGAAAAGACGAGCGAGAGCCATGAGGGAATAGTGAGGCTGACTGGCGGTGGTTTTCCAATCGCCAGAAACATATATATGGTTGGCTGTATTATGACAGGCGGTGATTATAGATGTACAACCGGTGATCCAACAAAAGATCTCGAATTGGCAATACAAAAATCATCCGACCATATTTATGAAATGATCGATCCAAGCAGCAACCCGGTTATAGTAGGAAGCACTGGTCGAGTGACCGCTATGGTGAGAAGCACCAGCAGTGCTGTTACCGAACATCTTTTCTACGGAGTATATCCGGCTGATTATGATACTGGCACCGGCGATGAGGGCAGTCTTAAGCTGGGAAGTTTTACTACTGAAGACAATTATCGTAATTGTGTCGCCATCCGCTGGGATCCGTTCGGCCGGGTTTTTGACAGCCAGACTCTTGAACCAATCGCAAATGTTAAAGTCACTATTTTAAATAAAAATAAAGCAAAATTAAACTTGCCCGGTTTAATTAATCCGGTTTGGACTGCAAAAACAGGCGGATTTAGTTTTTTTGTTGAACCAGGCGATTATTATCTTGAACCGGGCGATTTGACTGACTTTTCTTTTGTCAGTAATCCGAGCCTTAATCCGAATTATAAACAGTTTTATACCAACATTTACAAACCGGGACAGCTGATTACGGAAAAACCCGGCTTGGCAGAAGAAAGAGATATACCATTAGTCGCCAAAGGCAAATCATATAAAACCGATATTAATCAAATAAATTTTAATATTGTTCCGATAAGCGGAGCCGATAAAACAAAATTAATCGGCCAGGTTTCCCATCCGCTGACAATAGTGTCTTTTTATCAGGATAAAAAGAAAATCGGTGAAGCAATTACCGATAAATACGGATTCTATGACCATACGATTGATAGTTCAATGATCAGGCAGGACATTCCGATAATCCCCCGGTATGTAAAGTTTGATTTTTTCAAAGAACAGGAGATCAATACACCGGCATCAAACAATTTATTAGTAAAACTGGTTGATTTTATTAACAGCATTTTCGGTAAGAGAATTTCCCGCGGTTATGACGCAACAGTTAGCGGATCGGGTATCAACCTGGTTCCGCGTTATATAGAAGGTTATGCTTATGACAAGCAGGGTAATCTGTTAAAAAATACCAATGTTTATATCGTTTTGATGATGTCAAAGCAGACGGTCTTTTTTACAAAGACTGATGATAACGGTTATTTAAAAGTGCTCCCGAAAGATCTGCCGATTTTTCCTTACTTTTTTGCTGTCGCGGTACCGGAATCGTCGGATGTGGTTTATAAGAGGACTGAAGAATTCGTTAACGAAAATAAAAACTATTTGGAACAAAATAACATTAATCTCATTAACGCAACCAAAAACAACCAGCCGGTTACAGAATAAGTAGTATGCCATTCACTATCAATAGACTTTCGTAAAAACACTATCTTTCATATTGTTGTCTATAGTCCATCGAAATATAACAAACACTGTCGCATAATGAGTTGTAAAGTTCAAGAAAACCTCCGCGGTTTGATACAACATAGAGGCTAGTGATAAGAACCGCGGAGGTTAATAACGAATTCACTTAGAAATTAGATTAATTAGGTCAATTAGAAATTGACTAATGTATGCTTGCCAAAATACTTTCAGGAACAACCATCGGACTTGACGGCGTGCTGATTGAGGTTGAAGTTGACGTGGCAGGCAAAGGCTTTCCGACTTTTACAATCGTCGGCCTCCCTGATAAGTCGGTTGACGAAGCCAAAGACAGGGTAAGGACGGCCATTGCCAATATTTCATTTGAAATGCCCGATTCAAGACTAACGGTTAACCTGGCTCCGGCTGATATTCCTAAAGAAGGTTCGAGCTTTGATCTCCCGATTGCGATTGGAATATTAGCTGCAACCGGCATGATAAAAAAAGAAAGTCTTGTGAACAGTCTTTTTATCGGTGAGCTGTCGCTTGAAGGGAAGATCAGGGGGGTCAACGGTATTATCTCAATTGTACTGATGGCTAAAAAACAAAAAATAAAAAATATTTATTTACCTTATAAAAATACTTTTGAAGCTTCGCTGGTAGATAATGTTAATATTTTTCCAATCGGCGATTTAGGTGAATTGGTACTGCATTTAAATGATGAAATAAAAATAGAACCGTTAACGAATCTTAATTTGACCGAGTTGAACGATGAAGAAATACCCGAAATCGATTTTGCCGATATCAAAGGTCAGGAACTTGCTAAGAGGGCTCTTTTGATTGCCGCTGCCGGATTTCATAATGTACATTTTACCGGTCCACCGGGTGCAGGCAAGACAATGCTTTCCAGGGTTTTTCCGACGATCCTGCCAGCGATGAACCGCAGCGAAATCCTTGATGTAACCCGGATTTATTCGGTAAGCGGACTGATGAATGACAGTTTTTATATAAAAAAAAGACCGTTCCGTTCACCCCATCATACGACTTCAAGAATCGGATTGATCGGCGGTGGATCCAATCCCAGACCGGGCGAAATTTCCCTGGCTCATCGGGGAGTTTTGTTCCTGGACGAATTCCCCGAATTCCCAAGATCAGTATTGGAATCGTTGCGCCAGCCATTGGAAGATGGTTTTGTCACAGTCTCGAGGGCATCAGGCAGCGTGACTTTTCCCTGCCGGTTTATACTGCTGGCCGCGTCTAATCCCTGTCCGTGCGGATATCTTGGTCATCCTAAAAAAAGATGCCGCTGCTTGCCCGGAATGATCATTAAGTATAAAAAAAAGCTGTCCGGGCCTTTAATTGATCGGATTGATCTTCACGTAGATGTGCCTGCGGTTGATTATGAAAAATTAATCAGTCAGAACAAGAATCAAACCAGTACTGAGATTAAGCAAAAAGTCATTCAGGCAAGACAAAAACAGGAAAAGAGATTCATCAACTCAAGAATTATCAGTAATGGAGAAATGAGTTCGGTCTCAGTGAAAAAATACTGCAAGTTCAGCGTTCAGGCGGTTGATCTTTTGAAACAGGCAATTATCAAACTGTCTTTGTCAGCCAGGTCCTACTTCAAAGTCATCAAGATCTCCCAGACAATCGCCGATCTTGAATCTGCCGCATATAGGATAGAACCGCACCATGTTGCCGAAGCGCTGCAGTATCGGGCAAAGGAAGAATAACTTCAATCCGGCCTGCCTGCCGGCAGGCAGGCTTGACCGAAATCGTTATTATTTAACCTCCGCGGTTCTTATCACTAGCCTTTACGTTGTATCAAACCGCAGAGGTTAGATTTTTTCTTGTCCTTCCGTAGTCCCGACTTTATCGTGGACGAAGGAGGATGAACTTTATAACTCTTTTCGAACTTTGTTAACTTTTAAAACTTTTTAAACTCTATTATGGTCTTGACAAGGATCAGGATAATGATTATTATTTAGTTAATATGAAAAAACTTAACAAGGTGGCATCTTTTTTAACCGGATTATCAACCTATCTTTTTTTGGCATCGGCAAATGTTTTAGCACAAACAGCACGCCCTCTTCAAGTTACTCCGGGAATAGGTATTCCTTCGTTGGGAGGAATACTCGGTTTTATCATAAAATTCTTTTTTACAATCGCGGCACTTATTGCTTTAATTTATTTATTACTGGGTGCTTTGGCCTGGATTACTTCGGGCGGTAACAAGGAAAGCGTTGATAAAGCACAACAAAAAATTCAGGCTGCGGTAATTGGTTTAGTTGTTATTGCCGCTGTTCTTGCCTTGGCTGTGACTTTGGAAACCTATGTATTTAAACAGCAGATTTGTTTTGGTATTTCTTGTGATATTAAGATTCCTTCCTTATTAACAGGACCAACAGGATCAGTTGAAGCACCGACACCGTAAAAAGACTAACAATTTAACCATATTAATATAATGCTTTTTTCCATATCTGCTTTTGCTCAAATCAAGGACTGGGAGTCTTCGGGCTGCATGGTCGATGGCGTACCAACTTTAAAATGTCTTGAAGTGGTTTTTGGTAACATTCTTTTTATGGCATCGGCTTTCATCATCTTTGTGCTTTTTATCATGTTTGTGGTTGGGGCTTTTAACTACCTGACTTCTTTTGGGGATGAAAAAAAAGTAAAAACTGCCCAGGGAACAATCAAATACGCGATTCTTGGCACGGTAATTTTCCTGGCATCTTATCTGATCCTGACTTTGATCGACACTATCTTCCTGGGAGGTCACGGTAAGATCTTCCGCTTTGAGATCGGTCCGACTCTGACTCCATAAAAGAAGCTATAAAGTTCAAAAAGTGAGAAAAGTTCCAAAAGTTCCAATGATACTTTTCGACTCGCTACGCTTAGCGTCCCGAAGTCGAGAACATTATTTAGAAATTAGATCAATTATTTACTCGGAGATAGTTGGATTACCCTGACTCCGCCGTCATCAGGGACAGGCGAGACCATTTTGTTTTTTTCGTTAATGAAGTTATAAAGAATAAACAAAAGCAAAGCAATGCCAATGGCGATTAAGACCATTCCAAGATTTTTCATAGTCATCAATTAACATCGGAAAAATTAACTTTTTCCTTGATCAAATATGACGGTCTTCTCTGGACTTCCTGATATATTTTACCAATATACTCACCGATGATGCCGATAGTTATTAATTGTATACCGCCGATAAACATTATTCCGATAAAAAGCCCGTTCCAGCCGATGACATAATGACTGGGATTAAGTATTTTACTGATAATGGCATAAAGAATTCCCAGAAAACCGACAATGCCAGAGACAAATCCAAGATAAGTTGCCATCCGGAGCGGTTTGACTGAAAATGAGGTAATGCCTTCAAGCGCGAAATTTATCATCTTGGAAAGCGTGTAATGAGTGTTGCCGGCAACCCTTTTTTCCCTGTTATAAAAAACATAAGCAGTCGGAAATCCTCCCCAGGCAACCAAGCCTCTGATAAAGCGTGATTTTTCAGGCAACCGGTTGAGGAAGCTGACGACCTCTTTATCCAGCAAACGGAAATCGCCGACATTGTCAGGAATCGGTGTATCCGACAAAAAATTGATGAATCTGTAGAAAAATCCAGCTGTTAATTTTTTAAAAAAACTGTCCACTTTTCTTTCCTCTCTTTTGGCGTAAACTATCTTGGCGCCCTTTTCCCACTTGTCAATCATGGTTGGGATTATTTCCGGCGGGTCTTGAAGGTCGGCATCAAGACTAATAATGCAGTCTCCCTTTACCGACTGGTATCCGGCAGTCAAGGCCATCTGGTGGCCGAAGTTACGCAAGAAGGAAACCAGCTTGATGTGGTTGTTTTTTTCGATCTCTTTTTTTATTCTTGCTGCCGTATTGTCTTTTGATCCATCATCAATAAAGACAATTTCATAGTTATATCTTTCGATAGTAGGGAAGAGTTTACGAAAAAGATGATCAAGACTTTTTTCTTCGTTATAAACCGGAATGATAATAGAGAGAAGGTATGGTGACATAAAGTTTTATGCTGTCCTCCTGCGTTCATGTTCGACTCGTGGTTTACATCCACGCAGTCGAATATTCACTTCGGAGGACACAAGAAAGCGTAATCCCGCCATATTTGGCGGGAACGCTTTCTAATGTTACGGGGCCAGGAGTTGAACCATGGTCTAGGAGATTATGAGCCTCCTGTGCAACCGTACACTACCCCGTAAAAAACAAACAGCGATTCCAGCCAATGGCCAGAATGACGTTGTAAGGATCATTATATCTAATGGGTATAGTTAATTCAATCAGGCGAGAAAACCTTAATCCATTCACGCCAAACTGGAGATAGAGTAGGAGAGGGAAAAAAAGGCGTAACTGTTGGCAAAGGAACAACAATTATCGTTTCTTCCGGTTGGGAAAGATTAAGTTTGTTTCTGATAGTTTTTTCAACCTCGTTAAGGTCTTTTTTTTTGAGCATCTCGGTTTTCAAGCTGACATTTTCTTTGCTGATTTTCTCCACCTCATTTTTCAAACTCTGGTAAAAACGGAATTTTTTTTGGTAATCAAAAATATTTTTTGTAAGAGAGTAAAAAAGGAAAATCAGCAAAAGAGTAATGACAATCTTTTTGATCAAGCTCATGAAACCATTGTAGCAGATTGTATAGCTTTGAGAATCCGTGAAGAATCGGCTTTATTTTTTAACTCTTTCATACAGACACCGATGATTGCTTTTGGGCTCTTGGCATATAAATCCTGGTTGGCTTTAATAATTCTTCGGATTTCATTTTCCAGCTCTGTATCAGAGATCTCAGCGGGCAGATAGGTTTTTACAAAATCAAGCTCTTTGGTATTAATATCAATCAGGTCCTGACGGTTGGCATTTTTAGCAGAGTCGATGGCTTCCTGAAGTTCTTTGGCGAATTTACGGATAACCGCTACCGCCTCATCGTCGGTTAGCTCGGTTTGCTTCTCGATCTCTTTATTTTTAATCCTCGAAACAATCAGTCTTAGAGTGTTGAGTTGATCTTTCTTGCCGGATTTCAGCGCCTGTAATTGATCCGCTTGCAATTTTTGCTTTAACATTTAATAATTATATACCGATAACCTTAATAATTACAAGGAAATCGGAACCTATGATTAGAAAAAACAATAAAGACATCGCCGAAGTTATGAGTCATATCAAGATGATCCTTGATGAGAAGCCGTCGACTGAGACCATGCTGCACGAGATTCAGATGATGAGATTCAAGATACGGCCGCTTCAGGGCGACTTTTCCCTGGTTAATCTGAGAAACTCCGATTTAATCGAAACTTTATGGAGTCTTGGCAAACTGGACGATATCTTTCAAAAAGAATATAAGCAGGTGGCTCCAAAAGACCGGGAGGCTTTATTCAAAATCTATAACAATTTCAATCAAAAGTTACAGCAGCAGCTGAATAAAATCCATCTCAAACAGGAAAAACCGATTACTTATCCGCAGTCTTTGGAAATGGAAATCTTTAAAGAAAGACTCCTTAAGAAAAAAATTAATTAAGCCTATGCGTAAATATCCGATAGTCCTCGATTTGGAAACAAAGCACACTTTTCGCGAATATAGCGAGCACGAAAAATTGGGTGTTACCGTTGTTGGCGTTTATAACTATGAAGACAAGCAATTCAAAATCTACCGGGAATCGACGCTAAACCAACTTTTTCCGGTAATCGAAAATTCGTCATACGTTATCGGTTTTAATAACCGGAGTTTTGACCTGCCGGTATTGCAGGCGTATTATCCCGGTGATCTTAAGAAAATGCCGGTTTTTGATATCCTGGAAGATGTCCGCGATAAAATCGGCCGGAGACTTTCTTTGAACGATCTTATTTCAGCGACTTTAGGGCTTAAAAAAAGCGGGCATGGCCTGATGGCAATTGATTATTACCGTGAAGGCAAATGGGAAGAGCTGGAAAAGTATTGTTTGGATGATGTGAGTTTGACTAAGGATCTTTTTGAATACGGGGTAAAAAACCAGGAAATTAATTACTTGAGCGAGAATGGCAAACTGGCAATCAAAGTTGACTGGAAAAAATATTTGGAAGAAAATAAAAACAATAACGATGTGGCAATGACCTTACCTTTTTAAATAGACAAGACCGATACCTGCTTGTTTTAATACATCCGCACCTATTTTGTCAGGATATTCATTTTCAGCAATTATTTTGGTTATTCCGCTGTTGGCGATCATTTTGGCGCATTGTCCGCAGGGCGAATCAGTCGTATACATGACACTGCCTTTGGTCGAGATACCGTGAAATGCGGATTGGAGGATGGCGTTTTGTTCGGCATGAAGACAGATGCATTTGTCCGTATCTTCGCCTGATTTTATCTGGCCGTTTTTTCTTTTGAGACAGCGTTCGCAGCCGCCGTCACAGCAGTTTTTTATTCCCATTGGTGTTCCGTTATATCCTGTGGCTGTAATCCGTTTGTCTTTAACGATAATTGCGCCTACCTGTCTGGTGCAACAGTTTGACCTTGATTTGACAATATGGGCGATTTCCATGAAGTAGTGATCCCAGTCAGGACGTTTAATTATTTTATTCATTATTGATCTATTATAATAAAGTTATGGTGAAAACAAAGAAGATAAAAATTAACTGGCTTTTATTAATAGCCTGCGTCATTGGCTGTGTAATGTTCGGATCCATCGGTTCGCTTTTTACAGCGCCGAATATCCCAACCTGGTATCGCGGGTTGGTTAAACCACCGCTTAATCCGCCTAACTGGATTTTTGCACCGGTCTGGACACTACTTTTTTGTCTGATGGGAATCGCTTTCTATCTTATTTTGACAACAAAAAATAAACACAGGAATCAGGCAATATTAATTTTTGTCGTTCAGTTTATTTTTAATATTTTGTGGTCTTTACTTTTTTTCGGTTTGCAATCACCGCTTTACGGTTTGATCTGCATCTATCTGTTATGGATATTGATTTATATCAATATTTTGATTTTCATGAGGATCAATAAAAACGCCGGCATGCTGCTGATACCTTATCTTGTCTGGGTGAGTTTTGCCAGCTATTTGAACTTCAGTATCTATCTGCTTAATTAGAAAAAAAGTTCCAATGTTCTAAAAGTTCAAAAAGTTAACAAAGTTAAAAAATCATTCGACTTGGGACGCTATGCGTCCCTTCGCTCAGGATTATAATTTATAAAGTTCGAAAAGAATAACCTCCGCGGTTTGACACATCGTATAGGCTAGAAGATAAGAACCGCGGAGGTTAATCAAACCATCTCAAGGATAATAAAGATTGCGTAAAGGCAGAGAAGCACTAATCCCTCCTTCTTTGAAATATCGTGTCTTGATCTTGAGAAATAATAAAAAAGAATAAAACCAAGCCCGGTAATAATAAGCAGGCGCAGAGGATTATTACTGATTGTAACATTACCACCTCCTAAGATGATAAAAAGTCCCAGCAGGAAGCTGTTGGCGGCTGCAGATCCCAAGTAATCACCGAAGGCAATATCTTTTTTGCCGGATAAAATTGAGCTGAAAGCCAGAGATAACTCCGGCAAATTAGTACCTAATGACAGGACGATCAGACTGATGAAAAAAGCCGGCAGTTTGAAAACATCGGCAAAATAAAGAGTTTTTTCTACAATTAAATTACTTGATAAAAAGACCAAGGCAACGCCTAAAAGTATTTTTAAAACATCATTAAAAGAATAAGAGTGAACATTCATAAGGTTACTGTTTCTATTATCAAGCATGCCTTTTTTGCTTTCAATCAGATAGAAAAGGGCAGCGTAAAGTATGATTAAGATAATTCCTTCTGCTATTGTTAGTGTGTTGTCAACAGTGATAAAGGCCGGCGCAATCACGGTGATAAAAGAAAAGATGAGATTTTTATCACTAAGGTCATGGCATAATCTAATACCATTGCCAAATATCGCTAAAACAGGAATGACAAAAAGAAAAAGCACAATAATACCTCCTATTAGGTTGCCAACATAGATTTCCGGTTTTCTTTCCGCCACAGCCGTTAGTCCGACGGCAAATTCAGGTATTGAGGTGAGCATCCCCAGGACAAAAAATGAAATGGCAAACGAAGATAGTTTAAGTCTCCTTGAAAATCCGTCAACCGAGGCAATGATTAATCCAGCCCCCCGCCAAAGAACAATGAAGGCTGATATATAAACAATCAGGTTTATACCGACCATAATTTCATTATATATCAAATATCAATCTGGTTATACCTGCCGCAGTCATGATATAATATTTTGTTGTAACGCACCTTGAAAATAATTGATATTCCCAGCGTAATATTCCGGTTATATCGGAATAAACGCTGTGGAACGTTAATCCGCCATAGGCGGATTTTACGTTCCCCTGTACCTGCCCGCAATGCTTCGCATAGCGAAGCAGGCGGGGCTCAATGGGATTAGTTATAAAATATATTTATGGGATTATTCTATTACACTTATGTTTTATTAAGCTTAAAAGATAATAAAATTTATGTAGGCTGGACAGATGATCTGATTAATAGATTAAAATCACATAATAAAGGTAAAGCTGAATCAACGAAATATAGAATTCCAATGAGTCTGGTTTATTATGAAGCCTGTTTATCAAAAGAAAAAGCTATTAAGAGAGAAAAAGCATTAAAAACAGGATTTGGTAGAAAATACCTTAAAAATAGGATTTAGTATTTCCCCTGTAGCTCAATGGTAGAGCGCCTCGCTGTTAACGAGGATGTTAGAGGTTCGAGTCCTCTCGGGGGAGCCATCTTTCGCTAAAGCTATCCGTCGCTACTACGTAGCTATGGAATAGCGAAGTATAGCTACAGATGGCTAACGCCATTTGTAAAAAGAAATGTACTATACATATATTTTGTACAGTTCAAAATCTAAAATATTCTATTACGGTTTTACAAAGAACCTTAAAAAAAGGTTAGAGGAACATAATAAAAGTTTATCTATAGCTACAAAACCACATATTCCTTGGAAATTGGTTTGGTACTGTGGTTTTGTAAAAGAACAAGATGCGAAAGATTTTGAACTGTATTTAAAATCAGGAAGCGGTAAAGCGTTTAGTTATAAAAGATTAGTTAGTAGCTTTAAAGAAAGATGATTTCCTCGAAAAATAGGTATCTGTAGCCTTGGCGAAAGATACCTCTCGGGGGAGCAGAATTGTTCTTAATCTAACCAAGTTAAACTACCCAAGAAATATGGACTTCAACAATCTCTGGTATCTTAAAGATCTTGCTTTACCGCTGGTTATAACTTTTTTAACCTACCTAGGGTCTCAACATTTGCTAAAACCAGTTTCAAAATGGAGAGAGATAAAAGACGAACTAATAATAGCCTCAGTGCAATATGCTAACTACATAGCGTATTCTTATGTGGATAAGGAAGGGAAAAGGAAATTTGAAGATAGAGGAATGATAAATACTGTTGAGCAAAAATTACGCAGGATGGCTGGTGAAATATGTACTCTTCCTGACTATCATTTTTATAATTTTTGGAAAAGGAGACTTTTGCCTAATGAAAAAGATATTGATGAAATCAGAGGAGATTTAATAGGATGGGCCAATTCTTTAATTGAAAAGGATGGAAAATATAGTGCCTCTCGAGAAACAAGGATAGAGAGTCTTAAAAAACACCTTGGACTGCCAAATTATTATTCAGAAATGAAGGAAATGCGAGATTTAGAACTCAAGAGAAATAGATGAAAATTTGTTTTAGTTTTTTCTCGCTTGTTAATTACACCTAAGACGTGTAAGTTTGGTTGTTGTGAAAGTTTTTACTACCTTTTTGCATACCTGTAATTTCTAGTGCTCCCGCTTTACGAACCTCGTAGGTGTCAAGTACCCCGTTTTTCAAGACCACTTTCTGAAACTTTTAATTTAAACTGATAAGGTGACATTTTGATTGCCGTGTGAATTCTTATACTGTTGTAATAGTTTAAATAACCAAAAATATATTCA